>Ga0209161_10002066_pt1 | contig 16489 bp, 12 predicted proteins | sample GraSoiAngelo_155_FD_186169 | JGI IMG/M metagenome (GOLD analysis project Ga0209161, IMG submission 186169) | Grasslands soil microbial communities from the Angelo Coastal Reserve, California, USA - 14_1009_13_30cm (SPAdes) (version 2) | ecosystem: Environmental > Terrestrial > Soil > Grasslands...
AAGGCTGTGGCGTCGGCGATGCTGTGGGTGAAGGCGTGAGCGTGATGAATGTCGTCGGCACCGGCGTCGTCGAGGGCAGCGGTTTCGCTGTGGGCAGGAGTGTTGTCGTCGGCGTCGGCGTGGCCGTGGGCGACGGGGTCGACGCCGGCAATATTGTGGGCGTCGGTGACGTCGTCGCCGCTGGCAGGGCCGTCACTGTTGGCACGGGCGTCACGCTCGTTGTGTGGGTCGGCTCCGGCGTAGTGGTCGGCAGCGATGTCGCTGTGGGCGACGCGGTCGGCGTCGGCACAATTGCGGGCGTCGGTGACGTCGTCGCTGTTTGAGGTGTCGCCGTTGGCAGGGGCGCCACGGTCGGAGTGCGCGTCGGCTCCGGGGCAGGCGTCGGTCCCGGCGTCGGTCCCGGCGTGGCAGCCGATTGGCCACTTGGTGCGCTACCGCGCGTGGCACCCGCCGCGGACGCCTCGGGGGTTTCGGGAGTGGAAGTGGGGGTGGGCGTAGCTGTGGAGGAGGTTGTCGGCCTCGGCGTCCGCTCCGCGGCGGGAGCCGGCGAGGGTGCGACGCCGGGCGCCAGGGCAGACGGAGCGGAACCAACGGCGACGCTGGTGGTGGTGCCCGCCGGCAACGTGACACTGATGCCGCCGGCATCGGTCTCCACGGTCCCGTCGGTGGCCACGATGATCGTGTCACCATTCGCGTCTACCACGACGAATGATCCTGAGCCCGCCCGGATGACCGACGCCATCGCGGCGCTGTGCACTTCGTAGCGGCTGCCCGCCGATAGGGCCCGGGACACCGAGTACCACGCGCGGCCAAGCGTCTGTCGCATGCGGACGACGATGTCGCCCTCCTGGGCCCCGATGAACTCGATGACGAGCTCACTGTCCACGTCGAGAAGCACCGTCGAGCCATCGCGGTACGTGATGAGCGCGCTTCCGCTTGAATCCGTCCGGATCGCGTCGCCGCTCTGCACGACGCGCTCCGTGGCGACCTCGAGCAGCGCCCTCTCCCGCGTGACCGTCACGCGCAGCGCAAGCGGGTTGACCAGCGCGGACTGCGCTTCGGCCGGCGCGGCGTGTAGCGCCGCGAAAGCCACCAGAACGAGGCCCACACAGCCAATTGCAACAACGAGTCGTATCGGTTGCGGCACCGCTACAAAGCCTGCGTGTAAGCGCAGCACCGGCGATCACCCGACCAGGGGAGTCGCGCTTTCGTGGTGGTATCGCGGCGGCGAGACTGTGCGTCGCTCGCGCATCGGACGCTGCCCTCACCACCCTTGTACTCTGCCTTTCCGTTCATGCGCCACCTTCCGCGCGTGCTGATCACCACCGTCCGCCGGAAGCCTGCGGATCTCCGCCGTGCCGGCTGACCCGAAGGCGCGCGGATTCCGGTTCGGTGTTCAGCTGACAGGAGCCGATTCGCGCGACGCCTGGATCGATAAGGCCAAGCGAGCCGAGAGCCTCGGGTACTCGGTCGTGACGATCGTCGATCACATGGGCGATCAGCTCGCTCCGATGCCAGCTCTCACCGCCATCGCCATGTCAACCACATCCATTCGAATAGGCCCGATGGTCCTTGCGAACGACTGGCGGAATCCGCTCCTTGTCGCAAGGGAGGCGGCCACGCTGGACTGGCTCAGCAACGGACGGCTCGAGTTAGGGATCGGAGCCGGCTGGCTGACGACGGACTACGAGCAGCTTGGGATCCCCTACGACCGGCCCGGAGTTCGCGTCGAGCGGATGATTGAAGCGCTTCCGCTCATCCGGGATCTCCTCTCCGGAGAGCGGGTCGACCATTCCGGTCCTTACTACCGGCTCAAGAACGCTTCGTGCTTCCCGCGGGCGGTGCAAAAGCCCCATCCCCCCATCGTGGTCGGCGGCGGATCGCGGCGGTTGCTCGCCTTTGCCGGCGAGCTCGCCGATGTCGTGAACGTTCATACCAATCTCGGCGCTGAGAGCGTCGTCGGCGACCAGTCAAAAGCGGACATCAGCACCGCGGCCGCTCGGCGTCGATTCGATTGGGTCCGCGAAGGCGCGGGAAACCGCCTGGAGCAGATCGAGCTCGGGCTGCGCATTTTCGCCGCGTCCGTCACCGATCGGCCCGAGGCCGCCGGAACAGAGCTCGGCCGACGTTGGCAACTGAGCGCCGGCCAGCTTCTGGAGAGCCCATATGCGCTGATCGGCAGCCTGGATCAGATCGCCGAGGGGATCCTCGAGCGGCGGCAAGAGTTCGGCGCGACCTACTTCACCTGGAACGAATCCGAGATGGAAAAGATGGCTCCGATCGTGAGGCGTCTTGCGGGGTGAACGGCGGTCCCGTCGATCGCGCGCGAGCCGCGCGCGGTCAACGCGGCGGTAGGGAGGGCAGCGGGCCGGTCCAGCGTTCGGCCGTAGGCGGGCCCGACGGGTCTCCGCGAAGGACGACCGTCCCGATCACGCGATCGCCGACCCCGATGAACACGACCCACGCGCGAACGGGCGGATCGCAATTCGCCGCTGGACATCCGGCGTCGGCAACCACGCGGGCCGACTCGTTGATGTTGAGCGCGACTCGGGCGGCCTCGACGTACCCCTCGCAGTCCCGCTTGCTGAGCGCGCCACAGCTCACGGATGCGACGGCGGCAGGCGGGACCGGCGCGGTGGAGGGTGTGCAGCCGACGAGCGCGGCGACGAACACCGCCACGAGCGCGACATCGCGACGGACGCGGTCAGGGACTGCAGGTGAGCTGCGCGTTGGCCCAGTCCCCGTGGTTCGTAGAAGTTCGGCCTGCAACACCAGCGAGGCCTCAACGCTTGAGATCTCATCGACCCCCACGCTTGCGGGTGGTGAAGGTCCAGGTCTTGTCGAGGGCGAGCGCGTTGCCGGCGGCGTCCTTCACCCCGGAGGCACCGCCCTTGACCGTCGCGAGGTAGGTCGTCGCGGCGGCGAGGCTGGCGCTCGGGTGGAGCGTCACGGTGAGGCTCACCGGGTCGTAGTTCACGCTCGCGGCGAGGAGCGGCGTGGTGCCCTGGACCACGAGCGTGACGCTCGAGGTGCTGATCGAGGAAGCGGTCATGGCCTCGCTGAAGGTGGCGGTGATGTTCGCAGCGACGGCCACTCCGGTCGCGCCGGTGGCCGGGGAGGTCGTGGTCACCGTCGGCGGGGTGGTGTCGGGCGGCGGCGCGCCGCCGCCGCAGGTGAGCTGCGCGTTGGCCCAGTCCCCGTGGTCGTAGAAGTTCCCGTCGCCGCCGTCGGTGACCACCAGGCGCAACGTGGTGCGACCGGCGACGTCGACGCTCAGCGCCTTGGTGGCGGTGGCGGCGCCCATGGTCCCGGAGTCATAGAGCTTGGTGGTGTCGCCCCAGACCTGGAACACCAGCGAGGCCTCGACGCTTGAGATCTCATCGTCCACCCCCACGCTGGCGGTGAAGAGCGAGCAGGCCCCGGCCATCGCGTAGTCGACCTCCGAGGCCGCGTGGGTGCCCAGGCCCTTGGCGTAAGTCACCCCGTTCAGGGTGAGCGGGGCGCCGTCTCCGGCCAGGTTCTCGCCGTTGGAGCGGTCCTTCTCCACCGGACCCCAGCCGTTGGCCACCTGGGTCCAGGCGAGGTCCGAGAGATAAGAGGTGGTGTCGGCTGCCGCCGCGGTGGTGAAGGTCCAGGTCTTGTCGAGGGCGAGCGCGTTGCCGGCGGCGTCCTTCACCCCGGAGGCACCGCCCTTGACCGTCGCGAGGTAGGTCGTCGCGGCGGCGAGGCTGGCGCTCGGGTGGAGCGTCACGGTGAGGCTCACCGGGTCGTAGTTCACGCTCGCGGCGAGGAGCGGCGTGGTGCCCTGGACCACGAGCGTGACGCTCGAGGTGCTGATCGAGGAAGCGGTCATGGCCTCGCTGAAGGTGGCGGTGATGTTCGCAGCGACGGCCACTCCGGTCGCGCCGGTGGCCGGGGAGGTCGTGGTCACCGTCGGCGGGGTGGTGTCGGGCGGCGGCGCGCCGCCGCCGCAGGTGAGCTGCGCGTTGGCCCAGTCCCCGTGGTCGTAGAAGTTCCCGTCGCCGCCGTCGGTGACCACCAGGCGCAACGTGGTGCGACCGGCGACGTCGACGCTCAGCGCCTTGGTGGCGGTGGCGGCGCCCATGGTCCCGGAGTCATAGAGCTTGGTGGTGTCGCCCCAGACCTGGAACACCAGCGAGGCCTCGACGCTTGAGATCTCATCGTCCACCCCCACGCTGGCGGTGAAGAGCGAGCAGGCCCCGGCCATCGCGTAGTCGACCTCCGAGGCCGCGTGGGTGCCCAGGCCCTTGGCGTAAGTCACCCCGTTCAGGGTGAGCGGGGCGCCGTCTCCGGCCAGGTTCTCGCCGTTGGAGCGGTCCTTCTCCACCGGACCCCAGCCGTTGGCCACCTGGGTCCAGGCGAGGTCCGAGAGATAAGAGGTGGTGTCGCTCGCGCTGAAGACAGCCACGTAGGTCGCAGGGAATGCCGGTGCCGTGATGGTGTGCGTGCCAGCCCCTCCATCGGACCACGACCCGAACGCGTAATTCGTTCCGCTGAGTATCTGGGGTGAGGTCGCGGTCACCGTGTTGGCTGAGCCAATGATCACGGTCCGCGTGAACGGCGTGGAGGTCGAGCCATAGTCAGCGACCGAGACGATCAATCCCGTGGGGTTGGTCTGGAAGGTCAGACCCACAGTCTGCGGATCCAACCGGAGGCTCGCGGTCGAGGTGAGCCCGCTGCTGTCGGTGGCCGTGAGAATGAGCTCGAGATACGACGGATAGTCGTGGTCAGGGGCCGCGAATGTTCCCGACGCAACCGCGCTGAATGTCTGGACGATGTGCGTATGGCAGTTGGACGGGCAGTGGTGCAGGACGACCGTCCAGTCGAGCTTTGACGGAGGGATGATGCCGTCCTGTGGGTCGGTGGCATGACCGGAGAAGGCGATCGGGTCGCCGACCTTCCATTGCGTGCCCGCGGCGGGCGAATCGATCAGCGGCGTGGGCGCCGCGTTGTTCACGTTAATCGTGACCGTCGCCGTGTCGCTCAGGCCGCCGGGGTCGGTGACGCGGAGCTGCGCGATGTAGGACCCGTTCGTGGTGTACGTATATGTGGGATTCGCAGCCGTCGAATCGCCGAACGTGCCGTCACCGTTGAGGTCCCAGCTGTAGGTCAGCGTGTCGCCTGGGTCCGGGTCGCTCGAACTCGCGCCGCTGAACGAGACGACGAGCGGCGGAGGGCCACTGGTCGGCGCGGCAGAGATCACCGCGATCGGATACCGGTTCGCGCCATATGTGATCCGGTGGATCGCGCCGCCCTCGAAGTCGACGTAAAAGAGATCACCGCCCGGGCCGATCTCGAGATCGACGGGGTTACTCGCGGCTGAAACAAACGTTGCCACCTGACTCGGGTCAGGGAGACCTCCGGTGCCGGCACGCATCACCCAGATGCAATTGCGTGAGTGATCGGCGAAGAAAAGGGCGTTGGTATAGCTCGAGGGGTAGGAGCCCGTGCCGTAGAAGGTCATCCCTGCGATCGCCGAACTCCCGGTGGGGCAGCTCTCGCCCGGTACGACCGTCGCGGCGTGGTCGTAGGAGAGGACCGGACTTGTGACCGCGCCGGACGACGCATACAGGTCCTCGCAGATCGTCAGGTTCAGGACGTCAAAGTCTGCGTAGCGTCCTGCGCCTTCATAGCACGGCCAGCCGAAGTTCTTGATCGGCATCCCGCTCGCGAAGGTCAGCTGGTCGATCTCTTCCCACGTTACCGAGCCGACGTCGCCGATCCAGACGTCGTTCGTGCCGGGCCGGATCGTGAAGCGGAAGGGATTCCGGAAGCCGTAGCCGATCATCCGGTTCTCGTTGGCGTTCGCGCTGCCGCCGAGCGGGTTATCGGCGAGTCCCGCCCCGGTCGAGGGGTCTACGCGGAGGACCGTTCCGTTCAGCACTCGTGGCTCACCCGCCGGCCGCCGCAGGCTCTGGCTTCGAAGCGCTCCGCCTCTGGCCGTCGGCGGGGTCATCGTGCCACCCACTCCGGCGGGCGGATCGCCGCATGGATTCTTCGGCGTCGCTGGGGGATTGCCCACCGTCCCCCCGAACTGGCCATAGTCGGCATTGTTGAAGCTCGCGCCTTCCCCTGCGCTGATGTAGAGCATGCCGTCGGCTCCGAACCGCAGGTCGCCCAGCGAATGGCTTGGGAACTGTTGGCACCAGTCGTTGATGAGCACCTGCTCGGTGCCGGTCATCACGTCGCCCAAGGCCTGGAGCCGCGAGAGGCGGCCGCTGATGACGCAGCCGTCCGTGGTGGCGCCGGGGTTCGCCGGGCAGCTGTCGGGCCAGAGCGGTGCCACGCCCCCGATCGCCGCGTCGTATGCGTAGAGCACGTAGACGTACGGATCGGTGGGAAAGTTTGGGGCGAGGGCGATGCTCATCAGCCCGCGGTCCCAGAAGTCGTGGACGTTCGTGCTCAGGTCGGCAAACAGGGTCGGCGTAACGTCAGACAGGCCGCTATACACGAGGATCCGACCGCTCTTCTGCGCGACGAAGACCCGACCGTCGTTGGCGAAACGCACGCTCATCGGGTATGTGAGTCCGCCCAGTGCGATCGTGTCCGTGAAGTTGGCGGGCAGCGTGGCCGCGCTTACCGCGGTCAGGAGAGGAGCAGACGCGGCAACGGTCGAGGCATTCCGTCCGCCGGCCGCATCGCTCGCGGTCGGCGCTGCGAGCGCCGGTGACGCGAGGAGCATGGCGACCAGAAACGCAACGGCGATCGCGGCCGGGTGACGTTGTCGGAATCGGGTCGTAGCTGCGCTCACGATCGTGTGCCCTTCCCCCCGCGCTCGAGTGACGCTCTGCAGGCTACTCTCCGAGCCAACAAGCGAGCAGACAAGGGCGCGAATCCTTGTCGCGCTTTGTTACGCCAGGGGCCTGATCACGAAGGTGCGCGGCGCCTCGATGCACTCGCGAAGGTGCGCGGCGCCTCGATGCACTCGCGTTCGAAACTCCAGGAAGAGTTCACACCACGCACGAGCTAGACCGTGCTCATATCACCGTTTCTCACCCGGGCCCAGAAGAACTATCCGAAAGGTCGGGGAATATCCTGCAGCGGCAGGGAGGGAGAGCATCTTGATCACCCGTGTTCGGCTACTCGTCGCATTCCTGGTCGTCACGATCCTTGCGAGTTGCGGTCCCGGCCCCACCGCCGTCCCGAGCCAGCCCGCCGCCAGCGCCTCCGCCTCGGCCGGCCCGACCAAAGGTGGGGTCCTGCGGATCGGCTACGGCGCCGAGGTCGACAATCTGAACGCCTTCACGAGCCAGTTCCTCACGGACATCGAGCTCACCATGGTCGAGGGACTGATCGTCAGCAACGACAAGAACGAGTACATCCCAGTCCTCGCCAAGCAGGTCCCCACCGTGGCGAACGGCCTCGTGAAGACGCGGTCCGACGGGAAGCTCGAGCTCACCTGGCCGCTACAGCAGGGCGTCATGTGGCACGACCAGGTCCACGAATTCACGGCCGATGACGTCTGCTTCACGTGGAAGTACATCGTCGGCACGGGCTCTGAGGTCTATAACCGCAACTCCTACCTGCCGATCAGCGACTGCCGCGTGCAGGACAAGTACACGGCCGTTATGGTCTGGGACAAGCCGTCCGCGATCTACAACGGGCTGTTCGAGGCGGTCCTGCCCAAGTACATGCTCGAGGGCAAGGACATCGTCAAGTACGACGGCTACAACCGCAGTCCCGTCGGCACCGGCCCCTTCATCTTCGTCGAGTGGAAGTCCGGCGAATACGTCCGCGTGAAGCGGAATCCCAACTACTGGCGCGGTAAGGACTACCCGTACGTCGACGAGATCGTCTTCCGCTTCATTCCCGACATCAACACGCGTCTCAATGCGGTGAAGTCGGGTGAGGTCGACTTCGCCCAGATGACGCCGACGCAGGTCAAGGACGTCAAGGATCTCGCCAATTACAACCTGACGCTCGTGCAGCAGAACTCGTGGCAGCACTTCGACATGAGCATCAAGACCGAGCGCGGCGCCAAGATCTTCGGCGATAAGTCCGTGCGTCAGGCCCTCTTCATGCTCATCGACAAGAAGACCATCGTTGACGGCGTGCTCGAGGGCACGGTCCAGGTCGCGGACACCGTCGCGCCCACGACCAGCCCGTACTACAACCCGAACGTGAAGAAGTACCCGTACGATCCGACCGCGGCCAAGAAGCTTCTGGACGATGCCGGCTGGAAGGTCGGCGCGGACGGCATCCGGGAAAAGGCCGGCGAGAAGCTTTCCCTGACGGCACTGCTGAGCTCCGCCGACGCCATCGGGAAGCTCTACTGGCAGGTCATCCAACAGAACATGAAGGCGGCCGGCGTCGACATCAAGATCGACACCAAGGACGCCGCCGCGCGGTCCCAGGTCTGGCGGTCCGGCCAATGGGAGGTGCAGATCTCACGCTGGGTCCTTCCTGCCGATCCCAGCGTCACCGGCCTCTACTCGTGCAAGGGCTCCAACAACATGACCGGCTTCTGCGACCCGGTGATGGACGAGCAGATGATCAAGTCGGATGAGGAGCTCGACCCCGCCAAGCGCAAGGCGCTCCTCTTCAAGGCGCAGGAGCTATTGGCAGAGAACGCGTTCTCTCTGCCTGTCTACTACAACGTGAACCCGATCGTCACCAGCAAGAAGCTTGTGAACTTCAAGGCAAGCGGCACCAACCTCGGAAGCTTCTGGAACGTCTACGAGTGGTACCTCGGTAAGTAGCACGCTCTAAGGGGGAGTTGCCCGATTTCGGGCAATTCCCCCGCACGGAGAGGTCGCATGGGCCGCTATGTCCGCCGACGCCTCATACAGATGGTCCCGCTGCTCTTCGGCATCTCTCTGCTCATTTTCCTGATCATCCAGGCGGCGCCCGGAGGCCCGGAAGCGATCTTTCTCGAGAACCGGCTCTTCATCGATCCGTCGGTCATCGATGCGTTTCGGCAGCGGCTCGGGCTCGACCAGCCGGTGCCCGTTCAGTACGTGCGCTGGGTGACGGCGGTGCTGAGCGGAGACTTCGGGATCAGCTTCACAACGGGCCGGCCGGTCGGGGACATGATCGCCGAGCGGCTGCCCGCGACGCTCGAGCTCATGTCCGTGTCGTTCGTGTTCGCGGCCGTGGTCGCGCTGCCTCTCGGCGTGTACAGCGCGGTCCGTCAGTACAGCCTCTTCGACTTCTCCGCCACGACGGCCTCGTTCCTGGGGATCGCGATGCCGGTCTTCTGGTTCGCGCTGATCCTGCAGCTGCTCTTCTCGGTGAATCTGGGCTGGCTCCCGACCTCCGGACGCGACACCATCGGCGACGGGTCGGTCCCCGACCAGCTGAAGCACCTGATCCTCCCCGCGTTCGTGCTCTCGATCCGGCATGTCGCCGGCTGGTCACGCTATATGCGGTCGTCCTTGCTGGACGTGATCCGCGCGGACTTCATCCGAACGGCGCGGGCCAAAGGTTTGCGCGAGCGCATCGTGCTCAGCCGGCACGCCGTGAAGAACGCGCTCATCCCGGTTGTCTCGATCATGGCGCTCGACCTGGCGGGTCTCTTCTCCGGCGCCGTCATCACGGAGACGATCTTCGCCTGGCCGGGCGTCGGGCGGCTCTTCGTGCAGGCCATGTTCTCGCGGGACTACCCGCTCCTCATGGGCATTCTGATGATGGGCTCGTTCCTCGTTGTGTTCTTCAACCTCCTCGCGGATATCGCATACGGCTGGCTTGATCCGCGGATCTCGTACCGATGAACGCCGTAGCCCGGCGCGGGAAGCTCGACCCGCAGGCGGCGCCCGGTGCCGCTCCCGACGTCGCCGTCTCGCAGAAGCAGCTCTTCTGGCGTCAGTTCCGGCGTCACCGGCTGGCGCTCGTCTCGGCGGCCGTGCTGTGCGCCCTTGCCGCGCTGGTGATCCTCGCGCCGTGGATCGCGCCCTACCCATTCGACGCGATCGATCCCACACAGTTCAGAAAGCCGCCATCGCCGGCCCACATCATGGGCACCGACGACATCGGTCGGGATCTCTTCACACGACTCCTCTATGGCGGTCGGATCTCGCTCGCGATCGGCATCTTCAGCGCCATGGTCGGCACCAGCGTCGGCACGCTGATGGGTTCGCTCGCGGGCTACTACGGCAGAGCGCTCGACAACCTCATCATGCGCGTGACCGATGTGGCGTTCTCCATCCCATCGCTCCCGCTCCTCATCATCCTGAGCGCCTACGCAAAGTCGGCGATCCCGGTCATGATCCTCGTGATCGGTCTGCTGAGCTGGATGTCCACCGCGCGCATCGTGCGCGCCACGGTGCTGTCGATCCGAGAGCGCGACTTCACGCTCGCCGCGCGAGCGGTCGGCGCGCCCGACGTGCGCATCATCGCGCGCCACATCCTGCCGAACGCGCTCGCGCCGATCATCGTCGGCGCCACGCTGGGCGTGGGCGGCGCGATTATCGCGGAGTCCTCGCTGAGCTTCCTTGGCCTCGGCGTACAGGTCCCGACGCCAAGCTGGGGCAACATGCTGCAAGATTCGCAGAGCACGATGGCGAGCCGTCCATGGCTCACGATCTTTCCAGGGATGGCGATCCTGATCACGGTCCTGGGCATCAACTTCCTGGGCGACGGGCTTCGCGACGCGCTCGATCCGACGATCCGGTCTTAGCGACGATTCGAGGCAGGGGAGGATTCACATGAAGGACAAGCTACGCGTTGGGGTGATCGGCGCGGGCCGGTGGGCGGGCATGGCGCACATCCCGGGCTGGAAGCGCTCGCCACTCGTCGATCTCGCGGTGATCTGCGACATCGATCGCGACAAGGCTGAGGCGCGCGCCAAGGAATTCAACGTGCCCGGTGTCGAGACGGATTATCAGAAGGTGCTGTCGAGCGGCGACATCGACGTCGTCGACATCGTCACCAGCGGAGACAACCACGAGCCACTCACGTTCGCGGCGCTCGAGGCAGGAAAGCACGTGCTCGTGGAGAAGCCGGTCTGCCACGACTACAAGGACGTCTGGCGCGCGCACGCCCTCGCGACATCTAAGAAGCTCAAGACCAAGGTCGGCCTCACCTTCCGGTACGCGCCCGCGATGCAGTACATGTACGACCTCATCCAGGACGGCTTCGTCGGTCAGCCATACATCTTCAACGGCTGGGAGCAGAACTCGCAGTGGATCGATCCGGCGGGACCGAGCCGCTTCGCCCGACAGGACACCGGCAACGCGCCGATCAAGGTGGGCTCGCTCGAGGGCTACGGCGCCCCCACGATCGACATTAGCCTCTGGGTCGTGCGGTCGAGGCTCACGAGTGTGGTCGGCATGCTCAAGAACTTTGTCCCCAAGCGCAAGAACCCCGATGGCAACTGGGTACGGACGAACGTCGACGACGGCGACATCTACATCGGCGAGTACGCGAACGGCGCGATCTGCTCGATGCAATCCTCGTACGTGACCGTCGGCAACTACCCCGGCATCGAGGCTCGGGTCTACGGCTCGAAAGGCGCGCTCATCTGCCGCCTGGTCGAGGAGTTCGGGGAGTGCCAGGTCCTCCGGAGCGCCACGCCTGAGGCGGTCGAATTCGTCCCGGTCGAAGTGCCCGCGTCGTACTTCCCGGTCGGCTACGCAAAAGGTGAATCCTGGCGCTCGCTCTTCTACGCGAACCTGGTGCACAACTTCGCCAAGGAGATCACGGACGGTGGCGAAGCGAACCAGGGGAACTTCGCGCAGAGCGCGCGCGTGCAGGAGATCATCAACGCGGTCGAGCGCTCTCACCGCGAGCGGCGCTGGGTCGACCTCCCGCTCGATCCGGGAGTTGGAGACTGAGCGAGCCGCTTCGCGTTGGGGTCATCGGGGCTGGGCGCTGGGCGACATCGGCTCACCTGCCTGGCCTCACGCGCACTCCGCTGTGCGACGTCGTGGTGCTCTGTGATCTCGACCGCGACCTCGCTGCCGCCCGCGCGCAGCAGTTCGGGATTCCGGAGGTGGAGACCGATTACCAGCGGCTCCTCAGCCGAAGCGACATCGACGTCATCGACATCGTCACCCGCGGCAACGACCGCGGGGAGAACCACCAGGAGCTGACCTTCGCGGCCCTCGAGGCCGGAAAGCACGTGCTCTGCGAAAAGCCCGTCTGCCACGACTACCGCGACATCCAGCGCGCGCATGAGGTCGCGGCGTCCAAAGACCTGAAGACGAAGGTCGGCCTGACCTTCCGCTACGCCCCGGCGATCATGTATATGCAAGCCCTCATCGCCGAAGGCTTCATCGGCGAGCCGTACATCTTCAACGGCTTCGAGCAGAACTATCAGTGGATCGACCCCGATACGCCGATGGACAAGCGCCCGCACAGGGAGCGGTCCGAGGACACCGAGGTCAAGGGCCACGATCCCCGGCCCGAGGCGATCCAGGTGCTGTCGCTCGAGGGCTACGGCGCGCCGATCATCGACATCGGACTCATGAGCGTCGGTAGCGGGCTCGAGCGAGTCGTTGGAACGCTCAAGAACATGCTGCCCTACCGCCGCCGCACCAACCTCGATACCGAGCGCGAGCGGATCAACGTCGACGACGCCGACATCTTCATCGGTGAGTGCGCGAACGGGACGCTCTTCTCCGTGCAGTCGGCGTACGTCACGGTGGGCAACTACCCCGGTATCGAGGCCCGGGTCTACGGATCGAAGGGTGCGCTGGTCTGCCGCCTGGTCGAGGAGTTCGGGGAATGCCAGACGTTGCACGGCGCGAGGCCCGACGCGGTCGAGTTCGTGCGCATGCCCGTCCCGGATCGGTTCTTCCCGCCAGGCGTCGGAGCCGGCGAGCCCTGGCCTTCGCTCTTCTACGGGAATCTCGTGCACAACTTCATGCAGGAGCTCCATGGCGGCGACGGCGTCAATCAAGGCAACTTCGCCCAGAGCGCCCGCGTGCAGGAGGTCATCAACGCGGTGGCGCTCTCGCACCGGCAGCGACGCTGGGTCGAGCTGCCTCTCGGGTCATGATCAAAGAGAAGCTGCGCGTTGGCGTGATCGGCGCGGGCAGGTGGTCGAACAGCGCTCACCTTCCCGGCTTCACGCGGTCGCCGCTCTGCGATGTGGTGATGGTCTGCGACCTGCACAAGGACCTCGCGGAAGCTGCCGCGCGGAAGTTCGGCATCCCCGAGGCCGTTGCCGATGCGGAGAAGGTCTTGAGCCGCCGCGACATCGATGTCATCGACGTGGTCACCCGCGGCGGGAGCGACGGCCACGAGGAGCTGACCTTCGCGGCGCTCGAGGCCGGCAAGCACGTGCTCGTCGAGAAGCCCGTCTGCCACGACTACAAGGACGTCTGGCGCGCGCACGAGCTCGCGCGCTCGAAGAACCTCAAGACCAAGGTCGGTCTGACCTTCCGCTACGCGCCGGCCGTCCGGTACATGTTCGAGCTCATCAGCGCTGGCTTCGTCGGGCAGCCGTTCGTTTTCAACGGTTACGAGCAGAACTCGCAGTGGCTCGATCCCGACAACCCAATGGACAAGCGGATCCATCGCGTTCGTCCGGTGGGGGAGACCCCGCGCGGTACGGATCAGCGCCGCGAGGCGATCGCGGTCGCGTCGCTCGAGGGCTACGGCGCGCCGACGATCGACATCGGCTTGTCATGCGTGGGAAGCGAGCTGACCCAGGTGGTGGGGATCCTGAGCAACATGATCCCCTTCCGCCGGCCCACCAACCTCGACGCCGAGCGCGTGCGGATCAACATCGACGACGCCGACATGTTCATCGGCGAGTGCGCCAACGGCGCGCTCTACTCGCTCCAGTCGAGCTTCGTCACCGTCGGCAACTACCCGGGCATCGAAGCGCGGATCTACGGCTCGGAGGGCGCGCTCATCTGTCGGCTCGTCGAAGAGTTCGGCGAATGCCAGACGCTCCGCGGCGCGAAACCGGACGCCGTCGAGTTCGTCCCGATGACGATCCCGGACCGATTCTTCCCGCCTGGCTATCAGCCGGGCGAGCCCTGGCCCTCGCTCTTCTACGCGAACCTCGTGCACAACTTCATGCAGGAGATCGTCGACGGAGGAGAAGAGAACCAGGGCAATTTCGCGCAGAGCGCGAAGGTGCAGGAGATCATCAACGCGGTCGCGCTGTCGCACCGCGAGCATCGCTGGGTGGGCCTGCCGCTCGATGGGAGCGCGGCGAGATGACGGTGACGGCGACGACTCTGCGCCAGAGCGTGCGGTGGCAAGATCTCCCGCTGGCGGTGGGCGCCGCGGCGGGCACGCTGAACTTGCGTGTCGGGAGCGTCGGTCAGGGAAAGCCCGTGGTGACCGTCACGGCGGGAGTGCATGGCGATGAAGGTCCATGGAGCGCCCGCGCCATCCACCAGCTTCTCGAGCGGACCTCGCTGACCGACCTGATCGGCACGCTGCGGGTCGTGCCCGTCAGCAATCCGCTCGCCATGGAGGCCGACGCCCGCTGCGCGCCGCTCGACGTCCTTGATCTGAACCGCGTCTTCCCCGGCAATCCGAATGGCTCGCATACCGAGCGCCTTGCCGCGTTGCTCGCCGAGCATGCCGTGGAAGGCGCGGGCGTCCTGATCGACCTGCACGGTGGCGGAAGCTGGTGCGTCAACGCGTTCGTCTTCCGGAACGCCGAAGCGCCTGAGATCGCCGATGCCTTCGATGCGCCCTTCGTGGTTGACCAGGCTTCGCGGGCGACCGCGATGCGCAGCATGGGCATCAGCGGCCACGCCAAGAGCCTCGGCGCGAAGACCACCAGCGTGGAGTTCGGCGGCCGGAGCCCCGATGAAGCGCGCTGGGCAGAACACCTTGCAATTGGTCTCCGCCGCGCGCTCGCGGTCTGCGGGGTCCTCAAGCCGGATCCGTCGCTTCCCGCGCCGAAGCACGCGGCCATCCTGGTGAAACCGACTCGTGTGCTGCGCCCGTCGCGCGGCGGGCTGCTCATCCCGGCGGTCGACCACACGCGGATCGGCACGCTGGTTGAAGAAGGCACGCTTCTCGGAACGCTCGTCGATCCGGTCACGTTCGAGGTCCAGGAAGAGTTCCGCGCACCGTACGCGCGGACCGCGCTCCTGCTGCTGCGTCCGACGATGTCGCGCCTCGAGGGAGGCGCGATGACGTACGTCGTCTCGGAGCCCGCGTGAGCGGCCGAACGCCCTGATGGCCGACCCGCTGGTCGTGCTGATCGCCTCTCCGCTGGAGCCAGAGCACATCGAACGGATTCGCGCCGTCGACCCGCGGATCGAGGTCCTGCACGACGCCGATCTGCTCGCGCGCCCGCGCTACGTCTCGGACCATACCGGACCGCCGACGACGCGGACGCCCGAGCAGGAGGCGAGATTTCTCGAGATGCTGGGGCGTGCCGAGGTCGTCTTCGACTTCGATCGAGCGCACATCCGTGACCTGCCCGCGGTGGCGCCGCGCCTGCGTTGGCTTCAGGCGACCAGCGCGGGTATCGGCCAGATGGTGCAGCGCGTCGGCCTCGATCGCACAAACATCGTCCTCACGACGGCGAGCGGCGTGCACGCTCGGCCGCTGGCCGACTTCTGCCTCATGTCCATGCTCATGTTCGCCAAGGACTACGTCCGGATGGAGGGCGAGAAGCGGGCCAAGGGCTGGGAGCGTTACTGCGGCGAGGAGCTGACAGGCAAGACGCTCGCGATCGTCGGCCTCGGCCGCGTTGGTCAAGAGGTCGCGCGTCACGGCAAGCGCATGGACATGCGGGTGGTCGGCACGCGCCGCTCCGACGCGCCGGTGCCGGATGTGGACAAGCTCTTTCGACCGACCGAGCTCCACGCCATGCTGCGCGAAGCCGACTACCTCGTCCTCGCCGCGCCGCATACGCCGGAGACCGAGGGGATCATCGGCGAAGCGGAGCTGGCATTGATGAAGCCGAGCGCCGTGTTGATCAACATCGGCCGTGGCGCACTGGTCGATGAAGATGCGCTGATCCGCGCGCTTCAGCAGAAGCGTCTGGCCGGCGCGGCGCTGGACGTCTTCCGAGTCGAGCCTCCGCCGCGAGACTCGCCACTTTGGGAAATGCCGAATGTGATCATGAGTCCGCACTCCGCGAGCACGGTGACGCAGGAGAACGCGCGAATAACAGATCTCTTCTGCGATAACCTGCGGCGCTACCTCGGTGGCCAACCTCTGCGGAACGTCCTGGACACCACGAAGCTCTACTGATCGCGTACACGGAATCTCAACCGTCCTATCGCTTCATCGTCATATGATCGGCCCCACGCACGTGCCCTCAAGCGAGGCGAGCATCCTCGCCGGGGATCCGCGCTCGCGGTTTAACCGCTGGCTTGACGAAGGGCGTCCTGTCATCACCGTCGAGCTCGCGGTCCCGGCGACCGTCGCCCACGACGTCATCATCGAGCAGGCAAAGGCGCTGCTGCGTCCGGAGATCGTTGGCGTCAACATCACAGATGGGCTCCGAGGCCGACCGGCAATGTCGTCGATCGCCGCGGCCGCGATCCTCACGCACGCCGACCTGGGCGTCGAGCCGATCCTGCAGGTCACCGCACGTTCCCGGACG
>Ga0209161_10002067_pt1 | contig 16482 bp, 20 predicted proteins | sample GraSoiAngelo_155_FD_186169 | JGI IMG/M metagenome (GOLD analysis project Ga0209161, IMG submission 186169) | Grasslands soil microbial communities from the Angelo Coastal Reserve, California, USA - 14_1009_13_30cm (SPAdes) (version 2) | ecosystem: Environmental > Terrestrial > Soil > Grasslands...
GTGGTACCGCTCTCCGGCGAAGCGCGTCGGGCATCGTAAGACCCTCAGCGTGCACCGCGCAACGCGGGCATGGCCTCGCGCGCAAACCGTTCGATCTGCTCGATCCGCTCCGGCCACCGCGGGACCATGAACTGAAGCGCCAGGTGCTCCACGCCGATCTCCTGAAAGCGGCGGAGCGCGGCAAGGAGCTGCTCGGGGGTGCCCATGAGACGGTCCTCTTCCTGCGGCACGGGCTGGCGGGTAACCTCGATCGGCAGACAGCAGGAGAGACGGATCGCGTCCGGATCGCGCTTGGCTTCCACGGCCCAGCGCCGGACGTTGTCGAAGCCGGCCGCCAGCTCGCGCGGCGTGATCCGCACGAAGTAGGGGAACCACGCATCACCGTGGGTCCCGGCTCGCCGCTGCGCGCGAGCGCCCTCGCCGCCGATCCAGATGGGAACGCGCGGCTTCTGCAAGGGCTTGGGAGAAAATCCCACCTCGTCGAAGTGGTAGTAGCGCCCGTCGAATCGCGGCTTCTCGTTGTTCCAGAGCCGATGGACGACCTCGAGCTGCTCGTCGGCCATCGTCCCGCGCTCCTTGAAGGAGACCCCTAGCGCGTCGAACTCCTCCACCATCCAGCCGACCCCGACCCCGAGGATCAGGCGACCTTTCGAGAGGTGGTCGATCGTCGTGGCGATCTTGGCCCAGTAGAGCGGATGGCGATAGGGCATGACCAGCACGCTCATCCCGAGCGCGATCTTTTCGGTGCAGCCGGCGAGGAACGCGAGGCACGTGAGAGGCTCGAGGAAGGGAATGTCGGGAGGAACGATGAAGCGCTGGTCGGCGCTGTACGGGTACCGAGTGTTGATCTCCCACGGGGTCACGATGCGGTCCGCCGCCCAGACGGAATCGTACCCAAGAGCCTCTGCCCGCCGCGCCGCATCCGTCAGGACCGCGCTCGCCGCTCTGCCTGAGATCGGGAGAAAGACGCCGATTTTCAACGCGCGACCGCCTCTTGGAGTGTCAGCGTCGGTTCATTCTACTCGGGGATCACCTCGAGATGACCACCTTCCGACCGGCGAGCGTTAGCCCCCGATGCTACACTGTTCGACGGAATGTCGGGCGACGCCCCCAAGACGGCATTCGAGCTGGCGATGGAGCGCTTGCGCCAGAAGGACCGAGAGGTCGGCGTCGAGGAGCGCCCGCTGACCGACGAGCAAAAGACGAGCATCGCCGAGGTGCGAAGGTTCTACCAGGCCAAGGTCGCCGAGCGCGAGATCCTCCACCGGGACGCGCTCGCCAAGGCGCGCAGCCGCGAGGAAGTCGAGAAGCTCGACGGAGCGCTGCGGCACGACCTGGAGAGACTGACGGGCGACCGCGACCGTAAGATTGATGAGATCAAGAAACGCCCCCCAACGGAGCACTGATATGGCACTCGGCGAATTCACGAAGACCCTGAAAGGCACTAACGAGATTGAGCTCACCGTCACGGGCCGAGCGTCCGGCCGTAAAATTTCCAACCCGGTCTGGTTTGTCCAGGAGGCCCAAACGCTCTACCTGCTTCCAGTGAAGGGATCGGACAGCGACTGGTACAAGAACGTGCTGAAGACGCCGACGATCCGTCTGGCGGCGAAGGGAAGCGAGTACAGCGCCAGGGCGGTCGCGATCAGAGATGCCGCCAAGGTGTCCGGCGTCGCCGAGAAGTTCCGAGCCAAGTACGGTGCCGGCGAGGTGAAGAAGTACTATTCGAAGTTCGACGTCTGCGTCGAGGTCCCGCTCGCCTGAGAACCTCGCGGGGAGGACCAGTCGGCTCAGGCTGCTGGCCCTTCCTCCAGTGCCGTATAATGGCGCGACCGTGTTCACTCGTCCGCCTCGAAAATTGCCGCCGTTCGTGGTATCGGCGGTCGCGCTGCTCGCGCTGACCGCGGCCACCCTCCCGGCCCGGGCCCAGGGAAACTTCAAAGTTACCTATCAAGTCAAGCGGACCGACCCGACGCGCGTGGAGCTCGCAGGCACCGTGTTCAACGCCGCCACCGTGGACGCGATAGAGGTGTATGTGACCGCCGAGGCCCTGGACGTCTCGGGCAAGGTGCTGGCTCGCGGGATCGCGTTCGTGGCCCAGGCCATCCCTGCGCAGAGCGGCGCTGACTACAGCGCCCGGATACCCAACGTCCCCGGGACGACGGGCTTCAGGGTCGCCGTCTCGAGCTTCCGCTTCGGCCTCAAGCGCGGCGAGTCGCCCTGAGGTACCCCGCCCGCGCTCGAACGGCGGCTAGTCCGACGCGCCCCTAGAGGAAGCGGCGGTGGGCGCGCTCGTCGGGCGGCTCGAGCCCGAGCGCCGCGAGCTTGCGATCGACGTAGGTTTTGTACGCCTCCCGGATCTCGGCGTTGCCGACGCTCTTGAGTCCCCAGTGAATGAACTTCGGGGCGTTGGAGGAGTCCGAGCGCCCGAACATGTCGAGCGCCGCCGGGTACCACTTCAGGAGCAGGCGCCGGGCCAGCTCGCGCCCCCTGCGGTCGCTCACGATCTCGCCGAGGAAGTAGTAGCCCATCTCCGAGTGGCCCAGCTCGTCGCGCTCGACCGTCGGCGACATCTTCGCCAGCGGCACGTAGCTCGACTCGCGCCAGTCGCGCGCGTGGAAGGCGCCGTTGAGGTCCACGAAGAAGTGGAAGAAGGCGTCGTCCGCCCACGTCTCCCGCGGCAGGTGAAAGGCGTAGTGCGCATACGGGACGTCGCGCAGGGCGAAGTCGTGCTGGAGCCCGACCGCCACGCGGTGGAACATGATCGCGTGCTTCAGCTCCTCGGCGAGGTACTCCGCCTTGAGCAACTTCGCCTCCGCGGTCGGGAACAGCGCCTCGGCGATGTCGAGGCAGGTCGCCATGAAGCCGAGGAAGCTCTTGTTGCCCGCCCGCTCGCCCTCGTGACGCAGCATCTTGATCAAGAGCTCCTTGTACTCCCCAGGCAGGGGCTCGCCCTCGTCGAAGCGATAGGTCGGCCGGCTCACCCGGCAGGTGAGCTGGGGCAGGGGATCGCCCTGGGCGTATGCCTGTCGCCAGAGGGGCCAGCGGCCCGTGCGCCCGCGGCGCTCCGCGTCCTCGATCACGCTCATCTCGCTCGGCACTCCGGGTCCGTCCGCCATCATCCCCTCGCTCAGTCGGCCAGGCGTTGCCGCGCGGCCTGCCACCGCGGGGCGTCGAGCTGCCGCGCGCGCTCGCTCTGGTGCCCGCACGGGCAGCCGAGGAGCCCCGACGCGTAAAGATCGAACTGCTCGGCGACCAGCTCGGCGGCCATCCCCGGCAGGAGCCGGTCGCCCACGTTGCCGACCATGCGCCCGCACCCGGCGCAGAGGAGCCGGTAGTAGGTCCCGTAGGCCGCCGGCACGTCCAGCGTGATGCCCACTGTCGCGTACGCCCGCCGGATCTCCTCGAGGATCTCGCCCACGGCGCGATTCTACCCGCGCGGTGGTCCCGGCGCGAGAAGCGTATAATCGGCCCGTTCGTCGACGGGTCGGTTCCGACACCCGGGCCCGTTCAGACACCCGGAAAGGAGAGGGTGATGGCCACTCAGACCGACGCGACAACTATTCCGGAGAGTCGAACGACGGCGCTCTATCAGGAGGGCCTGGTCGCCGGCCTCGTCGGCGCCGCGACCATCGCGCTCTGGTTCCTCATCCTCGACTCGCTCAGCGGCCGACCGCTCTACACGCCGACGGTGCTCGGCACGGCGCTCTTCCGGCGGGGCGGGACGACGCCGCTGTCCGAGATCCTGCCCAACCTCGAGATGGTCCTCATGTTCACCTGGGTGCACGGCCTGGTCTTCGTGGCGATCGGCGGCATCGTGGCGCGCCTGCTGGCACTCGCCGAGCGGCAGCCGAGTGTCGGTTTCGGCATCCTGATGCTCTTCGTGTTCTTCGAGTTCGGGTTCATCGTCGCCGCGATGTTCTTCGCCGAGCCGATCCTGCACGCGCTCGCGTGGCCCGCGGTGCTCGTCGCCAACATCCTGGCGGCGGCGGCGATGGGCGGCTACTTCTGGCTACGCCACCCCAACCTGAGAGTGCAGCCGTAGGTCGGGTATACTGACCACGCCTGACCCCGTCGTCTAGCCTGGCCAAGGACGCGACCCTTTCAAGGTCGAGATCGCGGGTTCGAATCCCGCCGGGGTCACCAACGCTCTTGTGCGGCCAGAGAGCAGCGCGTCGAAGGACCCGCGACCCGAGAATTCGTACAGGCTTCTCTCGGGTCGTGGAGTAAAGCGTAGGCGGCTCACTAACAAGGCCTGAAGAACCTCTCGGCCGTGCTCCGGGTGCCGAGTCAGCAGCCCCCGCCAATCGTTTAGGCGATGGCGGAGCTCCCGCTCAAGTCTTCCGGCCCTCCTCCAGGCCAGCAAGGACCGCGAGGGGCGCCGGGTGCAGCTGGAAGCTCAGCTCCTGATGCTGGAGGAGCGGCCCAAAAGCAGCCCTCGCGACCGCAGCAGGCCGATCAGCCACGACATAACCGCCGAGAATACCAACGGCATGGACGAATCGCTCGGTTTCAACACGGATACGGGGCAGCACACCGTTTCCACGCCAGGATTGACCGGAGCTACTAGTCCCGGGGCTGGGGGCGGGCAGGCTCCGTAGTAGAATTACAGCCTCTGGAGGGCACATGCGAAACCTGCTGAGGGTAGTCATGGTTCTGGCGCTGGCCCTTCTGGCCAGCGCCTTGTACTATCGCAGCCGACCGCCGGTAATACCCTCCGCTGATGAGACGGCCGTTTTCGAGGTAATGCGCGCGGAGATGAATCCGCCGAAGATGTCGGGGGTAGTTTGGCCGGAGTGTATGGCGCGGGAGGAGTGGGTGTGGTACGACCCGCTGGCGTGCGGTGTCAAAGAGGACAGGTACGCAAAGTATTGCGTGGTCCCGAAGGGGCAAGATCGAGTCTGCGTGTTCCGAACTCTGGAGTCTTGCGTAAGCGCCTCTCATTCCGAACGGTGGCGGCATCTCGATGCTGAGTGGTGTCTGCCGAAGGAGTTGAAGGGGTAAGCGAAACCCGGATGGTCGCGAGCGATTTCCGTTGCCGGCTGTCTATGACTGCCATAGTAGAACGAGCACGAGCGACCTCGACCTTCTACCCACGGAAGTCCTGCTGAAAGACGCTGAAGCGGCGCTTCGACCACATGGTCTTCGCTGCCTGCAAGGATATGGGCGGGGACCGAGGCAAAGGACTACAGCATCCGCCTAGTCTTGACAACTCCTTCGCCCGACGCTAGAGAGCGGCACACTTCTCCGATGACTTCGGTGCATCTTCGTCGACGGCGATCTCGACGCGCAGAAGAAGGCCGCGGCGGTCGCGACCACGATGATTCGAAGTAGCTGACAGCGCTCTGCGTACGGCTTGCTCGCGAAGCCGCTCGCGCGCCTCCCGCACGTAGTCGATCACCGCCGCCGTCAGAGAAGGATGCCAACCGGCTGGCAGCCGCTAGCCCATTAGCACGACGGGGTTGGCTGCGTAGTCGACTACGCGCTCCGACTGACGTCATGTGCCGTGCAACTCGACGATTCCTGAAGGCGTTACGTCTTGTTTCACGCCCGGCACGCGATTTGCCGCTTGAGCACGCGCTTGAGGAGACACGCGACATGCAGGTGACGACCTTCAGGCTTGACACGTCGGGCGGGGTATCGCTGCTCGTCTATCGCTGGCTACTCGTGATGCCGCCGTTGCGGGCGGTAGCTACGCGATGACGCCGATCCAGACGCCGAACATCTTTGCGCCGGTTTCGACGCCGGCATTCGCGATCCGCGAGCTGTCGTTCTTCGTTTTCGGCGTCACGGCCGTAAGACGCGGGGATGGTACGAGGATTTGCCGGACGCCGAGGGCGGCAATCTGTGGCGCTACCTGAGAACTCCGCGAGCGCGCGCGTTGCCCTCAATAGAACCAAGGGCTTACATTTGGCCGCCACTTTGCTCTGTCCAGAAGTAGACGCTCCAAGACCCACTTAGCAACCTGGAAAAGGAGAACGTTCATGTCTTCAGCCAATGGCCATGCCAAGCGCAGTGAAAAAGGTCTACTGACTCAGGACAATTGCGTTGTCACGCTCATCGACCATCAGCCTCAGATGCTTTTCGGCGTCTCGAATTTCGATCGTCAGTCGATCATCAACAATACCGTCGCCTTCGCCAAGGCCACCCGCGTCTTCGACGTACCGGTCGTGCTCTCGACGGTGGAGACGCACAACTTTTCCGGGAATCTCTGGCCGCAGCTTCAGGCGGTGTTTCCGACGCAGACGCCCATCGAACGGTCGTCCATGAACGCGTGGGACGACCAGAACTTCGTGGCCGCGATCAAGGCGACCGGTAGAACGAAGATCGTGCTGGCGGGCCTCTGGACCGAGACGTGCGTCGCCCTTCCGACCGTGCAGGCGATCCACGACGGCTACGAGATCTACGTCGTCGAGGACTGCTGCGGTGACGTCAGCCAGCTCGCCCACGACAACGCGATGAAGCGGGTGATCCAGGCCGGCGCCAAGCCTGTCACGTCGCTGTCGGTCATGCTCGAGTGGCAGCGCGACTGGGCCCAGAAGGATACCTACGACGCGGTCATGGACATCGCGAAGACGCACTACGGGGCCTACGGCATCGGCGTCGAGTACGCCTACACGATGGTGCACAAGGCGCCGCCAACGGTATTTCCGGAGTACGTGATCCCCTCGCCGACGAACCAGCGGTAGGCAGCTGCCAAGGGAGGATTGCCGATGACAGTCTATCTCCTCTCGTTCGGCGCCGGCCTGCTGGTCGGCGTTCTCTATAGCGTGCTCAACGTCCGATCTCCTGCGCCTCCCGTCGTCGCACTCATCGGCCTGCTCGGCATCCTTCTCGGCGAGCAGATCATCCCGGTGGGACGCCAGATGATCGCCGGGACCTCGATTCGTACCTCGTGGCAGCAGATGCGGTGTGGGCAGCACGTCTTCGGGGCGATGCCGGGCCGCCATGCGGAGCCGCCGGCTGCGACGCGCAGCGACGTCCAGGGGGTGCCCTCATGAACGGCCCAAGCACAGCCGTCGATCTCATCTTGCATCACGGTGTGGTGACAACGCTTGACCGCTCGAATCCGACAGCGACAGCTGTGGCGATCCGGGACGGCAAGTTCGTGCGTGTGGGCGGGGACGCGGATGTCCTGCCTCTTGCCGGCCCGGCAACGCGAGTCATCGATCTCAAGGGGCGCTGTGTCCTGCCCGGATTGACCGACAACCACCTTCATATCATCCGCGGCGGTCTCAGCTTCAACATGGAGCTGCGCTGGGACGGCGTCCGCGCACTGACCGACGCCATGGAGATGCTGAAGCGGCAGGTCGCGGTCACCCCGCCTCCTCAGTGGGTGCGCGTGGTTGGCGGCTTCACCGAGCACCAGTTCGCGGAGAAGCGGCTGCCGACGCTCGAGGAGATCAACGCGCTCGCTCCCGACACTCCCGTGTTCCTGCTCCACCTCTACGACCGCGCACTCCTGAACGCCGCTGCGTTGCGGGCGGTCGGCTATACGAAGGACACGCCGGAGCCGTCAGGCGGCGAGATCGTGCGCGATGCGCGCGGCGTTCCGGTCGGGCTGCTGCTCGCCAAGCCCAACGCCGGCATCCTGTACGCGACGCTGGCGAAAGGACCGAAGCTGCCGTTCGAGTATCAGGTGAACTCCACGCGCCACTTCATGCGTGAGCTGAACAGGCTCGGCGTCACCGGCGCCATCGACGCCGGCGGCGGCTTCCAGAATTATCCGGACGACTACGCCGTCATCCGCAAGCTCGACGAAGACAGGCAGTTGACCATCCGGCTCGCCTACAACCTCTTCACGCAGAAGCCGAAGGGCGAGAAGGAAGACTTCCTCAACTGGGTGAAGACCTCAACCTATAAACAGGGTAGCGACTACTTCCGGCACAACGGCGGCGGCGAGATGCTCGTGTTCTCGGCCGCCGACTTCGAAGATTTTCGCCAACCGCGCCCTGACATGCCGCCAGAGATGGAGCGCGAGCTCGAGGGCGTGGTACGCATCCTCGCTACGAATCGCTGGCCATGGCGACTGCATGCCACCTACGACGAGACGATCAGCCGCGCGCTCGACGTGTACGAGCGCGTCGCCCGAGACATCCCTCTGCAGGGGCTGAACTGGTTCTTCGACCACGCGGAGACGATTTCGGAGCGGTCGATGGACCGCGTCGCTGCACTGGGCGGCGGCATCGCGGTGCAACATCGCATGGCATATCAGGGTGAATACTTCGTCGAACGGTACGGCGCCGCCGCGGCGGCGGCGACACCGCCCTTCGCCAGAATGCTCGCGAAGGGCCTTCGCGTCTCCGCCGGCACTGACGCCACCCGGGTGGCCTCCTACAATCCGTGGGTCTCACTCGCCTGGCTCGTTACCGGCAAGACAGTTGGCGGCTTGCGACTCTACACGGAGCGCAATTGCCTCGACCGCGAGACCGCGCTCAGGATGTGGACCGAGAACGTCACCTGGTTCTCCAACGAGGAGGGCAAGAAAGGTCGCATTCAGGTCGGCCAGCTTGCCGATCTCCTCGTTCCCGACCGCGACTACTTCGCCTGCCCCGAGACCGAGATTGCGGACATCACGGCGCACCTCACCGTCGTCGGCGGCAAGATCGTCTACGGTGCCGGAGAATTCGCGCACCTTGATGAGGCCGCGCCGCCGACCGCCATGCCCGATTGGTCGCCGGTGCGCCGCTTCGGTGGTTACGACGCGTGGGCCGATCGCGAGCGAGGTACGGTTATCAAAGCAGCGATGCGACAGACGGCCTCACCCTGCGCACGCGCCCGCGTGGGTGACGTCCACGACTTCACAGCGCTCTGGGGCGCGCTCGGGTGCGCCTGCTGGGCTGTATGAGGGGGTAGACCCATGCGTATGCTCAACGCTCTTACTCTGGCGGTGATACTGCTCGCGAGCTCGGCGAACGCGGGCGCGCAAACAAGCTCGGCCGTGAGTTCGCCCGCCGTGGCGGTCGCACCACAATACGACACTACCCATGTCTACGTCGCCGCCGAAGACTTCGATCGATTCGTAACCAGCTTCCTGGCGACATTCGGCGGCAGCACGTCGAAGCAAGGCGTGGCCACGGTGACGCCGACACCGAGCAGCACGGTGTTACAGATGGTCTTCACGCCGGTGGGCACGCTCTCCGTGTTCGGTTTCACAACGCCGGTTCCCTATCCGTTCGGTAGTGAGCGAACCGGCTATCTGGTGACCGATTTGGATGCCGCGGTCCGTGCGGCCAGGGCGAGCGGGGCGGACGTGATCGTCGCGCCGTTCAAGGATCCGATCGGCCGCGATGCCATCGTGCAGTGGCCGGGCGGCGTCAACATGCAGCTCTACTGGCACACGACGGCTCCGAACTACGCCAAGCTGCAAACCATTCCCGAAAACCGGGTCTACGTCTCGCCCGACCGCGCCGACGCCTTCATCCGCAGCTTTGTCGCCTTCTCCGGCGGCACAGTCGCGGGCGACGATGCGAAGGCACCCGGCGTCGAGATCGGCCGGCCCAGCGAGACGTACCGGCGCGTCCGCATCGCATCGACGTTCGGCAAGGTCACGGTGCTCGTCACCGATGGCCATCTGCCCTACCCGTACGGACGCGAGCTGACAGGTTACGAGGTGCTCGACGTCGATACGACCGTGACAAAGGCGAAGCTTGCCGGCGCGCGCGTGTTGGTCGAACCTTATTCGGCCGACGACCGGCGGTCGGCCTTCGTGCAATTCCCCGGTGGCTATATCGCCGAAATTCATGCGACAGTTCGCAAGTGATGAGGCGTCCCCGCGCAAGTCGCCTGGCCGCCGTCGGCCTACTCGTCGTAGCGGCGAGCACGAGCACCGCGGCGGCTGAGGACGACGAGGCAGCTCGCCCCAAGATCAATTCGTTCTACCGTTGGTTGGAAGACTGGTCGGCACTGGCCGACCCGCGCGCCCGAACCGAGCCGCTCGACAGCTTGAAATACATCCCTCTGCCGTTCGACGACCCGAAGAGTTACGTATCGCTCGGTCTCACCGTGCGCGAGCGCTTCGAGCTGAACGACGCGCCGTTGTTCGGGATCGCAGGCAACAAAAGCGACAGTTACCTCCTGGACCGTCTCCAGTGGCACGTCGACGTTCGGCCGAATGCGCACTGGCAGATCTTCGTCGAGTTCGAGGACGTCCGCGCGCCGGCGAAAGACGTCATCACGCCTGTCGACGAGAACCCGCTGGATCTCCGCCTGGCCTTCATCGCCTACGGCGATTCATTCTGGGGCGGCACGTTGAAGGCCCGCGTGGGGCGGCAGGAGATGGCGTTCGATCTGCAACGGTTCGTCTCGGTGCGCGATGGTCCGAACGTCCGGCAGGCCTACGACGCCGCGTGGCTGGACTGGGAGCAACGCGAGTGGCGCTTCATCGGGTTCTGGAGCATGCCGGTTCAATATCGCCAGGAGCATTTCTTCGACGACTTCTCCAGCGAGCATTTCCAGTATGGAGGCGTGAGGGTCGAGCGTAAGGACGTCGGCCCTGGTGACCTGGCGGCGTACTATTCGCGGTTCATTCTCGACAAGAGTCGCTTTCTCGACGCGCGCGGCGACGAGCGCCGCAACAACTTCGATATCCGATACGCCGGCGCGCGCAGCGGCTTCGACTGGGACCTCGAAGCGATGGCCCAGTTCGGCGACGTCGGGGACAAGAGCGTCCGCGCCTGGGCCGTCGGGAGCCGCAGCGGCCACACCATCGCCAACCAAGCGTGGGCGCCACGTCTCGGGCTGCAGATCGATGCGGCGTCGGGCGATCACAAGGCCGGAGACAACACGCTCGGCACGTTCAATCCGCTGTTTCCGAACGGCTACTACTTCACCCTCGCGGGCTACACGGGGTACGTGAACCTGATTCATCTGAAGCCTTCACTCACCGTCAAGCCGATCAAGAACCTGACGTTGATGGCTGCCGCCGCCATGCAGTGGCGCGAGACGACGGCGGACGCCGTCTACGTCCAGCCGAACATCCCCGTTCCGAGAACGGCCGGGAAGGCGGGCCGGTGGTCCGGGGTGTACGCGCAGGTACGAGCCGACTGGGCGATCACGCCGAACCTCGCGGCCGCCGTCGAAGCCGTCCGCTTCCAGATCGGTGATGTGATCCGCCGCGCCGAGGGCCATGACTCCACATACGTCAACGTCGAGTTGAAATTTGCGTGGTAATGGCCATACCGCCGAGTCGGCCTGGACTCCCCTGTCGCATCGGGTATTCCGCGCGCTGTGGATCGCTTCGCTCGTGTCCAACATCGGGACGTGGATGCAGAACGTCAGCGCGGCATGGGCCATGACATCGCTCTCGCCATCTCCGTTGATGGTCGCCCTCGTGCAGAGCGCGACGAGCCTTCCGGTCTTTCTCGTTGGGCTACCCGCTGGCGCGGTCGCCGATATCGTCGACCGGCGGCGACTGCTGCTCGTCACGCAGTGCTGGATGCTCGTGGCAGCCGGACTCCTCGCTGTGCTCACATTCGTGGGCCTGATGACGGCGACCACGCTCCTCGCACTGACATTCGCACTCGGGGTCGGCGTGGCGATGAACGCGCCGACCTGGCAGGCAATAACGTCAGAGCTCGTGCCCCCGTCCGAGCTCACCCGCGCGGTGACGCTCAACGCGTTGCCGGTGAACATCGGCCGTGCAGTCGGGCCTGCCCTCGGCGGTGTGCTGGTCGCGGCGTCCGGCCCGGCGCTGGTGTTCGCGCTCAACGCAGTGTCATTCGTCGCAGTGCTTGTCGTCGTGTATCGCTGGCGCCGTGAGGCGCCGCGTGCCCTGCTTCCCGCCGAGCGAGTGATCGGCGCGACGCTGGCCGGCATCCGCTACGCGCGCCACGCTCCGCCGCTCGTCGCCGTGCTCGTTCGACTCGGGCTTTTCATCGTCTGTGCGAGCGCATTCTGGGCTTTGTTGCCCGTCATCACCCGTCGAGACCTGGGCCTCGGTGCCTTCGGCTACGGTCTTCTGCTCGGTTGCCTCGGTGTCGGCGCCATCGCCGGAGCCGCACTCTTACCGCGCGTGAAGCGCCGGCTGCCGCTCGATGCGGTCATCGGCCTCGCCACCGTTGTGTTCGCGGTCGTGAGCGCGCTGACCGCCTTCTGGCGATTCATCCCAGGGCTCGGCATCGCGATGATCCTCGGCGGCGTCGCGTGGATCGCGATGATGGCCGGTCTCAATGGATCCGCTCAGACCGCTGTCCCCGCGTGGGTGCGGGCCCGCGCGCTCGGCATCTATCTCTTGGTGTTCCAGGGTGGGCTTGGCCTCGGCAGCGCATTGTGGGGTTTCGTCGCCGAGCACGTCGGCGCGTCGATCGCGCTCGCGTCGTCCGCCGGTGGCGCGCTCCTGGGGCTTGCCGCCATCCGGCGATGGCCGTTACGGGCGGTGACCACGCTCGATCTCACGCCGTCGGCGCACTGGCCCGAGCCTCACCTCGATGTCGTCCCGGCCCCTGACGAAGGCCCTGTCCGTGTCGAGGTCGAATACCGTATCGATCCTTCGCGGGCAGACGGGTTCACGCAAGCCATCCGCGACCTCGAGGCGATTCGCCGCCGCGACGGCGCCGTCAACTGGGCCGTCTATCAAGACCCAGGACAGAAGGGCCGTTACGTCGAAAGCTTCATCGTAGAGTCCTGGGTGGAGCATCTCCGGCAGCATGAGCGCATCACCGTGGGTGATCGCGCCGTCGAGGAGCGCATTCGACGGTTTCACGTCGCCGCGACGCCACCCGCCGTCACTCATCTGATCGCCGCACATTAAGGAGACCGTGACATGCAGTACGTCGGGGTGCCGGGGCCCAAGCGGAAGGTGACGAAGCAGAGCTCGTGACGGCGCTGGCGCCGGCGATTGGCTATGACAAGGCATCGAAGATCGCTCACCATGCCATGAACAAGGCCGCCGCCGTGCAGTTGGGGCTTTGTCACAGAGGCTGAGTTTGATCGATCGTTGATCCAAAGAAGATGGTGAATCCCTACGTCGCACCCGCCAGAGCCGGAGATCGGGATCAACAGGAGCCGCCCCTGCCTCTGTCTCTCGAGGATCGGACGGTCATGACGTTGCAGGAACGGTCGGAGCTCGTTCTCAGTTTCGCCCGAGTTCTGCATGTCAATGGCCAGTCAACAGAAGAGACCATGGCGGCAGCCGAGCGGCTCGGTAACGCTCTGGATCTGCGCGCTGCCATCATTCCTCGCTGGGGCGAGTTGGAACTTCAGGCCGGAGACGGGGACGCCAGGCTCGTCTCGGTCAAGGCGGCCGATCCAACCGGCGTTGACATGGACCGTGTGGCCTCCGCCATGCACGCAGTCGACGACCTCGACACTGGCCGACTTGCGCCATCCGCCCTCCGGGCGGCGATCAACGTGATCTGCCAGACGCCACCGGCGCCGACCTGGCTGTTTGCACTCGCCGCTGCGGCGGGCGCTGCTGCGATGGCGGTGCTCTTTGGGGTTCAGCATCTCGCCGCAGTCATGCTCATCGTCGTCAGCGCGGCGAGCGGTGCCGTTCTACGTCGCATCATCGGCCAATACAGCACGAACGCGCTGCTGCAGCCGCTCTGCGCGGCACTGCTCGCCGGCATCATTGGCGCGGTAGCGGTGCGCTACGAGCTCAGTTCCTCGCTGCGCCTCGTCGCAGTGTGCCCCTGCATGATTCTGGTCCCGGGGCCGCACCTCCTCAATGGCATGATCGACCTCTCTACAGCGCGCATCCATCTCGGAGCCTCACGACTGGTTTACGCGGGCCTTGTCATTCTGGCGATCTCGGCTGGACTGCTCCTTGGGCTTGGACTTCTCCGCGTGTCCTTACCGGTGGGTGAGCCTGGGAGAGCGGTGGCCCTCTGGGTCGACATGATCGCCGCCGGCGTCGCTGTCGCCGCTTACAGCATCTTCTTCTCGACGCCCTTACGAATGCTGAGCTGGCCGATCGCGGTCGGGATGCTCGCTCATGCCCTGAGGTGGTGGACACTTGCTGTGGGCTTTAGTGCAGCGACCGGCGCGTTCGTTGCCTGCCTCGTCGTCGGGTTGATCCTCACTCCAGTCGCTCGTCGGTGGCAGATGCCGTTCGCAGCCATCGGCTTTGCCGCAGTGGTGTCGATGATGCCCGGCGTCTTTCTCTTCAGAATGACCAGCGGCCTTCTGTTGCTCACCAGCAGCTCGAACACGACTCTGGAGCTCTTGGGCGCAACGATCGCTGATGGCATGACTGCCATTACGATCATTTTAGCGATGAGTTTCGGCCTCATTGTTCCGAAGGTCGTCATCGATAGTCTTGGCGACGCTGCAACGCGGTCGAAGTCTTGAGCAGACGCGAATCCAGCACGCTCGATCCTTGTCCCTGCCGGTTAAACGATCCTGTCGACACGGCGAGGTTGGAGAGGCGACTGCCAACTCTGCTCAGCATCATCGCCGGCATGGTCGACGTGATTGGATTTTTGAGCCTCGGGCTCTTCACCGCCCACGTCACCGGCAATCTTGTCGTGATAGCCGCTCTGCTGGTGCGTGGCGGCCCGCCCAACATGGCGCAGATTCTGGCTGTTCCGGTCTTCATTGTCGCCGTCGCCGCTGTTTGGCTAATTGCCAAAGCGTCCGAAAGACGCGGTCCAGCCTTGGTCCGACCGCTTCTTTTGGTTCAGTTTCTGCTACTCGCGTGCGTTCTGATTTTCAGAGTAATCAATGATCCCGCCGCCAACCCACGCGGTCTCATGGCCGGCGTCGCCGGCATGATCGCGGTCTCCGCCATGGCGTGTCAGTTCGCTCTCTTACGCCTCTCGGTGCCCGACGCGCCTTCGACGACGGTGATGACCGCCAACCTCACCAACACCGTCCTGGCTTTGCTGGACACGCTGTCGCGAGCTCAGCCGCTGACGGAAGGCGCCAATGAGCGACTGAAAAGGATCTTGAAGGTCCTTGCCGGCTTCTTCGCAGGCTGCGTTGCGGGGGCCGTAGCGGTCTCATTACTGGGCAGTTGGGCATGGTCACTTCCCGTTGCGCTGGCCGCGGTGGCAGTAGCCTTTTATTAGGTCGGGGACAATCGTTGAATCTATCCCGTTGATCGCGGCATCGGAATGCGGGAGTGGCGTTGTCAAATCATGAAATTCTCCCGGCACCATTGACGGAGGGATCCGAGCCATGATCACAGGACTGCGCGGTGCGACGATCTGGAGCGAAGATCTGAACAACCTGCTGCCGTTCTATCGCGATGTGCTCGGCCTCCCGGTGGGAGTCCAAACACCGGGCTTTGTCGTCCTCGGTACCCGTGAGGGGCCGGCGCTCGCTCTCGGCACGCATAGCGACGTGCATGGTCGAAATGCCGACCCGGCGCGGCACATGGTCGGGCTGACGACAGACGATATCACGACGGACTGCAAGCGGTTGAAGGACGCGGGCGTCGAGTTCGTCGAGGACGCAACGCACTATGGCAACGTATGGGTCGCGACTCTGAAAGATCCCGAAGGGAACTTCGTCCAGCTCCTGCAGTTCGATCGCCTGCGCTGAAGCGAAGCGGAGAGAGCCCATGATCCTCGTAACGGGTGCGACTGGCACCAACGGACTGCGCATCACCGGGCGCCGCGCGAGAACGCTGGAGCGGTGGGCGCAGGATCACGCGGCGGCATTTCGGCCATGACACAATGAGCTCGGCATGACCGACGCGAATCGCGCATGAGCGACTCGACGACCGCGTACCGGACCGGCGCCTACCTAATTTTTGACAACGACCCGGAGCGTCCCGCCAAGGACGGCAATTTCCGTTCGGGCCGCGCTCTCGATCCACCGCTCCGCGCGTCCGGGAGCCAGCAGCTCGATGCGACGGTGCTCGCGGACGTCGTCAATCGCATCGCGGACAGCGGGCCGGAGTTGCGCCGCCTGCTGATCGTCGACCTGCGCCAGGAATCTCACGCGTTTCTCGACGGCCGGGCCGTCTCCTGGTGCGCCGACAAGGACTGGTCCAATGTCGGTCAGCCACCGGCCTGGATCACCCGCGACGAGCAGTGCCAGCTCGAGAAGTTGGCGGCTGCTCCAGATACGCTCGTGTACGCCGTTCACAAAGACGCCGACGGCGACCTTCAGATCCTCGGCAGCCGTCCACTCCACGTCACCCGCGCGGAAACGGAAGAGATGGTGGTCGAACGGATCGAGAACCGACTCGCCATCTCTTATCTCCGACTCCACGTCACGGACCACTGCGCGCCCGAGGATGACGCCATGCGCACGTTCTTGCAGACGCTGGGGAACGTCGCGGCGACCACGTGGGTGCACTTCCACTGTCACGGCGGCGACGGCCGCACCACGACGTTCCTCACGATGTACGACATGCTGGGCCATGCGAAGACGCGCCCGCCCGTCTCGTCGCCCCCCGACCTCGAATACTTCCGGAACCGTCAGCTGCAGATCTTCCACTACGACCTCAAGCCCAACCCGTCGGTCAAACGCTGGCAGGCGCCGCTGAGCGAGATCCGTTGGCGAAGGTTGGATTCGTTCCGCCGATACGTGTTC
>Ga0209161_10002074_pt1 | contig 16465 bp, 10 predicted proteins | sample GraSoiAngelo_155_FD_186169 | JGI IMG/M metagenome (GOLD analysis project Ga0209161, IMG submission 186169) | Grasslands soil microbial communities from the Angelo Coastal Reserve, California, USA - 14_1009_13_30cm (SPAdes) (version 2) | ecosystem: Environmental > Terrestrial > Soil > Grasslands...
GGTTTCATGCTGCCGGCTCCGTCGGCGTGACCATCACCAAAGTAATAAACATGGCGAGGCGCTTTCCTTCTTTTCGCGCGCGCCTTCGATCTCGATCTTACCCTCGTGCGCTGAATTCTTTTTCGTGTGCTGGATTTTCGTTTTGTGGCCATGATTCAGAAACCGAAAAGAGCGTCAATGGAGGAAAGCGCCAAAGTAGTTTCGGGCGTCGCGGTGTCAACGCGGGCGAGCAAACTAAACAAAAGAAAAGCGAACGTTGCGAAGAGAGGGATGGTAGGGACGCCGCGCTGCGGCGTCCGGTCGTCCTTGGCCTGATCTAAGCCGGCGCGCCTTCGTTATTTGTCAGAACTTCAGCAATCGCCGCCGTAAAGTCATCCACGCCGGTGGTCGGCACGATGATGCTGTTGCGGCGGCCGTGAGCTTCCTCGGTGATGCGCAAGAATTTCCCGCGCTCATTTTCACGGAGCTCCACGTAGAAACGTTTACGCTCAATCTGCAGTTCTTTCGCCTCGATGATGTTATCCATTTTTCCTGAAGCCGCCGACTCTACCGCACCTGGTTTGGGGAATGGAAGAAAAATCTGCGGGCTTTTGGCGCGGCGATTTGGATTGCAAAGTTTATTATTGGCCTTTGATCTCAGATTGCCGACCCATCGAATCTTTCAGGCGATAAGCTCACCGTGACGTTCAAAGAATAAACTCGGCGCGGCTCACGCTTACCACTCTTTGAACGTGCCCGCGTGCTCGTGCGTTTCAATTACGTTGCCACCGGCATCGTAGAACGCGAATCACAGCATCATGTACCCGGCTGCGAAACTTCGCGTAGCTACGCACGTTTACGAAGTGCGCCCGCGTAAGATCATCACGGCGTCGATCTAATCTCCGATGCGCTCCCGTTTGGTCGGCTTTGGTATGGCGAGCCGGACGGGTTAGCCCGCCACTGGACTTCATACACATGTATGGCCCGATCAAAACCTTTGGGCGTTATTTCGCCCAAGTCGGAGAACAACTGCTCCTTGCCGGAGTATTGATCCCGAACCACCTGAGCGACTAAAATCCGACCAGGTTCAGTATGGGCACAAATGCGCGCCGCCAACTGGACCGCATTCCCAAACAGATCGCCGTGCTCCTCAACGGGTTCACCAGCACTGATACCAATCCGTAGATACATCGCCGCGTCCGGGTTGGCTTGATTGTGCGCCGCAAACGCTTTCTGGATGGTAATGGCACACTCGACCGCATCAAGCACCGAAGTAAAGGACGCCATCATGCCATCGCCCGTATGTTTGACCTCGCGCCCCCGGTGGTCCCGGAGCGCATTGCGGGTGAGCGCATTGTGGATATGGAGCAAATGGAGTGCCTTGGTGTCTCCAAAAAGCGTCGTCATGCGCGTGGAATCTTTCAAGTCGGTAAACATGATGGCCCGGAAAGCCGCTTCAATGAGAGACTCCACTCCTTTGCCGGGTGAGGTATCCACTGGGGTAGGATCCGTGACGCGACCCAGGAAGGCCTCCACAATACTGGGATTCACTTCAATGATTTCGTTCGGCACCAATCCATGGGCTTCATTATGCGCTTGCTGGACGGTTTCTTTGTCAGGCGACACGATCAGGCAAAAGGCTGTACAGCGTGGCTCATCAAACCAGTAGGTCAAAAACTGGACTTTATATTTCTCTTGAACCGCCAGATCCAGTTGGTGAGCATGGGCGACGGCGCTTCGCGTCGCTCCTTCGACGTAGTGACGATCCATATACAGAGGCATTTTCTTCGTCTCCTTTCAAGCGTCAGGCCCGCCGGTTGCTCAACGCGACACGCCGTTAGGGCGGACACGAGACGCCGTCGATTTTCCAGATCTGTCCGGTGAGGGTGACGACGTACGCCGTGTTCCCGATGAACTCGAGCGAGGTCGGCTGGTTCAGGGGATGAAAGACGTCGGTGAAGGTGCCGTCCCCGTTGACCTTGACGAGTGCGCCGGTGTTCGGCAGTGCCGGAGTAGCCGGAGGGCTGCCGACCGGGAAGATACCTTGCGAGAGGGCATAAAGACTGTTGCCGGGGCCAAATTCCACGTCAACGAGGAGGGGAGCGCCGGAGGCCACCACCGTGGCGGTGGGCGACTTGGGCTCGAACGACACAACCTTGCCGTCCTGGGGCAGGTGGGGGACGGGGCCGGCCTCGGCCATGTACACTGTATTGCCCCTTACCGCCAGCCCGGTCGGGACGATGTTGTCGAACTGGATCAACACGGTGACCTCGCCGTCGAGTGTGACCTGCAGCACTCGGTTGAGGTGCCCATCGGTGACCAGGAACCTGCCACGGTAGGTTTGCAGCGCGTACTGGAGTCCGGTCCGGACGGCGATATCAAAACCAGAAGGCTGATTGGCCAAGTTGAACGCGCCAATGTCTGCAACGACGGTGAGACTGTGTGGGCCGTCCACTCGGTAGATGCCGTCAACGTCGCTGCTGAGGAACAAGGGATCGTTGACTAGGGTGACCAGTACGTACGCGATGTTGTCGATGAACGCGACGTCGATCGCCCCACCGACAGATAAGCCGATGGGCAGTCTCTGCGGCAGGCCGCTGGCGAACGTCGTTTTCTCCCCGGTCTGCGGATCGACGCGCGAGATCCTGCCGGCTACACCTTCGGTGACGTACAGCGCACCATCGGGGCCGACGGTGCTGCCCGTGGCACCCTCCAGGCCAGTAACTAGCAGGGAGGCGGTGGGCACCTGGCATGGCGCGCCGCTCGCCGCAACCAATCCGACCGCGAGCATCATCACAATGATCGCTCCGCCGAAGTGGAATTTTGTCACGCGCATCGCCGGTTTTAGAGCGAGCGCGAGAATGTTTTGTTTATTCATGATTGAATTTCTTTTTTTGTTGTGGCCTTCTTTTGACTCCTCGTTTTGAGGAGTCATTTCTGGCCGTTCACTGGTGTACTGTCCTAAATCTCACGCGAGGTTACGCGGAAAAGTTTGGATTTCTTACAGAAGGCAACGAAGGAAGGGAAGATCCCTTCCCGAAACTGTTTGGATTTTGGCAAACAGGTGTTCGAGAGGAGAACAAAAGGACGGAGCTTGGATTCTCCAGATGCAAACGAAAGATAAGGGGCTCAATCCAACACAGAGCAAATTCTAACTTCGTTTTCTTCGCTCTAGCCTGTAAAGCTCTGCCCGATGCATCCACTTTACGATAAGGCAGACAAGCTCAGCTATGTAGTCATCGGCGCGGCAATCGAAGTCCACCGGGACAGAGGTCCTGGGCTAATCGAGTCGATCTACGAGCGATGCATGCTGCGCGAGTTGGAACTACGCTCGATTCCCGGCGACGACTCAAAAGCTGGTTCGTGTGGAATATAAAGGGCTTGTCTTCGATGAGCCGTTGCGCTTTGACCTTCTCGTCGACGAGTGCCTGCTGGTCGAGTTAAAAGCGGTCGAGATTCTGCATCCGGCCAGCAAAGCGCAGCTCTTCAGCTACATGAAATTGCTGGATATCCCGATCGGCTTGCTGATCAATTTTCATGAGCCAGTTCTTAAGAACGGCATTTCTCGAATGATTTTGCCTGCGGCGAATAAAGCAGAACCAAATGAAAGTAAAGATATCTCGCTTTAGGTTCTCGAGACGATCCTGATTAGAGCAAAACAACCTTTGTTCTCTTCGTTAACTTCTGTTCAACAGGTTCATTTGGGTGCGAGGGAAGCGACGAGTTTTTCAAAGCGCGGGTCGCCGCGCAGCGGATCCCAGAAGGGCAGCAGTTTCAATTGACCATAGCTAAGGCTGCTTGGACGGCGGATGACGCTGGCAAGCTGTTCGCAGGCGAGATCTTTGTCACCAAGCCACGCAGCGATCACCGCCAAATACTTGACCATGTTCGTGCCATTCATTGAATCTTTTTCCACGGGAAGAAGCTCGACCGCGCGCCGGCCTTCGCGCAGCGCTTCCTCTTTCCGCCCGAGACCGGCGTCGATCAAACCAAGCACGCACAGCGCCGGGCCGTAATTTGGTTGAGCCTGGACGATTTTCTCCTGCTCCGCGCGTGCAGCAGTAAAAGCCGACCGCGCTTTCTCATCGTCTTTTGTCATACGCGCGATAACGCCGTCTATGAATGGACGATTAAAAGGAACGTTGTCGCTAAAGAAGAATGCATTCGATGCTACAATGAATGGAAATCCAACGCTCGCCACGAGCGGGATGCGCGCGAATCCGAACTTATTTCGAATGTTCTTAATCATGAGGTCCATCGATTAGCGCACCGTAAAACGATCTAACGGGAAATAGGTGAACGTTCGTCAAAGATCGCGAACATTCTTCTAGTTGGCCTAGCGCCATGCGGCGGCATGGGTGCGGACTGGGTAACCGAAGCCTTTCAGGACAACTTCCCCGAGGTCTTCGAAGCGGAGTCCCTTGCCGATGCTCAGTTCGGCAATCGCCTTGGACACGACGATTTGTTCCGGTGCGGCATGCCCGCACAATTGCAGGCAAGTTGAACTATGCATCCAAAGAGATCGTCGTGATCTTCAACCGGCTCGCCCGCCACGGCCCCGATTCGAACCTTGAGCGCGCGATCCCGCTGTCCAAAACTCTGCAAGGAAAAGCAGCCATGAAGACACAAATTACACTAATCCTTACGAATTCTTTGTAAAACTACGCTCTGTGAGGCTTCTAGAATTTCTTGATCATCCTCACATACCAGAACCGCCCCAGGTTGTCATAGAGGCTGCCCGGATACCCGATGCTGTTGCCAAGCTCGAATGCAAACGACTTTGGCGGGTCTTCACCGAAGATATTGCTCACACCCACCGTGAAAGTGGTGTTATTCAAGATATTCTTCCAGCAAGGCATGGCGTAAGGAACGGGAGGCGCTTCCTTCTCCTTGCCCACCACTTCCTTGCCGCCCTTCGAATACCCCGGTACCGACGCCGCTTCCACGGGAGGCGTGAAGATCAGGGTATAGGAAAGCTGCGCGTCGTTGAACCAAGTAGGATGCACCCAGTGACGCTTCCAGAATCCATCAAACTGAACGGCATAGAGCTGTTCCCAGTATCCATCCAGGAAATGCAGAGTCCAGTTCAAGTCCCAGTTGTGCCATGTCCAATCGAAGGTCGTGTCCCCTCTCCATTTTAGCCACGCCTGGGGATTGGTTACGTCCCCGAAAAAGTCGCCTATATACCACTCCGAACTTGAGCTACCCGCTGCCTGCCGCGGCCTTGAATTGGGGAAGTTGACCACCATTTCGTTCAGGTAACTCCACCGGGTTAAGAGCGAAAATGTGCCGATGTCCGTTTCGATCTGGTGCTGAAGACCGAGGTCAACACCGTTGGTGCGCGTCCGCCCGCCGTTGATGTAGGGGCTTGTGACCCCGGCGAAATTCCCTTCCGGGTCAAACAAAACCGCTGGTCCAGTACTCAGCGTCGGCTGCGCAGGAAGCACCACCCCTGGGAAAATGCCCGCGTTATACCCGCTAATGATTGAGCTAGGGGAAAGGTACATGGCGACGCCACTGCGCTCGACGTTCCAGAAATCAACTGTCAACGTCAAAGTTCCCCACTTGGGCGGAATCCACTTTGGCGTGTAAACTATGCCTCCCGTCCAGCTGCGGTCATGTTCCGGGTGAAGGTTCTTATTGGGAAGCTGTTCGATGACTGTTTCAGGCTCGACAACGTCCTGCACCGGATTACTGTCGCTCCCGCAAGGACCAAATAACGCCGTGGGCGCACAACCAACAAAGTGCGCCGGCCCCAGAAGGAACCTTCGGGGCCCGTACAACTGTACCCCGGACGGCTCAAGGAAGCCTTCACCCCAGGTGCTGCGAAGAGTTAGACTCTCGTCAAACGGCTGCCAGCGCACCCCCACCTTGGGCACCGCTGCATTCGTGTCGTTATTCAGCCATTCGTCGTACCGGACACCGGCTGAAAACTCCAACGAGTAAAACCCGGGTATGTTCCACTTGGGACTGAAAACCGGGATGAGCGTTTCCGCATAAATCCCCCACGATTTGCGCCCAGCCTTGACCGGGTCGATCGTGCTGACGCCGGCGTTCTCTCCAAGGCGGTTCTGGTCATCTGGATCGACCGTGTAAGATTCCCGGCTAAAGGCGCCGCCAAAAGCCAGCCCCACGCCACCTGCGGGCAAATCAAACAGGTCCGTGGTGTAAATGTTCAGGTCAAGTGTGGCTAGCTTCGACGTAAAAAGGTCCCTCGTGTTCAGCGACGCGAAATCAATCAGCGGAAGATTGCTCGGGAACACGACGTGCTGGCTGTCCACAAACGGGTTGTACGGCACCGTCTGCCCGATAAATTGAGTCGAGGTGGGATCAAACAGCGGGTCGTTTGCGTTCAGAATCCGCTCGAATCGCGGAGCATTGACGCTGTGGAGCTTCGCAATCTGCTGGACCTGGCTATACATGAACGCTCCGTCGTAGCCCCAGGTTCCGTTAAACAGCTTGTCGCCTTTCACACCAACCGTGAAACGCTCGGCGACGTTTTCGTTGTCGATCAGGCGGTTGCCAAAATCGAAAATGCGCGCGCGACTGCCGCCCGAGATGATCTGCTCAAATGGATTCCATGGGTTGAACGCACCGACGGGCGCGCCAACTTCCGCATAAGTCGGCCCGCCAAATGGTGGTTCTCCCGTGAACGCCTCCCTTGGCGGGATGTAGAGCGTTGGGGAACCCGGCAACTCGAAACTGCCCGTGGCGATTGGCGCAAGTTCATCGTGCGTTTTGGCATCCACGTAGTAGAAGTCGCCGAAAAGCCGCAACTGATCGTCGCAAATCTTATGTTCGAAAGCGGCGTAACCGCCCCAGCGCTCCTGCTCCGGATATGAGCTTGAATACAGATTGAAGTTAAACCCTGGAAGAATGCTGAACGGCGCCCTCGGACGGCTACTGAAATAAATATAATCGCTAGCCGGCACCAGTCCGTTGGCATTATCCGGCGGCGTGCCGAACTGCTTCGTGAGAGTTGGATCGAATGGCGTTCCGCCCGCTGCTATAATGGCCGCCGTTTGCAACTGAAGATTCCACGGGACCGCGTTTGAACTCAAGAACGGCGGCACAAGCGAGTTGCCCCGATCCTTATTGAACATGTCGTGATGCTTATAATAGAAAATGTCACCGGTAATACTCGTTGTGTCGGTGCCCACCCCAAAGAGGATGTCCCCTTTATACTCCGCTGCGTCTTTATCCAGCGTGTTGCCATACTGGATGGTCACCTGCGCGCCTCGATAATCTTTGTAGAGGTTAAAGTTCACCACGCCGGCAACCGCATCCGAGCCGTAGGTGGTCGAAGCGCCATCCTTCAGAATGTCAATGCTCTGGACCGCGGTGATGGGAATAGTAGTTAGATCAACGTAACCATACCCGGAGTTGGCGGCCCCCGGAAACGGAGCAACGCCGCGACGATCGATCAGCACCAGTGTGGCGCCTGGATCCAAACCGCGCAGCGCGAGCGCAGCTGATCCGGACGGACCGGACTGGCTGGTTCCGTTGTTATTAACCGGAATATTGGACCCATTCATCACCGGCTGCCTCTGGAGCAGCTGTTCTGTGGTGGTGCCTGCACCTGACTTGTTGATCAGGTCGCGGTTAAGACTGAACACCGGGTTCGCAGCAACTTCTTCTGCAGTCGGAATGAGCGAACCGGTGACAATCACGCGCTCGACCTCCGCAGCGGGAGCCGGTGGCGCGGCAGCACTCGCCGGCGGCCGGGCCGGCGCAGTCTGAGCAAATGCGTTCGATGCTACAACGAATGGAAATCCGACGCTCGTCACAAGTGCGATGCGCGCGAATCCAAACCTATTTCGAATGTTCTTAATCATGAGGTCCATCGATTAGCGCACCGCAAAACTTCTTCTAATTGGCCTAGCGCCATGCGGCGGCATGGGCGCGGACTGGGTAACGGAAGCCTTTCAGGACAACTTCCCCGAGGTCTTCGAAGCGCAGTCCCTTGCCGATGCACAGTTCGGCAACCACGTTGGACACGACGATTTGTTCTGGTGCGGCATGCCCGCACAATCTGCAGGCTAGTTGAACTGTCGATCCAAAAAGATCGTTATGTTGCTCGACAGGCTCACCTGCCGCGGCGCCGACTCGGACTTTGAGCGGGCGCTCGGGGTTGGCTTTCGCATGCTCGTCCAATTCGTGTTGAATTTGAATTGCGCAGCGAACCGCGCTTGCTGCTGAGACGAACGAGGCCATGATGCCATCACCGATGTGCTTGACCTCGCGCCGGCCTAAAGCGGACAACGCGTCACGCACAATCGTGTCGTGCACGCCGAGCATCAGCAGCGCCGCCTCGTCGCCCAGCGATTGAGTCAACGTTGTGGATTCCACAATGTCGGTAAATAAAATCGTCCGAATGGCGGGATCTGGGGCGTTATTATGGCGATCTGCAGTCATCCTAACCACGCCGGATGGATCTAGATCTACTTCGCTGCCGCCGAGAAATAAATCGGCGACTCGCGCCTCAACCTCTATGATGTTGAAGGGAACCAGCCCGTGCGCCTCCCGATGAACCTGGGTCGCTGCTTCCGCGCTCGGGGCATGGCAAAGGCAAAATACCTTCCCGGCTGCCTCGTTAACCCAACACCTGTCGTATTCGACACCGTATTTGCCCTGCACTTTCAGATCCGCTGCGTGCGCCTTCGCCACTTCCTGCAGGCTAACGCCTCCCGGGATTTCGTGAATATCCATGTATGTCGGCATATCGTTTCTGGCCGCCCAGTAAGTCCTGTCCGGCTGAATTCAGCGGCTAAGCCGCACGGTTCACTGGTGTACTGTCCGAAATCTCACGCGAGGTTACGCGGAAAGTTTGGGAATCGTTGAATCGGAAACCGCGGATCGCGGGTCGTGCGCGAATGTCACCGATCGAGGCGCGGTCGCTGCGGCGACCCAGCTTGCTGGTTTCGGCTGCTAGCCGAGACGAACTTTCCTGGCCATAGAAGGCAGACTTCGCCCAACGCCAGCAGCGCTCCAGGATTTTTATGCCAAAGATTGCTTCGGCGAGCCGCCGAACCAACAGCGGGCTGCGGCGACTGCTCCCGCGGATATTACTTCAGTGCGACTGGCTGCTTCGCTTCTTCCACGAGTTTTTCAAAGCGCGGGTCGCCGCGCAGTGGATCCCAGAACGGCAGCAATTTCAATTGGCCGTAACTGAGGCTGCTTCGACGGCGGATGATGCTGGCAAGCTGTTCGCAAGCGAGATCTTTGTCGCCAACCCACGCAGCGATCATGGCCAGATACTTGACCATGTCCGCGCCATTCATTGAATCTTTTTCCACAGGAAGAAGCTCAACCGCGTGCCGGCCTTCGCGAAGGGCATCGTCCTTTCGTCCGAGACCGGCGTCGATCAAACCAAGCACGCACAGCGCCGGGCCGTAATTTGGTTGAGCTTGGACGATTTTCTCCTGCCCCGCGCGCGCAGCAGTGAAAGCCGACCGCGCTTTCTTATCGTCTTTCGTCATACGAGCAATGACGCCTTCTGCAAATGGACGATTGAAACGAACATTATCGGTAGCAAAGCCGATACGTTCCTCGCCAAACGCGATCAAGGCATCTTTTGCAGCAGCGGCGTCGCGTTCGGCCAGTGCGCAAACAAGCCAATCGGCAGCGATACTCGGCACCGCGGCAGGATTTGTGGCCCGAATTGAATCGATTGTTTGATGCCACGGTTGGGTATCGGCTTTCCAATCAAAGTCGACGGACGCAAGGCATACTTTCGTAAAGCTATTGTTAGGTTCAAAAGCCAATGCCCGGGCCAACCACGGTTTTGCTTCCGCATAGCGCCGACAACCCCCGTAATTCCCTGCAAGCCCCCACACCAACGTATCAATATCGTGCGGGTTCAGCTCCACTGCGCGCTCCAGATTTCGCGTGGATTCTTCCCAGCGCCCCTGACGCCTCTGGATGAGACCCGTCCACTTGAATATCCGCGCATCGTTAGGCAACATCTGGCGGGCAACCTCCAGTTCAGCCAGAGCACCGTCGTAATCGCCGTACGCCCAATAAAGATTCCGCCCACGCGCAAGATGCGTTTCACCAGCATCGGGACGAAGGCGAGACGCCGCTTGAAGGGCTGCTTCCGCTAACGCCAGACGCGCAGATGTATGGTCGGCGCCATAAAAATAAAGCGCGTCATGAGCGTAGGCGAGCTGGCAATACGCATCGAAAAACGATGGATCACGCGCGACAGCCTGGTTCAGCAGATCGACCGCCTCTAGTAAACCGGCGTTCCCGGCTGTCGCGACAAACGATGCCCTCAGCAGAATATTTTTGGCCCGCGTGTAGAGATCGAACGCGCTGATGTCGCTCGTCGGGGGAAGTTCGATGGCGTTCTTTTCACGCGGCGAAAGCTTTGCTTGCAACTGGTCAGCGATCGTCTTTGCGATCTCGCTCTGAATGGCGAACACGTCCGCCAGGTCGCGGTCATAAGTTTGAGCCCATAGGTGTCGATCGGTGCGGGCATCAACTAACTGCGCGTTGACGCGCACCCGATTGCCAGTGCGCTGAACGCTTCCTTCCACCACATGCGCCACATCTAATTGTTGCCCGATCTGGCGCACGTTGCGCGGCATCCCACTTTTGTACGGCATCACACTTATGCGGCTGATGACTTTTAGATCGGCCACTCTCGCGAGGTCAGTCACGATCTCGTCCTGCACGCCATCGGCGAAAAAGGCGTTATCTGGATCGCGGCTTAAGTTTTCGAAGGGAAGCACTGCAATGCTTTTGTCCGGCGCACTGGATGTTGATGATTGCAGCGCAACTGGCTGCTTTGATTCTTCAGCAAGTTTCTCAAAGCGCGGATCGCCGCGTAGCGGATCCCAGAACGGCAGCAGTTTCAATTGACCATAGCTGAGGTTGCTTGGACGGCGGATGATGCTGGCAAGTTGTTCGCAGGCGAGATCTTTGTCACCAACCCATGCAGCTATCGCCGCCAAATACTTGACCATGTTCGTGCCATTCATTGAATCTTTTTCCACGGGAAGAAGCTCGACCGCGCGCCGGCCTTCGCGCAGCGCTTCCTCTTTCCGCCCGAGACCGGCGTCGATCAAACCAAGCACGCACAGCGCCGGGCCGTAATTTGGTTGAGCCTGGACGATTTTCTCCTGCTCCGCGCGTGCAGCAGTAAAAGCCGACCGCGCTTTCTCATCGTCTTTCGTCATACGAGCAATGACGCCTTCTGCAAATGGACGATTGAAACGAACATTCTCGACAGCAAAGGGCATGGGCTCCTCGCCAAGTGCGATCAAGGCATCTTTTGCAGCAGCGGCGTCGCGTTCGGCCAGTGCGCAAACAAGCCAAAAATCAGCGATACTCGGCACCGCGGCAGGATTTGTGGCTCGAATGGAATCGATTGTTTGATGCAACGGCCGGGTATCGGCTTTCCAAGCAAAGTCGACGTACGCAAGCCATACTTTCGTAAAGGCATCGTTAGGTTCAAAAGCCAATGCGCGGGCCAACCAGGGTTTTGCTTCCGCATAGCGCCGACAAAACCAGTAATTCGATGCAACCCCCAGTCCCATCGTTCCAATATCGCGAGGGTTCAGCTCCACCGAGCGCTCCAGATTTCGCGTAGATTCTTCCCAGCGCCCCTGGCGCCTCTGGATGAGACCCGTCAGGTCGAATATCCGCGGATCATTCCGCAACGTCTGGCGGGCAACTTCCAGTTCAGCCAAAGCACCGTCATAATCGAGGTATCCCCAATAAAGATTCTGCCCACGCGCGAGATGCGTTTCACCAGCATCGGGACGAAGGCGAGAGGCGGCTTGAAGGGCGGCTTCCGCTAACGCCAGGCGCGCAGATGTATGGTCGACGCCAAAAAAATAAAGGGCGTCATGAGCGAAGGCGAGCTGACAATACGCATCGAAGAACGATGGATCACGAGCGACAGCCTGGGTTAGCAGATCGACCGCCTGGAGGGTATCCGCTTTCGGGATCGAGCCTATCCTCAGCAGGATATTTTTGGCGCGCGTGTAAAGATCGAACGCGCTGATATCGTTCGTCGGGGGAAGTTGGATGGCGTTCTTTTCGCTTGGTGAAAGTTTTGCCTGTAACTGATCGGCAATCGTCTTTGCGATCTCGCTCTGAATGGCGAACACGTCCGCCAAGTCGCGGTCATAAGTTTGAGCCCATAGGTGTCGATCGGTGCGGGCATCAACTAACTGCGCGTTGACGCGCACACGATTGCCAGTGCGCTGAACGCTTCCTTCTACCACATGCGCCACATTTAATTGTTGCCCGATCTGGCGCAGGTTGCGCGCCATCCCACTCTTGTATGGCATCACACTCGTGCGACTGATCACTTTTAGATCGGCCACTTTCGCGAGGTCAGTCACGATCTCGTCCTGCACGCCATCGGCGAAATAGGCGTTTTGTTTGTCGTCGCTGAGATTCTCGAACGGCAGGACGGCGATCGATTTCTCAGGCGCACTCTGTGTGATTGGCTCCACCGCCACTGGCTGCTTCGCTTCTTCAACAAGTTTTTCAAAACGTGGGTCGCCGCGCAGCGGATCCCAGAACGGCAGCAGTTTCAATTGACCATAGCTAGGGCTGCTTGGACGGCGGATGATGCTGGCAAGCTGTTCGCAGGCGAGATCTTTGTCACCAACCCACGCAGCGATCATCGCCAAATACTTGACCATGTCCGTGCCATTCATTGAATCTTTTTCCACAGGAAGAAGCTCGACCGCGCGCCGGCCTTTGCGCAGCGCTTCCTCTTTCCGCCCGAGACCGGCGTCGATCAAACCAAGCACGCACAGCGCCGGGCCGTAATTTGGTTGAGCTTGGACGATTTTCTCCTGCTCCGCGCGTGCAGTAATAAAAGCCGACCGCGCTTTCTCATCGTCTTTTGTCATACGCGCGATAACGCCCTCTATGAATGGACGATTGAAAGGAACGTTGTCGTTAGCGAAGCTACTTGGCTCCTCGCCAAACGCGATCAAGGCATCTTTTGCAGCAGCGGCGTCGCGTTCGGCCAGTGCGCAAATAAGCCAATCAGCGGCGATACTCGGAATCGCAGCGGGATTTGTGGCCCGAATTGAATCGATTGTTTGATGCAACGGCCGGGTATCGGCTTTCCAATCAAAGTCGACGCCCGCAAGCCTTACTTTCGTAACGGCATCGTTAGGTTCGAAAGCCAATACACGGGCGAACCACGGTTTTGCTTCCGCATAGCGCCGAAGGCCCGAGTAATTCCCTGCAACTCCCAGTACCAGCGTTTCAATATCGCGCGGGTTCAGCTCCACTGTGCGCTCAAAGTTTCTCGTGGATTCTTCCCAGCGCCCCTGACGCCTCTGGATGACACCCATCAGCTCGAATGTCCGCGCATCGTTAGGCAACGTCTGGCGGGCAACCTCCACTTCAGCCAGAGCACCGTCGTAATCGCCGTACGCCCAATAAAGATTCCGCCCACGTGCGAGATGCGTTTCACCAGCATCGGGACGAAGGCGAGAGGCGGCTTGAAGAGCTGCTTCCGCTAACGCCAGACGCGCAGATGTATGATCGAGGCCAAAGAAATAAAGCGCGTCATGAGCGTAGGCGAGCTGGCAATACGCATCGAAAAACGATGGATCACGCGCGACAGCCTGGTTCAGCAGATCGACCGCCTCTAGTAAATTAGCTTTCCCGACAAAGGCCGTCCTCAGTAGAATATTTTTGGCGCGGGTGTAGAGATCGAACGCGCTGATATCGCTCGTCGGGTGACGTTCGATTGCATTCTTTTCACGCGGCGAAAGTTTCGCCTGCAATTGGTCGGCAATCGTCTTTGCGATCTCACTTTGAATGGCGAACACGTCCGCCAGATCGCGGTCATAACTTTGGGCCCATAGGTGCCGATCGGTACGGGCATCAACCAACTGCGCGTTGACACGCACCCGATTGCCGGCTCGCTGGACACTTCCTTCCACCACATGCGCGACACCTAATTGCTGACCGATCACGCGCATGTTGCGCGGCATCCCGCTTTTGTATGGCATCACACTCGTCCGGCTGATCACTTTCAGATCGGCCACTTTCGCGAGGTCACTGAGGATCTCGTCCTGCATGCCATCGGCGAAAAGGGCGTTCTCTTGTTCCTTGCTCAGATTGCTAAACGGCAGCACTGCAATGCTTTTCTCCGGCGGTGCCGAATTCGAAGTTGCCGAACGCTCTGATTCGGTTCTCCAAATCATCACGCCTAATGGCACGGCCAAGACGAGAAGCATCGCCGCCATTACCGCGATGCTGGGACTTCGTCGCAGCCATTTCCTTCCGCGGGTGAAGAGGCCGGTCCGCCGCGCCCGAATTGGTTCGTGCTTTAGCCAGCGTTCAAGGTCTTCGGCCAGCGCGAGCGCGGAGGCGTACCGGCGCTGCGGATCTTTATCGAGGCACTTCAGGCAAATGGTGTTGAGGTCGCGATCTATTTTCGGATTTAAGAGGCGCGGTTGCCGCGGCTCAGTATCTAAAACCAGCCGTACCGTTTCAAAAGTTGTTCCCCCAGCGAAAGGCGGATGACCTGTGAGCAATTGGTAAAGCACTGCGCCGAGTCCGTAAACATCGGTCGCGCTTGTGATCGCTGCGTCGTTGCCTACCGCCTGTTCTGGGGCCATGTAGCTGGGAGTGCCCAAAACTTCCATCGTGCGCGTGACAGTGCTCTCTGTCTCGACCAATCTCGCAAGACCAAAATCGGTGAGGTGCGGTTCACCTTCTTGATCCAGCAGAATGTTTCCTGGTTTGATGTCGCGATGCAGGATGTGGTGCTCGTGAGCGTAATGAACGGTGCGCGCCACTTTGGCGATTAATTCGGCGGCGCGACGAACTGACATTGGTTCGCGCCGAACCACTGCATCGAGTTGATCGCCTTCGATAAATCCCATGCTGAAATAGCAAGTGCCCTCGCGCTCGCCGACTTCGTGGATCGGAACGATACCGGGATGCTCTAAACTGGCTGCGGCTTCGGCTTCGAGACGGAAGCGCTTGAGATGCGTCTTCGTGGCCCACTGGCCGAGGCCGATGACTTTGAGCGCAACTGTGCGGTTTAGACTTTTCTGGTGGGCCCGATACACGACGCCCTGACCGCCGCGTCCGATTTCCTCCAGCAACTTATAGTCGCCGAATTCCATCTGCATCCGCGCTGCGCTCGATCCGAGAGCGTCCTCATCTTCGTCCTGGAGCGGTCCAAGACCAGTCTTAAACAGGCATAAGCTGCAAAATCCTTGCGGCGCGTCCGCAAAGAGCTTGCTCCCGCACTTGGCGCAGACTGGGCTCACATTTGTCATACTGGTTCCGAGGTGATCAGTCACCTGCATATGTACTGTCCGAAATCTTGTGGTGGGTTACGCTTGCAATACAGCGATGAAATGTCGCAACTCGTCTTCCACGTCGCCGGGCAGTGCGACGGTGTGAGCGATCTCCTCACGCAACAGTAACCGGTATCGCTGACGCAGGCGATAAAACGCCTGCTTCACCGCGTTTTCGTTCATGCTCAATTCTTGCGCGATCTCCGCCTGCGACGGCCGATCCGATTCGTCAGTGAGCTTTTGCTTTAGCTGCTCGAACAACCGTGCATTGCCTGCAACCCGATATTCTTCTCCGAGCCGCGCGAGCACTTGCTCCAGCAGCGTTAGAGCCCAGCGACGCTCGTAAATCCGGTCGGCGCTCAATTTGTGGGCCGGCTCCAGGTCGGCGCGCTCGCGTGCAAGCAATTCTTCCAATGGCACAAGCGGCCGACCCTCACCGCGTTTGATAGTCATCTCGCGACGGTGCGCTTTGCCGAGGAAATTCTTAAGCGATGTGAGCAAATAAGAACGCAAACGCCCTTTTTCGCGGCGGACCGCGTCGAAGTCTTTTCTTTCCAGCAGCAGCGCAAAGAAACCCTGCGTCAGGTCTTGCGCTTCTTCCGGTGCGTAGCCTTGCCGTCTGACGAATCCGTACAGCGGCCACCAATAAGTGCGGCAAAGTTTTTCCAGCGCCGCCTGTGCAGCCGGCGTCGGACCTTGTGCTTCAAGCACTACGCTCCAATGCGTCGTTGTAAACGCGACCGACCCGTTTTGCGTGCTTGGACCAATCCGATTCTCTGACCCCTGATCGTCAGCAGGCACGCCCCGATCTAAGTAAAAACTCGCGCCAAAATCAAGCCTATATCCAACGCCAAGCGTTGGTAGGGGCGGCTCACCTGAACCACCCAAGGCGATTGAGAGCCTGCCCTGAGCGAAGCCGAACGAGTCAATCGCCCTACCGACCTTGCGACGCCCGCCGCTCAATTTAGAATCTCGTGCGCCCAGCTACTTGAATCCGATCGGGATCGAACAGTACTGCATCGTTCTTAACAAGTAGCTGGGCTCGAACATGCCGCGATCAATCGACCCCAAATCCTATGAATCGCCGGAAGGCGAACGCCCCTCGGTTACGCCGCCGATCGAATTGGAACGCCGGCCGCATGATCCTTACGCGGCGTTCCGTTTCGGTGGATTCAGGCTGTTTACTGCCGGTA
>Ga0209161_10002080_pt1 | contig 16422 bp, 15 predicted proteins | sample GraSoiAngelo_155_FD_186169 | JGI IMG/M metagenome (GOLD analysis project Ga0209161, IMG submission 186169) | Grasslands soil microbial communities from the Angelo Coastal Reserve, California, USA - 14_1009_13_30cm (SPAdes) (version 2) | ecosystem: Environmental > Terrestrial > Soil > Grasslands...
CAACGGATTCGGACTTGCACGTCTTATCGGAAACGCCTATTAGCTTTACCCTCATGGTTCATCATGTCGTTCTCTATAAACTCAAACCCGAGGTCACCCCTGCTCGCGTGGAGGCGATGATGATGAACACGCGCATGCAGCTTCTGAAAATTCCCGAGGTCTTGAATATTAAATGTGGAAAACGGATCGATCCCGAATTGCCGTGGCCGTTCTTTATTGCCATCGATTTCGAGTCGATGGACAAGTACGCAATCTTCCGCGAAGACCCCGTTTTTGTGAAATTCATGGAGGAAGTGATCAAGCCGAACACGGAAGATTCGCTGGACCTGGACTTCGAGATGGATCCGGGCAAGGACGTCCGCTTTTCGTAGCGGTGGAAAACGTCTAACGTCGAACGCCCAACTTCCAACGCCCAACGCCTCATTGCCCACGAAACACACGAAATAAACGAACGATTTCTTCTTGGCAGCCGTAGCGCAGCGAAGACAGGTTTCGCGTCAATTCGCGTGATTCGCGGGCCCATCTTGTTACTCTACATCCGGTTCGATGCGTCTCGGCTATCTTTACTCCCGGTATCCAGTGCTTTCGCAAACGTTTTGCGATGCGGAGATGCTGGCTCTGGAACGGCTCGGTTTTGAGCTTGAGATCGGTTCGGTGCACCCCCCGCTCACGAGCCTGCGGCACGAGCATATCACCTGTTTGCGCGCGACCATTCATTACGCACCGCCCCAAGAAATCTTAAAGATTTCAGAAAAGAGCGCGAAAACGGACGGCAAATGGCCGCTCAACCTGATAGACCGGCACGAGCGAAAATATGGCGCCAGCGTGAAAGCAGAGCAGCGCGCGCGCAATGCCCTTTACTTTGCCGACCATTTTAAACGTCGCGGTGTCGATCATGTTCATGTTCACTTCGCGAATCGGGCGGCGCACACCGCGATGTTCCTGAAAGAGATTTCAGGGATTTCATTCAGCGTGACGGCGCATGGACAGGATTTCATGAAGGATCTCGGCAATGACGATCTGTTGCGGGAAATCTGCGCCGCCGCGGAGTTCGTTGCGGCCGAAACGGATTACAGCCGTGATCTGCTGCGCCAACGCTGCCCCGATTCCGCTGCCAAAATTCACCGTGTTTATAACGGGATGGACCTGACGCGTTTTTCCCCGCCGAACGAAGAAGTATCGATCAATCAAACGCCGCGCATCATCAGCATTGGCCGACTGGTTGCGTTCAAGGGGTTTGAGTACCTGATCGACGCTTGCGCCGATCTCGTGCGCCGGGGCCTTGAGTTCACCTGTGAAATCATTGGCGACGGCCCGCTGCGCGGTGATTTCGAAGCAAGAATTCGAAAGCTGAACCTGTCGGACCGGGTTCACCTGCTTGGCTCACTTTCGCAGGGAGCAGTTCTGGAGAAACTCAGGTCCGCTGATATTTTCGCGCTCGCTTCGGTGACAGACAAACAAGGAGCCAGCGACGTTTTTCCAACCGTGATCATCGAGGCGATGGCGGCTGCGCGTCCGGTGGTGTCCACGCGGTTGGCTGGAATTCCGGAATCAGTTGTCCATGGCGAAACCGGTTTGCTCGTTCCGCCCGGGGACACAATGGCGTTGGCCGAAGCGCTGAGCCGACTTATAGAAGAGCCAAAATTGCGATTGCAATACGGTCGCGCGGCGCGCGCGCGAATTGAACAACATTTCCGAATCGAGCACACGGTGAAGCCGCTTATCGAGCTTCTGCAGAAAATGCCGGGTGCTACGACAAAATCCACTCAGCACTCTGCTTCGCAGAGCGAAGCGGCTACAGCGATTGCATATCTGATCGATCGGTGGCCGGATAGAGATTTGCCGCTTCTCGAACGCGAGCTTGAAGAGATGAAACCGCGTCATGTGCCGATCGTCCCAATCGTGTGCGAATTGAATTCTCGTGCGCGGTACACCCGAGCCATGGAAAAAATGGCGCCGTCGCTCGAATTTCTGCCGGACCAGATGGTCATCGAAGCCGAATGGCGGGCAAACCACGCACTCGCACAAAAATTGGAAGAAGATCGCGCGCAGCAGAGCGTCAGGGCCCCAAGTGCCATCTTTTTGCGGCAGGCGCGTTTCGCTCTAGTTTTGATCAATCTGCTTCGGGAAAAAAAAGTGTCGCATGTCCACGCGACGAGTTCCCGTGCCCTCGTCTGCGCGCTCGTCTTAAAGGAACTTCTCAATGTTACCGTGAGCGCCACGATCGAAGCGCGACCGGCCTTACCGCGAGAGTGGATCCAGAACGCGTTATCAGAGTGTGTAGGCGGTCGTTTAAGAGATCGGAAATTCGCCCGTGACAGTTCGTTTATCGTTGATAAGACAACATTCCGTTCGGCTCCGCAGCGGGCGCTTGGACGAATCAGCCAAAAAAGCGGGATCGATTTGACTGCTGGGACGCGTTTCTGGCAGGAATGGGCAGAGCTGCTCATGCGTTGGAGCCGCGAACAGCCAAAATGGTAACCGATGATATGCTTTTGACCCGCGAATCACGCGAATAACTAGAATGACGAATGACAAAGGAAATCCGAATGACGAAGCCCGAAGGACTTTCGGGAGCGCATGTGCGCATCGTGCACTGGGATTGCTACTCTCGTCGCGTGCATCTCCTAACTCGCAGCTTCGCGCAGCGAGCTCTTTACGAGGTCGAGCCATCGGAGTAGTTAATTCGGATTTCGTCATTCTTTCGTCATTCGTCATTAGAGCTTCGTCATTCTGTCATCTTTGTTCGCGTCAATTCGTGCGATCCGCGGGCTGTTAAACAAATGAACAAGAAAGCCATCCTTCTCGCCGGCGGCGCCGGGACACGTCTTTTTCCGCTGACGAAGATCGTCTGCAAGCAACTTCTCCCGATCTACGACAAGCCAATGATCTGCTATCCCTTGGCTACGCTCATGCTTGGCGGCTTGCGCGAGGTGCTGATCATTTCCACCCCGAAGGATTTGCCGATGCTGCGCGATTACTTGAACGATGGCGCGCACCTTGGAATTCGGATTGAATACGCCGCGCAACCGAAACCCGAGGGAATCGCACAAGCTTTCCTGATCGCGACAAAATTCATCGAGGGCCGTGGTGCGTCACTCATCCTGGGCGACAATATTTTCTATGGAAAACTCGACTTTTACCGAGACGCGCTGGCTATCGAACGTGGCGCCTGCATTTTCGGGTATCAAGTCCGCGACCCGGAACGGTACGGCGTAGTCGAATTCGATGCTCACGGGAAGGCAATCAGCCTGGAGGAGAAACCGAAGCAACCGAAGAGTCACTTCGCGGTGCCGGGACTTTATGTCTACGACGAGCGCGTCGTCGAGCTGTGTCGGACATTGCGTCCATCTGCACGGGGCGAATTGGAGATTACCGATCTAAATCTGCTTTACCTCAAGGAGAGCCAGTTGCATGTGAAGTTGCTCAGTCGCGGCATGGCCTGGCTGGATACCGGTACTACGACCACATTGCTTGAAGCAAGTAACTACATCGCCGCGATCGAACACCGGCAGGGATTGAAAATCGCGTGCCTGGAAGAAGTAGCGCTTCGGGCCGGTTTTATCACGGAATCTCAACTCGCCGCTACAATCGATCGACTGCCAAAAGGCGAATATCGAGATTATTTGCGAATCGTGTGTGACGAAGGCCCAAGCGCAGGACCAGATCCGGTGGGGTAATACGGATAGAAGCTAACACATAGGTTCCTACAGATCGATAATAGCCCAGCGCTTTAACGCTGGGTCAATTATGATAGACAGGATTCGAGTCCCGGCAGGGACGACAGAAATAATCGAATCATGCATTCGTTTGCGAGCTGCCTAATCCATTGCGTCTGGAGCACAAAAAATCGTGAACTTTGCCTTGTCTCGGATTTACGCGAACGCCTCTGGCCATATCTTGGCGGCATCGCAAAACAAAATCAGATGAAGGCGCTCGCTATCGGCGGAGCCGCCGATCACGTTCACATTCTACTCTCCTTGCCAGCAACAGTGCCCGTTGCCAAAGCAATGCAACTCCTGAAAGGAAATTCATCGAAATGGATTCGAGAAACATTCCCGAAAATGCGTTCCTTTGCCTGGCAGGAAGGCTACGGCGCATTCAGCGTTGGTATTTCTGGCGTGGATGCAACCGTGACCTATATCAACAATCAAAGGGAGCATCACCGGACGCGATCTTTTCGCGAGGAGTTTATGGCGATGCTTCAGAAGCACGGTTTTCATTGCGACGAATCAATGCTCGCTTGAGGTGTTCTGTCGTCCCTACCGGGACTCGACGCATTACAAAACCTGTTTACCCAGCGTTGAAACGCTGGGCTATTTTCAAAAACTCTCCCCCAGCCCCTTATGTCTGAGATTTGTTCCATATTGGTCGTTAAACCGCCGATCAATTGTTGGACCGTCACAGACGGACCACGGCTACAGCTAGTTGGGTTGCTCGCGCAGCAGATGATTTGTGTCTGCGAGCAATTTCGTTACGGCCTCCGCTTCAGTGGCATCGTAATAACCGCGGATTTGACCGCGCCGATCCACCAGCACCATCCGTGTGCTGTGCACGGGAATTCCCCGTTCATCGCTGCCATCCGAAACGGCAAGTTTGAAACCATCGTGCGAGAGTTTGTAAATCGCGCTCTTTGGTCCAGTGAGGAAATCCCAACGCGCGGGATCTGCCTGCAATTTCTCAGCATAACCGCGCAGAACTTGCGGCGTATCTTTCTCCGGATCGACGCTAAACGAGACCAAATGCACATCGGATTTTTCTAATGGTTTCTGCAGTTCGCTCATCCGGCTACTGATCATCGGACAAGGTCCCGGGCATGTCGTGTAAATGAAATCGGCGACCCAGATCTTGCCGGCCAACTGCGCGGAGCCAAAGGGTTGCCCATTCTGATTCATAAGCTGAAAAGCTGGGACTGTTCCGTAGGAAGAAACAGTTCGTTGCCGAAGGGCTGCCACCTCGATGTGACGCAGCCAAAGCAACAGTAGCAAAGTTACAATCGGAATCAGAACCAGAATTAGCTTCCAGACAATGCCGCTCCGTACCGGCGCCTGATTCATTGTGGCAGAAGTTGTGTTCATGATTTCGTCAGCACGAGCGCGCCCAACAACAGCGGCAGGTAAACGATCGATGTAATAAACAACAGACGCGCAGCTTCTCTGGTGCGGAGTCTCAAAAACCGCATAGCAACGGCAATAAACAAAGCGCCAAGCACTAATTCGATTGCGAGATACGCGTACGTGACGATTCCAACAAATGCAGGCAGGCCTCCCAAAATCAGGAGTAGAATACAGAAAAACACACTTTGACTGGCGCTGCGCTCGCCGCTGAGGTCATCGCTTGAAATCATGCGGAAACCCGCTCGCGAATAGTCTTCGCGGTACATCCAGGCAATGGCGAAGAAATGCGGCAATTGCCATAGCAAAAGAATTATGAAAAGGCTCCACGCGCCTGCGTCGATTACTCCTCGAGCCGCTGCCCAGCCGATCACTGGCGGGATGGCGCCCGGGATGGCGCCAACAACTGTGTTCGCCGTGCTGGCGCGCTTGAGCGGTGTATAAGCGAAGATGTAAATCGTGATTGTGATCGCAGCGAGGATCGCGCTCAGTGCGTTGCAAGTCAGCGCAAGATAGCCAACTCCAAAGATCGAGAGGAAAAGGCCAAGCGCGAGCGCTTCGGCTGGTCGCATTCGGCCCGCCGGGACCGGGCGCGTTCTAGTCCGATGCATCAGCGCGTCCGGTTTGCGTTCCCACCATTGATTGAGCGCAGCGGCCCCGGCAGCTGCGGCCGCTGTTCCAAACACGACGCGAAACAATGCTGCATAATCGACCGACGGCGCCGATCCGAGATAAAAACCGACCGCGGTAGTCAGCAAAACAAGCGACGTCAACCGCGCTTTGACCAACTCGAAGAGATCCCCAATTAATCTCGTCCGCGCAAATGCGTGTTTTGCATTTTCGGCTTCGAGCGCGGCGGTTTTCATTCGGGTTGTTCTCTGTGATAGGGACGCCACGCCGGGGCGTCCGGACAGCGCGGCGCGCTGTCCCTACCAGAAATGCGCCAGCAAATGGCCGAGATACTCACACCAAAACATAGCATGATCGCTCCCACCGCGACATGCGCGGTCGCGATGTCGGCGGCTTTGTCGCTCCAAATTGTCCAGGCGCCGAGCGTCAGCTGACCGAAAAGAAACACGAGCCACCAGACCGATAATTTCTTGAGCGCGGCAACCTGAGGCGCGGTTCTCCAGACGCGCGAACAAAACGCGATTACACCGATTCCAATCAGCAGCGCGACAAAACGATGTGTCATTTGTAGCCAGATTTGAAAAGCGTCCACGTCCGACAAACCGCGCGCATCGCGCCAGGCGTTGATCTTTGCCAGCGCCGTCGCGCTTGTATCTGGAATCCACGCGCCGTTTGCCGTGGGAAAATCGAGGATCGATAGATCGCGATGCTGATGACGCATTGTCGCTCCCAGCGCAAGCTGCACATAAATCGCGAGCGTGATTGCGATGGCCAGTCTTCGGATCGGAGTCAATTTTTTGGGGTTGATATCAATTTCTTCGAGTGACCGCCAAAAGTTTGTTGTTACGAGCCCGATCACCACCAGCAGCGCGAGAAAGGCTTGAGCGACGCACGCGTGAAAGATGCCAATTTCGTCTCTGAGCATGGTGACACGAAGGCCGCCGAGAATTCCCTGCAAGATTACGCCGGCGAGCGCAACCAGGCCGAGGTTGCGCACCCAGCGCCGGCTTTCGCTGCTCCAAAGCCAGCTCGCCAGAATGATCGTGAGAAATCCAACGGCTGAAGCAATCAGGCGGTGCGTGTGCTCGAACAAAATTCCGCCGACCCACTTTGAGACGGGAAACAGAAACATGTTGTAGCCGAACGTGGTTGGCCAATCCGGTACTGCGAGACCGACGTTTTTACTCGTGACCATTCCGCCACTGCAAATGAGAAATAGTGCGGCTACGCAGATGAACCAAGTGAAACGGTTCAGCCATTTTCTCGATCTTGCAGAATTCGCTGAATTCATCTCCGAAAAAGATAACCGCAGATTACGCAGATTTCGCAGATGTATCTTCTGTAGCCGTCGACCTGTGGGCGACGCAACACCAGTTCTGTTTTCACGTCAGCGCGGCGCTTCGCACAGCGAAGCGGCTACAGCTGAGGAGTCGGCGATGCCGCAGGTGCAGACGGTTTGTTTTGAGACTGCGGCGCGCCTGGCGATGGTGAAGGAGCGGCGCTTTGCGCGCCGCCGGCTAGTTCGGCACGCTCCTTCAGCCACGCTTCATAATCTGCCGGTGTATCGACAACAAGCGTGCCTTTCATTCCATAATGCCCCAGACCGCAAAGCTGGGCGCAAATCACCTCGTAGGTCCCAGTTTTGATGGGAGTGAACCAAACCGGAATCAGCGAACCGGGGATTGCGTCGCCACCGATCCGCATGCTGGGCAAAAAGAAATCGTGGATCACGTCCTTTGAGGAAAGCTCAGCGATGACCGGCCGATTCACCGGCACATGAAGTTCGCCAGCGGTCACAATGTCGTCCTTGCCGGCGGGATCGTTCGGATCGAGGCCGAGTGGATTTGAGTTGCTCTCAAAACTGATATCGCGCCGGCCAAATTGTCCATCCGGTCCTGGGAGGTGGTAATTGAAACTGAATTGCTGGGCTACGACATGGACGAGCAGCCCTTCCTTGCCAGGCGGAAACTGATTCACGCGTTTCGCCCAAAGCGGAATGGCGAAGCCGAGGAGCAGCACCGCCTCGATCAAGACGACGGAAAACTCCAGATGCGTCGAGATTCCACTCCTCACGCCCAAATGATCCGCACCGGGATGCCGGCGTTTCCGGAACCGAATTAACGTAAGAATAAAAAACGCCGACCACCCAACAAAAAGCGCGCCCATGAACCAGTGGCAGAACTCGAGGATGTGATCGATCTGATATCCGTGCGAAGAGGCGTTGGGCGGCTGTCCCAAGAATTCATTGATCAGCGCCAGGCTACTCATATTTGCTCAGGTCTTCCTCGGTGATTTCCTGGTAGGGCTCGGCTGGCATGCGCCCATGACGCCAAAGATGGAAACCGAATGCTCCGATCCCACCGAGAACCGACATCACAGCGCCAAAAAGAAACCAGATCGCGACGGCCATGTGCTCGGTCGATTTTCCATCTTTTGCACCATAGCAAAACGAACATGCCAGCGCCTGTCCAACAGGCGAAAAGATAAGTAAAAGAAGAGCCGACAAAATCTTCGTTTTCATGTGATGATCCGCAGCCGTTTCATTTTCCGATAAAACCAAACCCCATAAATGATCAGCGCAACGGCGGCCACAAACGATGCGATGGCGCCTGCGAGATAAATCGGCGCGCCTTCTACGAGATCGACCCAGATGCACCACAGTCCGACCCCCAGCGCGAGAAGCGTCGAGAAAATAATGAAAACAATATGGAAACCTTTAAGCGACATCTAGCGGAAGATCGGGTAGTCGTACCACGCTAGTAATATAAGCCAGAAGAGGCCCATCACAAAAAAGCCGGTAAAAATCAGAATACGATAAATGAGGCGTTTTTCCGCGGCAAGATGCATGAAAATTGCCGCGACTAGACCCGCCTTCAACGTCGCTACGAGCATGGCCACAGCCACGTTCGCCTTGCGCGCACCAAAATCGACATAGGAAAGAGCGACGGTGATGGCAGTAAAGGTGAGCAGCAAGGCGCCAACCATCAAATAACCTCTCACGTGCTTTTGTATGCCGCGCGCGTATTCCTCGTACTCCTTAGGATCTTGCGAAATATCGGGCGGATTGTTCATGCCTTAGAGCAGGTAAAAAAGCGGGAATACAAAAATCCAGACCAGATCGACAAAATGCCAGAACAGGCCGCTCACCTCGACGCGATTAGCCAGATGCTCAGGATTGCGCTGGTAAAGTTTTTTGCTCACCGGAAGCCACATGTAAATGAACACGATCACGCCGCCCAGCACGTGCAATCCATGGAGACCTGTGATGGTAAAATAACTGGCGAAATACGCGCTGTGCGTCGGCAAAAACATGGTCGCGCGCTGGACGTCTGCCTTCTCGATCGTCGCAATTTTATCCGTGACCGGGAGCGGGAAAAAATGCGGCCGATCCATGAACGGATTGTTTGGCTCAGCATTCACGGGATCGAGCGCGACTTCGTATTCTTTCGTATTCTGGCTGTGCAAGTGACCAGTAATCTCGATTCGCGGTTCAAGTCCCTTTTCAATGCGTCGCTCGTTCCCCAAATATTGCTCGTACTTCGCGAGCGCATCAGGTTTAATATAGGCGCCGAAATGCTCGAACTTTTGCGGCCATTCGTAGCCGAGCTTGACGACAAGAAAGATCACACCGCAAGAAATCGTGGCCAGCATGTACCACCAATAGGCTCGATATCTTCTCATCTTTAGCGCCGCCCACGCGAGCACGACCGTGACGGACGACAAGATCAAGATCGCGGTATTCATCGTGCCCACCGGAACGTTGAGCAGGCCGTGTGGCCACGTCCCGGGGGCTGCATCGATGCGCAAAAAAATGTAGGCAGAGAAAAGCGCGCCAAAGAGCATCACTTCCGATGCAAGAAAAAGCCAGATTCCGATCTTGGCATTCCAAAGCCCGGTATCGGGACGAGTCGAGACTGTGTACGGAATTTCCATCGCGTTCCTCAGGCGAGCACAGGTTCGGCGGGAGGTTTGCGACGACTTCGCTCAGTTGGTTCCACCGGCTCATTTTGCATCGTGAAATCGCGTTCGCGTCCAGGAAGGCTGTATTCGTAGGGACCGCGATAAGCCACTGGGGTATGAACAAAATTTCCGTGCGGTGGAGGGGAAGGCGCAGTCCACTCAAGCGTAGTGGCCTCCCACGGATTGTCGTTCACCTTTTCGCCGTGTTTGATGCTCCAAAAGAAATTAATAATGAAGGGAATTTGGGCGAGGCCCATGATCCAGGCTGCCCATGAGATTGGCTGGTTCCATTGAAACCCAGTCAATCCCCAAACTGTGTGCTCGTTCGCGACCCCCCATCCCTGACCGCCGTCATACCAGCGACGGTGCATTCCGGCCATTCCCTGCAAAAACATCGGCAGAAAGATCATGTTCATGCAAATGAGGGTGGGCCAGAAATGCACTTTGCCCCAAAACTCGCTCATCTTTCGGCCAGTTGCTTTCGGGAACCAGTAATAGACGCCGGCAAAAAGTCCGAAGATCGTGCCCGGCGCGACGATGTAATGGAAATGCGCGATGACGTAGTAGGTATCGTGCAAATAAAGATCGGCCGAATTAAATGCCAGCGGAATACCTGTCAAACCACCGATTCCAAACATCGGCAGAAACGCAATTGTGAAAAGCATCGGCACATTGAAGCGAATGGAGCCGCCCCAAAGCGAAATGAAAAACGCGCTCAAGATGATCACTGATGGAATGGAAATCAGTAACGTGGTCGTTTGGAAAAATGCGCTGACCGCCGAGCCCATGCCGGTGAGCCACATATGATGCGCCCAGACGATGAAGGACAAAAACCCGATCACCAACACGGAAAAAACCACCGATTTATATCCCCACAGCGGCTTGCGTGAATTGTTCGCCAGAACTTCGGCCACAATGCCGAATGCAGGCAAAATCAAAACATAAACCTCGGGGTGCCCGAGGAACCAGAACAAGTGTTGCCACAAAAGCGGGCTGCCACCACCGCTTATGGACACCGGCGCGCCATTCACCACCAGACCGCTTGGAAGGAAAAAGCTGGTATGCGCAACGCGATCCATTAATTGCATGACGATCGCAGCTTCGAGCGGCGGGAACGCCAGCAGTAACAGAAACGCGGTGACAAACTGCGCCCACACGAAAAATGGAAGCCGCATCCAGGTCAGCCCTTTGGCGCGGAGTTGAATGATCGTGGTGATGAAATTGACGGCGCCGAGCAACGACGACGTGATCAGGAAAATAAATCCGATCAGCCAGAGAGTCTGGCCGTTGAACACCGCATTATGTCCCGGCCCGGTATCGGCGAAAGCTGCAAGCGGCGTATAGGAAGTCCAACCACTTTTGGCTGCGCCGCCCGGCACGAAGAAACTGATGAGCATGATCACACCACCCACCGCAAACGCCCAAAAACTTGCAGCGTTCACTTTCGGGAAAGTCATGTCCGGCGCGCCGATTTGCAGTGGCACGACGAAGTTTCCAAACGCAGCGAACGCCAACGGCACTACGCCCAGAAAAATCATGATTGTGCCATGCATGGCACCGAGCGAGTTGTAGAAATCGGGCGTCATTTTCCCATCCGGCATCGAGCCGGCTCCAAAAATATGCGGGAGAAATTTGCCGATCACTGGCAGCGCCTGCCCGGGATAAGCCAGTTGCCAGCGCATCAACATCATCAGGCAAAAGCCAAGGAACAGGAAGGCGAGACCGCAAAGACCGTACTGAATCCCGATCACTTTGTGGTCCGTGGAGAAGATATATTTGCGCCACCAACCAAGCTCGTGGTGTTCATGTTCGCCAGCGTGCGAGTGTGGGTCGTGATGCGTTTCGACAGAAGCAGAAGAATCCATTTCAGGAGAAAGTTATCATTTCAATATCTAGAGGGAAGTGCGGTTTGCAAAGCCGAAAAACATTTCCACTGACCACAAAACGACTCAGCGGTCGCGGTCGATCCACGGCGGCGTAGAAGATCCAATCATGGCACGATCTTAACATGTCGAATTTTGAAAATGGCGATCTGAAATTGGGAAGCTGTCGACGCTACGCACCAGTGTTCCACCATTTCGACAAGCGCGCTTTCGGAATTTCCGGAATGGAGGCCTTGTCATAATGCGAAGTGTCGTTAAAAAGGGTCAGTCGCGCGCGCGTCGGATTTCGAAAATCGACAATATTCAGCGCGGCCGGTTTTTGGTCGAGATTATCGCGGTATCGGCGCGGATCGAATCCGAGCAACGAGCTTAGTAAAAGTCGGATCGTCGCCTTGTGAGATACAACCAGAATGTTCTCGCCGGGATGCTCGCGTACCAAATCGATCAACGACGGCAAGGCGCGCGCTGTCACGGCCAGCCCGCTCTCTCCACCAACCGGGGCAAATGTGTATGGGTCTTTTTCCCATTCAGCCATTTCACTCGGAAATTTTTCTTCCACATCGCGTCGGGTCATCCCTTCCCAGTGACCGTGCGAAATTTCGCGGAAGCCGTCGGCTGTTTGCACTTTGAGTTCGTGCGGCGCAGCGAGAATCTGCGCGGTCTCGACCGTTCGGTCCATCGGCGACGCGTAAACAGCGGCAATTTTCTCGTGACGTAATCTTTCGGCAAGGCGTCGGGCTTGTTCGCGGCCCACTTCGGACAATTCGATATCGGTCGCACCCGCAAACCGATCCTCGGCGCTCAAAACGGTGGCGCCATGCCTCACCATGAAAACGCGCGTTGCAGGTGCCGTCATAAGATCGATTTGTCATGGCGCAAATTTCCTCAAAAGGCAATCGTCATGTCGAGCGGAGCCGAGAATGGAGCGGCTGGGAAACCGCGACAGGACGGAAGCCCACAGGCTGAGCGAACGGGAAGTGAGCGAATCAAACCCCGCAGCGCAGCCCTCAGGTAACTTCACGGGATGTCTCGACTCCGCTCGACATGACGAAGCGATCTTTGGCGTTACATATTGCCCTGTGGAAAAAACGCCGCGCTCCATCATTCACCTCGACATGGACTGCTTCTATGCCGCGATTGAGGTTCGCGACCGGCCTTCATTGCGCGGCAAGCCCGTAGCCGTGGGAGGCGCGCGCGACCGGCGCGGCGTTTTGACAACCTGCAACTATGAAGCGCGCAAATTCGGAGTGCATTCGGCGATGCCGACGTTCATGGCACTCCAACGTTGCCCGAATTTGATCGTGCTACCGACGCGCTTCGATGTTTATCGGCGCGAAGCTGCGGTCATTCGCGGAATTCTGTATCGTTTCACATCGTTAATCGAACCCTTGTCACTCGACGAAGCTTATCTCGATGTGAGCGGTCATCCTGGAGCACCAGGGCCGCTCGCACAGGTCATTCGCGGAACAATCTTTCGGGAAGCAAAGCTGACCTCATCAGCCGGAATTGGTCCCAATAAATTGATCGCCAAAATCGCCAGCGAAATGAATAAACCAAACGGCCAATTTGAAGTGAGACCGGAAGAAGTGTCCCGTTTCATGCAAGATTTGCCGGTTCGGAAAATCTGGGGAATCGGCGAGAAGACCGAGCGAAAACTGGAAGAACTCGGCGTAAAAGCATGCGGCGAATTGCAGCGTTTCTCGCGTCCGGAGCTTGTCGATCTTTTCGGCAAATTCGGTCTGGATCTTTACGATCTCTGTCGAGGCATCGATGACCGGCCAGTCGAACCGGACCGTCCGCGCAAGTCGCTAAGCACCGAGGAGACTTTCGCTGTTGATCTGACGACACTCGAGCAGTGTGAAGAAAAACTCGAGGAACTCTTCCAGGATTTGATGGCGGATCTCGCTCAGAAGGAATCAACCCGCGAGATCACAAAAATATTCGTGAAATTGAAGTTCAACGATTTCACGCGGACCACTGCCGAGCGCGCCGGCCTTGCGCCTACGCTACCAGATTTTCGTTCTCTGCTGAACGAAGCGTTTGCTCGCACCGGGAAGCCGGTACGACTGATCGGTGTCGGCGTTCGCTTTGCCGACACCGAGCCGGAAAACGCGCAGATGAATTTGCTGTAAAATACTCGCTTGGGTTCCTCTATCATCTTAAGCGAAGCGAAACATCTCTGATTGGTTCTTGAGATTCTTCGCTCCGCTCAGAATGACAATCAGAGACGCGGGCGCCACAGGCCGGCAGCCTGTGCTAGGTTTGCATCCGGCGTTAAGCTTCTTCCGCAATGACGTCCGCGCAGGAAAGGAAAATCAGACAAACTGGTTGTGATGTTCGCGTTGACAATCTGACGCGACAGCTCTACGCGACTGATGCGTCGATTTACCAGATCGAGCCCCGCGGCGTGGCGTTTCCGAAAGGTGCAGAACAAGCAAGCGCAGTGATTCGTGCAGCCGCCGACGCCGGCGTTTCAGTTACTCCGCGCGGGGCCGGCACAAGTCTGGTGGGAAATGCGATCGGCGAAGGGTTGATTGTCGAGTTCTCACGGTACAACCGCCAGATCACTGACCTCGACCTCGAAAAACGCAGCCTGCGTGTCGGGGCAGGCGTGGTTCTCGATCACCTCAACGATTTTCTTAGGCCCCACGGATTTTGTTTTGGCCCGGACGTGGCAACCAGCTCACGAGCGACGCTTGGTGGAATGATCGCGAACAATTCCTCCGGCGCGCGTTGCCCAGTTTACGGCACAACCGCCGATCATGTTCTTTCGCTCGAGGTTGTGATGGCCGATGGCCGCGTCGAAAAGATCGGCCCAAGCCACGAATCGTTATCCTCGGAGCGAGCTGAAATCGAGAATCTGATTCGTGCACGAAGCACGGAAATGGTCAAGCGCTGGCCGCCGGGCCTGATAAAACGCTGGCCTGGTTACGGCATTGAGAGGTTCCTCCGTGCGCCGAATGATCTCACAAATATTTTCGCGGGCAGTGAGGGAACGCTCGCTGCGATTTTCTCCGCCGAACTTAAGATTTCACCGTTGCCGAGTGAGAAAGGCCTGGGCCTGATCTTTTTTTCATCAGTGGACGAAGCGATGCAGGCCACGGTTGAGCTTCTCGACCTCAAACCCGCCGCCATTGAGCACATCGATCGTCCTTTGCTCGATCAAACCAAAGGCCAGCTCCATTTTCAGGCTGCGCGCGACTTGCTCGAGCTCGACACGCAGCCTTGCGAATCGATTTTGATTATCGAGTTCTACGATGACGTCACGGAACGATTATCGGTCTTACAATCGACAAAAATCGGCCTGCGCACAAAAATCCTCACCGATCCAACGCAAATGAATCTCGTTTGGTCGGTGCGCAAATCCGGCCTCTCACTTTTGACCGGCTGCATCGGGCCGGCAAAACCGGTTGCGTTTATCGAAGACGCCGCCGTTCGGCCGGCGCAGCTACCTGAATACGTGCGCGGATTGCGATCGATCATGAAACCGCTTGGGTTAGAGGCGAGTTATTACGGTCATGCCGCCAGTGGACTTTTGCATGTCCGACCCGTGCTTGATCTCCACAATGCAAACGACCTAAAAAAGTTTCGCAAAGTCGCAGATCAAACCTCCGCGCTGGTGCGGCAATTTAAAGGCTCACTTTCCGCCGAGCACGGTGTTGGCATCGCGCGCACGGAATACATGCGCGATCAGCTCGGAGATGAGCTGCTCAGCGTAATGCGCGAGATCAAGCGAACGTTCGATCCGAAAAACATTTTCAATCCAGGAAAAATTTTCGCCGATGGCCGGCACAGAATCGACAATCATCTGCGCGAAAACTTCACGCGACCGCTCGAGCTTCCCTTCGAACCCGTGCTCGCGTACGCATTCAAAGATCGTTCGTTTATCGGCAACCTCGAACAATGCAACGGCTGCGGCGGTTGTCTTAAACGGACCGGCATCATGTGCCCAACGTTCATGGCCACCCATGAAGAAGTCATGTCTACGCGTGGCCGCGCCAACATAGTCCGCGCTGCGCTGGAACTGCGGGTCAATGGACACGATCCGTTGCGTTCGGCGGAATTGGATGCCGCACTGAGCAATTGTCTCTCTTGCAAAGGGTGCACACCCGAATGCCCATCCAACGTGAATCTCGCGCTGCTCAAGGCAGAACTGATGCACGCACGATATCAGCGCGACGGTTTGCCATTACGCGAGCGACTTTTCAGCAACGTCGATCTGTTAGGCAAGATCGGATGCGCGATGCCAGTAGTCGCAAATTGGTTTCTCGATTCAAAGCCTGTGCGGATCGCGATGGAAAAAGCGATCGGACTTTCAGCGCAACGTTCGTTACCACATTATGCGAAAGAGCGATTTGATAGCTGGTTTGCAAAACACATGGTAGGGTCGGCGCTCCGCGCCGACCGGACGCCGGGGAGCGGCGTCCCTACCAGAGGCCCCGTCATTCTTTGGGATGACACGTTTGTGCGTTACCACGAACCACACATCGGAATTGCCGCGGTCACAGTGTTGGAAGCTCTCGGGTTCAAGGTTTCGCTTGCAAAGAACCGGCGCTGCTGTGGACGACCAGCATTTAGTCAGGGAAATTTCGATGCCGCGGCGAAAGTCGGAAAACACAACATCGACCTTTTGAATTTTTTGGACTCTCAACAATCAACTCTCAGCTCTGAACTATCGCCGGCGCCGATTCTCTTCCTCGAGCCATCCTGCTGGTCGATGTTCGTGGAAGATTATCCCGAGCTAAGGATCGAGAGCGCAGAGAACATAGCGAATCGCTGTTTCTTGTTCGAAAAATTCGTGGACGATCTGCTCGAGCAGGAACCAGCTGCGCTGC
>Ga0209161_10002082_pt1 | contig 16419 bp, 18 predicted proteins | sample GraSoiAngelo_155_FD_186169 | JGI IMG/M metagenome (GOLD analysis project Ga0209161, IMG submission 186169) | Grasslands soil microbial communities from the Angelo Coastal Reserve, California, USA - 14_1009_13_30cm (SPAdes) (version 2) | ecosystem: Environmental > Terrestrial > Soil > Grasslands...
CGAGGGCCCGGCCGACAGAGCCGCCGCGGGCGCATTGCTGTCGACCCCGGATCTCCCGATGCGGCGGCTGCGGGAGCCCCCCCTGCCCGTCCTGGCCGCGATCCTCCTGGAGGCAGCCGCGTACCTCGGCGGCGACACGGGGGTGAGCCATCTCGCGGCCGCCGTCGGCTCTCCGGCGGTCATCCTCTTCCCGCCCGCGTCGCGGCCCCGCTGGACCCCCTGGAGCCCGACCGCGCTGCCGCTGACGATGCCCGATCCGGCCGGGACGATTGCGCCCGTCGTGCAGGCGCTCATCGAGCGTGTGTCGGGTGCCCTGGCCGTGGGGTGAGCCGGCCCGAGCCCGGGGAGGAGGGGCCCGCCGACGGCGCTCACCGCACGCGGCGCCGCCGTCGGTCGGCGGGGGGCCCGGGGGACACGGAGACATCGCGGCGGGTCAGGCCGGGAGATCCCGAGGGCGCCGGGCCGAGAAGAATCGCGTCGAGCGCGCCGGGTGAGTCCAGGCGCGAGCGAGAACGGCTACCGCGAAGGGCTCTGCCCCCGCATCTCCAGGTAGGCGGCGTACCAGTCCGTCGCGATCTTCTGCTGGGCCTCTTTCAGGTCCAGAGTGCCCCCACACACCGCGAGGTGGAGGAACGTCTCGAGCACATCCTTCTCACGAGCCCCCGGCTTCGGCGCGTACGGCTCCGGCCACAGGTTCGCATCGGCGTTCGAGCCGCCGAGCTCCAGCGGGATGAGGTGATCGACCTCGCAGCAGACGCCCGGCTTCTGCGTGGCGCCGTAGTTGGCATACGCGCGGTGCTTCTGGGCCGGGGTAACGTGGCGGACGAGCTTTGTGTGGGCGATGGGACAGAGGTCGCCGACGGTGACCGGGCGGGTGTCTCCGGGTGTCGCAGAAGAGTCCGGCAGGATCACGCCGTCCGGGCCGGTTCGGTACTGAGCCGGAGACTGGGCGGCCGCACCCGCGGCCAGGACGAGCCAGGCCAGGCCGACGAGAAGTCCCCGGATGGTTGGGCCCCACAGGGTCGACAGCATCTAGAACGAGTCTAGCGCCGTTGCGCCGGATCGCGAAAACCGCTCCTCCGAGGAGATCGGCGGACCCCGGGGGGGGACCGATCCGGCACGGGCGGCCCGATCGCGCCCAAGACTCGGAGGCGCGCCGGGGCCGGGCGGCTTACCGCTTCCGTCTGCACCAGCTCCGACAGGCCAGAGGGTGCGGTCGCCGCCCTGGAGTGCTGATAGAATACCGCGCATGAAAATCCGCCCGTCGCCCCTGCTGCTCGTCGTCGTCGCGGCGGCGGCGTGCTCGCAGGCGCCGGATCGCCAGTGGATGAAGCCCGGCCCGTATACGGTGGAGGAGTTCCACCGCGACACGGCCGCCTGCACCCGCAGCGGCGAACTCGACGCCGACTGCATGCAGGCCAAGGGCTGGATCGCGGTCCAGCCCTTGGAGCCCGAGCCCCAGAAGAAGCAGGGCGGCGGCCGGACCTACCAGATCCCGAGCGGGCACTGACCCTCGCCGAGCCCGCCGGCGCCGTTCCGGACTTCGGGGGCACCCCCTGGAGCACGCGGCGGGACGTCTGCGATGAGAGCTCGACGCCGCGCGCGGGCTCGAGCGCCGCCCGTTCGTCACACGCGCTATCGCACCGAGGCCGGGCGGGCGATCGCGCGGGGGCGGGGCGATCCCGGCGCCTGGCGCGCGGCTCGGGCTGCGGCCGGAGTCGCCCCCCGCGGCGGATCCGGCGCTACGCGCGGCCGTCCAGCGCGCGCCTCAGCTGATCGAGGTGGTTGTCGTCGTGCCACGCCATCAGCGTGACGAACTCCCGGACGGTCATGCGGCCCCGCACCGGGTGGATCGCACCCCGGTTCCAGGCCTCGGCCGCGAGCCCGCGCAGGAGATCGAGGGACTCCTCCCGGCGCCGCCGGAACGCGCGCACCGCATGCTCGGCGTCCGCGCGGAGATACTGGCGCTCGTCGGCCCACCGGTCGGGGTCGATCGGGAAGAGCACGGGCTCGTCCATGGCCAGGATCGTCCGGAAGCGGCCCATGAACGACTCCTCCGTGTCGCGCAGGTGACAGAGCACCTCCGTGGCGGCCCAGTTCTTCGGGTCCGGTCGACGCGACAGCGCGGCGTCCGCCTGACCCCGTATGGCCTCCGCGAGGTCGTGGGCGGTGCGCCCGAGGCGCGCGAGCTGCTGCTCGATGGGTAGTTTGGCGATGTCCTCGACCGTCGGCATCGTGTCTCCCTCCGGCGGGACGAGCTGGTGGAAGAGGCTCGATTCCCGCTTGTAGAACCCCTCGGTGTGGAACGAGTCCGGCAGATTCAAGAGGGTGTAGTCGACGTGGTGGCCGACCTCGTGGAGCAGCGTTCGGAGGAAGGTGCGGAAGGCGACCACCCGTCGCTGCTTGGCCGTGCGCATCCACAGCGTGATCTTGGGCCGGGCGCCCCGGGGCGCCTCGTACAGGCCGTGCAGCTCCCCCCACCGCGCGTGCGGCCGCGCCGCCAGCACCTCGACCCGGACGGCCGGGATCCCGAGCGCGTCGGTCAGGCCGCGGATCAGGTGCTCGGTCGCCGCCTGGGTGCGCTCGCGGCTTTCCGACCCGAGCGCGACCTCGAGCGCTCGGACGAGCGGCCGGACCTCCTCCGCCCGGCGAAGCCGGAGCTGCGGGACGCCGTCGCTCCTGGCGTACGTCGCCTTCTGGGAGCGCGAGAGGCGGGCGTAGTAGCGGAACGGCACCTACCTCGCCGGCCCTCCTCCGACGACGCCGCGGCGCCTGAGGTCGGCGATCGCGGTCCGATCGTACCCGGCCTCGGCCAGGATCTCGTCGGTGTGCTGGCCGAGCGTGGGCGGGGGGCCCGGGTCGACGACGGGTGTCGCCGAGAAGCCGAGCGGCTGGCCCATCAGCCGTAGCGGACCCACCTCCGGATGCGCGTACTGCCGGACCATCGCGAGCCGCGCCACCGCGGGCTGCTCGACGAACTCCTGGAGGGTTTGGACCGGCGCGCAGGGGACGTCGTGCGCGGCCAGCGTCTCGAGCCATTCCGCGCGCGAGCGCTCGCGGAGGCGCGCCTCGAGCAGCGGCGAGAGCGCGTCCCGGTTCTCGACGCGCAGCATCCAGGAGGCAAAGCGCGGGTCGTCCGCGAGCGCGCCCAGGTCGAGCGCCTTGCAGAGCTTCGCCCAGAAGGACTGGTTGCCGCAGGCGAGGAAGAGCCAACGGCCGTCGCCCGCCTCGTAGAGGCGGTAGGTCGGGTTTTCGCGGAGGCGGGCGTCCTTGTCCGGGTAGAAGACGACGTTGCCCGACTGCAGCGCCAGCACGGCCTGCACGAGCGACGTCTCCACCTTCTGGCCGCGGCCGGTGCGCTCCCGCGCGAAGAGCGCGGCCAGGATCGCCTGGCTCGCGAGCGCCGCCGCGTAGTAGTCGGTCACCGCGATCCGCACGTACTGGGGTGGGCCGCCGAACCCCTGGAGCGCCATCACGCCGCCCAGCGCCTGGAAGAGCGGGTCGAAGCCGGGCCGCCCCGCGTCGGGCCCGGTCGAGCCGAACGCCGTGATCGAGCAGTAGACCAGGCGCGGGTTGAGCGCCGAGAGCCGCGCCCAGCCCGCGCCGAGCCGGTCGGCGACGCCCGGCCGCATGTTCTCCAGGGCGACGTCGGCACGCGCCGCGAGCCGGTCGAGCACGGCCCGCCCGGCCTCGGTCTTGAGGTCCACCGCGAGCGAACGCTTGCCGCGGTTCCAGCCGAGGAACCCCGGCAGCTCGCGGAACGAGTCGCCGGCGAGGGACTCGACCTTGACCACCGCGGCCCCCATGTCGGCCAGCATCATCGCCGCGTAGGAGCCGGCCACGTAGCTCGTGAGGTCGACGACCTGGATCCCGGCGAGCGGACCGCTCACGACGCCCGGAGCCGGTAGATGGCCGTGTGGGACAGCCGCGCGACCGGCCGCGCGTCCCCCGCCACCACCAGAAGGTCGAGCTCCACGAACTCCTGGCCCCGCTTTTCGAACAGCCGGGCCACGCGGCCGCGCGTCGTCAGCCGGTCGCCGGGCCGGACTCCGCCGAGGTGCTGGACCGTGCTGCCCGCGTGGATCCAGGGGCCGAGGCGGACGTTCTGGTCGAGCGCGCGGTTTCCCTGGTCCAGGAAGAGGGCGGGGGGCGCGAGGGCGCCGGCGCCGCCGGCGGGCGGGTCCGGGTCGTCGAACTTCGCTCGGGCCTCGGCGGCCGCGGCCGCGTCCCAGAGGAGTACGGGGGAGCCGAGGACGCCGAGCGCCTCGAGGACGGCGTGCGTGGCGGGCGGCCGCTCGGCGGGCAGCTCGCCCGCGGGATACGCGGCCAGGTCGACGGACGGAGCGGCGGGCTCCGACAGCCGGGCGGTGAGGACCGCGCAGAGCTCGCCCGCCGGGTTGACGGCGCTCACCTCGAGCGCCGACGGATCGGCGGGCACGCCCGCCGGCCGGACCGTGACCACCTCGCCCGCGTACACCGGCTTGACGAAGCGCACGGACGCGGTCCCGCCCTCGACCCACTCCCGCCCCCAGGCGTCGACGAGCGGCCGCGTCATGTAGGCGTAGACGGTGACGCCGGGCACGAGGCCCCCGCGGAAACCGAGCTGGCGCGCGACCGCATCGTCGTGGATCTTGTTCGCGGAGTGCTCGGACGCATTGCGCGCGGGAACGCGGTGCTCGGTAAGCTGCGTGCGCACGGCGGCATCGTAGCCCGGGCGGCCGCCCCGGTCAACGCGACCCCCGGGCGCGCGGCTCGCGGAGCCGAGCCGTCCTCGCTATAATCGGGGCGTCCTATGGCCCGCGCGCTCCTGGCCGTGCTCGCCGTCGTCCTGCTACTCGCCATCGCCACCGTCGGCTGGGCGATCAGCGTCAACAATCAGCTCGTCCGGCTCGATCAGGATGTGAGCGAGAAGTGGGCGCAGGTCCAGAACGTCTACCAGCGCCGGGCCGACCTGATCCCGAACCTGGTCGAGACCGTGAAGGGCTTCGCCGGCCAGGAGCGTACGGTCCTCAACGAGGTCACGAGCGCCCGGGCGCGCGCCTCGAGCATCCAGCTGCCGCCGCAGGCGCTCTCCGACCCGTCGGCGCTGCGCCGGTTCCAGGAGGCGCAGACCCAGCTCGGCGGCGCGCTCTCTCGCCTGCTCGTGACGGTCGAGCGCTACCCCGAGCTCAAGTCGAACCAGAATTTCCTCGCGCTGCAGAGCCAGCTCGAGGGCACCGAGAACCGCATCGCCGTCGAGCGGCGGCGCTTCAACGAGGCCGTGCGGGAGTACAACACGCGGGTGCGGATCTTTCCCGGGAGCGTGATCGCCGGCCTGCGGGGATTCAGGGAAAAGGCCTTCTTCGAGGCCGCTCCCGAGGCCCAGACACCCCCGAAGGTCAAGTTCTAGCCCTGCTGGTCCCGCTGCTCCTCGTCCTCGCCCTCACGCTCCCCGCCGCGCCGAGCGGGCACATCAACGACTACGCGGGCGTGCTGAGCCCCGCCGAGCGGGACCGCCTCGAGCGCCGCGCCGCCGCCGAGGAGCCCCGGACCGGCAACCAGGTCGTGGTCGCGATCTTCCCGTCGCTCGGGGGCGAGAGCCTCGAGGACGTCTCGATCCGCCTGGCCGAGCGATGGAAGATCGGGCGCGCCGGCCGGGACAACGGCGTCATCGTGCTGGTCTTCCTCCAGGACCGCAAGGTGAGGCTCGAGGTCGGCTACGGGCTCGAGGCCCGGCTCACCGACGCGGTCGCCGACTCCATCATCCGCCAGGAGCTCGTCCCGCTCTTCCGGCAGGCGCGCTACGCCGACGGCCTCGACGCGGGGCTCACGGCGATCTTCCAGGCGATCGCCGGCGAGTACCGCGCGCGGCCGGCGCGACCGCGGGCGCCCGCGTACGCGGTCTCGCTGGCCCCGATCGCGTTCATGCTCCTCTCGGTCGCCGTCTTCGGCATGCTCGCCGTCGCCTCGCGCCGTCCGCCCGGGATCCACGGCCGCCGCGGCTACACCGCGGGCCCCGGCGGCTGGTACTTCGGCGGCGGCGGCTTCGGCGGGGGCGGGGGCTTCGGGGGCGGCGGCGGCTTCGGCGGGGGGGGCGGGGGCTTCGGCGGGGGGGGGGCGAGCGGGAGTTGGTGATGGCGGAGTCCCATCCTGACTGGGTGGAGCGGCACTTCTCGCCCGCCGACCTCGAGGCGATCCGGGCGGCCGTCGCCGCGGCCGAGCGGCAGACGGCGGGCGAGATCCGCGTGCATCTCGAGCGGCGCGCGGTCGGCGACGTGCTCGCCCATGCCCGCCGCGTGTTCCACGCCCTCGGCATGCACCGGACCCACCATCGCGCGAGCGTGCTCCTCTACCTCGCGGTCGACGACCGCAAGTTCGCGATCGTCGGCGACGACGGGATCCACGCGCGGGTCGGCTACCGCCTCTGGGATTCCGTGCGCGACGTGCTGCAGCGGGAGCTCCGAGCGGGGCGGATGCGCGACGGCGTGACGGCGGCCGTCGCCGAGATCGGCCGCGCGCTGGGCGCGCACTTCCCGCCCCGCCCCCACGACCCGACGGACGCCGCGCCGGCCGTCACGACCGCCTGACGCCGGACCCGGCCGCCGGCCGCGCCGACCGACGCCGCGGGGCTAGCCGGGCGACGCGAGGAGCACGTTGTCGATGAGCCGCACCGAGCCGACCCAGACCGCCACCAGGCACACGGCGCCGCCGCGCCCGACCTGCGTCACGGGCTCGAGCGTCCGGGGATCGGCCACCGCGACGTAGTCTACGCGCGCCCGGGGCTCGCGGCGGATCGCTTCCGCGACGAGACGGCCGAGCGCCTCGCCGCTTCGCTCGCCCGTGCGACAGGCGTCGCGCGCGGCGCTGAGCGCCCGGAAGAGGACGAGCGCCGCCCGACGGTCGTCCGGCGACAGCTGGACGTTCCGCGAGCTCATCGCGAGCCCCTCGGGCTCGCGAACCGTGGGGCAGGGGACGATCTCGGTCGGCAGGTTGAGGTCCCGGACGAGCCGCTCCACGACCCGCAGTTGCTGGTAGTCCTTCTCGCCGAAGTAGGCCCGGTCGGCCCGCGCGATGTTCAGGAGCTTCAGCACCACCGTGGCGACGCCTCGGAAGTGGCCCGGTCGCGAGACGCCCTCCCAGCGGTCGGTGAGCCGCTCGACCACGACCCACGTCGAGAAGTCGCCCGGGTACATCATCGCCTCCCCCGGCGTGAACACGCAGTCCACACGCTCCTCCCTGAGGAGGGCCAGGTCCCGGCCCAGGTCGCGCGGATACGCCTTGAGGTCCTCGGAGGAGCCGAACTGCGTCGGGTTCACGAAGATCGTGGTCACGACCCGGTCGGTCTCGCGCCGCGCGCGGCGGACGAGGGAGAGGTGGCCGTCGTGGAGGGCGCCCATCGTGGGCACGAGGCCCAGCCGCCCGCCGCCAGTCTCCCGCCAGGTCGTGAACGCCTCGAGGCTCTCCGCCACGTTCATCGCCAAGGTTCAGATGATACCGAACGCGCCCGGCAATGGACAGGCCGGGCGCGGCGGGCGCGGCCGGCGGCGTGCTAGAGTCTGCGCCGTGACCCGCGACGAAGTCCCCACCCCCGCCCTTCTCCTCGACCTCGACCGCTTCGACCGGAACCTCCGTGCCGCGGCCGCGCACGTGGCGGCCGCGGGCAAGCAGCTCCGCCCGCACGCCAAGACCCACAAGTGCCCGGAGATCGCGCGGCGCCAGGTCGCCGCGGGTGCGACGGGCGTCGTCTGCGCCAAGCTCGCGGAGGCGGAGGTGATGGCGGCCGCGGAGATCCCCGGCCTCCTGATCTCCACCGAGGTCGTGGGCGACGAGAAGATCGGCCGGCTGATGCGCCTCCTCGACCACGACCCGGGCGTGCTCGTCGTGGTCGACCACCCAGACAACGTGCGGGACCTCGCGCGCGCGGCCCGCGCCGCCGGGCACGTGCTCGGGGTTCTGGTCGACGTCGATGTCGGCGGCCGCCGGACCGGGACGCGGCCCGGCGAGCCCGCGCTGGCGCTCGCCCGCGCCGTGACGGCGGCCCCGTCCCTCGCGTTCCGCGGCCTCCAGGGCTACGCTGGGCAGTGCGCGCACGTCGTCGGCTGGGCGGCGAGGCGCGAAGCGTCGGTCGCGGCGATGACGCCCCTCATCGAGACGCGGCGGCTCCTCGAGGCGCGAGGGATCCCGGTCGAGATCGTCAGCGGCGGCTCCACCGGGACCTACGACATCGACTCCGCGCTCGAGGGGCTCACGGAACTGCAGTGCGGGTCGTACTGCGTGATGGACCTCGACTACCTCCGGATCGGCGGCCGGACCGGCGACCGGCTCACCGACTTCGAGATGGCGCTGACCGTGCTCGCCACCGTCGTGAGCGTGCCGGCGCCGGACCTCGCCATCGTGGACGCCGGTCTGAAGGCATTCGCCACGGACCGCCCCTTCGGGCCGGAGCCGGTGGAGCGGCCGAGCGTGGTCTACGAGTTCGCCGGGGACGAACACGGGCGCCTGCTGAGCCGGGACCCGCGGGGCAGCGTTCGGCTCGGCGAGCGGGTCGAGTTCTTCCCGCCCCACTGCGATCCGACGATGAACCTGTACGACCGCCTGTACGCGATGCGGGGTGCGCGCGTCGAGGCCGTCTGGGACATCGCCGCACGCGGCAAGTCACAGTAGGGCGGGCGCGCCCTCCCAGAGGCCCCAGAAGAGCGCCTGCAGCGCGGTCGCGTCCGGGGTCCGAAACATCGCCGCGCGGGCCTGGCCGGCTCCCGGAAGCCCGTCCGCGTACCACGCCAAGTGCCGGCGGAGCTGCAGCAACGCCGACCGTTCCGGCAGGAGCGCCATGATCAGCTGGCAATGGCGGCGGATCACCGGTGCGCGCTCGGCCCGCGTCGGCGGCGCCGGCGAAAAGACCCACGGCGCGCCCAGCGCGCCCCGGCCCACCATCACGCCCACGCACCCCGTGGCCCGCCGCATCGCCTCCGCGTCGGCCCGCGAGCGCACGTCGCCGTTGCCGGTCACCGGGAGCCTGACCGCGTCGACGACCGAGGCGATGGTCTCCCACGGCGCCCGCCCGGTGAACTGCTGCGACCGTGTCCGCGGGTGCACGGTGATCCCGTCGACGCCCTCGCTCTCGGCCACCCGCGCGATCTCGACCGCGTTCACCGACCGGTCGTCCCAGCCCCCCCGGATCTTGATCGTCAACGGCACCCGGACCGCCTTGCGCATGACGCGGAAGATCAGGGCGGCGCCGGCCGGGTCACGCATGAGCGCCGCCCCCTGGCCCTTGGCCACGATCTTCGGGACCGGGCAGCCCATGTTCAGGTCGATTGCGTCGGCGCCCTCGGCCTCGAGTCGGCGCGCGGCCTCGGCGAGGATATCGGGCTCCGATCCCAGGAGCTGCATCGTGATCGGGCGCTCCTCGGGCAGGAAGCGCGCGATCTCCCGGGTGCGGCTATTGTCATGGACGAGCGCCCGGGCGTCGATCTCCTCGCTGGTCACGGGATCGCTGCCGCACTCGCGCGCGAGCAGCCGGAACGGGGCGTTGGTGACACCGGCCATGGGGGCGAGGCGCATCATCGTGGCTCCGAGTATACCGGCTGGCGTCCCCCCGCGGCGCGTCGCCCTCCCACGACGCCCGGGCCGGCCGCCGGGCGGCGGGCGCGCCTCAGCCGGTGAGCGCCTCGTCGAGCGTGCGGGCGGACCAGGGGGCGTCCGGGAACGTGATCGGCCGCACGGCGGGCAGCGTCACGCCGGCGTCGCGGTAGGCCTGCACGTAGGCGCGAGCGGTCTTGGGCGGGCCGATGCCGCCGAGCGCCCCGGCCAGACGCTCGGGGACGACGCGGTCGCGATCGAACTTCCCGACGTCCTCGCCGAAGCCGCTACCGGCGAGCATCGTCCGGTAGAACGGGAGCGCCAGGTAGCGGACCAGCTCCTCGCGGAACGCCCGCAGCGCGCCCGCCGGGTCGTCCGTGATCGCCAGCGGCACGGCGGCCACGATGTCGAAGCCCTCGAGCGTCTTCCCCGCCCGGCGCCGCCCGCGCTCGAGCGCCGGCAGGGCCGTCTCCCGTATATAGCGCGGCGTGCAGAGCCACAGCACCACGCCGTCGGCGACCTCTCCCGCCAGCTCGAGCATCTTGGGCGACAGGGCGGCCAGTAGGATCGGCGGCGCCGGGGGCCGGCTGGGCAGGGCCACGCTCCACTCGACCCGGTAGTGCCGCCCGACGAACTGCGCCCCCCGGCCGAGCGCCCCGCGAAGGACGGCGACGTACTCCCGCATGACGGAGAGGGGCTCGGCCAGCCGCAAGCCGAGCATCCCCTCCATCGTCGCGCGGTGGCTGACGCCGAGCCCGAGCCGGAAGCGGCCGCCCGAGAGCTCCGAGAGCGTCAGCGCGGCCTGGGCCACCGCCGTCGGGTGACGCGGGTAGATCGGGACCACACCGTTGCCGAGACCGACGCGGGTGGTGGCCGAAGCGTACGCGGCCAGCACGAGGAAGGAGTCACGGCCGCTACCGTGGGTGACCCAGACGCTCTCGTAGCCGAGCGCCTCCGCGCGCCGGGCGAGCCCGACGGCCGCCCCGAGGTCACCGCCGGGGCTCAGGTAGGCCGCCGTGCGCACGGGAGGGGTCACGAGAGGATGGAGACCTCCATGCAGTCTTCGCCGAAGTCGTACTCCCGCGTCTGGTAACGCCCGCTTCCCCGCACATGGTCGAGGTAGGGCTTGACCTCGCGGCGGAACATCCCCGTGTTGTCCGCGACCACGACGGCGCCCCGGACGAGCTTCGGCTCGAGCGAGCGGAGGTACTCGAGGTACTCCTCCTTGGCGGCGTCGATGAGCGCGAAGTCGAAGCGCGAGCGCAGGAGCGGGAGGACCCGGAGCGCGTCGCCGACGGCCACGCTCACGCGCTTGCCCAGGCCGGCGGCCTCGGCGTTCCGCCGCACGAGCTCGGCGAGGAACTCGCTCGCCTCGATGCAGACGAGCCGGCCGCCCGCCGGGAGGCTCGCGCCGATCAGCACCGCGGAGTAGCCGAAGAGCGAGCCGATCTCGATCGCCCGCTTGGACCGATGGCGCTCGATCAGACGGCGGATCAGCCGGCCCTTGTCCCGGCCGACGGCGGGGAGCCGCCACCACTTGAGCGCGGTGTCCATCACCCGGAGCATCCGCCTCGGCGTCTTGTTCATCCGGCCCTCGCGGGAAGCCGGTGGGCGATCCCGTCGGGGAGGGGATAGCGCCGGGTGTACGGCCCAGCCTTGACGACCTGGCCGGGGAGCGCGCGGCCGACGATCCCCTCGACGCGCCTGGAAACGGCGAGCAGGCGATCGAGGTCGATGCCGGTCTCGACCTCCATGGCGTGGAGGCAGTGGACGAGGTCCTCGGTGCAGACGTTGCCGGAGGCGCCGGGCGCGAAGGGGCAGCCCCCGAGGCCGCCGATCGAGGCGTCGAAGTGCGTCACCCCGTGCGCCATGGCGGCGAGGACGTTCGGGATCGCCATCGCGCGCGTGTCGTGGGTGTGAAGCCCCCATTCGAGGGTCGGGAACTTCGGCGTCAGGTGCTCGAGCACCCGGGTGACCTGCCGCGGATTCGCGACCCCGGTCGTGTCGGCCAGCCCGATTCCGCGGGCGCCCATGTCGGCGAGCCGCGCCACGATCCGCTCGACCCGGCTCACCGGGACCGGGCCCTCGAACGGGCAGCCGAAGACCGTCGAGATCCCCGCCACCACGCGGACGCCCGCCCGCTCGGCCACCTGCATGACCGCGTGCAGCCGGTCGAGGGACTCGGCGATCGTCATGTTGACGTTGGCGAGGTTGTGGCTCTCGCTCGCCGAGACGACGGTGTGGATCTCGTCGACGCCCGCGTCGACGGCCCGCACCGCGCCCTTGTCGTTCGGGACGAGGGCGGCGTAGACGGTGCCGGGCCGGCGGGCGATCCGCGCCATCACCGCCTCGGCGTCCCGGAGGGCGGGCACCACCTTCGGGTGGACGAACGAGGTCACCTCGATCCTGGGCAGGCCCGCCTCGGCCAGCCCGTTCACCACCTCGACCTTCAGATCGGTCGGGATGAAGTCGGGCTCGATCTGGAACCCGTCACGGGTCCCGACCTCGCAGATCGTGACGCGACTCGGCAATTTCATCGGAGCCTCCGACCGCTGGCGAAGCCAGGTGATCTCGGCGCCACTCTACCACGGCGACCGGGCGTGAACCCCGCGGCGGGCCGCCGCCATCCCAAGGGCGAGGAGGAGCGACGAATGGCACCCAACATCGGTATCCCGGATGCGCACCGCGCGTCCGTTGTGACGATCCTGAACGACCTGCTCTCAGACGAGTACCTGCTCTACACCAAGACGCGGAACTACCACTGGAACGTGACGGGCCCGCAGTTCAACGACCTGCACACGTTCTTCGAAGCGCAGTACGAGGCGCTGAACGGCGTCGTCGACGACGTCGCCGAGCGGGCGCGGACGCTGGGCGGCCGGGCTCGGGGCACGCTCGCCGAGTTCACGCAGCACGCGCGGCTCAAGGAGCATCCTGGCACGATCGCCGACGCGACGGGCATGGTGGCGGACCTGCTCGCCGACCACGAGGCGGTCATCCGCCAGCTCCGCACCGACCTCGCCGTCGCGGTCGACCGCCACCACGACATGGGCACCAGCGACTTCCTGACCGCGCTGCTGGAGCGCCACGAGAAGATGGCGTGGATGCTCCGGTCCTTCGTGTCGGCGACGTAGGCGCGGTCCGCCTTCGGGGGGCGGGCTCGCGCGGGCCGTCCCCGCGCTGTAGTATCCTGCCCCGGGATGCTGGCTGACGCGCGCGGTCTCGGCGTCACGACGACCGACCACGGGGCGCTCGACCTCTACGACCTCGGCGTGCGTGGACTGCTCGGGTGGGACGCGGGCGCGCTCGAGCGCTTCCGCGCCGCCGCCGCGCGCGACGAGCGGCTCGCGCTGGCCCGCGCCGGGGCGGCCGTCTGCTTGTTCCTCGACGAGCGGTTCCAGGAGGCGCGCGCCGAGGCGGCGGGCGCGCGTCTGGCCGCCGAGGCCCAGTCGGCGCGCGAGCGCGGCCACGTGGAGGCGGTCGCGCTGCTCATCGGCGGCAAGACGGCGGAGGCCGAGGCGGCGATGCGCGCCCACCTCGCGGCCTACCCGCGCGACCTCGTGATCCTCCAGCGGCTCTACTTCATCCTCTTCTGGCAGGGGCGCTTCGCGGAGCTGCTGGCCCTCACCGGGGACCTGGCGGCCGTGAACGCGGACGAGCCGTTCATGCTCGGCCTCCACGCGTTCGCCCTCGAGGAAGGGGGCCGGCGCGCCGAGGCCCTCCGCGCCGCCGAGGCGGCCCTCGCGCGGGACGCCCGGGACGCGTGGGCCGTGCACGCGTTCGCGCACGCGCTCTACGAGACCGGCCGGAGCGAGGAGGGGCTCGCCGCGCTCCCGGCCCGGATTGAGCCCTGCGTCCAGCTCGGCTGGTTTCGCGACCACCTGTTGTGGCACCTCGCCCTCATGCACCTCGCCTGCGGCGGCTACGACCGGGCCCGCGCGCTCACGCGCGAGGTCTTCGAGCGGGCGCCCTCGCCGATCGCGGGCGATCTGCACGACTCGATCTCGCTCCTCTGGCGCTTCGAGCTCTACGGCCGCCCGCAGGGCGACGCCTGGGCGCCGTTCGCGGCGATCGCCCGCGAGCGCGTGCGGCGCCCGGGCCTCCTCTACCACGCCGCGCACCTCGCGATGGCGCTCGCGATGGCGGGTGACGGGGCGACCGCGGGCGAGCAGCTCGACCTCCTCCGGGAGCGCGCCGCCAAGGATCGCGCTGACCTCGTCGCCGGCGTGGCCATCCCGCTCATCGAAGGGCTCCACGCGTTCGCGGGCGGCGACTATGCGCGGGTGATCGAGCGGCTCGAGCCGCTCCCGCCGCGGATCGTCGAGCTCGGCGGGAGCCGCGCGCAGCGGGACGTCTTCCACGACACCCTGCTCGAGTCGTGCTTCCGCGCCGGCGACCTCGGGCGGGGGACGCGGCTCCTCGCCGCCCGGCTCCAGATGCGGGCCGAGCACTTCTGGCTCCACCGCGCCCGGCGCACCCCGTAGCCGCGACGAGCGGCCGCGCGCGCCCCTCGGGCACGGGTCGGCCGGCCGCGGGGCGGCGCCGGCCCGGGCCGGCTCAGTAGGAGCGGGGCAGGCCGAGCACGTGCTCGCCCACGTAGGCGAGCACGAGGTTCTGGCTGATGGGCGCGGTCTTGTAGAGCCGCGCCTCCCGGAACTTCCGCTCTACGTCGTATTCCTCGGCGTAGCCGTAGCCGCCGTGGCAGTCGATGCAGGCGTTTCCGGCCTCCCACGCCGCCTCCGCCGCCAGGTACTTGGCGATGTTGGCCTCGGGCCCGCAGGGCTCGCTCGCGTCGAAGAGCGCGGCGGCCTTGTTGCGCATCAGCTCCGCCGCCGCCACCGCCATGTGGGCCCGGGCGATCGCGAACTGCACCCCCTGGTTGGCGCCGATCGGCCGGCCGAAGACCACGCGCTGGTTCGAGTAGCCGACCGCCTTCTCGACGAACCACTTTCCGTCGCCGATCGAGTCGGAGGCGACAAGGATCCGTTCGGCGTTCATGCCGTCGAGGATATAGCTGAACCCCTTGCCCTCCTCGCCGATCAGGCCGGCGGCGGGGACCTCCATGTTGTCGAAGAAGAGGGCGTTCGTGGAGTGGTTCATCATCACGCGGAGCGGCCGCACCTCGAGCCCGCGGGCCTGCCGGATGTCGACGAGGAAGACCGAGAGCCCGTCGGTCTTCCGGGCGACGTCGGCGAGCGGAGTCGTGCGGGCGAGCAGCAGCATGAGGTCAGACTGGAGGACGCGCGAGATGAAGATCTTCTGCCCGTTCACCACGTAGCGGTCGCCGCGCCGGACTGCCGTCGTCTGGAGCTTGGTGGTGTCCGAGCCCGCGTTCGGCTCGGTCACCGCGAAGGCCTGCAGCCGGAGCTCACCGCGGGCGATCTTCGGGAGGTGCGCCTGCTTCTGCGCCTCGCTCCCGTGACGCAGGAGCGTGCCCATGATGTACATCTGGGCGTGGCAGGCGCCGGCGTTACCCCCCGAGCGGTTGATCTCCTCCAGGATGAGGCCCGCCTCGAGGAGGCCGAGGCCGGCGCCGCCGTACTCCGGCGGGATCAGCGCCGCCAGGTAGCCGGCCCGGGTCAGCTCGTCCACGAACGTCTCCGGATACTCGCGCTTCTGGTCGAGCTCGCGCCAGTACTCGCCGGGATAGCGCGCGCAGATCCCCGCGACGCCGGCCTTGAGCGCCCGCTGCTCGGCCGTGAGCGAGAGGTTCAGCGTCGTCATCGTCCGGTGAACCGGGGGGGTCGCTTCTCGTTGAACGCGCGCACGCCCTCGAGCCGGTCCTGGGTCACGACGGTCGCGTTGTAGGCCTCGATCGCGAAGACCATGGCCGTCTCGAGGTCGGTCTCGGTGCCGTACGCGATCGCCTTCTTCGCCTGGCGGACGGCGATCGGGCCGTTGCCCGCGATCGTCGCGGCGATCTGCGTCGCGGTCGCCCGGGCCTGCCCCGCGGCGACCACGTGGTTGACGAGGCCCGCCTCCCGCGCCTCGTCCGCCGCGAGGCGGCGGCCGGTAAAGATCAACTCCTTCGCCAGGGGGGCGCCCACCAGGCGCGGCAGGAGCTGGGTGCCGCCGATGCCGGGGAAGATTCCGAGCGTCGTCTCCGGCAGGCCGAACACCGCGGTGGCGCCGGCGACGATGAAGTCGGCGAGGAGCGCCAGCTCGCAGCCGCCGCCGAGGGCCGCGCCCTCCACCGCGGCGATCACTGGGATCGGGCAGCGAAGGATCCGGAAGGCGGCCTGCTCGAAGACCACGTGCTGGGCGCGCCACGCCTCGTCGGTCATGCCATCGCGCTCCTTCAGATCGGCCCCCGCGCAGAACGCCTTGTCGCCCGCGCCGGTCAGTACCACGACGCGGGCGTCGGGATCGCGCGCCAGCCTCTCGAAGCAGCCGAGCAGGTCTTCGCCGAGCGCCGTGTTCAGCGCGTTCCGCCGCTCGGGCCGATCGATCGTCACCGTGACGACGTGACCGTCGGCGGAGCGCGCGACGAGCAGGTGCCGGTAGGCCACGCGCAGAGGATATCATCCCCGGCTTCAGCCGAACCACGGCGGCCGCCAGGGGACGCCGGCCCTTTGGTATGACCGCCGGCTCGCTCTGCGCCTCCCGTGAGGCCCCACGGGGCGGCCCGAAGGCCCCGGCGCCGGTGGGTCCGCGCGGAGCCCGTGGCGGGCCGGCCATCGCTGAGTCCTGACCGGCCCAGACCGGCAGCGGAGCCCGCGCCGGCCGAGCCGTCGGCTCCAGATCGCCGAGGCGCGTCCGGAAGCCTCGGTCGGCAGGGAGATCCCGCTGCCGTGTCCGGGGGCCGAAGGCTCTGGGCCGCGTTCGATGGCGGTCGCGACAGTCGCGACGGCGGCGGCTGTC
>Ga0209161_10002089_pt1 | contig 16409 bp, 15 predicted proteins | sample GraSoiAngelo_155_FD_186169 | JGI IMG/M metagenome (GOLD analysis project Ga0209161, IMG submission 186169) | Grasslands soil microbial communities from the Angelo Coastal Reserve, California, USA - 14_1009_13_30cm (SPAdes) (version 2) | ecosystem: Environmental > Terrestrial > Soil > Grasslands...
GTCGAAAGCCCACCGTCCTTGGGCGCATCTGCTAGAACACCTGCCTTCCAAGCAGCTGCATAGAAATCAATGAAGTCGCTCACTTCTTCCGAGGGCCTGCGCAACCGTTCTTTCCCAGAGCGGCGGATTATCCGCTCTGCAATTGAGGTCGGCCTCTGTGAATGGATCGTCACTGGAACGGAGTAGCGCGACGATCGGGACTCCCGACAAAACTTCCCCGAAATGTGCGACCAAACCATCGCGTTCCAACCACGGCGAACCATGCCCAATGACTACGACTCCAATTGGAAGGGCTAGAACCCCAAGGCTTCGCGCATCCGAGGAGCCGAGAGCGGGAATTACCCGATACCCATTGCGCTCTAGGAGGCCGCTCTCTCCGACAGCAGGCTCGGAGAGAACTCCACTTGCAAGACAGTCTTCATGCTCGACTTGGCCCCTCAGAGTGCTCATTACCGAACACAGGTTCGTGAATCCAGAGGACGACTTGCTCTTGTCAGTTAAGCCTATGCCTTGACCCCTGCTTTGCGAAGAAATGTCATCATTGGACACCAATTCGTAAAGGCCGATTGAAACAGGTTCAAGCCTACGAGAGCTGTGAAGAGAAACCAGTAGGGGCTTACCCAGTATCCCAAAGCCAGGGAAACAAGGACAAAAGCACCCGCAATCAGTCTAAGGTAACGTTCTAGGGTCATGGTATTGCCTCCTTTTTCAATCTGCTGCAGGCACGAGATCCTCGCCAACGGGTGGCGAAGCTCTTGCGCCGCCGCGTTCACTCAGGTAATAAAGAACCGGAACAGTCATTCGAGAGAGCACCGTCGAGGCGACCTCCCCGGCCATCAGTGAAATCGCCAGTCCCTGGAAGATCGGATCAAACAGAATCACGCTCGCACCGACAACGACAGCCGCGGCCGTTAGCAGCATGGGACGGAAACGAACTGCTCCTGCGTCGACCACGGCTTGTTCCAGAGACATTCCGTGCGACCGGCGTAGCTCGATGAAATCCACAAGAATGATTGAGTTTCGAACGATGATTCCCGCGCCAGCGATGAAACCAATCATCGAAGTCGCGGTGAAAAATGCCCCCATCAGCGCATGAGCTGGCAAGATGCCGACGAGCGTTAGCGGAATCGGGGCCATGATCACGAGAGGTGTCTTGAACGACTTGAACCAACCGACCACTAGGACGTAAATCAGCACCAGAACGGCCGCGAAGGCCAGACCAAGGTCACGAAATACCTCGACCGTGATGTGCCACTCACCGTCCCATTTCATGGCGTAATGGCTTGTGCTTTCCGGAAGGATGGTGCCCGAATAGAGCTTTACGTGGCCGCCGTTTGGCAGTTGGAGTTTATTGATTGACTCGTTCATCTGAACGATCGCGTACACAGGACTCTCCACGATTCCGGCAACGTCCCCGGTAACATACACGACGGGTCGCAAGTTCTTGTGATAAACGCTTTGATCAATCGCGGTCTCCCGTATGTTGGTAACCTCGCGAAGGGAAACCTGTGCGCCCGAGGGTCCAGGTAACTTCAGGTTTTCAAGATCCTCGATGCCGGAACGATCTGGTCGAGACAAGCGCACTTCGATGAGGACATCTTCTCGCGATGCGGGATCGTGCAGCAGCCCCGCTGAGGCCCCGCTCAGGCCTATCTGGACCGTTCGGGTAACCTCGGCTGCTGAAACGCCTTGCAGCGCAGCCTTGTCGAGATCCACTTTCATGTCGTACTTGTTCTGCGGATCTTCGACGTACCAATCGACGTCCACTACACCGGGAGTCTCTTGGAAAATCTTCTTTATCTTTGCCGCCAGTTCCGTCTGACCTTTGTAGTCCGGCCCATACACCTCAGCAACGAGAGTTTGCAGCACTGGCGGACCCGGTGGAACCTCGGCGACTTTGATGCGCGCGCCAAATGGCACGGCAATTTTGTCCAACTCGGGTCGTAATCTGCGCGCGATTTCGCGGCTCTGTGCTTTGCGGTCATGTCGAGAGAGAAGATTCACCTGGATATCAGCTTGGTTCGGTTGACGCCGCAAGAAATAACGTCGCACGAGCCCGTTGAAGTTGTAGGGTCCCGAGGTTCCTGCGTAGATCTGGTAATTGATGACCTCCGGTTGCTCACCCAAGTAGCTCCCCAAAGCCTGGGCTACATGTGTCGTCTGCTCCAGTGGGGTTCCATCGGGCATGTCTATGATCACCTGAAATTCGCTCTTGTTGTCGAAGGGGAGCATCTTGACCTGCACCCACTTGAGCGGAATGAACGCCACCGCTGCCAGCAGCAGCAGCACCACACCATTGAGGAAGAACCACCTCCGTCCTGAATTCTGAATCAGTGGATTCATCAAGCGGCGATAGAGCCGCGTCGTCCAGCCTTCGGCCTCATGCCCGGACTTGGGACGATCGGCGTAATGATGCAGCAGGCGCAGAGCGGCCCAGGGTGAAACCACGAAAGCAACGATCAAGGAAAACATCATCGCCGCTGAAGCGCCCACTGGAATCGGCCGCATGTACGGCCCCATCAGGCCGCGCACGAAGGCCATCGGGAGAATGGCCGCAATCACTGCGAAGCTGGCCAGAATCGTTGGGTTACCAACTTCGTCCACGGCTTCAACTGCAACGTCAGCAAGTGAGCGGCCACGATTTTCGGGCAGCCGGAAATGGCGAACGATGTTCTCGACCACGACGATGGCGTCATCCACCAAGATGCCAATCGAAAAGATCAGTGCGAAAAGCGTCACGCGGTTGAGCGTGTACCCGAGCAAGTAGAAGATAGCGAGAGTCAGTGCGAGGGTTACGGGAATGGCCAGAAGCACGACGCCTGATTCGCGCCAGCCCAATGCCAGTGCTATCAGTAGTGTGACGGAAAGCGTGGCGAGGAAGAGATGCTTGAGGAGTTCGTCCGATTTGTCCTTTGCCGTTTCCCCATAGTTGCGCGTGACGGTGATATTCAAATCGTTTGGCAGCGTGTTGCCTCGAAGAGAGTCAATCTTTTGCAGAGCGTTCTCAGAAATGAGCGTGGCGTTCGCGCCCTTGCGCTTGGCCAGGGTAATCGTTACGGCTGGGTACTCTGCATTCGCCGTGCTTCCAGTAGTTCCTTTGGCGTTGGCGAACAGGACGTGCCTGTCCGGTTCCGCTGGGCCGTCTAGGATCTTTTCCGCCACATCCCGCAGGTATATGGGCCGCCCAACATGAACGCCCACGACGACTTGTTGCAGTTCTTCCGGGAGCGTAAAGAAGTTGCCAGCTTCGACCTGAAACTCCTCGTTGCCACGCGCAAAACTCCCCGCTTGACTCCGCGTATTCGCGGCTCCGAGTTGCATGACAACGGAACCAGGAGTCAGTCCGTAAGCTGCGAGCCGTTGGGTATTCAAGACGACGCGCAATTTTCGGGGCTGCCCGCCGATGATCGTTGTTTCGGAAACGTCATCCAGTTGTTTGAGTGAATGCTCCAGTTCTCCCGCGATGCGCCGCAGTTGGTAGGCGTCGTAGTTCTTGCCCCAGAGCGTCAGAGCCAGAATCGGAACATCGTCTATTGAACGCGCCTTGATGATCGGCTGCGAGACTCCTTGGGGGATGCGGTCGAAGTTCGAATACAGTTTGTTATAGGTCTTGACGATCGCATCTTCTTCTTTTGTGCCCACATAAAAGCGCACGATCACCATGCTCAGGCCGGGGTGGCTGATCGAGTAGATATACTCGACTCCCGGTATTTCACGGATTAGCTTTTCCATGGGCACGGTGGCACGTTGCGTTACTTCTTCTGCTGACGCCCCCGGCATCTGGACGAAGACGTCCAGCATGGGGACGACAATCTGCGGTTCTTCCTCGCGCGGCGTCCGCAGGATGCTGAATGTTCCCAGAAGGAGAGCCCCAACGATGACCAGCGGTGTCAGCTTGGACTGAATGAAGAGGTGCGCAATCTGGCCCGCCAGTCGCAGGACGTGAGTGGAGTTGCCCGGTTTGGGAGACGTGTCGCTCATGGCCGTATTGCGATTCGTTTGCCACTCAGGTCGCGATCTCCCGCTACCGCAACTAGCTTTTCGCCGCCTTGTAGTCCGGAGAGAACTTCAATCTGTTCTCCTGCACTCTTGCCAATCGTGACGTAACGCAATCCCGCGATTCGGTTTGCGTCGAGCACGTAAACTCCCTGGAGTTGGCCGCGCTCCACTAACGAGGTGCGTGGAACGAGCAGCGTCGGCCGCTCACCGCGTGGGAATCGGGCTCTCCCGAAGAGCCCAGACCGGAGACGCCCATCAGCGAGCAATGCAACTTTCACGAGGAAGCTGCGGCTGGCCGGATCGGCTGCCGGAACGATTTGAACGACTTTACCGAACAGTGGGACATTCCCTAGCGCGTCAATCGTCACTGGACTGATCTGCCCAACTTGGACAAGGCGGAGGTCGCTTTCATCGACGGCCACTTCCAGCCGGTAGCTTCGCGTATCTTCAATGGTGAACATGGGCATGCCGGGAGAGGCCAATGTGCCCGCATCGGCCTTTTTTTCCGTCACTAACCCGGCAAACGGCGCGTGTATGCGCGTATATCCAAGCGAAGTCCGAGCCTGCATTAGACCTGCATTTGCTTGTGCTTGCCCGGCACGCGCCATATCGCGGCGAGCTTCGGCCGACTGGTAGCGCCCTTTGATCTCGTCAAATTCCTGTGGACTGACCGATTTCTTCTCGTACAGTTGTTGGTAGCGCTTCAGTGTTGCTTCGGCGAGAGCAAAGTCCGAATCGGCGGCCGAGACTTCTTTTTCCGCCACATTCAGGGCAGCAGTGGCTTGATCCGTTCCGGAGCGAGGTTGCGCGTCATTGAGAACCGCAAGCACCTGACCGCTTTGCACGCGGTCGCCTTCATGCGCGCGGATCTCGACGATGTCGCTCATCATCTGACTGGCAACCTGGCTCGTATGCGCGGCGCGCACCGTTCCGACGGCTTCCAGCCAGTCGGGTGCGGCTGCCGTTTGCGCGACAATCACGGAAACGTTGCCCACCGTTTCTGGCGCCGCAGCCGGAGTGTGGCGCTCGTTCGAACAACTGGATAGCCCGCCGCTTGCGACCAAACACAAGATAATTGGAAGTGTGAGTCTTTGATTTCTGCGATTCATTGCGTCACCAAAGGAGACTGAGGATTCAAAGTTCCACTGGCCAGTTCGAGGTTCGCGTAGCCGGTGTGATAGCGATAGACGGCTTCCCAATATTCGGCTTGCGTGCGCCGGGCCGTTTCTTCCGCCGCGAGCAAATCGGTAATCGTCGATAGTCCGGAGTCGTAGCGGTTCTGATTGATCCGCAGACTTTCTTGAGATGCGGCAATCGTTGCGCGAGCGACTTCCACCTGCTGACGCGCGGAGTCCAGCTCATAGTAGGCGCGACGGACTTCGAGCCGCGTCGCATCGGTGGCCATTTCCTTCGCAGCCGCAACTTTTTCCTGCATTGCTCGCTCTCGGGAAAGCCTTGCCTTCTTGGCTCCGCCGTCGAAAAGATCGACTTTGACCTCGATTCCCGCTAGCCAGTTATTCCCCCCGCCTCCTGCAAGAAACGTCGGGTTGTCGGCCTCCCACCCCGCAAACGCGTTCACTCGTGGCCCGAAGGAAGACTTCGCGACCGATACGCTGTGTTGCTGCGCCGCCTCCTCCGAGCGAATGCGTTTCAGATCCGGGCGGAGTTCTACTGCTTTTTTCTCCGCTTCTTCCAGAGTCATTGCAGGGAGATTTCTTTCTTCGAGCGCCTCGCCTGGTTCGAAATCTTTCTCCGTGGAGATCCCAATCGAGGTGCCCAATTGTGCCCGCGCCAGCGCCAGGTAATTTTGGGCGCGAATGAATTCCTGCTTGCGGATCGCGAGTCGTACTTGGGCGCTCAGTAAATCGGATTCCACGACCACACCGCTTTCGAAGCGATCCTTGCTTCTGTTCTGGATGGCCTGTGCGGTCTTCATGCTTGCCTCGGCGATCTCCAGTTGTTTCTTCGCGAGCAACGCACCGTAGAAGGAGTCCACAACGTGAAAGATGATTTCCTGGTCTGTGCGTTCAAGCTGATGCCCGGCGGCGTCCTTCACGCGCTCCGCGCGATTGACCGCGCGCCAGCTCCCGAAGGAATCAAAGAGATTCCAGGTACCGCCAAAGCGTGTCGCGAAGTTGCCGAACGGCGTTGGCGTATTCAGGAAGTTCAGCGCGAAGTCTGCCGTCGTGAACCGCTGCTGTCTCAATTTGCTGCCAAATACGTGCACAGGGTCGTTCCCACCGGTAGCCGTCTCGGAAAAAGCGACGCGTGGCAGGAGAAAGGACCGAGCTTCCCTAACATCAGCTGAAGCGGCCCTTGTGTCAGCGAGCGCCGCTTTGCGCTCCGGGTTCTTTTCTAGCGCGATGTTGACCGCCTCTTGGAGAGTCATCGGTGAGGGCTGTTGTGTTTGTTGTGCGCAGAGCAAACCCGGAATCGACAAAACAAGAAGGAAGATCAACAAGCTGTTCCCTACAAAACGAGATACGCCTTCTGATCGCACAAGAGTCTTTTGCTTTCTTTGACTCTTTTCACCGGCCTGTCGCCCGCGCATGCTCATGGACAGTTTTCACCCTTGTACAGTTGCTGGAGTCGGCGTGAGCCACTGCGTTTTCTCTTCGACGATCTCGTAGGTGGTGTGCAGACTAGCCGTTTGCCTCACCATCGCTCCCACCGAGCAATACTTTTCCTCAGAAAGCCGGATAGCTTCCTCGATTGCAGCTGCGTCTATTTCGAGACCGATGACCACATGGTGGATGCGGACCGAGGTAAACACTTGCGGCGGGCGTTCCGCCTGGTCGGCTTCCACTTGCACTTCATAGCCTGTCACCTTCTGGTGGAACTTCTGCCGGAGAACGGTGATGACATCGAATGCTGTGCAGCCGGCCAACCCCACCGCGACTAGCTCGATGGGCTTGGGACCGGTGCCTCCGGCCGCGTTATCGAGCAACATGTGGTGTTCGCTGCCGGTCGTCGCGGCGAACTGCCGTTCCGCCTTAAATGGTTGAGTTAGCAGGACCTTAGCCGTGACCATTCGTGCCTCTCATAAGCCCCGGTAGATCGGGGCCACACCAATAAATGCAAGGAAGTAGAATTTGTTACAGGAAAATGCGGCTTGGATCCGGATTGCCTGGAGGAAGCCTAGATCCGCTTTATGTTGATTGCGTCGCGCTTAGTGACGTCCGCCATTAGCCCCTGGTACTCGGATAACAATTCGCGTCTGAGTCTCGCAGCGATACGCGGGTCGGGCGACTCATTTGGTGCTATTCGGCACAAATGGATCGATTTCTCGAGGCTTGATAGGAAGGCTTTGCAGGGCTCGCAGCTGTCCATGTGCTTTTCAAGCTCTTCACAAAGGGAATCATCCAGCTCGTCATCCAGATAGTTTGAGAGTTCAGCGAACATTTCCTTGCAGCGCCGTTGGCGCGGCTGGGAGGAGAGGTGTATTTCTCCGGAGGGTTTCGCCGGTTCGCGGCGCATGCGATGCCGATCTTGCTTCGCTAGTTCCTTTCGTACGAAGAGTCGCGCCCGGTGCAGCCGCACGCGGATTGTCCCTAGCCGGAGGCCTGTGATTTCGGCAACGTCTCCGTCGGACAGTTCCTCCATGTCGTGCAGCACTAAAATGAGGCGACAGTCGGGCGGTAGTTTCTGCACGGCTTCTCGAAGACGCTTCGCATTCTCGCGATGCAACAAAGAGGTCTCTGGCGTTCCGTCGGGGCCGCCCGACAACTTCTGCAATTCCTGACGGTCGGGCATCAATTGTTCGAGGGATAGATCTTGCTTGGGAGCAAATTTGCTCTTGCGTCTGCTCATCAGACAGCGGTTCTTGGCGACTTTATAAAGCCACACCATCAGAGCCTTGGGGTTGTCGAACTTTGGCAGGTTGGGAACGGATTTGAGAAGCACTTCCTGCATGGTGTCTTCGGCATCTTGCCGCTGCCCACACACCTTCATGCTGAAAGAAAAAACTGTTTTCTGTAACAACACCAACGCTTCTTCCAAAGACTTAGAGTCCTTGCGCTGGATCAGTTGCAGCACCTGCTCGATTTCGGGTCGCACGGGGTCAACTGTAGCACGTCAGCTAGGGCCTCAGAATTCATTAGCCCCTCACTGAGTGGGAGGCTACGGACTGTATGACCTAGCCATTTTCTCACCGGCGGGCGTTTTGTGGCCTTGTAACGATCATATTCGTTATAGTTCGACGGTCGCATACTTATAAGAATCTATAACTATATAACTGTGTGACGGCCGTCACTCGCAACAGTATCCATAGTCACTGCGGCTTCAGCACCAGTCCCCGCAGACTCGTTCGTAGAAATGAGGGGCCTTTTTCATGGGGTCCGATTCACAGACGCACGCAAGCCAATTACGGAGGTCATAGACATGGCCAAGTCTTTAATTCTCACAATCTGTTTACTCCTGGCCGGAGTTTCGGGCTGGGCACAATCCCCAGCAACGGAAACTCCTGCCGGCAATCCCCCCACAACGGCGCCAGCAAGGGGTGACGCGGCCGCCGTGCGGCAAGAGATCGAGCAGCTCAAGAAGACGCTCGCTGAACTCGAGAAGCGGCTAGAAGCGCAAGAAAAACAACGGCAGGCCGAGCAACAAGCGCAGCAGCAAGCGCCAAAGCAGGAGAGCTCGTCGTCAAAGGAACTCGAAGCGAAGGTCGAAGAATTGGACACTCGCGTTTCGAAGACCGAAGTGAAGGGTGCGCTTGACCGCCTGAATTTCTCCGGCGATTACCGTTTCGAGGCCCACACTATCGTCGGGCATGTTCCAGCGCACTTCGATGGTATGCAACTGCAAAACCTGGTTGTGAAAACGCTTTTTGCGTTTCCCATTCTAGGGCGAATGCCGTCGAGCGTGGATGAAATCAACAACACGATTTCCGCGCACTATGCGGACTACCAGCAATTCACGAACAATCTCACTTTTGCCCAGCTGAAACAGGCGATGGGCAGCTTCTCTCCGCAAATGCAGCAACAACTGTTCGGTTTGCTGATGCCTTCCACGTTTGTGCCTGGATACCAAGCCAACACGCCAGACTTGCTCACAAATCGTCTGCGTCTCGATTTCGGCGGGCGCGTATCTGACAACGTCAGCTTCAGCGCACGACTGAGCATGTATAAAGCGTTTGGTGATTCCACTGGAGTTCAAGTGTTCAACGGTCAGCCGAATACCTTCAATATGGACGGTACAACTACCGGCGTGCCGAACTCCGACCAGGTTCGCGTCGAACGCGCGTACTTCAGTTGGAACAGGATCGCCGATTCGAAGTTTTATCTTTCGATCGGCCGCCGACCCTCCACATATGGTCCGCCGATGAACTATCGGCAGGATGAACTTCGCGGCGGAACTCCCTCTGGCTCATTGATCGATTATCAATTCGACGGTATCACCCTCGGTTACAACCTGAGCGATCACATGATCTGGCGGCTTTGCTACGGCATCGGGTACCAGTCTGGTTTCGGAAACGGCAACCTGATGAAGATGCCTCAAGACCGGCTGAAGGACACGCATTTTGTCGGCGCGAATCTGGATCTCTGGTCTACCGAGAAGACCCTGTTCCAAGCCACCTATGCGCATGCCTTCAACGTGACCGATGGTTTCAACGGGCTGCTCGTTCTTTCGAGGAACCCGCTGACCGGCGATGTCATCAACGCACCGGTCATCATGCGCTATACACCGTCGGCGAATCTCGGCGGCATCAATTTGTTCGGAGTGAATATGACGCGTTCGCTGCGGTCGTTCGATCTCTATGGCAGCGCCAATTATTCCGGGACGCGCCCGAACGGCGAAACCACTCCCTTCGGCGGGTTGATGTCCGATCCGTTTGAAGTCCCCGTGGATCGCAACGGCTTTATGGTGTTGGCCGGCTTGCGGTACAAGTTTGGAAACGACGAACGGACGAAGATCGGCTTTGAGTTCAACCACGGCAGCAAATATTGGTTCAACTTCGCGCAAGCCGAAGACGACATCATCGCACCGAAGACGAATACGCGAGGAGAAGCGTATGAATCTTATCTCACGCACCGGATTAGCGAACGCTTCATCTTCAAAGCGGACTTCATCAAGTACATGTACGCGTACTCTGGCTCCGGGTGGCACGTTGGCGCGCCGAAGCCGCTTGGCTCACTGCCAATCCTCGGCTTCCCGACTTACGACAACGCATACATGTTCTCACTGGGCATCATCGCCCGGTTCTAACAACTAATTGAGGCTGAGAGGCTGGCAGGACGTCGGCCTCTCACCCAACTCGGAATGCAAGGAGGACGCCATGAAAAGTTTCAGAAAGCTTGGGAAAAACTTGGGAGTACTCGCAGTCGCTTCGTTGGTGTTTGCCGGATTACTGGCTCTCGTGCCCTTGAGCACGAGCCGCGCGGGACAGAAGGGAAATGAAGCGAAGGGGAAATTCTACTTCAAGCAAACCTGCAAGTCTTGCCACATCAAGGGTGAGAAGGGAGGAGAGGTCACGCCGTTGAACAAGACTCAGGCTCAGTGGCAATCCTACTTCGCGAAAGGGAAGCACATGAAGGGAACAGAGCCACTGACAAAGTACATGACACCCGAGCAATTGAACGATGCTCTCACATTTCTTTACAACCACGCGGTGGATTCTCCGCAACCGGAAACCTGTGGGAAGTGAGGCTCGGCAACTCTGAACTCAGAGAGCGAGGGGCATCATGAATCGGCGAGGATTCCTAAAAATGGCGACGGGAGGGGCGGTCGGAGCAGCGCTGCTGCAGACCGAAGCGTGCCGAGTGCCCCTCCAACAGCAGAAAGCCGCCAAGGATGTAGTGCCACGATTGGAAATTCCTACCACCTGCGACATGTGCGTAAACAAATGCTCCATGATTGCCATAGTGGAGAAGGGCGTGCTCAAGAAGCTGAATCCCAACCCGGAGAATCCGAAGTCCAAGGGAATGCTGTGCGCTCGTGGAAATGCCGGCATTCAACAACTCTATGACACGGCGCGAATCAAGCATCCGATGATTCGCACCGGCGAGCGAGGCGAGGGCAAGTGGAAAGTAGTGGGTTGGGACGAAGCGCTCGACTTTGCCGCCCAGAAGCTCTCGGCCATTAAGGAAAAGTACGGGCCGCAGGGTACCCTTTGGTCTTCCAGCGAAAGTTTTCAGGAAGTTTTCTTTCGAAATCTTAGCCAGGCGTTCGGCTCACCGAACAGCGTACGGCATCCCACTCTGTGTCTTGCTTCCGTGAATTTGGCCTATTCGGTGACGTTTGGTACCGTGCCTTCTTTCGATGTACAAAATGCACGCTACATCATTATGTCCGGCGCGAACCGGCTCGAATCCTTCATCACGCCCGACACCATGGATCTCATCGATTCGACGACGGAACGAAAAGCTCGGTTGATTTATCTCGATCCGCGGTTCACGAAGACGGCGGCCAAGGCGGATGAATGGTATCCGATCAAACCGGGCACCGACCTAGCGTTCATCCTAGCGATGCTCAACGTCATTATCAGCGAAAACCGTTACAACAAAGAGTTCGTATCCACTTACTGCACCGGCTTCGAGCAGCTTGCGGAGCACGTGAAGCAGTACACCCCGGACTGGGCCGCAGAAGAAACGCAAATCCCAGCGAAGGACATTTTCCGCATCGCGCGCGAATTCTCAGACGCTGCGCCCAGGGCGATTTGCTACGCAGGCAGACGTTCTTCATGGTCTCGTGATGATTTTTCCATGCGCCGTGGACAAGCCATTCTGAACGCCATTGTGGGTAACTGGGATCGTCAGGGCGGCATGGTTCCCAACGCAAAGGTGGAACTCGGCGAATTGATGTTCCTGCCGTGGGATGACCCGGTCGCGCCTCGCGTGGACGAACTCGACAAGAATTTCCCGCTCGCCGCGAAAGGCGACGGTGTCTATCTGAAGTTACGCGAGAACGTTCTGGCGGGGCAGCCCTATCCGGTGAAGGCTTGGATGATCTACAAGCAAGATCCAATGAGCGCGATCCCGGAGCAGGAAAAGACTCTACAGATGCTCCGCCAGATGGATTTCGTCGGCGTCATAGACATCCAGATGAGCGATACAGCCTGGTATGCCGACGTGATTTTACCCGAGTCGACGTATCTTGAGCGGCTCGACCCTGTCGAGATGCTGGGCGGAATTCGTCCCGTGGTTCTCTACCGGCAGCCTGTCGTGAAACCTCTCCATGACACGAAGCCGGCCTTCGAAATCGTGCAAGGCCTCGCGAAACGGCTGAACCTCTCTCAGTATTTCGATTACACCATGGAGCAGTGGATCGCGGAGCAGGTGAAGCCTTTACCCATGGATTTGCCGCTGGATTACATGAAGAAGCATGGCGTCTACTCGCCGCCGCAGTATCCCAAGTACGGGTCAACCTTGAGCCCCGACCACCGCTTTGTCACTAAATCAGGGAAAATCGAGCTCCTTTCAGAGCGGTTGCGCGAAGCGGGGTACGATCCGCTTCCGGTCTACCACCAGCCGTCGCAAGTTCCCGAGGGGAAATTCCGACTGGTGCTGGGCCGTCACGCCTTTTTCACGCACGCGAGCACCAGTAACAACCCGTGGCTGAACTCATTCTCACCCGAAAACGCCCTGTGGATTCATCCGAAGCCTGCGGATTCGCTAGGAATCAATGATGCGAGTCTGGTGGAGGTAGCAAGTGGAGTCGGAAGTGTCCGGCTCAAAGCGCGAGTCACACCGAAAATTCGTACTGACTGCGTTTTCATGCAGCACGGCTACGGGAAGCGTTCGCCATGGCTGCGACTCGCGAACTCTGGTGGCTCCGACGCGCAACTCATCGAGACCGCTTGGGACAAGGTCTCGGGCGGAGCAGCACTCCACGAGACCTTCGTAAAGGTCAGAAAAGTTTGAGGTGCCACGATGGCGACGCGAACTAAGCGCTATGCGCTGGCAATTGACGCCAAGAAATGCATCGACTGCAAGGCTTGTGTTGTCGCTTGCCGGGCCGAGAACGGCGTCCCGCTCGGCAAGAGCCGCAATTGGATCAACGAGGAACTCCGCGGCGACTGGCCAAAGTTGATGGAAGTGTTTGAGCCGGAACAATGCCACCACTGCGAAGCACCTGCGTGCGTACGGGTCTGTCCGACAGGTGCTTCCTATCAGCGTGCGGATGGCGTGGTCGCTGTGAATCCTTCGGAGTGCGTCGGTTGCCGCTACTGCATGATTGCCTGCCCGTACGATGCACGTTTCTTCCGCGAAGACCTGGGCGTGGTCGAGAAATGCGATCTGTGTGCACATCGGCTGGATCGCGGGGAGCTTCCAGCTTGCGTCGAAACCTGTCCGTCAAAGGTCCGGATATTCGGCGATTTGAACGATCCGACAAGCGAAATCCATCAAATTTTGGAAAAGCGGCAGTATCGGTTGAAAAAGCGGGAAGCAGGGACCGGGCCGCAGATCTATTACCTGCTGTGAGGAAACCGCGATGAAGACGATCGAATGGCAATATCTGATTGTCAGTTACTTGTTCCTCGGAGGGTTGTCAGCCGGACTCTATTTCGTCTCTGCTCTGACAGAGTTGTTTCGCAAGGATGACGACTCAGCGCAGGAGCATATTGCCCGCTTAGGCGCGCTGCTTGCCTCGTGGCCAGTAATGCTCGGTTGCACACTCCTCGTCTTTGACCTAGGGCACTGGTACCGCGCTTACAAGCTGTTCCTGCACTTTCGCTGGGAAAGTCCGATGTCGATCGGTTCTTGGCTGTTGATGCTCTTCATCTGCATTTCACTGATCTACGCCTACGGGTGGACATCCCGCGACGGGCGAGAGCACTTCTTCGGAAGGCTGCCGAGGCGCCTGCGGTTTCTCGGAATCCTCAACGTGGATGTCGCGCCTTGGCGTCGTCCGCTGGCGATTGCAGGGCTTCCAGTGAGCGTAGGGGTGGCCATCTACACGGGCGTACTTCTCGGAGCGGTACAGTCGCGTCCCTTCTGGAACACAAATCTCGTGGCACAACTCTTCCTATTCTCAGCACTGTCTTCGGGATGCGCGTTGCTAATCTTAGTTCTCGCAATGCGTTCGAGGAAATTCGAGATGTATCAATTTCGTTCGCTATACCTGCTGGATGTCTGCTTTCTGACGCTCGAATTCTTCATTGTGGTTCCTTATTTCATTCACGGAGAGCTCTCGGTTGAAGCCGTGCGCGAATCACTCAAGTTGGTGCTGGGGGGGCCGTTCACCATGGTGTTTTGGGTGTTTTTCATGGGCTTGGGACTGGTGCTTCCCTGGGCCATCGAAGTGCGCGAAGTGGTGCCGCTGTTTCTCACCCACGTTCAGTTATTGCCTCGCATGGGTGTCGCCACTCCCTCTCCGGCCGGCGCTTCCGTCTCCGTTGTCAGTGAACTCTCCGCACTCGCCCCTCCGGCGAACAAGTTACATTTCAGCCGCGGCTGGGCCGTCGCGGCTGCGTTGCTTGTGCTGGTGGGCGGAGTGTTAGTGAGATATATCTTTGTCTTTGCAGGTCAGATGAGCGCCATTCGGTGAGGCATTCGACCGCCGCGAAATCTTGCCTAGGAGGTGGTTATGCATGAGAATGAATCGACGGCCCACAAGGTTGGTTCGAGTTTGAACGCACATCAGGGAGCCGCGGCTTTCCTCGCCCGGGAGCGGCCGACCCGCGTACATAACGTGAGAAGAAAAACAACACTCAAGAGGCCCCGGCCCGCTGGAGCCGCTGAAACAGCGAAGGCCGAGAATCGCATTTGCGAGATGCAAGTGCGGATTTGCAAAGCGCTCGCTAATACTACCCGGCTGCGCATGCTAGATCTGCTCGGGAAGAAGGCCTACACGGTATCCGGACTCCAAGCCGAGCTGGGAGTCCCGCTCGCCAATGTTTCTGTCCAGTTGGCCACGCTCCGTTCCGCAGGCGTCGTCGTGACGGAGAAGAAGGGCAGGCAAGTCTACTGTTCTCTAGCGCTTCCTGAAGTCCGGCAAGCGTGCCACTTCATCCGGCAAGTTCTGAAGGCCCAAGTGCGCAAAACACAGAGTCTGCACATCTAAGGTCAAATTCTGAGACCGCTGGGTACGCGACGGTGCGTGTTTTTGTGATAGAAGCAAAGATACTTCAGCAGCATCCACATCTTCCGCACCGGGAAAATGGCCAGGCTGAAACGAGGAGACCACTCATGAAGAGACCAGGTTTACCCAAAACGGTCAAATCCTTTTCTGCATCCTTTGCACCCATATGGCAGGCATTTCAGAAACTGGGTGATGAATGTCACGGCGCTGGGCCGCTCGATGACCGCGTTCGGCGACTCGTCAAAATAGGAATCGCCGCCGCCGCCCAATCCGAAGGAGCCGTGCACTCCGCAGTCCGCCAAGCGAAGACAGCCGGAATTTCCGCTGCCGAGATTCGTCATGTGATCGTAATAAGTATCACCACCATCGGGTTTCCCCGGGCCATGGCTGCAATGAGCTGGGCCGACGACATACTCCGAAAATAGTCTAGTTGATCCCAGAGCGCTCGGAAGCGCACCGGTGCACCTATCGCTGGGGGTCGTTCTGTGGGTTGGGTTTGCACAAACTAGTTATTCCCGCACCGCACAGCAATGGTGACTACAAACAAGACCCTAAGAGCGGGCGTCGTACAATGGTAGTACGGAAGCTTCCCAAGCTTCCTCTAGTAAATTCTAAGTCGCTGGAACGGCAGCACTTATACACTCCAAAGCAGCCCCAATTGGAAAATGAATGGAAAATGTGAAATGCCGCGCCAGAGAAAAGTTGCGGGTTTTGTGTCCAGTGCATGCTCTGCTTCCTATTGACGCTCTATATGTGGGTCAGTATTACTCCTACAGAAAATCGATAGGAGCTTCCCATGCCACTCTTCATGAAGACCCGAAGTTTCCTGCGCAACCTCTTTCTCTCTCGCCGTGTGGAGGTGGACTTGGCCAGGAGGTTCACTCCCACCTTGAAATGCTCACTGAAGAAAATCTTCGCGCAGGCATGCTCCCGAACGAAGCACAACGCGCCGCACGCGTCGAACTTGGCGGCATCGAGCAAGTGAAAGAGCAGGTTCGCGAAGAGCGAATTGGGAATTGGCTCCACTCCGTCCTCTCCGATTGCCGCTTGGCTTTCCGCCAACTCCGGAAGTCCCCTGCCTTCACAGCCGTCGCCATCTTGACGGTCACGTTGGGAGTCGGTGCCTTGGGAGGCTCTTCAGCACCGGAAACGACCCAAGCCATCCTATTGCAGTGATTGGAATCGTAAAGAACAGTAGGAACTACGATTTTACCGGAGCCTTCGGTCCATACTTCTACATTCCTCTCACGCAGCACTACTCTTCTTCCCAGACGCTCCAGCTCGGGACTGGCTTTAGGGGCGCCACTGGGTATACTTAAAATGATTTTGCGGCATGCCTTGCTCATTGTGACCGTAGGCGTGATCTGCGCACTTCTTGCTGCTTTCGCTGT
>Ga0209161_10002093_pt1 | contig 16395 bp, 9 predicted proteins | sample GraSoiAngelo_155_FD_186169 | JGI IMG/M metagenome (GOLD analysis project Ga0209161, IMG submission 186169) | Grasslands soil microbial communities from the Angelo Coastal Reserve, California, USA - 14_1009_13_30cm (SPAdes) (version 2) | ecosystem: Environmental > Terrestrial > Soil > Grasslands ...
AGTCGCTACAGCTCTCGGACTAGGCTCCTTCTGCATTGGCATATTCCGTGACCACCTTATCGAGAAAGAGTTGAATATCGACGGCATCTCAGAAACAGTGCTATTCGCCGTAGGAGTAGGGCACGCCCTCAAGAGCCATCACGGACCAGATCAGAGCGTCCATCATAATCATTCTCACCCTCTGCCTAGCGAAGCCTGATTACGCCTGGCGTTTCAACATCTAGCCATCCCCAGATCGAGTTTGCCACGTCCCGCGTGCGAACCATCGACACTCCGACAAATAGGTCCCGGAGGATGCCAGCTCCCTAGCTTAAACCTCAGACACTCATAGCATCCAGTGCCCAGATTTCCACCCGATGCGTTCAACGCTTATCTACGCGACAAATCCCGATATCAACTGGTCTTTGCTTGCCCGATGATTCCATAGCAAAACGCGTTGTTCAGACCTCGTTGAGAATCCATGAGGACGACATGGTTGTCATTGATACCTGGCAACACACTATTGATCTAGCAAGTGACATTGCACTCGAGTGCCTTAGGACCGGGGCAAAGCCTCTGATCACACTGATGACTGACCGATTGTGGTGGAAGGCCTTGGAGGAGATACCGGAACAATATTTCCGCAAGACACCTAGACATATCCTGAGTGCGATGGAGAGTGCTACAGTATGGATTGGGATCGGCGGTCCCGAAGACCCGACGAAGTTCAGAGAAGTTCCTTCTTCCCGTCTCGAGCCGTTTTTCGAGGGTGACAAACCGCTCGTAGACAAGACGATCGAAAGAAAGATCCGCGTCCTCCAAGTTCTGCTCGGCGATGTCACCCCCCAACGAGCTAGGGCTTACGGTTTCGACTACGCCAGATGGCTCAAGAACACTGAGGATGCAATTAAGGTCGACTATCCGAAAATGACGGAGTTAGGAAAGAAGATTGCCGGCCGTCTCGAACGGGCATCAAAGGTCCACATCACATCCAAGATCGGAACGGATCTCAGGTTTGACATTACGAAACGGCCAGTACACATTGAAGACGGAATTGTAGACCAAGAAGACATGGAACGAGGCCTCGTCTCTACTCAACTTCCCTCAGGGAAAGTAGAAGTGCCACCTGTCGAAACGAGTGCTCGAGGCACTGTTGTGCTTGATACTCCCAGGGCCTTGAAGGGACGTCTCATAACCGATCTTCAGTTTGTCTTTGAGAAGGGAAGGATCAAGGAATTCCACGCCAAAAAATACGAGGATGTGTTTAGAGAGGTCTTCGAAGCGACTCAGGGCGACAAGGACAGGATTGGCCAATTTGCTCTTGGTTTGAACCCCAAGATAGAGATTATCGGATATCGCACAGACGAGCTTGCTCTAGGAACAGCGACCATTGGAATCGGAGCCAACAAAGGAATCGGGGGACAGAACGACAGTAGTCTGGCATTCTCAGGGACGCTCACGAAACCGACCATCGACATCGATGGGTTGGCCATCATGGTCGACGGAAAGCTCGTAATCTGACCGCGTTATAATTATCAAGACTCTGTCGAACAGGTAAAAGGGAAACCACGGACGAAACGCCGAATAGATCTTCTAATCCTCGACTCAAAGGAAACCATCTCAGTAGCCAACCCTACGAAGGACGACCTCGACGTCATAGATGACGGGGGAGTCGCAATCAATAGGGGCAAGATCGTCGAGGCTGCATCATCTCAGCTACTCCAAAGAAAGTACTCGGCTTCAAGGCACATACTCGCAACACATGAGATAGTCCTCCCAGGTTTTGTGGATCCTCACACCCACCTTATTTTTCAAGGATCAAGAGAAGAAGAATTTGAACAACGACTCGGAGGAGCCTCCTACCTCGACATTCTCCACAAAGGAGGAGGGATCATGGATACCGTCAATAAGACACGCCAGACAACTGAGGACGAACTCTTCTCAATCGCCCAACGCCGTCTCGACGCAATGATAGAGGCCGGAACAACCACCCTAGAGATCAAGAGCGGATATGGGCTCAGCCTCCAAGATGAGCTGAAAATCCTCAGAGTCATCCGCCGGCTGAAGAGACAGAATCCGTGCAAGATAGCTGCAACATTTCTCGGCGCTCACTCAATACCCACCGGAATGATCTCCGAAGATTATGCGAAGATGGTTATGGAGGAAATGATTCCTGCAGTTCATGAGGAAAGACTTGCGGAATTCTGCGATGTCTTCTGCGAAAAAGGAGTCTTCAACGCGGAGCTTTCGAAAGAAATATTGAGAGCCGGAATCAGGAACGGTCTTAGGCCTAAGATACACGCAGACCAGTTCTCAGATAGCCAAGCCGCAAGAGTCGCAAACGACATTAGGGCGACGTCGGCTGATCACCTCGTGCATTCGGAATTAGGCGAGCTGCAGAGAATGGGGGAAACTTCAGTAATTCCAGTTCTTCTTCCCGCCTCTTCGCACAGTCTGATGAGCGAGGACTATGCGCCTGCGAGGGACATGTTATCACAAAGACTCCCAGTGGCATTGGGAACCGACTTTAGTCCGTCCAACTGGATTCTCGGACTGCTGACAGTTGCCGCGGTTGCGACCAGAGGACTCCGGATGAAAGCAGCGGAGATCGTTCGCGGAATCACGATCAACGCAGCCAGATCGTTGAGCCTTCAACATAGCGTAGGGAGTATCGAGAAAGGCAAACGCGCTGACATTGTAATCTTGAAGGTTCCAAGTTACAAGTGGATTGGCTACACATATGGAGAAGGATTGGTGGACAAGGTCCTTATTGAGGGAAAGGAAGTGGTGAGGGAGGGCAAGAGAGTCCATTGACTCAACGGAGTCAACCGCAGCCTGTTACTACTCTGAAGCGGAAACAGAATCTGTCTCTCATCACGGGTAGGACTCTGAACTGCAGAAATTGGCAGATTGAGGGGGCTTTGAGAATGCTTCACAATGTTCTACAGCCTGATGTGGCGAAAAATCCTGATGAGCTGATCGTCTACGGCGGAACGGGAAGAGCAGCTCGATCATGGGATGCTCTTGAGACGATCGAGAGTTCTCTCAAGAAGCTGGGGGAGGAGGACACTCTTCTTGTCCAGAGCGGGAAGCCTGTGGCGATCTTCAAGACTCATAGGATGGCACCCAGGGTCTTGATAGTCAACAGCATGCTAGTGCCCAAATGGGCTACATGGGACTACTTCTACGAGCTCGAACAGAAGGGTCTGATAATGTTCGGACAGATGACGGCTGGTTCTTGGGCTTACATCGGTACTCAAGGGATTCTCCAGGGCACATATGAAACGCTCGCCGCAGCCGCTAGGGAGCATTTTGGGGGGAGTCTGAAAGGTAGAGTCGTCCTCACAGCTGGCCTTGGCGAGATGGGGGGAGCGCAACCGTTGGCAGTGACGATGAATGATGGGATCGCCCTGGCCGTCGAGATCGATAATCGGGCGATAGAGAGGAGACTGAAGCACGGCTACGTTCAGAGATCGACTGATGATCTTGACGAAGCGATCGATATTGTGAATCAAGCTAAGCAAGAAGGAACTTCGGCAAGTCTGGCCCTGCTCGGAAACGCTGCTGAGATTCATCCAGAGCTTGTGAGAAAATCAATCATTCCGGATATCGTTACAGATCAGACTTCGGCCCATGATCCGTTAAACGGATACTATCCGGCGGGATTGTCGAAGGAAGAGGCTGACCAGCTGAGAAAGTCCGACCCGACCAAGTATCTCGACAAGGCTGGTAAAAGCATCGTGACCCATGTCAAAGCCATGATCGAGATGGGTCGCAAGGGAGCTGTTGTCTTCGAATATGGCAACAACATTCGACAGAAGGCCTTTGACGCCGGTCTGAAAGACGCATTCGGATTCCCGGGATTCGTTCAGAAGTACATCAGACCAATGTTCTGTGAGGGTAGAGGTCCGTTCAGGTGGACGTCGCTCGTTGGGGACCCGGAAGACATTCGGAAGTTAGACCAGCTCGTCCTTGATACTTTTCCGGACAATGTGGAGCTTCGGAGATGGATTGAGAAGGCTCAGCAGCACGTCAAGTTCCAAGGACTGCCCGCCCGGGTCTGCTGGCTGGGCTATGGTGAGAGGGCAAAGTTCGGAGCACGCATCAACGAAATGGTCAGAACAGGAAAATTGTCAGGTCCCATATGGATCGGACGAGATCACCTCGACTGCGGAAGTGTCGCCTCTCCTAGAAGGGAGACGGAGGGGATGATGGATGGAAGCGACGCGATAGCTGACTGGCCGATCCTTAACGCGCTTCTCAATACTGCCGCCGGTGCAACTTGGGTGAGTGTGCATCAGGGTGGCGGGGTCGGGATGGGCTACAGCATTCACGCGGGAATGTGTCTAGTTGCGGATGGGACGCCTGAAGCCGCGGAAAGGCTAGAAAGGGTCCTGACTGTGGACCCTGGGATCGGAATTGTCCGACATGCTGACGCAGGCTATTCGAAAGCGAAGAAGATTGCTAGAGAGAAGGGAATACGTATGCCGATGCTCAAGTAAGCCCGCCAATACTTATCTCTCAAACATCCTCTGCAAACGACCCGTGGGACATTGGCCCAGGTTATGATAGACGGATCACACCTTACACTCGATCAGGTCTTGCGGGTTGCCAGAGAGAACGCCGAGACAGTCATCTCAGAGAAAGCGATCGCCCGCACAAGAAACGGACGCAAAGCCCTCGAACAACTATTAGAAGAAAAGAAAGTGATCTACGGAGTCAATACAGGATTCGGAGCACTGTCAAACTTCAGAATCCCGACGGAGGATCTGAAACAGCTACAGACGAACCTTATCCGGAGCCACTCCACTAGCGTGGGACGAGCACACCCGTCGGAAGTTGTGCGGGCTATGATGCTTCTACGGGCAAACACGCTTCTCAAAGGGAACTCGGGAATCAGACCAGAGGTAGTCAGCACGATTGTAAAGCTACTCAACAAACAGATCCACCCGTACATACCCGAGAAAGGCTCGGTGGGCGCCAGCGGAGACTTATCGCCGCTGTCTCACATGGCCCTTGTACTTCTTGGGGAAGGAAGCGCCGAATCGCGCGGACGATGGATTCCAGGTAAGAGAGCCCTAGAGATCTCCGGCGGCGTTCCTCTCAAACTCGAGGCGAAAGAGGGACTCGCACTGAACAATGGTACCCAGCAGATGGTCGCGATAGGCTGCTTGTGCCTTTTCGACGCCTACCAACTCCTAGCGACTATGGAAGCTTCGCTCGCTCTATCGCTCGAAGCTCTGAAGGGCTGGGTCGATGCCTTCGATGAAAGAATACAGAAGCTTAGGCCCCATCCGGGACAACAGATGGTAGCTGAAGAAGTTCGAGGACTAGTGAGAGGAAGCAGAACGGTTAGAACGATAGAGAGTGGCGATCCTTCGAATGGTCGCCCTCAAGACCCATACTCATTCAGATGCGCCCCACAAGTGATGGGAGCGTCGAAAGATGCGTTTGATTTCACAAAACAGATTCTAGAGGTAGAGATGAATTCGGCTACTGACAATCCTCTCGTGTTTCCAGAGGATGGCGTCTGTATTTCCGGGGGCAACTTTCACGGACAGCCAGTTGCTATGGGACTCGATATCATGGCCTTGGCGATCTCCTATCTTGCCAACATGTCGGAGAGAAGAATATCCGCCCTGTTAGACCCGTCGCTCAACAACGGGCTCCCACCGTTTCTGGTCGGAGGACGATCCAAGCCGGGACTCTCAAGCGGGTTGATGGCGGTCCAGTACACGGCAACAGCGCTCGTGGCCGAAAGTAAGCTGCTGACGCATCCTGCGAGCAGCGACTCGATCCCGACGTCGAGCAATTTTGAGGATTTTGTCAGCATGGGACCCGGAGCAGCCCACAAAACAAGAACGATACTCGAAAACTCCCAGTACGTGGCCAGCATAGAGCTGCTCGTTGCAGCTCAAGGAGTAGATCTGAGAGGGGCCAAAGGATTAGGAGTCGGGACCAGACGAGTCTTCGAAGCCGTCAGACGAAAAGTTCCTCCGCTAATTGAAGATCGATCTTCCCACGATGATATCGAGAAGATTCGCAAGATAGTTCGCGATGGTGAGATAGCGAAGATCGTCGCCCAAGTTACTGGGTCCTGAATCGAACGTGATAGTCTACCCACTTAGATCGAGTCTGGTGAGACCCCGGGACTCAATTCCAGATTTGTTTTTCAAGGCTTTAGCGAAGAACCGTGTACGGTTCAAGACGAGAGATATTGTGGCGGTCTCGAGCAAGATTGTGGGAATCGCTGAACACAGAGTTAGATACCTTGACAGCATAAGACCCGGGTCGAGGGCTAGAAGCCTCGCCCGGAAGCATTCCTTAACTCCCGCGTTTGCTCAAGCTGTTCTAGACGAAGCCGACCTGGTGGTTGGCGGTGTAAAAGGAGCGCTTCTAACGGTGAAGAACGGTAACGCTGTTGCAAATGCTGGGATCGACCGAAAGAACGCGCCGGAAGGGGCGGTTGTGCTCTGGCCTCGAAATGCAGACTTGTCTGCGGTGAAAATCCGACAGTCTATCCGACGAAGGTCGGGAAAAAATGTGGGAGTCGTAATTGTCGATAGTCGAGTGAGCCCGATGAGGCTGGGGACGACGGGCTTTGCGATCGGCTGTGCAGGTTTCGAACCAGTCGAAGACCTCAGAGGAGGCGTCGACCTTTTCGGCAGACGAGTCGAGATCACGTTCCGAGCGATCGCCGATGGAGTAGCAGCATCTGCTCAGCTTGTGATGGGCGAGGCGTCGGACCAGATTCCCTTCGCGATAGTTCGCGACGCTCCCGTTAGACTCAGCAATGGGCACGGTATTCGCCCGGCGAAGCTGGCGTGGAATCGATGCCTCTACATGAGCCAGATCCCACGCACCAACGATTGAGTTTGAGGAGCATCGATTTGCATTCAAAGACCACCAGACGCTCCGAGAAATCACAGAATTCCCGAGACGCCCAAAGAGCACTTTTGTGTCGCGAGGACTGACGTTTTTGAGATTTTTGGAGAGGGGTCTTGCCAGTTGAAGCTGTTCTGGGCGAGTCTCACACTTCAGGGCCCGGAATGCATCGATCCGACGTTTTCGAGATGGCGGATTAAGCGTAGAGGTCAGCGCGAAAAAGTCGCAAGCTCAAATCGCCTGCCCCGATTCCAGATCAGGGCTTGTTCCACGCTTGTCAGTTTCGAAGCGGAACATTTTGGTTGATTCCTATCTTCCAAAAGCCAAGGCGGAGAAAAGATTACTTTCTGTTAATTCCCTCCCAGAGCCGAGTTTTGTGTCGCGGGAAGGTTTTTTCTGAATTCTAGGACGGGTCCACTCGCCATCTGAAACGTTTCTGGGCGAGATTACCTGTTTTTCGCGCAGAACAGGCGAGTCAGCGGTTTTTCGACCAGTCTCCATCTGTAGGATTGCATGCTTGAAGTGGGCTTCATATGAAATGCTCCTCCCAGATCCCGGATCAGGGTTCATTTTGAAATTATTACCGAGAAATAATTTCTAGGTTACGGGACAGAGATCGAAACCAGTATTTTTTCCTGAAACCTCCGCTCTACAAGCCTTTGCGTCACTGGACTGAACTGCTTCCGGAAGCACTCTCTAAGGATATTTCCAGTTCCAATTCGTCCCGGAGGGGAATCCCATCGTTTCCGTCAAGCGGAATGCTAGGTCTCAGCTTTCTAGATCTTTCTATCGCATCAGGGTAAACCGCGACAATGTGCAGACCCCATTTCTGGTAGAAGCGCAACGCGTTCAAATTGTCATTGGTGGTTATGAGCCACAGACGACGAACACCTCAATGGACGACGAGGATTTCTGGAAGACACCGTGTCGGAACTATTTGCTGCTCTTGGGCTTTCTTCGAAGAGCTAGAACTGCTCCTGCGATGATGACTATTGCGATTATCCCTCCCAGGCTAGCATAGAACGTTGTGGGAGGCAAGCCTAGGATTGCAACGGGTGCTGGTAGTGCAATAACCGTCTGAGTCTGGGTCGTGGTTCCAGTGTTTCCGGCATCGTCGGTCGCTGTGATCGTGATGGTGTAGGTCTTCGCCGAGTTGTACACGTGGCTTGCGGATGTGGCTGTAGTTTGGAGCGTGTCGCTTGTGCCGTCGCCCCAGTCGACCTTCAATGATTGTATGGTGCCGTCAGGGTCGCTGGTACTGAACCTCAAATTCACCGTTTGGCTGGTGTTCGACGGGTTCGGCGTCATCCCGGTGATGGATTCTACTGGGGGCTGATCGTTGATTGTGACAGTCTTTGTAGTCGAACTTGCGGTTCCGCTGTTGTCAGTGGCTGTTACATTGATCGTGAATGTTTTCGTTTTGAGGCCGTCTGTTGACCTGTAGTTGTGCGATGCTCCGCCGTCTGTTCCGGACAGAGTTGTTGGGTTGGACCCATCGCCCCAGTTCACCGTTATTGCCGATATTGTCCCGTCGTGGTCGCTGGCGGTGAATTGGACTGCCACGGTCTGACTCGTATCTGTTGTAGTAGGCGAAACGGTTGTAACAGTCACAGTCGGCGGTTGGTCTGTCACCATCTCGTCGATCGACTTGGAGTAGGGTCCGGCCGGGTTGCTGGCTGTTACAGTGATTTTGAACGTCTGGGATCTCATGTCTCCAGTGTTGGTGTACGTGTGCGTGCCGGTTGTCGCGTCGCCTGGTAGAGAGTTGGGCGGTGTCCCGTCGCCCCAGTCTATTGTGAGTCCCGTTGCTGACCCTGAGACTTGGAAGTTTACTGTGACCGGTGTTCCTGTGGCGGCCGGGTACGGACTGACAGTGCTGACGGTTACAGTTGGTGGCGGGGTGACGGTGATTGCTTGGGTCTCTGAATTCCTTGAGCCACTGTTGTCAGTGGCGTCTACGGTGATTGTGTACTGACCGCCTGCTTGATAGGTGTGGGTTTCGGAGGTGGAGGTTCCGGGGAGATTCTGTGGGCTAGTGTTGTCTCCCCAGTCTACTGTAATGGTTGAGATGGTTCCGTCGGGGTCGCTCGCGGTGAAGGCTAGGGAAACCGGTTGGCCCTGGTAGGCGGGATTCGTCACGCTCGCTATTGCTAATGCTGGCGGTCTATCTGTCACTGTCTCCTGAGTTGTGGCAGAGCCCTGTCCCGCAGAGTTGGTCGCTGTGACTGTTATCTGGAATATCTTTGTCTGTGCGCTTCCGGTGGAAGCATACATGTGAGCGTCGGTCGTCGCGTCGCCTAGCAGGGAGTCGGTCGTCCCGTCTCCCCAATCCACCATTATGCCTGTTACGGATGCTGTGGTGCTCGTGGTGGTAAAGTTCAACCGCACGTTGGTATTGGTGTCGGTTGGGCTGGGTGACGGAGTGTTGCTGTCTATCGTCACCTCCGGAGGCTGAGCCGGGGTCCAGATGCTCGTATCGGTTATCTCGACCGTGTAAGACTCTAAGGACCCAGGAAATGCAATGTATGTTGAGGCTCTGACAAGTATTCCAGACACCTGGTCCCAGGCCCGAAAGTCGGAGAATGTTCCAAACACACTGGTCGAGGTTTCATTCAGGATGTTGACCGTTCTTTCCACTCCGAGCACATTCTGGGAAATGGTCGAGTTGAGCTCAGGCGAGAAAGTGCTCGCCGCGATCCGGTCTGGAGCCGATAATCCACTGGCTATTAGGATCATTTGGCCCGACGCGAAGGACGCGGCATCCGTTGAGTTTGAGATTCCTGTTTCTACGTCTTCGACGATTGTTCCCTGGGTGCTCGTTCCATTCTTATAGACTTGGTCGTAGTGCATTGTGACGTTCGTCCCCACGACATCTATGACTTGGATCGTCTCGTGATCGGTATTGTTTAGATCTTTCAGGATGGGACTTTCCGGAAGTGAGCTGTGCCAGACCACGCTCACGGGCTTGAACGTTGCCATATCACCTATCCTGACACCAGGCAGATATGGCTTGAAGGGTGTCATCACATTCACACTAATCGTAGCTGTATTGAAGATAGTGCCATTCGTCGCCGTCAGAAGTAGCTGGTAGTTGCCGAGAGGAGTGCTTGAGTTTGTAGATACCGTCAGGAAAAAAGTGTCCTCGGATGTAAATCCGGTGGCTGTCAGGGTTGAAACGTGGGTTGACGGATCGACAGTGAGGTGCTTGTCGTAAAGCACGGTCGTGGTCACTGTACCCGAAAAGCCATTGACACTCGAGAGGGTAGCGATAGAAAAGCTCGAGGATCCTTGTGGAATGCTTAGAGTAGCAGGGGATGCTTGAATAGCGAATCCTAGCGCACCGGTGCCCGCCTCGACAGTTATGAAAACCTCCGTGTTGTGGGATAGGGTGCCACTATTGGCCGAGACCAACACAAAATAGAAGTCTCCGGGAGCGAGGCTTGAAGGAGCTGTCACGTTCAGAGATACATGGAGCGAGCTGCCGCTCTTGAGCACGACTGAGCTGTTGCTGAGATTAGCCTGTACCCCGTATGCGTTGGCCATGATCGCAATTGTGCCTGCGAAGCCCCCGTGGCTCTGAACCGTTAATGTCGAGGGTGTCCAGCCTCCCTGCCTGATGGTTAGGCTTGATGGATCTGCAGTCATGCTAAAGTCTGGTGGTAAAACAACCAGTACTAGAGATACTGAACGGGCTATGCTGTTAATGGTCGCGTTGACGTTGACGAGATACAGACCCGTGGGCGTGCCAAGATCTGTCTGTATGGTAAGAAGGGATGTACTGTTTAGACCAATGCTACTGCTCACCAGAGACGGGACGGGTGGGTGGAGAATTGTCGAGTTTGAGGTTGCGAGGCTGGTGGAGAGAGTCGCGGTGCCTGTTAGACCATGGAACGATGTCGCGTTTAGTGCGAAGTTGACAGAGTCACCTTGATAGATGAAAGCAGAAGACAGGGGCAGGGAGTCTAGCGCATAGTCTCCAGTGGTTGTGGGCGACCAGAGATTTGTGCTCGTTGCCTTGATCTCTAGTTTGATGTAGCTGGGCGTGGTGAGTGGTGGGCCAATTATTCCTGATATGGATGCTTCCAGCAGGAAGCCTGATGCTTGGTCATAATAGACTCTGGAAGTTATCTCGAGTCCACTGAAGGAGGATGCTATGCCGAACAGGTTGACTGTTCGCACCGCGCCAGCATAGAACCGGGTTACTGTCTCATTGATCATTGCGCTGATGCTACCTGTGAATGATGAGTAGGAGACCGGAACGAGGTCGCCTGCGTTGAGTCCGCCAGGTATGAGAAACTGTGTCAGATTTCCTTGCCCTGTCTGGACATTGCCCTGCAAGACGACACTGCGAGAAGCTGTGCCATTGTCGAACGAGTAGGTCTGTCGAAGCGTAACATTTCCAACAGCAGCATCGACACTTGTTACAGTGTCATTGACATCAGTCACGTGATTGAACTGGTCAAATCCTAGAGGACTCGTACTATTGGAGCTGAAAGAGACAAGTCCATAGTCGACGAAATCTCCAAGCTTGACTCCAATCTGGAAAGTTACTGCGCGGACTGGGGATGATGACAAGATCCCGAATAGAATTAAGAAGAGCGCGATTGAGGCAACAAGGTTCTTCCTCAACTAAAATCACGAACCAAAAAGCAGCTTTTCAAAAGTTGTGTATAAGTCTTTCAAGGCGCGTTATATCCAGATATTGCTGGATATACGGGAGATTTATTGTGGTAAGTTTACCATTTTGCGTACAAAATGTACACAACTCCCCCGGTCATTTCTTCCAAACCCAAGTCCTTCCCTGTCTAGTGCCTCGCACACGTTGCTGCCTATGTCTGCCAATACTATCTCTTCGTTTCGTCGAAAGCCCTAATTGAGCGTTGATTCCGAGGCTCTCCTCGGGTACGGAGTCCGAACCCCCGAAACAGGTTTCAACCCTCACATTTCCAGAAAGCATCTTCCATTCAAGTCCAAACCCTTTCTGGGAGTTCGAAATTCCAAACGGATTGGTGTTTGAAATTCTCGGAAGGGTTTGACCAAAGCCGATCGAACACTCCGCTCGAGCGCATGTCGAGATACGGGAACTAAATATGAAATGAGGGTTCCCGGGGGGCGGACCCCGCCACGTGCGGAGCCCTTTCACAACATGGTTCTATCGTGGTCCTTCGCTGGCATCCTGGAGGCCGTGTTTCTTTCCAAAGCCACGAGACTAGGCCATTTCTTAATAGAATGGACAGAAGCTTGAGTTCATCACTTTGTCACTCCTAGGTCTGATATCCTTTCCGCGAGCGTCGGTTTGCCTTTCGAGCCGACTAAGGCAGGAAGAGGACGCGTAAAATGCCGCTAGATCCTCTTGATGCTTCCTGACCCGAGGGACACAGAGTTCGATAGGTCGAGCTGAGAGTCGTAAGGACCTAATTCAACTAGAGGTCTCAATATCCGAATTGGATTAGTCAACTGCTTGCTCTGAACGATATCATCTATAGGAGCCTGTACTCGGAACCTAGTCGCGACCATCAACTCGTTAATCATAACCTCATTTTGAGCACTATTCCCAACAATGGTGAACGGATGATCCAGTCGAACACCGAGGTAGGTATGACCATCTGTGCCCTTCACCTTCGCCGTCACGGTTCCCGTCAGCAAACCTGAACCGCTCTCAGCCCCTCCCTCGTCAAAGGCTATCTCGACCCTGAGCCCTGACATGGAGATAGGGTGATCCCGTTTCCAATCATCCCTTCCGCGTTTCTCCAGCCATAGCCTGGGGCAAAGTAGGGCAATGAGCCCCGCAAAGGCGTAGGTTAGAACGATGACGTTAAGGAGTGACTCGGTAAGCGAGAGGGCGCGAGCTATCCCGTATGGTATGGCAAGGAGAAGGGCAAGGTAGATTGCGAGCAACGTCCAGAACGCCCTGCGGAACTTCGCATATTGCGGGTGTAACTGTTTGAAATGGTCAGGTTCGAGGTCCGCGCCGCATATGGCGCAAGTAGTCTCCCGCGCGAACCATGGCATCGTTTAGGACCGGCTAACTGACCGACCATGTCTTCGAGGGAAAAGGGCCAAAAAAATCGCGCGACATAGGTTTCGAGCCTCGAACGATGTGCCCGCAATTAGACCTTCCAAATTGCAAGAAAGATAGGTCATTCTCTAGTCTGCCCTGTGCGGCGCGTAGCTCAGACTGGTTTTTGGCATCTGTCGCAGTACCAGCGCATTTGAGCCGGGTCCCACCTCAATGGCTGCTGACAAGTGGGACATCGATTATACTGGATTCCTGCTGGCTTTCTCTTCCGGAATATCAGATAGCCGAGCAGGATGCCGATGGCTGCGCCTATTGCGACTCCTATGAGGCTGAAGACGAGGGCGGGTGAGATGGCGCTGTTGGCAAGCTGCTGAGCTGCGCTAGCATCTTCGGCTGCCGCCAGCGAGTACTGTACGGCACCCGCATAGTCCATTGTGTTGTACAGGTTTTCCGCCTGCGCAATATTCTGGTTAGCCATAGATATGTCTCCGGAATTGAGGAGAGTGTTCTGAGTGTTCGAGAGAGACTGTATGGCGAAGGAAAGTAGCTCATCATTCGCTCCCCGCAAGATCGAGTCCCTGTCGAACTGGCTAAAGTTCAGACTGTAAGCGTAGTATCCCATCACAGTGTTCGTGAAATCCTCTGTCAAATCGTAGATGAAGGGATGGTTCAGGCCCATCATGTGTCCGAGTTCGTGAATTGCGTCATGTGTGAAGCCCGCTCCCTTGCCACCCTGACCGTAGGTTGAGTTGTTGCCGATGGTGAAGTCGGCCTGCTGGGACAATCCTATCAGAACCATGTCTCCCAACGCCTCTCCTCCGAACGTACCGTAGATATTGGGCGACCCAATGTCTTCCTTGACCGGAACACCGAACGTGTAATTTCCTTTGAAAGCAAAGAGAAATGCTGGAACATCAATTGTCGAGGTTGTCCGGGTTACATTGATGAAATTCGTAATGTGACCCAGTCCGCTAGTTGTGAACCAGTTGTAAACCAAATCGCCATCCACGATCGACCGGCCAGAGATCGGATCTCTTAGGCTCGTAGTCGCATTAGCCATTATGGCGGCGAGTCCGGGGTAATCGGTGACGTTTGCAAACTTGATGTGAACAGTTACGCCAGCGAATGGGACAAGACTAGCCAAATTCTGCTGAATCATAGTTTCGTTGATAGTAGCTGTCAATTGCGGACCCTGTGACATTTCGGCTGCGGTCCGATTATCGAGAACGAACAGTTGGAGGTTGTAGTTCTGGGAGTAATTTACTGGATAGAGCTGGTCGGGAGCGAAGAGGTTGTTGACAACACCGTACACGTAGGATCCAATGAACTTGCTCACCCAGAGCTTCCCATAATAGTTGCTGGTGCTGATTCCTCTGAGTTGAGATGCAACCTGAACCGGAAGCTCGTTCGTCCAGTAGCTGGGACCAGCTGAGAGATCCATGTAGTAGAACCTGCTACTTCCACCCCAGCCAGTCATGAAGTGTCGATACATCACGAGACCCAGATCCGGATCCGTGACTGTTCTGTTGTAATAGTGAGCCTGCACTGCCTGCGGTGTGCAGGGTCTACAGGGCGTAACATAGTTCTGGTATTCTGTGTAATTGAATGAAGGGATTTTGTAGCTATGTAGGTCGGCAACGAATAGTGTGTATCCTGACACTGGGTTCCCTCCGAATAGGGTCATGTTGGACCCTAGCCAAGATTCGACTTTGTCAGCGTCGTAGAAGTAGTTCTGTGCCATGGAAAGCGTCGAGGAATTCGTAAAGTAAGGATTGACCAGCCCAGAGGGAGTGAGAGGACCCGAAAAAGTGTTCTCTTCTCTTTGAATCGACGAGAGATACCGTGCGAAGCTGCTTACTGTTGAGTTATCCGCGAATACCAGCTGATAGTTGAAACTGAAAATCACACCAGTATTCAAGGGTCCCGCGAGAATCGTCTGGTACTTCAGGGGCGGAACGGTGACGTTACTCTTCAGGTAAGTGGAATTCAACTCGCTCGGTGTGATTCCAAGAAACACGATCTTGATCGTCAGTGACGCGGATCTGTTCAGCCCGAAGCCTTGTTCATTGACCAACTGAGGCGACTGAGAATTGACTGTCGGAAACTGGACGACGGAGAGAAGCACGATCAGTGCGACTGGAAGTATTAGGCTAAGGCGCATCTTGCATTCATCTCGATGCTAGGCCGCATTTTTATTAAGGGTCGTCTAGGATTCCATAACCGGGACCGTAAAGTCCCCCTTCGGAACGATCAGTATCTTCGACTCCTTGCCTTCAACGCGTATCGCCTTCTGCACCGCTTCGGTGGCAGTCTGGGATGGTTTCAACCCGAAAGAGTCCCGGACGAATAGTTCCGGAAGAATTGATACTAATTGAATGCGGCACTTCTCCAGGGTGTCTTGGAGGAACAGGTTAACATGGCCGCCAAGCTTGAATCTGTATCTCAGCTCCGTCGTCAATTCTTTCCGCTCAGGAAATCTCCGAGCGTATTCTAGGAAGCTGGAATCGCCTACTCCTTTCGAACATTCGGCCACTAGGATTATGGTGCCCTCTTTTCTAACAGCGCCGAGAACGTTGGAGACTACTCTGACAGCGTGGTAGAGGTCTGCTCCCAGCAGGCTTCCCGCGGACACGATGACTATGTCCAGCTTCCGTTCAATCTTTGGATTGTGGATCTCGTGGTAAGTAGAGACAGCTTCTCTGAACACTGACTCCATTTCACCGGCGAATGCCGCGCTGACTCCTCCCGCGCCGTCCGGCATGAAGCATAAGCTGTAGAATGGTCCAGCGAGCTTGCAGGCTTCCAGAGAATCGGAAAGGACCAGGTTGTCCGGTGCGGATGGAGATGTTGAGAAACCCTTTGTCAAGAGTGACCGGTTCTTTGCTATCGAATGGATCGAGGACGCGCCTGGCAGGACGACCTCTGGTCCTCCGGTGAAGCCGCTTGCGAAGTGAGGCATGACTAGCCCGACATTGATCCTGACCTCGCACGCGGCTAGGTCAGGATCCAACTCGACACTGGTTCCCGACGAAGTCTTTCCGAGTTCCGCGAACGAGGCCCGGGAAGGGTCGATCATCTTGAGATCCTCGCCGCCGAGGACCACGTTTGACATGCGCTTTCGCATGAAAACTCTCACATTGTCAATGCCCAGCGCGGTGAGACGGGATCGCAGCACCTTCGCCGCCTCGTCCCTTGCGATTGCCGGAACGATGGGATCAATGACTATTCCAGCACTGTTACCAGGATTGACCACGTCTTTGAGGAAGAGTCCCCTGATCGGCTTTTCGAGAGCCTCCTCGATTATAGTTGGAGCATCTCTCGTCCCAAGTGGCTTGGCGGGCTCCAGGATTCTGTAGAAATTGTCGTCTGGAACCCGGACAGGAACCTCTGTCTCGCCGTAGGGTATCCAGAGTTCCAAATTGGCCGCCTTGATTGTTCGTTTGGGCTTGCCTTTAAATCGCTATACCAGCGGTGAGACTCTCGCCTCTGTCGAGACCAATCGTCAAGGCATG
>Ga0209161_10002098_pt1 | contig 16381 bp, 14 predicted proteins | sample GraSoiAngelo_155_FD_186169 | JGI IMG/M metagenome (GOLD analysis project Ga0209161, IMG submission 186169) | Grasslands soil microbial communities from the Angelo Coastal Reserve, California, USA - 14_1009_13_30cm (SPAdes) (version 2) | ecosystem: Environmental > Terrestrial > Soil > Grasslands...
GTGGTCCGTAACAAACCGGGCAGTGGGTCCGAGAGACCTCGGGCCTACCGGTGGCTGATCGCGACCTCCAGCTCTCATGACGATGAGGTCGACGAGCTCGCCGGCAGCTACGTCGCACACAGCGCGCGGCCCGGCTCACCGGCTAGCTGCAGGTCTTGACAGTCGCGACGAGTGCCCTCGCCCGCACCTCAGCTTCGGTAAGTGCGCATGGTGTAGACGACCGGCGTCAGGATGATGGCAGCAGCGTCATTGGACAGAAACATGGTGATAACCGCACCCAGGATGACGACGTTGAACAAAAGCCGGCGGCCGCTGCCACTGGCCGCAGCCGCGGCGAGAGCGGCAGCCCAGTCGAAGAACCCCGCCATGTCCGCTACAGCCGCAATGAGCATCAGGCCGAGGAAGAAGAGGAAGAGATTCCACTCGGCGCCGATCGCGGCCAACGCCGAACCGACGTTGACGGCTCCAGTGACCAGCATCAGCGACGCGCCTGTTAGAGCCGACCAAGCCTCGCCAATCCGTCGCGGCCGCGTGACGATTGCAATCAGCGTGGCCGCGAAGATGACAGCAGCGAGGGCGACATGCATATCCGCTGGCTAACCATCGCGGAAACTGAGCCTCGCCGGGTCCGCCGTCCATCAGATCCTGGGCGCTGGCTCCTTGATTGCAGATTCGGATATGCCTACATGCAAGTCTTCGGACCCCCAAGAGTGACCTCGGGCCGGTTCGCGTTACGGAAACTACGGCCCAACACAAATTCGGCGGGCTTTACATAACGCGAACCGTTGAATTCAGGCACGGACTTCGACGATGTCGACCACGCCCTCGAGTCCGCTGAAGTCGTCGATGTTGCGGGTGTACAGCGGTAAGCCGACGGAAAGAGCGGTGGCTGCGATGAGGAGATCGATCGCTCGCTTGCCTCGCGCCTTCCGCCGCGCGCCTGTGATTGCTGCGAAGACCCTTCCATAGGCTCGCGCCGCATCAGCGTCGAACGGGAGGGCTTCTAAGGTCGCCTCGACTCGTTGTAGACGATCCTGCCGTGCAGCCCGCTCATTTGGATTGCGCGTAGCGTGGACGCCCGCGACCAGCTCGGCGAGCGTAATGGCGGCGACACTCGCCTCTTCTGGCATAGCTGTCTCAGGCGGAGGGTCGATCAAGACTGACGTATCGACCATCCCCCGCGCCCGTCGCGGCTCAGGCACGCGGTCGCGGATCCTGATCGATCAGTTCGTCAACATCCTTCCGGAACTTGATCGGATCGATTCGCGGAGCGCCAGCTAAGGCAGCCAGAAGCTTCTCAGCCGGCACGGCCTCACGGCGCCGGACGGGCATGAGTTCCCCGACCGGCACGCCATTGCGTGTGACGATGTAGGACTCGCCGCGGTCGAGCCCGCGCATGATTTCGCCGCTCTCATTCCGGAGCGTCCGCTGGGTGATGACCTCCGCCATAGGGCCAGCGTAGCACGTGTGCGACAGAATGTGCCTCCTACGCCAGAGCCGGATCCGGGCGCCGACTAAGGAGAGCCTCGCGTGAGGCCGGCGGTGGATGTCGCGGTCACGTCGGCTTGGCGAGTTTTCGAGCGGCCAAGGAGCTGACGAGCGTGAGCAGGTAGGGCACGAACAGCGCCAGAGACCCGACCGACAGTACGTTCGCGATGGCGGCCGTGCCAGCGTTGTGTGCGCCAGGAGGCGGGGCAGGGTTTGTGGTCAGGGCCGTGTTCAGGCCAGCCACCCCCGTGACCACTGCTGCGACGAAAACCACGGCCAGCGATGCTAATCCGACCCAAGCGAGTGCCGCGCGGCCGAACAGGTGCGCCCCCGTCCCGAAGACCGCCGGCAGGAGAAGGGCAACCAACAAGGGCAGCTCGAGCCACGCGGCCAAGCCCCAGAACCCGGCCGGATCGACCCTCAGGATCGTTCCCTGGCCCTGGGTACCCGAGCAGGCGGCAAAGCAAGCGACTGCACACGCGATGCTGATCACCGAGCTCCAACGTAGGCCTCGTGCGGCCGCCGCGACGGAGCGGGCAACCACTGCACCGGACGCGATGCGAGCAGGGTCACCCCATGCGGACACGATCGCCATGATCAGCGCCGCGGGAGCGCCAAGGAGCAGCACTAGGTAGATCGCAGCCATCGCCACGCTGTGACCGACGCGACCGGGAACGTGCTCGTCAGCAGGTCGTAGACTCCGCCCGCCGCCCCGACCACCAGCACTGCCGCCCACGTTTCGATTCGCTTCACGCCGGCATTGTCGCCCCTAGGGTTTCAGTTGCCAGCGGTGCATCGTCCGCGGACAGACGCCCCAGTCGGTTGCCACCTCCCTCACCGTCCGACCATCGGCGATGACCGCCAGGATTGCCTTGTACCTCTGCTCAGACACGCTCATCTCCCTCACGCCCGGGAGCGTGACAAATCAGCCGAAGTAGTTGTGACGAATCAGCCGAAGGTGTGTAACGCATCAGCCGAAGGCCTTATGAGACCTGTCAGCCGAACTTGCACACGAAAATGGTGCCGGCGACAGGATTCGAACCAGCGACCCTCGGTTTAAAAGTCCGTCCCGACCTCCGCAGCACGCCGTCCCAGGGCTCCTCGCGTATTGGATTCTCCGCCCCGCGCCTCCTCACGCCTCCCTGAGCCGCGCCGGCTTGGCTATACGAAATGGCTATACGGAAAGGTACCTAGCACGCGGTCGAGCCACTTATGTGAGTCCGCCAGGAATCAGCGGACGACTTGCACGCGCCTGTCAACGCCGCGCCATCTCGAGTCGGCGGTCAGGATTGCGGATGCGTCGGTAACCCGCCCTACCGCAAGGACCAGAGCGTCAGGCAGCCTGAGTGACTTGTGGCGAGCCCGTAACGCCGCGGCAATCTTGGCGACGTCCCGGTCGATTGGGTGGACGGTATCGACCACAGAGTCAACAAACGCCTCGGTCCGTCTAATTGCTTCACTTCCGAGACGACTCGCACCTACCAGTACTTCTGCGAAGGCGCTCGCCGGCAGATAGATCTGACGCCCACGAGATCGGGCTAAGCGTAGGGACTGGACGGAGGCCGAGTGATGCGCATCCTGCGGGTCTAGGACTCCCAGGAGCACACTGGCGTCTACGACTACCGGCCCCACTCGTCCCGCAACTTCTCAAGTTGGGTTGCAGCCGCAAGGCCAGGAATGGATCCGGCGAATTCGACGAGTGGATCGACGAAACGTTCGAGCAGAATCCGGCCGTCTCCCTTTGCACTCACGCGCAACTGGTCGCCCTGCGAGACGTGAGCGGCGGTTAGGGCCGCGACAGGAAGAGTCACCTGGTTCTTCCGAGACAGCCGCGTCGTGCCGCGACCACGCTTTACTTTTGCGACCATAAGTAAAGGTTACCACCGTCCTACCGGCAGCGACGGATGACCGCTCAACGACGTGCCGATGGGCGGCCGAGAATGGCCGCCCTTCGTCTGGTGCGTTGGCCGCTTCCCTCAGCTCAACGGCTCGCCGCCACCTGTGGCAGGAAGGGGCCGATCGCGTCGGCCACCTCCCGCGGCCGCTGGCAATAGGCGAGGTGGGTTCCCGGGCACTCCAGCAGACTTGTTCCGGTCTTGGAGGCGAGCCATTCGGACGCGGCGATATTGTCTGAGTTCGCGTTCGGTCGTAGACAGGGGGCCCCCAACTCAGAGATCCTCTCCCGACCCTCCCTTTTCCGTGTCGCTTGGCTATACCGATGGCTATACGGAAGCAGCCCTGAAATACGGCCAGCCGCCGACTCCGAATACAAGAATGGTGCCGGCGCGGGGACTCGAACCCCGGACCCTCGGTTTAAAAGACCGCTGCTCTAACCAAGCTGAGCTACGCCGGCTGAATGGAAATTGTGGCGATTCCAAATCTAGGCCGAAGCCAGGCGGGCTGCTCGCGCGCCTTGCGGCACCCGTTAGCCTTCCCCCGATGCGCGCGCCTGCCTGGCTGATCGCGGTCGTCATCGCTGTCGTCTCCTGCAACCCAAACCCCAGCCCGACACCCTCACCCGAGCCGCTGGCCGCTGACCAGACGCTCAGCTTTCCCATCGCCCAGGACGTCGCCGATTTCGATCCCGCCCTGATCTCCACCGCGGCCGATGTCGACATCCTTCGCAACGTCTTTTCCGGCCTCTACAGGTTTGACGATCAGCTGCACGAAGTCCCCGACATCGCGGTCGGCCAGCCCACCATGTCGACAGACGGGCTCACCTACACGTTTCGGATCCGGACTGACGCAAAGTTCTCGAATGGCGACCCCATCACGGCCGGCGATTTCGTCTACAGCTGGAATCGAGCGGCCGCGCGACAAGGCGATTACGCGGGCCTGTTCTCGATCATCGCCGGCTACGCCGCGGTCGCGTCTGGCAAGAGCCGGGTGATGACAGGGATGAACAAGGTCGACGACACCACACTGACGGTCACGCTCGTCAAGCGCGCGAGCTACTTCCTGACCGAGATCGGCCTGTGGCCCTTCTGGGCCGTCGACCAGAAAGTCATCTCCGCGGCAGGTGAGGATTCCTGGTTCGCCAAGCCTGAGACGTTGGTCGGCAGCGGCCCGTTCCGGATGACGGCACGGACGCCCGGCCAGTCGATGGACTTCGAGCCTGTGCTGGGCTGGTACGAGGGCAAGGCGGGCCTTCTGACGCGCATTCACGTCGAGGTGGTGGCCGACACCGTCGCGCAGGTGACGCAGTACGAGGCCGGTGTGTTCAGCCTGGTCGGCAACGCCCGTCAAGGTCTTCCGCCCGCAGCTGCCACCCGTTACACGAGCGACAGGAAACTCAAGGGCCAGCTCAGCCTGGTGCCGATCGGCACCACGTTCTGGGTCGGCTTCAACCTGAGGTCAGGGCCGTTTGCCGGCGTCGAAGAGGGCCGAGCCGGCCGGCACGCGTTCAGCGAGGCGATCGATCGCCAGGCGCTGGTCGAGGCAGTCTGCAACCAGAAGACCACGTGCACCGAGGCGACGGGCGGGGTCGTGAGCAAAGGCCTCGACGGGTACCTAGGCGATGGCGCCGACCACAACATCAAGTTCGACGCCGCCGCGGCCAATGCCGAGTACCAGAAGTGGGATCCGACCGGGGCGAAGGTCAAAGGCCTCGCCTACACCTATGACACCGACCCATTCAACAAAGCCGTGTGCGCAAACCTGATCGCGCAGTGGAAGAAGAACCTCGGCGTCGACGTGCGCTGCATCGAGATGGACCGCAAGACGTTCTTCGACCAGCGCAACGGAGCATGCGCGTATCCGATGTTCCGCCAGAGCTGGGCCGCCGACTACGACCACCCGCAGAACTGGTTCGACTATCTGTTTGTGACTGGCGCCAGCTCGTCGGGGTCGTGCTACTCGAATCCCAACCTGGACAAGTTGGTCGCGAGCGCCGACGCGGCATCGCCGGGCGCGGGGACATCCGGCTACAAGGTCGCGGGGTTCCTGCTGGTCAACGACTCAGTCTTCGGCGCCCTGCTCTACGGCGTGCAGCAGTACCTGGTGCATCCGTACGTGAAGGGCGCAGGCGGCAACGCGCTGTACGACTATTCGTGGACGGGGATCCGCATCCTGAAGCACTAGTTTCACTTCCCCGCTCGCCGGGGAAGGTGGCCCAGCGCGGAGCGCTCGGCCGGATGGGGGTGTGGCCTTAGCTAAACCTCGTTTGAGAAGTGGCAGGCGGCGAAATGCCCGCGCAGCTTTTCCTCCAGCGGCGGTTCGACCTCGGCGCATGGCGTGGGCACTCGCGCGATCGGGCAGCGCGTGTGGAACCGGCAGCCGGACGGTGGATTGATCGGCGACGGGATCTCGCCCGAGAGCTCGACCAGCCGCCGTCCGCGCTGCAGCTTAGGATCGGGCAGCGGAATTGCGGACAGCAACGCCTTCGTGTACGGATGTTTCGGGTTCGTGTACGTCTCAGTGCTGTTGGCGATCTCCACGATCTTGCCGAGGTACATGACCATGACCCTGTCGCTGATGTGCCGCACCACCGACAGGTCATGAGCGATGAAGAGATAGGTGAGGTTGAACTCCCTCTGCAAGTCCTCGAGCAGGTTCACGACCTGGGCCTGGATCGAAACGTCGAGCGCCGAGATCGCCTCGTCGCAAACGATCAGCTTGGGATTCAAGGCCAGGGCGCGCGCGATACCGATGCGCTGACGCTGACCACCCGAGAACTCATGCGGGTACCGATTGTTGAAGTTGGGGTTGAGCCCGACCACGCGCAGCAGCTCCTGGACGCGGTCCCTTAGCTTGCGCCCGCGCACCACGCCGAAGTTCACCAGCGGCTCAGCGATGATGTCGCCGATCGTCATCCTCGGATCGAGCGACGCGAACGGGTCCTGGAAGATGATCTGCATCTGCCGGCGCTGCTGACGGAGCCTCTCCCCGTGCAGGCTGGTCAGCTCGACGCCATCGAGAAAAACCTTGCCCGACGTCACCGGGATGAGCTGCATGACGAGCCGGCCCAGGGTGGACTTGCCGCAGCCGGATTCGCCGACGAGACCCAGGGTTTCGCCCTGGCGGATCTCGAAGCTCACGCCGTCGACAGCCTTGACGCTCACCCCGATGCCAGCCGGAAAGTGCTTGACCACGTTCTCGACGCGAACAAGGACCTTCGCCCGGTCGCCCACCGGCTCGGGTACGTCCGCCCGTGCTGCCTGCGCCGTCACGGGATGATCTTGCCGGGTTCGAGGCCCGACGCGGCGCCCGGCCTGATGTCGAGCAGATGATCGGCCCCCATCTCCTTCTTGGCGCGGTCCATCGTCACCCAGCAGGCGGCGAGCTGGTCCGGCTTGACCTCGGTGAGCGGAGGCAGATCGGTGAGGCATTTCTCGACGCGGAACGGGCATCGCGGATGGAAGCGGCACCCCTTGGGCGGCCGCAACAGGTCGGGCGCGAGGCCTTCGATCGACCGCAGACGTTCGTGGCGAAGGGCATCGACACGCGGAATCGACTTCAGCAGCGACCACGTGTACGGGTGCTGAGGATTTTCAAAAATCTGGTCGACGGGACCCTGCTCCACGATCTGTCCCGCGTACATCACGAGCACCCGCGTGCAAAGACCCGCCACCACACCCATGTTGTGGGTGATCATCATGATCGCCGTCCCGAGCTCTTGGTTGAGGTCCGCGAGCAGTTCGAGGATCTGCGCCTGCACGGTCACGTCCAGAGCGGTTGTCGGCTCGTCCGCGATCAGGATCGACGGCGCGTTGGCCAACCCCATGGCGATCATCGCGCGCTGGCGCATGCCTCCACTCAGCTGGTGGGGATAGTCCTTGACCCGGCTTTCGGCGGCCGGTATACGTACACGTTTGAGCAGCTCGACGGTGCGTTGACGCGCCTGCTGCTTGGTCGCCTTCTTATGAGCGAGCATTGCCTCCGCGATCTGGAAGCCAGTCTGCAGCACTGGGTTGAGGGAGCTCTGCGGATCCTGAAAGATCATCGCGATGTCCCGTCCGCGAATGTCGCGAATCTCCTCATCGCTGATCTGCATCAGGTCTTGGTCGCGGAACAGGACCTTGCCACCCACGATCTTGCCTGGATCCGGCACCAGGCGGAGGAGCGACAGCGCCGTCATCGACTTCCCGCTGCCTGACTCGCCGACGATGCCCAGGCTCTCGCCCGGGTACAGATCGAACGTCACACCGTCGACGGCCTTCACGATGCCGTCGTGGGTCAGGAACTGTGTCTGGAGGTCCTTGACTTGAAGGATTGGTGCCGGCAAGCGCTTAGCGGCGTCCGCGCGGGTCGAGCGCGTCACGTAGACCGTCGCCCAGGAAGTTGAAAGCCATCAGCGTGAGCGACAGCGCGATGGAGGGCGCGATCACCATCGCCGGCGAGATCCGAATGGTCACGATTCCCTCTGCAGCCATCCCGCCCCAGGTCGGCGTCGGAGGTGGAACACCCAATCCCAGGAAGCTCAGAAACGCCTCGAAGAGGATCGCGGCCGGAACGCCAAAAGTCGCCTGGACGATGATCGGCCCCAGCGCGTTGGGGAGGATGTGACCGAATAGGATCTTCGCCGGCTTCGCCCCGGCCGCGCGGGCGGCTTCGATGAACTCGCGCTCGCGAAGGCTGAGGGTCTGGCCGCGAACAAGGCGAGCCATGTCCATCCAGCGCGTAACGGCGATGGCGATGATGATGTTCGTCAAGCTCGGGCCAAGCAGAAAGACGAGGATCAGGGCGACAAGCAGGTCGGGGATTCCGTAGAAGAGGTTGATCAGGAAGGTGACCACCTGGTCAAACGCTCCTCGGAAGTAACCTGCCGCAAGTCCGATCGGGACGCCGACCGCCAGCACAAGGATCTGGGTGCCTATACCGACGATGAGGGAGATCTGCGCTCCCGCCATCAGGCGGCTCAGCGTGTCGCGTCCCAAACCATCGACACCCAGCAGGTGGTGCGTGTTGGGTGCGGCGTACGGGATGCCGACACCCACCTGGAACGTCGGATACGGAGTCCAGACAGCAGAGACGAGCGCCACGATGACCACAAACGTCAGGTAGATGACGCCCGCCAGGGCGAGGCGGTTGCGCCGGAGCCGGCGCCAGGCGTCGCTCCACAGGCTGGCCTGCTCCGGAGCGATCGGACGGGTGACGACCGCGGCTGCTGTGGCTGCCACTAGTGGACCTGCGCGGGCGAGTGGGCCGAGATGCGGTCTGGCTGGCTGCGCAGATCCACTTAGTAACGAATCCTCGGGTCGATCACCACGTAAAGCAAGTCAACACCAAGGTTGGCGAGGCCGACCAGCGCCGCGTACCCCGTGAACACGCCGATCACGATGTTGTAGTCGCGGTTTAGGATGCTGTTCGCAAACTCCTTGCCAAGGCCGGGGATGCCGAAGATGTTCTCGATCACCACGCCACCGGTGATGATGCCGATCACGAGCGGGCCTAGGATCGTGATCACCGGGATCAGCGCGTTGCGAAGGCCATGGCGAACCATGATCACCGCCTCGCGCAAACCTTTGGCTCGCGCGGTGCGTATGTAGTCCTGACGTATGACCTCGAGCATGCTGGCACGAGTCAGGCGGGCAACGATGCTCGCGTAGGGAAATCCCAACGCGAAAGCGGGCAGCCAGATCGCGCCGATGCTGCCGTACCGCCCCGGCCAGCCGATCTGGAAGTAGAACGTGCCTTGCGTGAAGTTGTCGAGCCAGATGCCGAAAACCAGGATGAGAAAGGTCGCGATCACGAAGTTCGGCATGCTGTAACCGATCACCGACGTCGTGCTCAGCACGTAGTCCATCCAGGTGTTTTGTCGGATCGCAGCGACCACGCCGAAGGTCATCCCGATGCCGACGGTAAAGATCAAAGCCACGAGCCCGATCTCGGCGCTGACCGACATCTCACGCAGCACGATCGGGGTGATGGGAACGCCGCGGTTGACGAGCGACTCGCCCAGATTGCCATGGATCATGCCGGCAAGGAAGTTGACGTACTGGACCCACAGCGGCCGGTCAAGCCCGTAGTGATGGAGTGTCTGCTGGTACTGATCACCGTGCAGGTGCTCGCTGAACAGGGCGTCGCCTGGGAGGCGGTGGATGCCCAAAAACACCAGCGAGGAGACACCCAGCACGGCGAGCACGATCAGCACCAGGCGCTGCCCGATATAGATCAGCGTTCCGCGGGTGAACAACTTCCCAGGCTCCCCGTCAATGATTCTCGCTTATTAAGAGAAGAGGGCGCCCGCCCGAGCGAGCGCCCTCGCCGAATTGCCGGTTAGTGCGACTGGATCGAGATGCCGTTCCAGAGGTTGTCGGAAAAGCTGTTGCTGCCGGCTCCCTTGACGTACGGCTTGATCAAGAAGGCGCCGACCGAGTAGAAGAGCGGGATGTAGACGACGTCGTCGATCAGCATCTGGTTGAGCTTGGCGTAGTCGGCCTTGGCCTGGTCCAGAGGCTCGGCGTCGGCTTTGGCCAGTAGGTCGTCGTAGGCCTTGGTCGTGTAACCGGTGCTGCATCCGGAGTCAGGGCATCCGACCTTGGTGCCCCACAGGTTGTCGAACCAGTCCTGGGGGTGGTTGTAGTCGGCCTGCCAGCCGTCGCGGGAGAGGACGTAGTCGCCCTTGAGGCGGGCCTTGATGAATGGCGAGTGCGCAACCGGCAGCAGGTCGACGTGCACGCCGAGGTTCTGCTGCCACTGCGCCTGGAGGAACTGCGCGCTCGCGACGTTGAGCGGGTTCTCAGGGTCGTAGGCGTACTTCAGGCCCGACACCGCGCTAGCGCCGCCATTCGCCTGAAGCAGCTGCTTGGCCTTGGCGGCGTCGAATGCCGACAGCGGGTCGGTCGAGTCCAAGTGGCCGATGAGTGTGGGCGGGATCAGGCCGCCGGTGGCCGCGGTGCAGACGATGCTCTGGCAGACGGTCTGGACAAGAGCGTTCTTGTCGACCGCCAGAGCAAATGCGAGACGGAGGTTCTTGGCCTTGTCTCCACCGGAGAGCAGGAACGGACCCCCAGCCTGGCGCGACGCGTCATGCACCATGTTGAAGCTGACCCAGTAGCTGCGCACCTTAGGGTGGAGCAACAGCTGAGCTGACTCGCTGCTCGTGTTCTTGATGCGAAGGATGTCCGCCACGGGCAGGTTGCTGTAACCGCCGTAACCGACGATGTCATAGCCGCCCTGCTCGTACTTGGTGATCGCAGTCGAGGCGTTGGTCACCGAGATGTCGATCTTGACCTTCTTGAGGGTCGGCTTCGGGCTGCCCCACCAGTTGTCGACCGCATCGAACTCGACCGACTGCTTGGGGGTGTAGGAGACCATCTTGAACGGCCCGGTCCCGATCGCGGTCGCCGGGTTGGACCACCAGTTGTCGGGGTTCTGCTTGACGGCGTTCTGGTCGACGATCCAGCCCGTCGTTCCCTGGAGAGCGATGGCGGTCAGGAACCAGCCGGCAGGCTGCGAAAGCTTGACCTGCACGGTGTACGGGTCCGGCGCCGTGAGACCGGTCAGCGTCACCGACGGGTCGTTCTTCTCGAGGAGCGTCTCGAGTTCCGCACCGGCCTTCTTGTTCTTGGCCACAGTGTCGTAGCCGGCGATGGCCGAGAGGTTCGTGGCGTACGAGCCCTGGTAGGCCGCTGCCCGGTTCCACGAGTAGAGGACGTCCTTGGAGGTGAACTTGTCACCGTTCGAGAAGGTGGCGTCGTGGCGGAGGTTGAACGTGTACGTCATACCGTCTGACGACGGGGTCGGGACGGCGGTCGCCAGGTCGGGAACGATGTTCAGGTCATTGTCGAACCTGACCAGGCCGTCCTGGAAGTTCTGCTGGATTTCCGAGTCGGTCTCCGCGTCCGCGACCGCCGGGTCGAGTGTGCCGAAGTCGCCGAGGATCGGGAAGTTCAGCGTCTGGTCGGACGCAAGCCCGCCGTTGCCGCCGCCTCCGCCCCCTCCACACGCCATGACCGCGAGGCTGGCCACGGCGCTTATGGCAAGAGTCTTGAGGATCCGAAACGAGGTTGGAGCCATATAGCTTCCCCCTGTGAAGCGAGTAACCACTCCCCCCCGCCTTCTTCCCGGTTGCCTCTTCGCGGCAAAACCGGGGCGAGAGCGCGCCGACGAGGGGTGGCGGCCACGCGCCGCCCCTTACTCCATCAGACATTGTCGCTTGGCGAGCCGCGATTGTCTACTTTGAATGGGATGCGAAGGCAGGAAGGCGGCGAGAAGGTAACCGGTCAAACTCGATTCACAGCCGACCTGGAGCTGCCCGGATTGCTGCATGTGCACCTTGTGGTCTCGCACTCGGGGAGCGCCCGGATCCGCGCCATCGACACACGGGCGGCCCTCTCCGTGCCGGGCGTCGTCGACGTTGTTAAGGCGGCTGATCTGGGCTTGCTGAACAACCCGGGCCCAGACCTGCCTCTTGCCGCGGACCGAGTCTTCTACGCCGGGCAGCCCGTCGTGGCGGTGGTGGCCGAGAGCGAAGCTGCGGCCGAGGATGCGGCGGCGGTGGTGGACGTCGAGTACGACGAGACGCCCGTGGTCGTCGAGCCGTCGCTGGCGATCCGGCCGGACGCGGCACAGGTGCTCGCGGAAGACGAGGCCGCAAGCGAGGAGGACGCATCGATACACGGCGCTTCGGCCGCCGCCGACGAGGCTCCCACAGACCGGCCGCCCAACGTCAGCGGGGTGGCGCATCTGACCCGCGGGGACACCGATGCAGCCTTGAAGAGCGCGGATATCGTGATCTCGGCCACCTACGAGATCGCGCGCGCGCATCAATCGTTCATGGAGCCGCACGTTTCCGTGGTCCGTCCAGAACCCGATGGAGGACTGACCATCTGGTCGTCCACACAAGGTCCGTTTGTGGTTCGCGACGACATCGCACAGCTCACCGGGCTTCCGACCCGCAAAGTCCGCGTGATGCCGATGCCGGTCGGCGGCGGGTTCGGGGGCAAGATCGAGCTGCTCGAGCCGCTGCTCGCATTGCTCGCCCTGCGGCTGAGACGGCCGGTGCGCCTGGTCCTCGCGCGATCTCACGAGTTCGTGGTCGGGCGGCCTGCTCCCTCTGCCCATTTCGAGCTCGAGCTGGGTGCCCGCCGCGACGGCACGCTCGTCGCCCTGCGCGGGCGCTTTCGTTACGACAACGGCGCCTCCGCCGGATGGCACGGTGGACTCACGGCCGGCTTCCTAGCAGGGACGTATCGCATCCCGAACTTCGACCTGCAGGGTTTAGAGGTCGCGACCAACAAGACGCCGGTCGACGCGTACCGGGCCCCGGGCGCGACGCAAGCTTTCTTCGCCCTCGAGTCGGCCATGGACGAGCTGGCCCTCGCGCTGAACATCGACCCCATCGAGCTGCGTCTCCTAAATGTCTCGCGTGAAGGCGACCCGACCCCGGACGGCAATCAATGGCCGAGAGTCGGGTCGGTGGAGGTGCTCGAGGCAGCGAAGACGCATCCCCTTTACGCAGCTCCAATTGGCGACCACGAGGCAGTCGGCGTGGCGCTTGGTTCGTGGGGCGGCGCGCGCACCCCTTCGGCCGCGGGTTGTCGGGTCGAGCCCGACGGAACCGTCGCGATCACGGTAGGTTCGCCCGACATCAGCGGCACCGCAACCGGCCTAGCGCTGATCGCGGCCGAGGCATTCGGTATCGCGCCGGACAAGGTGCGCGTCGAGGTGGCCGACACGGCGAGTGCCCCCTTCAGCGCGACGTCGAGCGGCAGCCAGGTGACATACAGCGTCGGCGGCGCGGTCTACGAAGCCGCCCAGGAAGCACGCCGCCAGCTGCTCGAGATCGCGACCGAAGAGCTCGAGGCGGCGGCCGAGGACCTCGACATCGTCGACGGCCGCGTCGCTGTGAAGGGCGCGCCGAATCGCTCGGTCGAGATCACCAGGCTCGTCCAGGTGAGCCGCGAGTTCATGGGCCGGCACAAACCGATCGAGGCTGTCGGGCGGTCCGCTGTCCAGGTCGCATCACCCATGTTCACGGTGCAGATCGCGCGGGTGAAAGTGGACCCGGACACGGGCGCGTACCAGCTCACGGGCTACGCGGCGATCCAGGACGTGGGTCACGCGATCAATCCGCCCGAGGTCGAGGGACAGATCCACGGCGGCGCGGTGCAAGCGCTGGGTCGCGCGCTCGGCGAAGAGCTCGTGTACGACGGTGACGGTCAGCTTCGCAGCGGATCGTTTCTCGACTACGAGCTGCCTGCCGCGGATCAGATCCCCAACATCGATGTGCGCCTGATCGAGGTCCCCTCGCCAGTCGGTCCGCTGGGCGCCAAAGGGGTCGGTGAGCCGCCGGCGATTCCAGGCACCGCCGCCCTTGCGAATGCAGTCTCGCGTGCGGCGGGCGTGCGCGTTAGAAACGCGCCGATCGACCGCTCGCTACTCGTCAGGTTGTAACTCCTCCCCATTCATTGGGAGGTGGCCCCAAGGGCCGGAGGGGCAGGGGAGGGCCCTAGCTCGACTCTCTAGCCCACTCCACGATCTCTTCGAGCACCGCCGCCGCACCGGAGGGGCCCGGCACGACCATGTCGCACTTGTCGAACAGGCCCGGCGGAGCTTCGGGCGACCAAACTCCGACGCATGTGTGCGGGATGTCGAGACTGCATATGTACTCGAACATCGAGCGATCGTTCTCGTCGTCACCGAAGCAGATCACGGCGCCGGGGTCTTCGCTCGGGATGAGCGCGGCCAGGGCGGTGCCCTTTCCAGCCTTTGGCGCATGCACCTCGATGACCTTGCGGCCCAGGGCGCCGGCCAGGCGCGCACCGTCGAGCAACGGCTGAAGCAGCGCAAGCATCTGGTCGCCGGTCATGTCGGTATTGCGGAAATGGATCGCCGTGCTGGCCGGTTTGACCTCGAGCCATGCGCCCGGTATGCGTTCGAGCATCTTGCTCGCGTCGGCGTTGAAACGATCGAGCGCCTCCTTCAACGCATGACGCGGCGGGGCGAGCCCGCTGTCGCCGATCAGCCTCACCCCGGATAGCGGGATGAGCGACTCCAGCTGGGCGGGCGGACGGCTGCTGAGCACGACCACGTCGGCGAGGAGCGGGACAAGCTCATGGATGGCGGCGAGCGCTTCGGGCGTGGCCCGCGCGCCGGCAGGATCTTGAACGATCTCGGCGAGGGTTCCGTCGAAGTCGGTAACCAGCAAAACCTCGGCCGGCTGTATTCGGGCGACAGGCGACTCTTTCCAGGCGTGCGTAATCTGTTCGGCTTCTTGAATCATCCCTCTCCATGAAAATGCGGACGGTGGCGCTCGATCACCGATTGCAGCCTTTGTCCCTTTGGCAACACACCAAACGTATGTCCCCATTCGCCGCCCAGGCGCGAGGCGCAAAAGAGCTCGGCCGCCGCCGGATCGCCGAAGCGCAGCATCAGCGAGGCCTCAAGCGCGACGGCCATTCGTTCGACCAGTCCCCGAGCTCGGGACTCGCCATCGGGATCAGGGATTTCCCTCTCCAATTCCTCGACTGCACGACGTAGGCGCGCGTCGTTCGGCGCGGAGGTCACCTCTCCAAAGTACGCCGAAAGCGAATCCGGCTCGCGCTGCATGGCGCGCAACACATCGAGCGCATTGACGTTGCCCGAACCTTCCCAGATCGAGTTGAGCGGGGCTTCCCGGTACAGGCGAGGCAGGATCGACTCCTCGACGTAGCCGTTTCCACCGTGACATTCGAGGGCCTCGGCCACGACGGAGATCGCGCGTTTGCAGGTCCAGAACTTGGCGATTGCGACGCCGATCCGTTTGAAGTGCGCCTCGCCGGGTTGGTCTGCGCGGTCGAACGCACCGGCGAGCCTCATCATCAGGATCGTCGTCGCCTCCGACTCGACCGCAAGGTCCGCAAGCACGCTCACCATCAAAGGTTGTTCGCTGAGGAGCTTGCCGAACGCACTGCGGTGCGCGGCGTGATGGGTCGCCTGCGCGACGGCCTGCCGCATCAGCGACGCCGAGCCGATGACGCAGTCGAGTCGGGTGTGGTTGACCATGTCGATGATCGTCCGTACCCCTCTCCCCTCTTCGCCGACCAGCACTGCCCAGGCCTCGTCGAGCCCGACCTCCGATGAGGCGTTGGACCTGTTGCCCAGCTTGTCCTTGAGCCGCTCGATGTGGAAGTTGTTGCGGGTTCCGTCCGGCAGCACACGCGGAAGCACGAAGCACGACAGGCCGCCAGGCGCCTGCGCAAGGACGAGAAACGCGTCGCACATGGGTGCGGAGCAGAACCATTTGTGGCCGGTGAGCAGATGCTCGCCGTCGGCTCCAGTGGGCACGGCGGTCGTGGTGTTAGCGCGCACGTCCGACCCGCCCTGGCGCTCCGTCATCGCCATGCCGAAGAGCACACCCTTCTTGGCGGCGGCTGGGCGGAGCCCGGGGTCGTAGTCGAGTGTCGTCATCAAAGGCTCCCAGTGCGCGGCGAGCTGCGGCTCTCTGCGCAACGCGGGCACCGCGGCGTAGGTCATCGAGACCGGGCATCCGTGGCCCCCCTCGACCTGCGACCACACGTAGAAGGCGGCGGCGCGAGCGGCATGCGCGCCGGGCCGGGGATCTCGCCACGGCAGCGCGTGCAGGCCGTGGCCGATCGCGACCTTCATCAGCTCATGCCAGGCCGGGTGAAACTCGACCTCGTCGATCCGGTTGCCAAACCTGTCGTGCGTGCGCAGGCGCGGCGGATTGTCGTTGGCCTGAAAGCCCCAGTTGATCGCTTCCTCAGTGCCGGCCAGGGCCCCCAGCTCGTGGACGAGGTCATGCGCCCAGGAGGCGCCTTCGCGCTCGAGCGACTCACGGAGCGGCGCGTCGGATGCGAACAGGTTGTAGTCGACGAGCGGCGGCGGCTGATTGCTACTCACTTGCCAGCTCTGCGACGAGGCGCAGTTGCTCCTTCCTCTCGTCTTTGTCCGGCAATACGGGCCAGACGATCAGCGTGTCGACGCCCGCGTCGCGAAAGGCGCCGAT
>Ga0209161_10002099_pt1 | contig 16381 bp, 17 predicted proteins | sample GraSoiAngelo_155_FD_186169 | JGI IMG/M metagenome (GOLD analysis project Ga0209161, IMG submission 186169) | Grasslands soil microbial communities from the Angelo Coastal Reserve, California, USA - 14_1009_13_30cm (SPAdes) (version 2) | ecosystem: Environmental > Terrestrial > Soil > Grasslands...
GGAGCGCCGTGCAATACAACGCCGGGGTGATTTTTGTCGTGCTCCGTAATGCCGACTATTCCGCCTTGAAAGGGTTCTGCGATTTCACAAATGTCGGACGAAATGTTCCTGGCATGGACTTGCCTGGCATCAACATGGTGAAGCTCGCTCAGGGTTACGGCATGACGGCGCAGGAAGTCGACCGACCGGAAGACCTCGAGATCGCTCTGAGAGAGGCGTTCGAGTCGCCCGGACCGCGATTGATCAGCGTCAATGTTGCAAAAGGCGGACAGACTTGCATGGGGATGGATCAGTCCGTAAATCCGCCAAACTACGCCTGAGGGCGGGCCAGTCATTTCAGCCCGTTAGGCAGTCTGCCGTAAGACGGAAAATTCATGGATGATCTCGTAAATCTGAACCGCCGGGAACTCCTCAAAACTACTACCGGGCTGCTGACCGGCTTGGTTGTCGCGGGAAGCCCCTTGGCCTTGGTCGCGCGGGGGCGTGCCTGGGCCGTCGATCTGACGGCCCTGACGAGCACCGAGGGCACCAAACTTATGGCCGTGGCACGCACGATTGTGCCGCACGACAAGCTGGATGATGCGGCCTATGCGATGGTTATCAAGGCCATCGACAGCGATGCAGGGAAAGACGAGAGCAATCGCAAGATGCTCAAAGAGGGTCTCGCTGCACTCGGCCCGGAATTCGCAGCCAGCTCGGAGAACGACCGCGTTGCGGCTCTGAAGAAAATGGAATTCTCCGCATTTTTTCAAGCGATGCGGCTGAAGACGGTGCAGGTTCTCTATGCCACGCCCATGGCCTATGTCTACTTTGGTTACGAGGGCGAGGCATTCTCCAAAGGCGGGTATCTCCAGCGCGGATTCAACGATCTGCGCTGGTTGCCGGAAGTGCCTGTCGAGGACGGCGGGCCGCTGCCGGTCAGCTCATAGGTAGTGGAGAACTCCGACATGAGTCACATCGATCTTCATGACTCCGGCGCTGTGGTCATCATCGGCTCCGGTGCTGGAGGCGGCACGCTGGCGCATGAACTGACCCGCCGCGGCATCAGAGTCGTTTTACTGGAGGCCGGCAGGCGGCAATCTACGGAGACGTTTTCACAGGTGCCCGGAGAAGCCTTTGCTCAATTGACCTGGCTCGATCGACGCACGCAGAGCGGCAATTGGGGCGTCGCGCGGGACTTCCCGGCTCTGCCAGTGTGGCACTGCAAGACCGTGGGCGGCACCACGGTTCACTGGACCGCGTCTGCGCCGCGGCTTCAGCCCTGGGAACTTCGTGCAAGAACGACTTATGGAAATATTGGCGGCGCTTCGCTGATCGACTGGCCGATCTCCTACGAAGAACTCGAGAAGTATTATGAAATCGCGGAAAACCGTCTCGGCGTGACACGCCGCAACGGCGTTCCCGGCCTGCCTGCCTCGAACAATTTCAAGGTCATGTACGCGGGAGCGAAGAAGCTCGGCTACCAGCAAGTGCACACCGGCCACATGGCCATCAATTCGCGCGCCTTCGACGGGCGGGGCTACTGCATCCAACAAGGTTTTTGCGTGCAGGGCTGCAAGATGGGCGCGAAGTGGAGCACGCTTTACACGGAAATCCCGCGAGCCGAAGCGACCGGGAATCTAGACCTGCGGATCGAATCCATGGCCACAAAAATTGAACATGGCGCCGACGGCCGCGTCAACGCCGTCGTGTACCGTGATAATCATGGCAAAGAACAGCGACAACAGGCCCGCCTGGTCTGCGTGGCGGGCAACGCCATCGAGACGGCTCGTCTGCTGCTGCTTTCTGCTTCTTCGAAATTTCCGCAAGGTCTCGGCAACACTTCCGGCCAGGTGGGCCGCAACTATTGTCACCATATCACTGGCTTTGTCTGGGGGATCTTTGACAAGCCCGTCTATTCTTGGCGTGGAGCCACGCTGGCAGGAGTGGTCGAAGACGAAGTGCGCAACGATCCGCGCCGCGGTTTTGTCGGCGGATACCGCCTTGAACTCCTCACCCTGGATCTTCCGACGTTTCCCCTGGTGGGCTTGCCCTACGGATGGGGCCGGGATTTCGCCTCCATCATGGAAAGCTACAGGAATCTGGCCGGCATGTTCATCAATGGCGAGGATCTGCCCCGCTCCGACAACCGCGTCACGTTGAATTTCGCAGTGAAGGACGACCATGGTTTGCCGGTGGCCAATGTCCATGTCGACGAGCATGTGAACGACCAGGCCATGCGCAAACATGCGCAAGGACAAATGAGTAAGCTGTACGATGCCGTCGGGGCCAAGCGCATCGTCCTCGGCCCGACTCCTCCTGCCACCCATAATCTCTGCACCGCGCGCATGAGCGTCGCGCCGCGCGACGGCGTCACGAACGCCTGGGGCCAGACACACGATATCAAGAATCTGTTTATTTCCGACGGTAGTGTCTTAAGCAGTCCTGGCGCAGCGAATCCCACCTTAACCATTGTGGCGCTGGCGCTGCGACAGGCGGAGTACATCAGGCAGCAGATGAGAGCGCACCGCGTCTGATACTCAACCAACGATCTTCAAGTAAACGGGCAGGAATTTGGTCATGCAATTCCCAGAACGTGTTGTGCCTTCTCAAGGCGCGCCCCCCTTGATCTGCGGACAAACCACAGTAATTTGAGAGAAATTTGCACCACCATCATGGCCGCGAAAGAAGCAAAAAGAGAAACGGCCGAAGATTTCGCATCCCGAGCGAACGACGAGCCCCAAAGATCCTTATATTTTTCTGTTCGTGGGCATCCCTTATACCATGGGCTGGAAACGGCCTGCGGAAGAGCGGGCGTTCCTGTACCCAGTCTGCTGGTCCGAGCGCATGACGCATTCATTTTGCGGTCTGCCGGAAGTAACAAGCGCTTTCTCGGAGGGCAATGATGAAAATTGGGATGGTTGCAATTCTCACTTTCGCAACGACGATGGGCATGCAGGCCAAAGATGCGCCGGCATACGAAAAAGGCGTGCTGCTTCAGATGGATTCTTCATCTTGTGGTTACGCCGAAAAAGATGGCAAGACCATTGCCGGCGAAATCTTTGGAACCGACGGCCAGCACAAGAACACCAAGGTAGTCATGTGCCAGGAATACATATTGCAGGCGGAGCGGGTCAGCTATCGGATCAGGCCGAAAGACGACAAACATCCGGTGCTTCTGCCGGTGGGCGAAACCGCTCAATTCCGGATTCACAAGGACAAGCTAGTGCTTCGAGTTCCCGAAGCCGACGGCAAGGAACGCGAATATTTTGTTCTTTCGATGACTCCTCGATCGGATGTCGCCGTGGCACGGAAACCGTCGCAGCGGGGAGAAGTTCGCTAGCCGCCGAAGGCCAAGCGCGAATCGCCCATAGCTGGAGTCGCCGATGTACTAGCCGAGTTCGGCACAAGTGCGGGATTGCAAGGATTCCCCATCCCCAACTCCCTTGAATCCCCCCACTTGGCTTGGGCTCTGGCATTCAGATTTGCCTTGTTTGCCCAATCCCGGGGACCTCCGCACTCCACCACCCCTTCCCCCGAAGTTGACGGTGCACTTGAGGGTTTTACCCTTGGTGCGCGAGCGATCACGTTTGACTTGTTCCGCCCCATGATCCTGCCGCAACATGAATCGCGGGGGATGGGCCAAAGCAGGCCCGGCGCATGGCATCCGTTCTTGAAATACAGAATCTTCAGGTCTCATATCGGTCACGCGAGGGTATCTTGTCGTCGGCGTTAGCCGGCGTCAGTTTTGATCTCATGCCCGGCGAGATCATCGGCGTCCTCGGCGAATCCGGATCAGGCAAGAGCACGCTCGCCGTATCGCTGGTGCGGCTGCTTCCCCGGAATGGGGAGATCATTCGCGGGGCTGTCCACTTTGAAGGGCAAGATCTTCTCCGGGCCACACCGGATGAACTGCAGCAAATCCGTGGCCGGTGCATTTCGCTGATTTTCCAGGAGCCCTCTCTGGCGCTCCATCCAACCCTGCGCGCGGGTGAACAGGTTCGTCAGGTGCTGGCGGCGCACAGCGCTCCGGGAAAAAGCGCGCTGAACGAGCGGACGCGTCAAGTTTTCGCACAACTCTTTCCTGAAGACGCGGACCGCATTTCGCGCTCCTATCCACACCAGCTGAGCGGAGGACAACGGCAACGCGTGCTCATCGCGCAAGCGATTGCCTGCGGTCCATCCGTTGTGATTGCTGATGAACCTACCGCATCGCTCGACTCCGCGACACAAATGGAACTCCTCGCCGTGTTTCGAACGCTCCGGGAAAGAATGGGTCTGGCAATGATCTTCATCACTCATAACCCAGCCCTGCTCTCCGGCTTTGCCGACCGTGTGCTGGTCCTCTATGGCGGCCAGGTTGTCGAATGTGGACCGGCTGCAACCGTGCTCGCGTCGCCCCGGCATCCCTACACCAAGGCTTTGTTCCAGTCCATTCCGGCGATATTCGAGGAGCGTGGGAGCGGTCGTAAGACGAAACTGCCGGTAATCCTTGGCGATTCAGCGCGCTCGTCCCTGCCCCGCGGTGGTTGTCCCTTCGAACCGAGGTGCACGGAAAGAATGAGCGTGTGCAGAGAGCGTGAGCCCTCATTGGTGAACTTGAGCGCGTCTCATGAGGTTTCGTGTTTCAAGTATGAAAGTTGAAGCATCAGCTGGCAGCCAAAACATGCCGCCACTCTTGAAGGTCGAAAATCTCGTGAAGTGCTATGCCCGGCGGAGTCTCGTTGGCAGGGGGGAAGAGTTGCTGGCTTTGAATGGAGTATCGTTCACGGTTTTCCCGGGAACCACGCTGGCGGTCGTCGGAGAATCGGGATCCGGCAAGAGTACGCTGGCGTCGTGCCTCGCCTGTCTGGAATCTCCTACGGCGGGAAACATTTGGTTTGAAGGAAAAGACATCGTCAAGGTCGAGGAACGCGTGCGTCGGCAACTTCGCCCGCAAATCCAGCTCATATTTCAAGATCCCGCAAGCTCCTTGAATCCCAGATGGAGCGTGCTCGAGATACTCCTTGAGCCGCTGATTTTGCGGCGCAAATTCACGCGCGAAGAAATGAAGCAGTGCGCCAGTTCTCTGCTCGAACGAGTTGGCCTTTCGCCAGACTTTGTGGAGCGGCCTCCAACCGAGTTGAGCGGCGGTCAACGCCAAAGACTGGCCATTGCTCGAGCATTGGCACTCCAGCCGAAGCTCTTGATTCTGGATGAAGCGCTTTCGGCTCTCGATTGTTCGGTGCAGGCGCAAATCGCCAATCTCCTGAGGGAGCTGCAAAGCTCTCTGGGGATGACGTATTTGTTCATCACGCATGACCTGGCCATGGCTGTCTATCTTGCCGACGAGATCGCCGTGATGAGTCGCGGCCGAATCGTGGAGTTGGGCTCGGCAGAGCAAATATTGGACCAGCCCCAGCATGAAACTACTCGCCAGCTGCTCAGGGCTTTGCCCCGAATGACGCGCGCGCTGCCAGCGCCGGAGCAATGATGCGCTACCTGCTGCGCCGGCTAAGTCACGCTTTGTTTTTACTGGCCGGAGTGTCCATTCTCGCCTTCCTCTTCACGGCGTTGGCCCCGGGAACGTACTTCGACGAAATGCGCTTGAATCCGCAGATTGCGCCGGAGACGGTAACGGCGCTGCGTGCCCAATACGGTTTCGACAAGCCGCTGCCGGTCCGTTATGCATCCTGGCTCCGTTCAGTAATTCACGGCGAGATGGGATTCTCGTTTGCCTATAACGGTCCGGTAGCGCCGCTTCTGCTGGTACGCGCACGGAACACCCTGCTCCTGACAATTACCGCCACGCTGCTTGCCTGGGGGATTGCCCTACCACTCGGTGTATGGAGCGCGGACCGGCTCGGGCGCCTGCCGGACCGTTTGCTATCGTGGGCAACCGCAGGGCTGCTGGTTATTCCTGACCTGGCGGTTGCTCTGGGACTCTTAGTGCTTGCAGTGAGAAGTGGATGGTTTCCGACAGGAGGGATGGCTTCCGTCGATTTTGAAACGCTTTCACCCTTCAACAAGCTGCGCGATTTGGCGCTGCACATGATTCTGCCAGTGACGGCACTCGTGTTATCATCTCTGCCTTTGCTCGTCCGTCATGTGCGCGCAGCCGTGGCGGACGTGCTCAACGCTCCGTTTCTGTTGGCTGCCGTGGGGCATGGCATCCGCAAACGCACACTTCTATATCGATATGCACTTCCGGCGGCGGCGAATCCTTTGATCTCCCTCTTTGGTTTCAGCATCGGTGTATTGTTGAGCGGATCGCTGCTCATCGAAGTGGTGATGAGCTGGCCGGGACTCGGCCCGCTGTTACTAGAGGCCGTCCTGGCGCGTGATCTCTACGTAGTCGTCGGTGGAATCCTGGGTTCGACGCTTTTCTTGGTCGGAGGAAATTTATTGGCCGACTTGCTTCTTTACTGGGCTGATCCGCGGATCCGGACCGAGAGTGGCGCAAGATGAGAGTGCGGCGCACGTTCGCGAAATGGCTGGTGGTCCTTGGCGTGCTGCATGGGATGGTGGTCTGTGCGGGTTTTTTCGCACCCTACGATCCGGTCGAGCAGGACCGCCAAAGCCCGTATCTACCGCCCATGCGGCTTCATCTCCTAGATGCACACGGTCATCTCCACGTGCGGCCCTTTGTGTATCCGCTGAGATTGCGCGAAAGTTCGTTCGACCAATTTGAGGAAGACACCACGGAGCCTCATCCCGTGAAGTTCTTCCTGCGTGGGGCTCGTTACCGATTGTTGGGATTCCTGCCGCTCCGCATGCACTTTTTCGGCGGCGAGAACACGCGCATCTATCTTCTCGGTACCGATGCTTATGGCCGCGACCAGTTTTCGAGACTCCTCTTTGGTGGCCAGGTGTCGCTGTTCGCTGGCCTGCTGGGAGCGGGAGTTACGTTATTCATCGGCTGGTCGATCGGTGCGGTGGCGGGTTACTACGGCGGTTGGAGAGATAGCCTGCTCATGCGAGTCGCCGAGCTGTTTCTCGCCCTGCCTTGGTTGTATCTGCTCTTCGCCCTCCGCGCTTTCCTGCCCCTGGCGGTCAGCCCGCTGGAAGCCTTCTTTCTCATCACCGCGGTCCTGGGAGCAGTAGGCTGGGCCCGTCCGGCGCGACTCGTTCGTGGCGTCGTACTTAGTGCCAAAGAGCGCGACTTCGTTCGCGCCGCCCGAGGCTTCGGAGCATCAAATGGATACTTGCTCCGGCGCCATATTCTGCCGGAAACTTCCAGTGTGCTTTTGACACAAGCAGCGATTCTGATACCGCAATATGTCCTGGCGGAGATGACCCTTTCGTTTCTTGGTCTGGGCGTCCCCGAGCCGGTGCCAAGCTGGGGAAATCTTCTCTCCGGCTTGCAGCAATACAGCGTGCTGGTCTCTTATTGGTGGATGTATTTGCCCGCGCTGGCAATGGTTCCGTTCTTCCTAGGATACTTGGGCCTGGCGAGCTCGTTCGAGGAGCGAGGAGCGGTCTACAAGATAGAATCGAGAATCTGGGGAATGTAACGTGAAAAAAACGACAGCAAATTGCAAATGCTGTGGGATCCGCTCGATCGTGCTCCTGCTGCTTTTCGTGTTTGTCGGCCACCAGGCGATTGCCTTTCCTCAAGAGAAAATTGGAAAAGAAGAATTACTGGTGCTCCCGGGAGAAGTGGGCCGGGCAGGAGGGCGCCTGGTCGTATCGCTCCGCGGCGAACCGAAGACTTTGAATCCCTTGATCGCCGCTGATGCGCGATCCCGCGAAGTGATTGGCGTAATGCAGGCCGACCTCGTCCATATTAACCGCGCGACGCAACAAACGGAACCTGCACTGGCCAAGTCCTGGAAGATCTCGCCAGACGGCCTGTCGTACACAATCGTGCTCCGGCGGGGATTGAAATTTTCGGACGGGCAGCCGCTCGATGCGGATGATGTGCTCTTCACTTTTCGGGTCTATCTCGATGAAAATGTGCATGCCCCGCAACGAGATCTGTTGATGGTTGGCGGGAAACCGATCACCGTGCGCAAGGTAGACGAACATACCGTCGTTTTTCAATTGGCGAAGACTTACGGTGTGGGCGAAAGGCTGTTCGATGGCTTGGCGATTCTCCCCCGGCATCTCCTGGAAAAACGCTACGAGGAGGGGAAGCTGGGGCAGATCGGATCCTTGGCCACGGCCGCGGATCAATGGGCGGGACTCGGCCCGTTCCGGTTGAAGGAGTACGTCGCGGGGCAACGATTGGTCCTGGAGCGGAATCCTTACTATTGGAAATCGGATGCCCAGGGCGGTCGCCTGCCTTATCTGGATGAACTCGTGTTTCTATTCGTGCCAAACGCGGATGCCCAGGTCTTAAAGTTCCAATCGGGCGAAACCGATATGATCAGCCAGGTGGGGGCGGAGAATTTCTCCGTGTTATCGAAGCAGCAGCATGGTTATACGATGGTGGATGCCGGACCCGGCCTCGAGTACAACTTTCTTTTCTTCAATCTGAATGACTCCATCGAAAAAACATCGCCGGATATCCAGCGGAAGCAAAAATGGTTCCGCGAGGTGAACTTCCGGCAGGCAGTTTCCGCCGCGGTGGACCGCGAAGCCATCGTTCGGCTCGTTTACCAGGGACGCGGTGCCGCCCTGTGGGGCTTGGTCGCACCGGGCAATCGCCGATGGGGAAATGAGAAACTCCCCCATCCCGCGCGGTCGCTTGATCGCGCACGAACACTGCTCAAGGAGGCTGGTTTTTCCTGGAGCAATGGTCCTGACGGAGGATCAACGCTCCTGGATTCCGATGGAAAATCCGTCGAGTTCTCCATCCTCACGAGTTCTACGAACGCAGACCGCGCAAAGATGGCGGCGCTCATCCAGGACGACTTGAAGCAACTCGGGATGCGCGTCCAGGTAGTGCCGCTCGAGTCTCGTTCTCTCCTCGATCGGGTCACCCAGAGCAGGGACTACGATGCCTGTATCATGGGGATAGCCAGCTACGATGCGGACGCGAATTCCGATATCAGTGTCTGGCTATCGAGCGGCGGATTACACTTGTGGAGTCCCTCGCAGGCGCATCCCGCCACATCATGGGAAGCGGAAATTGATCGGTTGATCGAAGAACAAATGTCTGCGCGTACTTTCGAACAACGGAAGAAACTGTATGATCGCGCGCAAGAAATTCTTGCCGAGAATCAGCCCATGATTTTTCTCGCGAGCCCGAATATTCTTGCCGGCGCCAAAAACTCCATCGGCAATTTCCATCCCGCCGTTCTGGAACCCTACGTACTCTGGAATGTGGAGCAGCTCTATCTCAAGAACGGGATGGAGAATGCCACCCGATGAGCCCCGTGGTGACAAAAGCCCGGAAGAAACCGCCGGCCGCCTGGAGCGACACGCGGCTCGTCAAAGCATGTCTCTCCGGCGATGAAGAAGCGTGGTCATTGCTCATTGATAAGTACAAGGCGCTGATCTATTCCATTCCCGTGAAGTACGGTTTGTCGCGTCAGGAAGCCGCCGACGTCTTTCAAGCGACCTGCACGGAGCTTCTCGTGCGGCTGCCCGAACTGCGCGAACCACGCGCGCTGCCCAAATGGTTGATGCAGGTAGCGCACCACGAAAGTTACCGGTGGAAGCGGCAAAGCCAGCGCACAGTGAGCCGCGATGCGGAGAGGGATTTACCGGAACCGACAACACCGGCCATCGCCGAGAGCCTCTTTCAGCAGACGCAGGAAGAGCAGATGCTGCGAGAGGCCATGACCGTGTTGACGCCGCAATGTCGCCGGCTCGTGGAGTTGCTGTTCTTTGAAACGCCGTCGCGGCCTTACACGGAAGTCGCGGCGGAACTTGGTCTGGCTGTGGGCTCCATTGGATTCACCCGCCAGAAATGCCTCGAACGGTTGCGGGTGCAACTCGACGAACTGGGTTTTAACTGATGCCGGCAACCCTCAGGAAAAATTCGCGGGATTCCCTCATCGCAAAATTGGGGCAACTCTCCGGCGATGCGGCCCGCCGCGGATTTTTTGCCCGACACAAGACGCTGATTCGCAAAGAGGTTGTCGAACAGCTCGCGCAGTTGGTCCTCGAGAGGGTCCGCGTGAGCACGCGCGAGGCGCTCCACCTTGCCGAAGCAGCCGTGCTCATCGCGAAAAAACTGAAGCGCAAAGAGTTCCTGGCGCTGGCCTTGCGCCAGAAGGCCAACGCCCTGTATTCCTCCGGGGACAATCGTGCCGCGGTCGAATATCACGAACAAGCTTTCCGGCTTTACGAATCGCAGGGGCATTGGAAAGAAGCGGCACGCACGTTGAGCACCTCCATCCAGCCGATGATCCTGCTGGGAGAGTACGACAAGGCGTTTCAGGCCGCGGAGCGTGCGCGAGAAATCTTTACCCGCCTGAACGATCCGTGGCGCTTGGCGCGGTTGGAAATCAACGTCGGCAACATCTATCACCGTCAAGACCGGTTCGAAGAATCGATTGCACACTACGAGCGTGCTTATGCCGACCTGATGCCATACAAAGACGCCGAAGGGATCGCCGTGGTCCTTAGCAATATGGCCGTTTGCCTGATCAGCCTCAACGATTTCCAGCGGGCCCTGGCAACCTATCAGGGGGCTCGTTCCTTCTGCCAGCAGAACAACATGCCCCTGCTGGTGGCCCAGGCCGATTACAACATTGCGTATCTCTATTACCTGCGCGGCGAGTACAGCCGCGCCATCGAGGCGCTCTATGCTGCGCGGCGCGCCTGCGAAGCCACTGGCGATGCCTATCACTTCGCGTTATGCCATTTGGATCTTTCCGACATCTATCTCGAGCTGAACCTTAGCGAAGAAGCCCGGGAAATAGCGCATGAAGGATTCCTCCGGTTCGAGAAGCTCGGGATGGGCTATGAGGCCGCCAAGACGCTGGCGAACGAAGCCACGGCCTATGGCCAACAAGGGAAGACGGTCCAAGCTCTGGAGCGCTTTGCAAAAGCGCGAGACATGTTTGGACGGGAGAAAAATCTCGTTTGGCCCTGGCTCATCGATTTGTACCAAGGCTTGCTGCTCTTCCACGAAGGACGTTACTTTGAAGCCCGGCGGCTGTGTGTTGCCGCCGCTGCTTTTTTCGATCAATCGGCGCTCTCCGGGAAAGCCGTACTCGTGCACCTGCTGCTCGCGCGCATTGCTCTGCAGGTGGGGGACTCGGCGGAAGCACAAAAGGAGACAAACGAATCGCTCGCGCGGCTGACTGGCCTTCAGACTCCAGTGCTTGCCTATCAAGCGCACTTACTCGAAGGACAGATCGCGCAAGCTCGCGACGACCGCGCGGCGGCGCACCAGGCCTACCTGGAAGCAAGGAAAGCGCTGGAAGCCCTGCGCAGCCGATTGCAAGGCGAAGAACTGAAGATCTCTTTTGTCAAGAATAGAATGCAGGTCTACGAAGCGCTGGTGGATTTGTACATTGCGGGAGATGGAACGGAGACCTCCACCGAAGAAGCGCTCGCCTGCATGGAAGCTGCGAAATCGCGCAGCATGATCGAAATGATATTTCAAAGCGGACAGAGTCTTCCGCTGGGTGAAGCGGGCCAGAGCGACCTCGTCCGCAGAATAAGAGACCTGCGCGAGGAACTCAACTGGTACTACCACCGTATCGAACTCGAGCAGCTTCGTCCCGAAGAAAAATCCCACCAAAGACTCGGGAGTTTGCGGGAAAAGGCTCAATTGCAGGAGAAAGAACTGATGCGAACGCTGCGCGAGCTCCCGGCGCACGAGCGGGAGAACGCCACGCTGGAAGCTCCCGCGGACTTTTCCCTCGCAAAGCTTCAAGCCCATCTTCCGCAGGACACCACCCTGGTCGAATACTTTTCGGCTGGCGAACGCCTCGTAGCCGCGGTCATTACCCGCAAGGATATCCAGATTCTGCCCGTGACCGTACTGTCCCGGGTTGCTCATTTTCTGCAATTGCTGCGATTTCAACTCTCCAAGTTTCGCATGGGCAACGAATATGTCCGGCGATTTGCAGAACCGCTTTTGAGTGCCACCCATAGCCATCTGGAAACTCTCTACAGCGAACTCATCGCACCCCTGAGACCATTTTTCGAGGGAAGGCACCTCATTGTGGTGCCCCACGGGCTCCTCCATTTTTTGCCATTCCATGCTCTGAGAAATGGAGAACAGTATCTTTGCGATGCCTTCACGGTTTCCTACGCTCCCAGTGCGACGGTTTTCTCCTGGTGTCAGGAGAAACCGGCAAGCGCAAACCTGAGTTCGCTCGTTTTTGGAATCGCCGACGAGCGAGCGCCGCAGATCCTCGAGGAAGCCCAGTCCGTGGCGGCGCTCCTGCCAAAATCTTCGCTCCACGTTGGAGACCGTGCAACGTCCTCGGTGCTTCGCGAAGAAGGTCCGCAGAGCGGCCTTCTTCATCTCGCTACTCACGGCATCTACCGGCAGGACAACCCGATGTTTTCGGGCATCCGGCTAGGCGATGGGTACCTGAATCTGTATGACCTCTACCAGATGCGTTTGGACGCCCGGTTGGTGACTCTGAGCGGCTGCGCCACAGGCATGAACTTCGTCGCAGCCGGCGACGAATTGCTCGGACTTCAGCGAGGCCTTTTCTGTGCCGGAGCGACAACACTGCTGCTATCGTTGTGGGACGTACACGATCAAAGCACTTCGCAATTAATGCAATTTTTCTATCGGGATTTCTTGCGCACCGGCAACATGGCAGGCGCACTCCAGCACGCCATGCAAGAACTTCGGCGCGAGAATCCCCATCCCTACTTCTGGGCACCCTTCGTCCTGGTCGGCAAACTCTCTGATTCTACAAGGCTTACCTAATCGCTAAGACTCATATATTTCTTGGCCCTCTGCCTGCCCTTATGCCATGAGGATGCCAGACCGTCCCATTCACCGGGGATCGCTCGGGACGCGGAAAGAAATTTGGGGGAAGAGTATGGAACACTTTGCGACCGAGAAGTGGATCGATTTCGTGAATCAGGCAGTGGACACCAACGAGAAGCAGTTGATGGAGCGCCACCTCCAGCAAGGCTGCAAACGGTGTAGAAAGACAGTTTCGCTGTGGCAGAAAGTTCGGCAATCAGCGGCTTCGGAAGCGAACTACCAGCCTCCCGAGCACGCCGTGAGGCTCGCCAGGGCCGCCTTTGCGGAAGCCGGGTTGGCGGGTCAAAGAAAGGGAGCGGGCAGCCGCATCAAACTTCTCTTCGACAGCTTTCTTCAGCCGGCTTTCGAAGGAGCTCGATCGGCAGGCGCTGGCACAAGGCAGATGCTTTATCGCGCGGACCCATTTCAGATTGATATTCAGGTGGAGGCCGCGGCTGGCCGGAACCGCATCGTGGTTACCGGGCAGCTCCTGAACTTGAGCAATCCTGGAATCCTTGACCAAGGCACGAAAATCGCTCTTTCCAACATGCGCGGAAAAGTTGTGAATGCCATGACCAATCAGTTTGGCGAGTTTAGTGGAGAGATTGAGAACAGCGGAGACCTGCAGATGACGTTCGCAAACCCCAGCAGCCGGCCAATCGTGATTTCGCTCCGGGATGCGCTTGGTAGTCTGTCTGGGAACGACTGATGGCAACCGATTCATGCCCTTGCCGCACATCGCAGCCCTGGCACGAAGGTACCAAGGCCGCGGCCTTCAATGGCTCCGTCATGGGTATCGCCTCGACGACGGATTGGGACACCCCTTCTTCCTTTTCCAACTACGGCACCACGGACGCCTGGATCGCCGCCCCCGGCGACTACGTCATCAGCACCTTTCCTGGCGGAACCCATCCTAGCGCTTCTGGCACCTCGTTCAGCTCTCCGCTGGTCGCGGGCACGGCCCCGCTGCTCATCAGTGCAAAACCGTCGCTAAACCAAAAGCAGGCCGCCAGCGCTTTGTCACATGCGGTACGGCTCACGCCTGACCTCAATCATGGCCGCCTCGATGTGTACCAGGCCATCGCTGCGTGGCTGAATAACTCCAGCTCAAATTCCGGTTCGTGCTCCTTGTTCTGCTGGTAACTGCCGTGTCGAACAACGAAATTCCGCCGCCCACCATGAGTTCTTCAGCCTCGCGTGCGCCGGACTTGCTTCGCATCAAGCAGCTCGAAGAACAGACTTCCGCGCTTCGTAAGTCGGTCATCTGCGCTTTCAACCAGCTTCTGGATTTAAAAGACCTAAATACCGGCGTGCACAGTACGCGGCTGGCGGAATGGGGCATGCGTGTCGGACGAGAACTGGGCCTGGAAGAAGCCGAGCTTCAGAATCTCGAAGTTGCCGCGCTCCTGCACGACATTGGTAAAGTTGGCATCCCGGATTCCGTCCTCCTCAAGCCTGAGAGTCTGGACGCGGAAGAATACGCACTCATGAGAAAACACTCCGAGTACGGCTGGGCTGTCCTGCGCATGCTTCCAGGCTTCGAGCGCGCCGCTCTTGATATTCTCCATCATCACGAATCTTTCAACGGAAAGGGATACCCGGCGGGACTAAAGAACACTGAGATTCCCGTAGTTTCGCGGATTGTCTGCGTCATCGATGCCTTTGATGCGATGGTTTCATCTCGTCCTTATCGAAAAGGCCTGCCATACCAAGAAGCTGTGCGCCGGCTCAACGAGGCAAGTGGCACTCAGTTCGACCCTACTGTCGTCAAGTCCTTCCTGTCCTTCGCGGAATCAGAAATGTCCCGGGTCTTCGCCGCCGCCGGCACGTCGGTTTCATCAGCCCTTTGACATCCTCCTCCCCCCGAACGGGGAGAATTCCTGCGGCGTCTCGCTGGTTTGCGAGGTCTTTTCGGTGGGTTCTTGGGCCGAGCGCCTTGCTGCGCCGCTCGCCGGGCGTCGCAAAGAATGTGGCGCAGTTCTTTGCTGCAAAAAACGAGATGAGCATGACCACCGAGCGACGCTGTTAGAGGCAGAGAACGATCAGGCAAGAAAGGTAGACATCAACTCCGCCCAACAAGTGGAACCACGCGATCTTGAGGAATTTGAAGTGCCGTTCGATCCGATGAACTGGCTGAGCATGGACGCTCCATCGGTAAACTGCATGTGCTTGTGGCAAAGCGCGCCCCGTCTCTAAGGTACTACGGTAATATTCGTGACCGGATGTATTTCCATCCACTTCGCATGGAAAGTGTCTTGGACTAAAGTTCCAACAATTTGAACGTGAGAGCCCACCGGTGGCAACGAGACTTGATCGGTGTAGTTGGCACATGCCGCCTTGGCGTCCTGTTGGCTGACGTGAAATCTGCAAACGATCTCAAAAACCAAATTGCCTTGCTCATCGCTTAGGTTCCCAGCGTTCAATAGATTCTCGAATTCCGGGTCTACCTTCAGCCATCCGTGCGTGTCTCCATCAGCTTCATGGCGAACGCCATCAGGCTTCTTGCCGGCAGTAGCATCCACGATTGTTCCAGCGACAGTGATGCATGGTTGTTTCACGATAAGGCGCAGCGGATGGTAAACGTGGCTCCACAAGCTCGCATCACACGGCGTTTCCGGTGTCGGAGAGGTTGGGGGCGTAGGAGTCGGTGGTGTTGGAGACGGTGAAACGATCACGAACTTCGACGAGACCCAACCGACTTGTTCGTCCTCCGTCCTAACGTGATAGAAGCCGTTATCTGGCGTCGCATCCACAAGAGTTAATCTTGCGCCCTTAGGGAGATGCGCCAGAGCTACACTTCCCTTCCAGGGATCACGCCGAAGGATTACATTTCCGTTGGTGGCGGCAGTCTGCGCCAAGACAGAGAATGGACAGACAAACAGAAAGAATAGCCCGACAAAGGTTCGCTTAGAACTTATCCTCATCATGTCTCTGCTCCCTCCATTTTTTCATCTTGCTGATCGAACTGGGCCCATCGTGAACCATATCTACTTGGAGATAAGCATTCGGCCTTATTGGCGACTGAGTAGATATGCGATGTTACCAATTCAAGCTTAGCCGCCGCTTGATGTTTTGAAACTAAAAGTTCGGTGAACCGGGGAGGACTAAGAATCTCCAGACGTTGGCGGCGCGCGGAGACCGGCCGACCCGGCCTAAACTCAACCGCTAGCTTACGCAAAATGACTCACAACCTTATTTCTGCAGGAATTAGGCCTGCTCGCCGACTTTGTGCGAAGATGCCTTTTGGGGTCAAACGATCCACTCGGGGCCTGATGCCATTCTCTCGATCCAGCCAATCCGCGGGCCTTCTCCGCGCGACTGCAGTACAAGCCATCTGTGTGACGCTGCTTCTGAACTCCGGGTTGGCCCAACAAAACCCCGCGGAAAAGGAACCCGTCCGAGGGCAGCAGAGCGGCACGAGCACGGGCGGCGCGCACGCTCCAGTGAAGGACGCACTTTCGCGACCGATAACGGCCGGCGGCTTTGTTGACGGCGCACCGGTCATTTTTGTCGATATGACCCACACGGCTGGCCTCGACATTTTCCATCATCGCTCAGGAAGGCCCGAGAAAAGGACGATTGTCGAGACGC
>Ga0209161_10002101_pt1 | contig 16376 bp, 17 predicted proteins | sample GraSoiAngelo_155_FD_186169 | JGI IMG/M metagenome (GOLD analysis project Ga0209161, IMG submission 186169) | Grasslands soil microbial communities from the Angelo Coastal Reserve, California, USA - 14_1009_13_30cm (SPAdes) (version 2) | ecosystem: Environmental > Terrestrial > Soil > Grasslands...
GGGCTCGGTGAGACCAAAGCAGCCGACGGCCGTCCCCGCGGCGAGCGCGGGGAGCCACCGCTCCTTCTGGGCGTCGGAGCCGTAGGCGTGGATCGGGTACATCACGAGGGCCGACTGGACCGAGGCCGCCGAGCGGAGACCCGAGTCGCCGCGCTCGAGCTCCTGCATGATGAGCCCGTAGGCGACGTGGTTGAGGCCGGCACAACCGTAGCCCTTCAGGGTCGCCCCGAACACCCCGAGCTCGCCGAGCTTGGGGAGCAGGGTCACCGGGAAGGTGCCCTGGCGGTGGTGCTCGGTCACGATGGGAAGGTACTCGGCCTCGACCCAGTCACGGAGGGCGTCGCGCACCATGCGCTCGTCCTCGGACAGGAGCGCGTCGATGCCGTAGTAGTCGACCCCCCGGAACTTCTCCATGGCTCACGCCCTCGCCGCCCGCATGCTACACCCCGGGCTCACGGTTTGAGAAGAGGAGGGTCAGGCGTTGAGGAGCTCGAAGATGCTGCCGACCAGGGCCTCGTGGTCCTCCACGTTGTTGCGGAAGATCCCGAGCTCGGGCAGATCGGTGAGGTCGACCGTCTTGAAGGGCGCGCCCGGCTGGTACTCGGCGAACGAGATGACCTGGAAGCAGGACCGGCCCGGCTCGGGATGCTCGGTCACGAGGACGAAGTAGAGCTTCGGCCACTGGCGCCGGGCCATCAGGAAGACCGACCGGTCCCCCCGCTGGTTCTCGACCGAGATGAACTGGTCGATGTGCGGCCGATACTTCACCTCGAGCAGGAGCTCGAACGGCTCGCCGGTGCCGGTCTCGAGGCTCGCCCGGAAGTCGGGCGAGAAGTCCTCCCGGCCGAAGCGGAGCGGGAACTGCTCGGTGTGGAAGCGGTCGACGCGATAGCGCGCGCGCCGGAAGATCGACTCCACGAGGGCTTCGGCGATCCGGCTCTTGGCCTCGAGGAGGTCCATCGCGCCGGCGCTCAGGCCTCAGACATTGGTCGGGATCGACGGGCCGTCTTCGTTCAGGGCCTTGACCAGGGCCTGGGCCAGGAGCTGATCGTGCTCGTGGGTCATCGCGAAGACGCGGCACTGGGCCACCTTGCCGGGGAGGTACTTCAAGAGCTCGCGCAGCGGCTCCGCGCTCACGCGCTGGGTGGTCGGGTCGTAGACGTAGATCTGGCGGTCGCCCATCGCGAGCGGGTTGAGCGGCCGCGGATCCTGCTGGGCCATGTCGATCTTGAACGGGAGCTGTCGGAGCTCCCGGGGCAGCATCTTCCGGGCCTGCCCCTCCACGGTCGCCTCGTCCATGAAGCGCTGGCCGGGCTTGGCCTCAAAGAGGTCGAGCACGACCTCGTGCGCCATCCGCCACTTGAGCCGGCGGTCCAGGATCTGGCGCCACTCGGCGCCGAGGCGCTCCTTCTCAGGCTCGTCGGAGTCGTGCCAGCGGCCGACCTCCTCGAGGAGCGTCCACTCCGTGAGGTGCAGATACGGGTGCAGGTCCTTGCGCAGGTCGTAGGGGAAGGCGATCTGCATCGTCTCGCGGAAGATCTCCTTGAGGTGCAGGTCGATGCCGCGGGTGGTGCGATGGTAGTAGACGTTCGTGTACATGTAGAAGCGGGCGTTCAGGAACATGATGAAGGCCTGGAGCCCGCTGCGGTCGAGCGTGAGCCCGCTCTCGGTGAAGAAGGAGTAGTAGATGATGCGGTCGATGTCGATCGGGCCGACCGCGACCCCGCACATGTAGGCGTCACGGAGGACGTAGTCCATGTTGTCGGCGGTGAAGACGCCGGAGAGCAGGGGCTTGAGGTGCGGGAGCCACGTGGGGTGGCCGGCCTCAGGATGCGTGTACCCCTTGCCCATCAGGTAGCAGATCCACTCGGGATCGATCGTCTCGCCGGGGGCGAAGACGCCGCCCGGGCTCCGCCGGAGGCCGCGCAGGACGTCGCCGAGCTCCTCGCGGATGATGCGCTGGCCGACGAGCTCGTGCGTCAGCTCGTAGTCGGAGAGGAAATTGTCGTCGAAGAAATGGCCGAAGGGCCCGTGCCCGACGTCGTGGAGCAACCCGGCCACGCGCAGCAGCTCTTCGATCAGCGGCAGCGACGGCGTCTCCGGGAAGACCGCCTTGAGCGAGGGGTAGAGCTGCTGGGCGAGCCGGCCCGACAGGTGCATCACCCCGAGCGAGTGCTGGAACCGGCTATGCTCCGCGGCGGGGAAGACCCAGCGGGCGGACTGCAGCTGCGGGATGCGGCGAAGCCGCTGCACCCAGGGCGTGTCGATGAGATCTTGCTCGGTCGCCTCGCCCGGGATCCCGTCGGGGCGGGTGTAGAGGAGGTACCGGTGGATGGGGTCGGCGATGAGACCCCGACCGCGATAGGTGTCGGCCGCCCCCTTCATATCTCGCAGCGTACCCCACTTCCGCCCCGCCCGGCAAAGCCCGCGGGACTCATCTCGTGTACTGCCGGTCGTAGTGTTGGGTGACGGGTCCCGACCGCAGCGGCCGCCACCACGCCTCGTGGGACCGGTACCAGCCGACCGTCGCCTCGAGCGCCTGCTCGAAGGAGTGACGCGGCGCCCAGCCGAGGGCGCGCGCCTTCGACGCGTCGAGCGCGTAGCGGCGGTCATGACCGGGCCGGTCCGTCACGGGCTGGATCAGCGACTCGGGCTTCCCCAGCAAGCGCAGGATGCGCCGGGTCAGCTCCCGATTCTCGATCCCGGGCCCGCCCCCGACGTTGTAGATCTCGCCGTCCCGACCGTGGCGAAGGACGAGGTCGATCGCCGCGCAGTGATCGAGCACGTAGAGCCAGTCGCGCACCTGCCGCCCGTCGCCGTAGAGCGGGAGCGGCCGGTCCTCGAGCGCGTTCGTGACAAAGAGCGGAACCACCTTCTCCGGGTATTGGTAGGGCCCGAAGGTGTTCGCGGCGCGCGTGACGACGACGGGGAGCCGGTGGGTGATCCAGAAGGCGCGCGCGAGCAGGTCGGCCGCCGCCTTGGACGCGGAGTAGGGATTGGACGGGTTCAGGGGGTCGCTCTCGCGCGCCGCGCCCGTGGCCACGCTCCCGTAGACCTCGTCCGTGCTCACCTGGACGAAGCGGGCGATCCGGAGGTCGCGCGCGGCGTCGAGGAGCGTGCCCGTGCCGCCGACGTTGGTGCGGAGGAACTCGCCGGCGGCGAGGTTGGCGCGGTCGACATGGCTCTCGGCCGCCAGGTGCACCACGGCGTCCACCCCCTCCATCGCCTCGCGCACGAGCCGCGGGTCGCAGACGTCGCCGTGCACGAACCGGTACCGGGGGTCGCCCTCCACGTCGCGCAAGTTCGCCACGCTGCCGGCGTAGGTGAGCTTGTCCAGGTTGACGACGCGGTCCTCCGGATGGGTCTCGAGCACGTGGCGGATGAAGTTCGATCCGATGAAGCCGGCGCCGCCGGTGACGAGCAGCCTCATCCCGCTACCCGTGGGAGACGTCCCAGACCTCGGCGCCCGCGAAGTCCCAGGGCAGCCGCCCCTCGTCGCAGGTGGCGGGGTCCGGGGTGAAGCACAGGTCCGTGAAGTAGATGACGCGCCCGGGCCCGGCCGCGAGATTCCGCGCGCCGTGAGCGACGCCGGGCGGGATCCGGATGAGCCGCGACTGGCCGTCGCCGAGCACGATCCGGCTCCGCACCCCCTCGGTCTTCGACCCCTTGCGCACGTCGACCAGCACGCAGAGGAGCCGGTCCGAGGGCGGGACGAACCAGACGTCGGTCTGGCGCACGTGGACGTGGAAGGCCTTGATGGCGCCGGGCGCCAGCTCGCTGTAGGTGACCTGCTGGGCGGTGAAGCCGGGGAGGCTCCTGAGGGCGCCGGCCTCGAGTCGCGCGAGCTCGGTCAACGCCCCGCTGTCGTCGACGTGGCGCGGGAGGTCCACGATCTGGACGCCCTCGGGTCGGGGCGCCGGCCCATAGCTCTGGAGGCTGAACGCGCGCTTGGCGTCGGCGGTGAGGTCCATGGCCCCGGTCAGACGAGGCCGATCTGGCTGCGGTCGCCGAGCATGAAGTTATACGACTTCGGCTTGGCGTCCGAGCGATAGATGGAGACCTGCCGGCCGATCAGGCTCGACTCGATCCGGCCGGCGATGTCGGTAATGGACGAGCCCTCGAGGACGATCGAGTGCTCGACCTCGCTGCTCCGGACGGTCGCGTGATCGCCCACGGCCGTGAACGGGCCGATGTACGCGTTCTCGATCATCGCGCCCTTCCCGATGACGGCGGGGCCGCGGATCGTGCTCTGCACGACCTTGGCGCCGACCTCGATGATCACCTTGCCGAGCACCTCGGAGCGCTCCACCTCGCCGTCGATCCGACGGTCGATCGTGTCGAGGACGAGGCGGTTGGCCTCCAGGATGTCCTCCAGCTTCCCCGTGTCCTTCCACCAGCCGTCGATGACGCGCGGAACCACGACTCGGCCGTGGTCGATCAGCCACTGGATCGCGTCCGTGATCTCGAGCTCGCCGCGGGCCGAGGGAGTGATCGCCTTGACCGCCTCGAACACGTGCCCGTCGAACATGTACACGCCGACGAGGGCCAGGTCCGACGCCGGCGTCTTCGGCTTCTCGACGAGGCGGACGACGCGGCCCCCCGCCAGCTCGGCGACGCCGAACTGCTGCGGGTTGGGGACGCGGGCCAGGAGGATCTGGGCGTTCGGCGCCGTCGCCCGGAACTCGTCCACGAGCGACGTGAGCCCGGCCCGGATCAGGTTGTCGCCGAGGTACATGACGAACGGCTCCCCCGCGACGAAGGACTCGGCGATCAAGACGGCGTGGGCGAGCCCGAGCGGCGCCTCCTGCTCGATGTAGGTCACGCGCGCCCCGAAGCGGGCGCCGTCGCCGACCGCGTCCTTGATCTCCTGGCGGGTGTCGCCCACCACGATGCCGATCTCGCGGATGCCGGACTCGACGAGCGCCTCGAGCCCGTAGAAGAGGATCGGCTTGTTGGCGACGGGAACGAGCTGCTTGGCGGAGGTAAAGGTGATCGGCCGCAGGCGGGTGCCGCGCCCGCCCGACAGGATCAGGCCCTTCATGCGTTACAATGCTCCCACGCTGACAAGGGTTTGGGCGTCAGTATAGCAGCCGCGGCCGCGAGCCAACAAGGGTGGGCGGATTCCCGCTTGACCCGATAGGGATTAGGGGTATTATCAAGTAGATGAAAACTCTGAAGGATATGCTGGCGGAGGCTCGCCAGGTCGTCCCCGAGGAGGGCCCGGAGGAGCTGAGCCGGCGGCTCAGGGCCGGCGAGCCGGTCGCCCTGATCGACGTGCGCGATCCCGACGAGTATCGCGACGGCCACATCGAGGGCGCGACGAATATCAGCCGCGGCTTTCTCGAGTTCCGGATCGGCGCCGCGGTGACGGATCCCAAGACCCCGATGGTCGTCTACTGCCAGACGGGGCTCCGTTCCGTGCTGGCCGCCAAGGCGCTCCGGGAGCTCGGCTACACGACGGTCGTCAACCTCAAAGGCGGCTTCCAGAAGTGGGCCCAGTCGGGCCTGCTCGTGGTCAAGGACGCCCCGCTCACGACCGACCAGATCCAGCGCTACAGCCGGCACTTCCTTCTGAGCCAGGTCGGCGAGAAGGGGCAGCGCGCGCTCCTCCGGTCGAAGGTGCTCCTGATCGGCGCCGGCGGCCTCGGGTCGCCGACGGCGCTCTACCTGGCCGCGGCCGGCGTCGGGACGATCGGGCTCATGGACGGCGACGTCGTCGACCTCACGAACCTGCAGCGCCAGATCCTGCACACCACGGCCGACGTCGGCAAGCCGAAGGTCGAGTCGGGCGCCCGCAGCCTGAAGGCGCTCAACCCGGACGTGCACGTGATCCCGTTGCCGATGCGCATCGACGTCGACAACGTCCTAGACGTCATCAAGGACTACGACCTGATCGTCGACGGCTCGGACAACTTCGATACCCGTTACCTCGTCAACGACGCCTGCTACCTGGCCGGCAAGACGAACATCCACGGCTCGATCTTCCAGTTCGAGGGGATGGCGACGGTGTTCGCGCCGAACGAGGGCCCGTGCTACCGCTGCCTCTACCCGACACCGCCGCCGCCGGGCCTCGTGCCGAGCTGAAGCGAGGCTGGGGTCCTGGGCGTGCTCCCAGGCATGATCGGGCTCGTGCAGGCGACGGAAGCCATCAAGCGCCTCACCGGCGTCGGCGAGCCGCTCATCGGGCGGCTCCTGACCTACGACGCGCTCGGCATGCGCTTCCGCGAGGTCAAACTCCGGCGGGATCCGAATTGCCCGCTCTGCGGCGCGAACCCGACGATCAAGGATCTCTCGATCCACGCCGAGGGCGCGGCGGCGGCCTGCGCCACTCCCGGGGGCGACCACGGCGGCCCCGGAGCCGCCGCGACCGCCGCTCCCGCCCAGCGCGCCGGCGGCTGAGCCCTGCCGGTCAGGGGAGCCCTCGCGCGCTCCTGACCCGGTCCGAGGCCTGACGGCCCGGCCCGACTCGACCCGACCCCACACCCCCCGCAACTTCGCTTCCAACCCACCGAGATGTTATTGTTCTAGAGTAGATGCGGCTGCCGATCAAAATCTTCCTCGCCTGCGCCCTCGTCCTCCTCGTCCTGGCCGGAGTGGCGGTTTGGAGCCTGGTCGAGCTGGCTCACCTGGCCTCTGCCGAGCGATCGGTCACGGTCCAAACGGCCGAGGCCCTCCGGCTGCAGGTGGGGATCCGTGAGGCGGTCGTCGAGGCGAGCCACCTGGAGATGCGGAACCTGGTCTTCGGTGATCGCGAGTACGCCGCGGTGTCGAGCGCCCGCGCCGCGCGCATCGCGCAGGAGCTCGACCGCGTGGAGGAGCTCGTGACGACCGACGCGGAGCGGGACGCCCTCAAGCAGGCCGCCCAGGCCTTCAACGACTTCCGCGCCATCGTGGTTCGGGCCCGCGGCCTCCGGGCGGGGGGGGACGTGAAGAGGGCCGAAGAGCTGATGCGGTCCGCCGGACAGCCGATCGTCACGCGGGTCATGTCCACCATGGACGGCCTCGTCCGACTCACCCAAAGCTCGCTCGATCGGAGCCAGACGGAGGCGACGGCGGCGCTCGGCGAGACGCGGACCGCGATCGAGCGGCTCCGCGCCCGCACGCTGACCGCGGTGACCGTGGCGATGGTCGCAGCGGTGCTGGCGGCGCTCGCGGGCACGGCCACCATCGCGGTACGGCTCACACGATCGCTCCGCCGGCTGTCGGAGGCGACGAAGGCCGTCGCCGAAGGGGCGTTCCGCGAGCCGCTCCCGATCGAGTCCAAGGACGAGGTCGGGGAGCTGGCCCAGTCCTTCAATCGCATGGTGGAGCGGCTCCGCGAGATCGACCAGCTCAAGGAGCAGTTCTACACGACGGTCTCCCACGAGCTCCGCTCGCCCCTGAACGCGATGCGGGAGTCCGCGCGGCTCATCGAGGAGCGGGCGGCCGGGCCGCTCACCGCCAAGCAGGAGCGTCTCATCTCGATCATGCACCGGAGCACCGAGCGGCTCCTCCGGCTGGTGAACGAGGTGCTCGACCTCTCGCGGGCGAGCGCGGGCCTCCTGCCCCTGGACCGCGGCTGGTTCGACGCGGCCGTGGTGATCGCGCGCACGCTGGACGAGCTCCGCCCCCAGGCCGAGCAGCGCGGCATCGCGCTCCGGTTCGAGAACGGCACGGGGGCGCCCCGCGTCTTCGGCGACCAGGACCGGATCGTCCAGATGGTGGTCAATCTCGTGGCCAACGCGCTGCGCTTCACACCCTCGGGCGGCTCCGTGACGGTGCGGGTCCACGCGACCGAGACGGACGTCCGGGTCCTGGTCGAGGACACGGGCGCCGGCATCCGGGCCGAGCTCCTCCCGCACGTGTTCGAGCGCTTCCGACAGGCCCACAGCGGGCTGGGCGGCACCGGCCTCGGGCTCGCCATCGTTCGCGCCATGGCCGAGGCGCACGGTGGTCGCGTCACCGTCGAGTCCGAGGAGGGGCGGGGCAGCCGGTTCACGATCACGCTCCCGCAGGGCGCCCAGACCCCGGCGCCCGTGGCCGCCCCGACGCGATGAGGCCCGAGCGGCGCCGGTGACCGACAAGACGATCCTCATCATCGACAACGACGAGGCCCTCGTCGACGTCCAGTCGTTCTACTTCTCCGAGCACGGCTACACCGTCTACACGGCGCTCGACGGCGACGAGGGCGTCGAGCTGGCGGTCCGCCACCGCCCCGCGGCGATCGTCTGCGACGTGATCATGCGGAACATGCACGGCTTCGAGGTCCTCCAGGCGCTGCGCCGCCGGCCCGAGCTGACCCGGACGGTCGTGATCATGACGTCGGCCAAGGCCTACAAGGGGGACATCGCGCGCGCCCTCGAGCTGGGCGCGACCGATTACGTGGTGAAGCCCTTTCGCACGGACGAGCTGCTGTCAGCCGTCGAGCGGCACCTCGCCGCGGCCCGGGAGGCGTAGATGCGGGTGACCTTCTGGGGCACGCGGGGGTCCATCGCGACGCCCGGCCCCTCCACCACCGTCTACGGCGGCAATACCTCCTGCGTCGAGGTGCGGTGCGGCTCGGAGATCCTGATCTTCGACGCGGGGACGGGCATCCGCCCCCTCGGACAGGCCCTCGTCGACGAGTTTCAGGACCGGCCGTTCACGGTTCATCTGTTCCTGAGCCACACGCACTGGGATCACATCCAGGGCTTCCCGTTCTTTATGCCCGCCTATCAACCGACGGCCACCATCCACATCTATGGCTCGACCGGCCTCGGGCGTCCGCTGGAAAAGTTGATGCGGGGCCAGATGGACCCGGACTACTTCCCGGTCGCCCTCGGCGAGCTGGCCTCGACCCTCCTCGTCCACGAGCTCCGCGGCACCGCGGTGGAGATCCGCGACGTGACGATCACGACCGCGTACCTCAACCATCCGGGGATGAACCTGGGGTACCGCGTCGCCCACGGCGGCAAGACCCTTGTCTACGCCACCGACAACGAGCCCTACCGCGTGACGCTCGACCGGCTCGGGCTGCGGGGGGCGGCCGGCCGCGACTTCGGCCGGCGGCTCGACGAGGAATTCATCCGGTTCGTCGACGGCGCCGATCTCTACATCGGCGAGGCCCAGTACACGGACGAGGAGTACCCCCGGCGGATCGGCTGGGGGCACTCGTCCGTCTCGGCGACGGTCGAAGCGGCGCTCGCGTCGCGCGTCGCATCGCTCGCCCTCTTCCACCACGATCCGATGCACGACGACGCGACGGTGGCGGGAATGGCCGACGCCGCGCGCCGCCTGATCGCGGCGCGGGGGTCGGCGCTGCACTGCTTCGCCGCCCGGGAAGGGGCGGTGATCGACCTCTGACCCCCCGGGCTACTTGCCGAGCGGGGTCTCCCGGTAGACGCCGACCGTCACCTCGACGTCCTCGGCCTGCCCGTTGCGGAGGACGCCGAGGCGGACCCGGGTCCCGACCGGCGTGACCGCCACGAGGCGCTGGAGATCCTTCGGCGCCTCGACCGGGGCGCCGTCGAACGAGACCACGACATCGTTGGCGCGGAGCCCGCCGCGCGCGGCGGGCTCGCCCGGCATGACCTCGCGGATCACGGCGCCGCGCGGCTCCTTGAGGTTGAGCGCCGTCAGCTCCTCGTCGCCGACCTCGCCGATGCTCACGCCCAGCCAGCCCCACTCGATCTTGCCCTTCTCGGCGAGCTGCGGCAGGAGCTGCTTCAGGAGGTTCGACGGGATCGCGAAGCCGATGGAGCCGTTACGAGCCGCCATGCTGTTGACGCCGATGACCTCGCCGGCCATGTTGACCAAGGGGCCGCCGGAGTTGCCCGGGTTGATCGCGGCGTCGGTCTGGATGAAGTCGAACCCCGGCGCGGCGACGGAGAGCGGCGCGCCCTTGCGGCTCACGATCCCGAACGAGACGGTCTGCTCGAGGCCGAACGGATGGCCCAGCGCCAGCACGAGCTCGCCGACCCGCACGCGGTTCGAGTCGCCGAGGGGCAGCACGGGCAGGTTGCTCGCGCCGTCGATCCTGATCAGGGCGAGATCGACCCGGTCGTCCTTGCCGGCGACCTTGCCCGCGAACCGCCGACCGTCGGCCAGCCGGATCTGGATGGCGTCGCCGACGTCGACGACGTGGGCGTTCGTCACGAGCAGGCCGGCCGCGTTGATGAAGAAGCCCGAGCCGGTGCCCCGGCGGGCCTCGCTCGGCGGCTCCGGCTTCTCGCTCGCGGTCCCGCCGCTGCTCCGCCCCACGCGGACCTGGACGAGCGCCGGCTTGAGTCGCTCGGCGAGCTGGCTCAGCAGGTCGTCGAAGCGGGCCAGCTCCGGCGCCGCCTGGGCTTCCGCCGACTCCGTCCAGAGCGCCGGCTCGGCCGCCAGGGCGGGGGCGGCGCAGCCGACGGCGAGCAGGACGGTCGCAACGCGGGCGACGGTCGTCGCGGGAGAGAGCACGCGCATCAGGCCCTCCTTTGATTTCCCTTCCAGTATAGCGGCGCCGTCCCCCCGCGCCTAGCGATTCGCCTCACGGACGAGGTGGCCGAGCTCGGGGAGCACGAGCTTCTCGAGCGCGAGGCGGCAGGCGTTGGGCGACCCCGGCAGCGAGACGACGATCCGCCCGCCGCGCACGCCCGCGTGGGCGCGCGACAGCATCGCCGCCGGCCCGATCTCCTGGTAGGACAGCATCCGGAAGAGCTCGCCGAAGCCGGGCAGGTGTTTGTCGAGCAGCGCCTGGACCGCCTCGAAGGTCGAGTCCCGGGAGGTGATGCCGGTCCCGCCGCTCAGGATCACCGCCTGGACCGCAGGGTTCGCGCACTGCTCGCGCACGATCCGCTGGACGTCGACGGGCTCGTCCTTGGTGATGGCGGACCCGACGAGCGTGTGCCCGGCGCGGGCGAGGAGATCGCGGACCACGGCACCCCCCGTGTCCGTCTCGGGCGTCCGGGTGTCGGAGATCGTGAGCACGAAGCAGGCGACCGACGTCGGCGCGTGCGCGCGGTGCTCGCGCGGCGTCGCGTCGGGCCCCGTCATGCTAGCGTGCCGTCCGCGCCGTCGTGTTGCCGGTCAACCGCGTTCGCCGCCGGTGTTCGGACTCTGCCGCCGCGGCCACACGAACGCGACGTCGGCGACGGAACACTAGTCGGGCATCTCCACCAGGATGTCTCCGGCCTCGACCCGCACCCGGTAGCGTGGCACCGACTCTCCCGGCACCGTCATGCAGGCGCCCGACCTGGCGTCGAACTCCCACCCGTGCAGCGGGCAGATCACGATCTCGCCCTCGAGCTGGCCGTCGCCCAGCGAGCCCGACTGGTGCGGGCACTCGTTGCCGATCGCGACCACTTCGCCACCGAGGTTGAAGAGGGCGATGTCGCGCCCGCCCGCGTAGACGGCGAGGCCCGTTCCGGGCGGGAGGTCCGCCACCCGCGCGACCTTAACCTCCGTAGGCACGGTTCAGCACCTCGACGATGTGGAGGACCCGCACGCCCGCGCCGCGCTCGCGGAGGCCTTGCGCCAGCTGCAGGATGCACCCCGGGTTCGCCGTCACCACCGCCTCCGCCCCCGTCTCGAGGACGTGGCGCGTCTTCCGTTCGAGGAGCCGGCCCGCCATCTCGGGCTGCGTCAGGTTGTAGATGCCCGCGGAGCCGCAGCACCAGTCGGCCTCCCGGAGCTCGACGAGCTCGAGGCCGGGGATCTGCGCGAGCAGCTTCCGCGGTTCTCCCCGGATCCGCTGGCCGTGCACGACGTGGCAGGGGTCGTGGTACGTGGCGGTCAGCGGCACGGGGAGGAGGGGACCGCGCAGCGGCTCCCGCGCCAGCTGCTCCGAGATGTCGCGCACGGACAGGGAGAACGCGCGCGCCCGCGCCGCCCACGCCGGATCGTCCGCGAGGAGGTGCCAGTACCCCTTCATGTGGGCGCCGCAGCCGGACGTGTTCACGACGACGGCCTCGGCGCCCGCCTGCTCGAAGGTCGCGATCGTCTGCCGGGCGAGGGCCCCGGCGCGCGCGCGGTCGCCGCCGTGGGCATGCAGCGCGCCGCAGCAGCCCTGCCCGCGCGGAATCACGACCTCGTAGCCGTTCTTCGCGAGCACGGACGCGGTCGCGCGGTTGTGCGCCCCGAAGACCGCCTGCTGCACGCATCCGGTGAGGAGCGCCACCCGAGCGCGGCGGGCGCCCGCCGCGGGAATCTGCTCCGGCAGCGGCGCCCGGTCGGCCGCCGGTGGCAGCGGGGGCAGGAGCGCCTCCCACGCCGCGAGCGTGCCCGGCAGGATCCGCAGGAGCCCGCTCGCGCGCACGAGCCGTTGGAGCCTTGTGACCTGGTAGAGACGCAGCGCCGCCGCCACCAGCGCGAGCGCCCGCGGCGACGTGAGGAGCAGCCCGAAGTTCAGCCATCGGACGGATCGCCGCACGGGGCCGCCCGGGCGCTGGCGCTCGATCTCCGCCCGCGCCGCCTCGATGAGCCGGCCGTAGGGAACGCCGGCCGGGCAGACGGTCTCGCACGCCCGACAGTCGAGGCAGAGCGACAGATGCTCGACGAGGTCGATGCGCCCCTCCGCGAGCGACTTGATGAGGACGATCCGCCCGCGCGGCGAGTCCATCTCGGTGCCCAGGAGGGAGAAGGTCGGGCAGGCGCTGAGGCAGAGCCCGCAGTGTACGCACTGGTTCACGCCGTCGACCGAGAGCCCGTGGAGCCGGAGTCCCGCCGGGGAGGGGGCCGCGGGCAGAGCGTCCGTCCGCTCGGGCCCCATCACATGCCCCCGACGAAGCGCCCGGCGTTGAGGATGCCCTTCGGATCGAGCTGGCGCTTGATGCGCTGCATGATCCGGAGGGCCGCGCCCGGCTGATCCCACACTGGCATCAGCGCCTTGACGGCGAGCGCCGCCGCCTCGAGGATCGCGTGCCCCCCGCCCGCGTGCGCGGCCTCCCGCCAGTCGCGGAGCGCGGCGGCGACGGCCTCGGCCGCGTCGCGCGGCCCCGCCAGCGCACCGACGATCGCCCCGACGCCCGCGTGGGCAGAGAAGGCGGCGCGGAGCCCCGCGTCGCGCGCGGTCGCGCCCGCCCGCTCGGCGACCTCGGCCACCCGCGCGGGGAGGACGGAGAAGCGCATCACCGCCGCCGGCTCCGCGAGCGCCCGGCGGGCCGCCGTCGGCAGCACGCCCCACGTCGCGGCGGGCAGGTCGCGAACCTCGCCGCCCCCCGCCGCCTCGCACAGGCGCGCGAACTCGGCCCGCTGCCACCGGACCTGCTCCGCGAGACCGTCGAAGCCGGCCACCAGGGCCGGGCGATCGCCGTCGAGGCCGAGGGCGGCGGCGGCCTCGCCGTCGACGAGGTCGAGTGCCGACGGGAGGAGGTCGGACGCGCTCACCGCGCGCGCCGCGAGCCCGCAGTCCTTGAGGCTCCCGAAGCGCACTGCGACCAGAATCTCCGCGTCGGGCGTCGGCCGGAGCTTGACCGTAGCCTCGACGATCACGCCGAGACTGCCGAAGGCGCCGACGAAGAGCTTGGGGAGGTCGTAGCCGGCGACGTTCTTCACGACCTTGCCGCCGCCGTGGACGATCGCGCCGTCGGCGCAGACGACCGTCAGGCCGAGCAGCAGATCCCGCGCGGTCCCGTAGAGGTGGCGCCGGGGGCCGGCCGCGTTCGCCGACAGCACCCCGCCCACCGTCGCCACGTCGGCGTCCGGCGGGTCGAGCGAGAGCCACTGCCCCCGCGTCGTCAGCGCCGCCTGCAGCGTCTGCATGGTCGCGCCCGCCTCGACGGTCGCGGTCAGGTCCCCGGGCTCGTGCTCGATCAGCCGGTCGAGCCGCCGGAGCCCGAGCACGAGGCCCGCCCGCGCGGCGGGCGCGCCGACGCCGACGCCGGTCCCCCCGCCCCAGGGCGTCACCGGGATCGACGCGTCGTTGGCCAGCGCCAGCACGGCGCTCACCTCGTCGACCGAGCCCGGGAACACCGCGGCCGTGGGCGTGCGGCCGTCGACGACGTAGGGGGAGAGCTCGACGCCGGTCAAGAGGTTCGCGGGACCGACGACGCCCCGGAGCGTTTCGAGAATCGCGTCCGCCACCGGACCGCCGGCCCGCCCGCGCTAGAAGCGCTGGGCGAGCCCCTTCTCTTCGATGGCGTGCGGCCGGTAGGGGACGGGGCCGACTTCCACGCACGACTTCTTCGTCGGGAAGATCTTGCCCGGGTTGCAGAGCCCGCCCGGATTGAACGCGTCCTTGAGGCGGCGCATGAACTCCAGGTCGGCGGCGCTGAAGATGAAGGGCATGAAGTCGGCCTTCTCGAGCCCGATCCCGTGCTCGCCGGAGATCGAGCCCCCGACTTCGGCGCAGACCTTCATGATCTCGGCGCCGGCGGCGACCACGCGCGCCTCCTCGCCGGGGATGCGCGGGTCGTACAGGATATTCGGGTGCAGGTTGCCGTCGCCGGCGTGAAAGACGTTCCCGACGCGGAGGCCGTGCGTCTCGACGATCTGGTTGACCCGGTTCAGCACGTACGGCAGCCGCGTCCGGGGGATCACCCCGTCCATGACCATGTAAGCGGGGGACACGCGGCCGTACGCGCCGAAGGCGGACTTGCGACCCTTCCACAGGAGCTGGCGCTCGGCCTCGTCCCGGGCCGTCCGCACCTCGCGCGCACCGCTCTCCCGGCACGCCGCGACGATGCGCTCGACCTGCGACTCCATGCCCGCCGCGAGGCCGTCGACCTCGATCAGCAGCGCCGCCGCCGCGTCGCGCGGGTACCCGCAGCCGAACGCGTCCTCGACGGCCTGGATCGTGAGCTGGTCGATCATCTCCATCGCCGCGGGGACGAGCCCGCGGGCGATGACCGCCGAGACCGCCTCCGAGGCCTGGGTGACCTCGTCGAAGACCGCCAGGACGGTCTTCACCGCCTGCGGCTTGCGGAGGATCCGCACCACGACCTTGGTGGCGACACCGAACGTGCCCTCGGACCCCACGAACACGCCGGCGAGGTCGTAGCCGAGCGCGTCCCGCGTGCGACCGCCGAGCCAGGCGATCTCGCCGTCGGGCAGGACCACCTCGAGGCCGAGCACGTGGTTGGTCGTGACGCCGTACTTGAGCGTGTGCGGCCCGCCGGAGTTGTTGGCGATGTTGCCGCCGATCGTGCACGCCTGCTGGCTCGACGGATCGGGCGCGTAGTAGAAGCCCTTGGGCCCGACCGCCCACGAGAGGTGCAGGTTCACCAGGCCCGGCTCGACGACGGCGATCTGGTTGTCGTAGTCCACCTCGAGGACCCGGTTCATTCGCATGAGCGAGATGACGACGCCCCCCTCCGACGGCAGGCACCCGCCCGACAGGCCGGTGCCCGCGCCGCGGGCCACGAACGGGAGCGCCTCCCGGTTGGTGAGCCGGACGATCGCGGCGACGTCCTCGGCGGAGCGCGGGAAGACGACGAAGTCGGCGAGGGCGCGGAAGAGCGTGAGGCCGTCGGACTCGTAGACGAGGAGCTCTTCGGGATCCGACAGGACGCCGTCCCTGCCGACGATGGCTTCGAGCTCGCGGCGGAGGCTCCGCTTCCGCGCGTCCGTCATGGCGGTGCCATTATAGCATTCGGCCCAGCCCCCGGATCAGCGCCCGGCGCCGTACTCGCGGGACAGGTACTCGACGATCACACGGGCGTCCTCGTCCCCGATCGGCGCGCCGAACACCTTGATCATCTTGTTGACGACGCCGCGCCACTGCGCCTCGCCGCCCCGCGGCTGCATCGTGATGTAGTCGACCGAGTGGCACATCTGGCAGGCCTTCTGCGCGACCTCCATTCCCGGGCCTGCCTTGAGCGCACCCTGATCGGGGGGCAGCGTGATGGCGACCGCGCCCGCTTCGGCGGCCACCGGGCCGCTCGCGAGCAGCGCCACCAAACGGAAGACGAGGGTGCGCGTCATCGCCGGCGCCTCAGCCGACCTCGAGGTCGACGCGCTCGACGACGTTCCTCAGATAGCCGGCGGGATTCCAGAGCGGCACCAGGCCCTGGGACTCGCCGATACCGTTCAGCGCGCGGACCATGACCGTCTGCGGGCCCCGTCGGGCCGGCGCCCACCGCGCCGACCACTCGCGGAACGAGTAGCGGCCGAGGTCCCGCCCGAGGGTCGTCGCGTGCCAGGTCTGCCCGCCGTCGTCGGAGATCTCGACGGCCTGGATGCCATAGCCGCCGTCGAACGCGATCCCGGCGAGCGTCGCCGGCGCGCCGACGGGAACGCGGGAGCCGCTCTCCGGCGACGCGATGACGGAGCGCGTCCGCATCCGGCTGATCGGCACGGTGCGGGCGGGGGCGGTGCCGGGCTCGACGCAGCCGCACGGCGTGTCTGGAATCCGATAGGCGGGCTTCATCCAGAACCTCTCGAAGGGCTGGTCGGTCACGGTGATCTCCGAGAGATTCTTCACCCAATAGGTCGAGTACCAC
>Ga0209161_10002102_pt1 | contig 16376 bp, 19 predicted proteins | sample GraSoiAngelo_155_FD_186169 | JGI IMG/M metagenome (GOLD analysis project Ga0209161, IMG submission 186169) | Grasslands soil microbial communities from the Angelo Coastal Reserve, California, USA - 14_1009_13_30cm (SPAdes) (version 2) | ecosystem: Environmental > Terrestrial > Soil > Grasslands...
AGCAACGACTTACGGCGCACGATCGCGTCCCGCTGGCGGCACCGTCGAGCCGCTCCGCGGTTGCACGACACACACAAACGCGCACATTAGACGCCCGCTATGGCCATCCGCCGCATTCGTCAACTCGGCGATCCGATCCTGCGGGTCCGCTGCGAGCGCACCCAGGATCCCAAGTCGCCGGCGATCCGTCTGGTCGCCGACGACCTGCGGGACACCCTCAAGGCCGCCCGCAAGCGGTTCGACATGGGCCGGGCGATGGCGGCCCCCCAGATCGGCGCGCCGGTGCGCGTCGTCGTGGTCGAGATCCCCAAGCAGATGCGTTGGGTGATGGTGAACCCCGAGATCACCGACGTCGGGCCCGACGATTTCCTGGTGTGGGATGACTGCTTCTGCTTTCCGAACCTGCTGGTCCACGTCTCCCGGGCGTACCAGATCACGGTGACGTGGCAGGACATCAACGGGGACACCCATACGGAGCAGCTCGAAGGCCCGATGGCGGAGCTGGTCCAACACGAGGTCGACCACCTCGACGGCATCCTCGCCGTCGATCGCGCGACGGGACTCGACCCGTTCGCCTTCCGCCGCGAGTGGGAGAAGTTGCACGACACCGCGGAGCGCCACGGCCCGCCGAAGCCCCGGGAAATGCTCTAACCTCGGCGGGCACCTTTGGGGCTCAGCAGCAGCCGCTATCGCTGCACCACGGGCAGTCGCGCACGGGGCTCACCTCCTTTCTTTTTTCGGGAACGCACACCGACGACGCACTTGCCGCCACGCCGCAGGGCGAGGCGGGTGCGGAGTCGCCGCAGATCTTCCTGGGCGTCCACACAACAGCACGCCGTCTCGATGCAGGCAGTCAGGGGTTTGAGCAGGGGATGCTGCTTTTGGCGCAGGGCGTAGTAAGCCCAGCGCCCCTCGCGCCGCTCCTCGACGAGACCAGCCTCTTTGAGCTGGCGCAGCTGGCGGCTGACGTTGGGCTGGGGCTCACCGAGGGCGTCGACGAGCTCGCAGACGCAGAGGCCGTCGGGCGCGACGGTGAGGCAGCAGCCGATCCGCAGCCGCACGCTGTCGCCCAGCGCCGCAAAGGCGCGATCGAGGTCACCCGTCCTGAGCTCGGTTGTCATATTCCTAAATCGGAATATGCATATATGGGTGGCTACGTCAAGTCCCCAACGCGTTCCGGCGACGGCCGGTTTAGATTGACCTGTGACAGGGGTGCTCGCCGGCGTCCCGCGGCGGGCTGAGATCACACCCTCACCACCTGATCCGGTTCGTACCGGCGGAGGGAGTCACGATGTCCTGCGTCACTCAGATGCATCGCGCCCGCCAGGGCGCCGTTACCCCCGAGATGCACCGCGTCGCCGAGCGCGAACAGCTCGTGCCCGAGCTGGTCCGCGACGAGGTCGCGCGCGGGCGCCTCATCATCCCGGCCAACGTCGGGCACCTCGCCAAGCGGCTCGACCCGATGGCGATCGGCAAGGTGGCCCGCGTCAAGATCAACGCCAACATCGGCAACTCCGCCGTCACCAGTGATATCGACGGCGAGCTCGATAAGCTGCACCACGCGGTGCACTACGGGGCCGACACCGTGATGGACCTCTCGACCGGCGGCGACATCGACCGCATCCGCAAGGCGATCATTGACGCGTCGCCGGTGCCGGTGGGAACCGTCCCCATCTACCAGGCGGTGCAGGACGTCCCGCGGATCGAGGAGCTGACGGCCGACGATCTGTTCGACATGGTCGAGCACCAGGCACAGCAGGGCGTCGATTACGTCACCGTGCACTGCGGGATCCTGCGCGAATACGTCCCGCTCGCCCTGGGTCGAGTGACGGGGATCGTGTCGCGCGGCGGGTCGTTGCACGCCTACTGGATGACGGCCCACAACCGGCAAAACCCGTTCTACGAGGACTTCGACCGGCTACTGGAGATCGCCCGCCGCTACGACGTCACGCTGTCGCTGGGCGACGCGCTGCGACCCGGGTCGCTCGCCGATGCGAACGACCGCGCCCAGTTCGCCGAGCTGGAGACGTTGGGGGAGCTGACGGCGCGGGCGTGGGCGCGGGACGTTCAGGTGATGATCGAGGGGCCGGGGCACATCCCGCTGCACCTGATCGAGATCAACGTCCGCAAACAGAAAGAGCTGTGCCACGAGGCGCCGTTCTACACGCTGGGCCCGCTCGTGACGGACATCGCGCCGGGTTACGACCACATCTCCTCGGCGATCGGCGCGGCGATGATCGGGTGGTACGGCGCCGACATGCTGTGCTACGTCACCTGCAAGGAGCATCTCGGGCTCCCCAACGCCGAGGAGGTGCGCGAGGGTGTGATCGCGTACAAGATCGCCGCGCACGCGGCGGACATCGCGCGCGGGCGTCCCGGCGCCCGCGACCGCGACGACGCGCTGTCGCGCGCGAGGTTCGGGTTCGACTGGAACGAGCAGTTCCGCCTCGCCCTCGACCCCGACCGGGCGCGGCAGCTGCACGACGAGTCGCTGCCCGCGGAGTACTTCAAGAGCGCCGAATTCTGCGCGATGTGCGGGCCGAAGTTCTGCTCGATGCACATCACGCGGGAGATCGAGCGGAAGTTCGGAAAAGATGCGGGCGTGGTGAAGGAGGCGGTGCCAGCGGACTGACGGCGTGCGCCTCCCCCTCTTCCCTCGGACTCGCTGGGGCAAAGTCCGGATGCTGATCCTGCTGAGCATCCTCCCCGCGCTGTTCCTCGCCGTTTGGTTTTTCACGATCCGGATGCCCGGCGATACGTTCGCCGGTCCCCTGCTACCACTAAAACCCGACCAAGAAGCGCTGCGCGAGCGCCTGCAGCACCACGTGGTGCGTCTGGCTGGCGACATCGGTGAGCGCGGCGTGGCGAAGCCGGCCGCCGCCGTGCGGGCCGCGGCCTACCTCGAGACTGAGCTCACCGCGATGGGTTACACCGTGGCGTCCCAGGCGTACGACGCGCACGGCCAGCGGTGGCGGAACCTGGAGGCGACGCTGCGCGGCACGGCGCAGCCGGAGCAGATCGTCGTGGTGGGAGGGCACTACGACACGGCGGAGGGCGCGCCAGGCGCGGACGACAACGGCAGCGGCGTCGCTGGCACGCTCGAGTTGGCGCGGCACTTCGCCGGGAAGCCGGCGGCGCGCACTATCCGGTTCGTGTTCTTCGGCACGGAAGAACCGCCGTCGTTCCCCACCAGTGCGATGGGGAGCAGGCATTACGCCGACGCAGCGCGGTCACGCGGCGACCGCATCGTGGCGATGCTGTCCATCGAGTCCATCGGCTACTACGACCGCGACCCCGGCAGCCAGCGCTATCCGTTTCCGCTGAACCTCGCCTACCCGGACGTCGGCGACTTCATCGGCTTCGTGAGCAATCTGAAGTCGGGCCCGCTCGTGCGGCGGGCGATCGCGACGTTCCGCCGCGCCACACGATTCCCGACCCAGGGCGCCGCCGCGCCCTCCTGGGTGCCCGGCGTGTGGTGGTCCGACCACTGGTCGTTCTGGCGGCAGGGATACCCGGCGATCATGATCACCGACACGGCGCCATTTCGAAATCCGTTCTACCACACGGCGCAGGACACGCCCGACAAACTCGACTACGGCAGGATGGCGCGCGTCGTGGACGGGTTGGGCGCCGTGGTCGTGGACGTCGCCGGCAGCTAGCTCAACCCCTCACCAGCGCGAACGCCCGCACCGGAAAGCTGCCGATCCCCTTGACCTTCGGCGGTACCGCGAAGAATCGGAACCCGTCGCGGGGCAGTTGACCCAACCCGCACAAGTGCTCGACGATGGGAATGCCCGACCCGAGAAGTGCGGTGTGGGCCGGCCGCGTGCCGTCCGTGTCGTCGTCGATGTTGAGCGAGTCGATGCCCACGAGCGCCGCTCCCGCGTCGACGAGCCACCGGGCCGCAGCCGCGGTGAGAAACGGGTGGCCCTTTCCGTACTGTTCGGTGCGCCAGTGCCGGTCCCAGCCGGTACGCACCAGTACGGCCTTCCCGCGAGCGTCGATCCCCGCGAACGCACCGGCCTCGATGGCCCGACCCCGCACCGTCGCCGTGACGAGGACGCCTGCAAGATCCGCTACCGCCTCGAGCGCGTAACCCGCCACGTCTTTCCCCTGCTCGAAGCGGTGCCACGGGGCGTCGATATACGTCCCGGTGTTGGCGAGCAGCTCGATCATGCCCATCTGGAAGGTGGTGCCGGCGGCGTAGCGGGCGGTCGACTTATCGCGGCTCAGCCAGTCGCGGATCTTCGGCGCGGGGAGGCCGGGGTACGTCACCATCCCGTCCTCGATCTCGTGGCTCAGGTCGATGAGGCGATCGTTCACTTGAACACCCGGGCCAACGCCTTGAGGAGCTGACCTTCGATGGAGCTGCCGTTGGGAGCTTCCGAGAGCACGATCGCGAGCCGACGCCGCAACAACGGATCGCGGGTGGCCTGCGACGCGAATTGAATCGTCAACGGAACGAACCACTGTGCCTGTCGCGCACCCGACCCGGCGCGCGCGACGACGGCGTATTGCTCGAACAGCGCCAGGAGAAACGCCCCCTTGGAGGGGAACTGCCGGTAGATCGCTCCCTTGGTGAACCCGGCCCCCGTGGCGACCTCGTCCAAGCTGGCAAGCTCGACCCCGCGCTCGGCGAAGACCCGGAGGCCAGCCTCGACCAAAAGCGTCCGCGTCTCGTCTTTCCGCCTCTGTCGTATGATTCCCATGAGTACCTATGATACTGATGGGAATCAGATCTTCAACCCTGCGACCCTTGACAGAAACGAACGGTCGTGCTTTTTTGCTCATGATGACTGCGACCAAAGGCGCAACTACCCGGCACGCCGTCCTCGAGCGCGCGACGCAACTCGCAAGCCGCGTCGGACTCGGTGGGCTCACCATCGGCAGTCTCGCTGACGAGCTCGAGCTCTCCAAGAGCGGCCTGTTCGGCCACTTTCGATCGAAGGAAGCCCTGCAGATCCAGGTCCTCGATCACGCTGCCGCCAGATTCGTCGAGAGCGTCGTGCGACCGGCACTCCGCGAACCGCGCGGCGAGCCGCGGATGCGGGCGCTGTTCGAGCGCTGGCTCGACTGGGGGCGTTCGAGTCCCATGCCCGGCGGATGCCTGTTCGTCGCCGCCGCCACCGAGCTCGACGACCGGCCGGGTCCGGTCCGCGATCATTTGCAACAACTGCAACGCGACTGGCTCGGCGTCATCGCGACGTCGTTTCGGAAGGGGATCGAGGAGGGCCATTTCCTCGCCGACGCCGATCCCGAGCAGTTCGCCCACGATCTCTACGGTGTGATGCTCTCCTATCACCATGCACATCGATTGATGCGGGAGGCGAAGGCGGAGCCTCGAGCGCGTCGCGCTTTTGAGGCGCTACTGTCGGCCGCTAGGCGGCGCCCATGAGCCTGCAACTCAAGGCACTGCGCATGACGATGAAGGCTCTGGAACGCACCGCGCCGGGGCTCGGAGCCGCGCTGGCCGAGCGGCTGTTCTTCACCCCGCCGCAGTCGGCGCTCGCTCCGGCCGTTCGTGATCTACTCGAGACCGGGGACGCCTTTCGCGTCTGCGTCGATGGCCAGCGGATCGCGGCGTGGGCGTGGGGCCGCGGCCCGGCGGTCATCCTCGCCCACGGCTGGGGCGGGAGCGGAGGTCGGCTCGCCACGGCCCTGGCGGCGCCACTTGTAGAGAGCGGGTTTTCAGTGGTCACGTTCGACGCCCCGGGTCACGGCCTGTCCGACGGCCGGACGAGCTCCATGCCGCAATTCGCCAGGGCCCTCCACGCGGTGGGCGACGCCGCTGGCTCGGTGTTCGCCGTGGTGGCGCATTCGATGGGCGGCTCCGCCAGCACGCTGGCGATGTTCCAAGGACTGAAAGTCCAACGCGCCGCCTTCATTGCGCCGGCCGCCGACCCGGCGCGCTTCGCGGTGGACTTTGCCGCGTCGCTCGGCGTCGGCCCAGCCGCGATGGCGAGGATGCGCCGGCGCAGTGAGGCCCGTCTGCGCTTCCGGTGGGCGGACCTCCACGTCCCGCGCATGGCGGCAGTCCTCGACGTTCCTCTTCTTATCGTGCATGACCGTGGCGACTCGACGGTCCCCTGGGAGGAAGGCTCTGCGATCGCGGCCGCGTGGCCCGGCGCGGAGCTGGTCACGACGACGGGGCTGGGGCATCGCGAGGTGGTTCGCGACCCCGGCGTCGTGAAGCGAGTGGTCGAATTCCTACGCGAGGGCGCGGAAGCAACGCCGCTCGAGGCGCGACCCTGCGCGATCGGTGCGGAGGCCGCCTGGGTGGACCGTGACCTCTACGAGAGGGATGGCCGGGCTCTCAGGAACGCCCCGATAGACATACCGTAGAGTATCTCAGATACTTACGGGTATCTCAGCAACCCACTCAGACGCCTCCAAGACTTTGGGGCGCTGAGGCCGTAGCGCGTTGACCAACAGGCGCATAGGCATCTAAGTTACGCCCTCGCACGCGAATCCACGCGCCGGCGCGGTCGACACTGGAGCTCCATGCCGTACATCATCGCGGAACCCTGCATCAACGTGAAGGACCGGTCCTGCGTGGACGTGTGTCCGGTGGATTGCATCTACGAGGGTGAGGACATGCTGTACATCCACCCCGATGAGTGCATCGACTGTGGCGCGTGCGAGCCGGAGTGCCCCGTCACGGCGATCTTCCCCGAAGAAGACTGCCCCCCGCAGTGGAAGAGCTTCATCGCCAAGAATCGCGACGTGTTCAACGGTCCCAACCCGCCCGGCAAGCCGCAGCGCAAGGGCGCCTAGAGTCCCTCCAGAAACTCCCCGAGGATCCGCGTCGCGGCGAGCGGCTGCTCGAGCGGCGCCAGATGTCCCGCCGCGGGCACGCGCTCGTATCGCGCGCCTGGAATCGCGGCCGCGATCGCTTCCATGACAGACGGCGGAGAGATGCGATCGTCCTCCCCGCCGAGGACCAACGTCGGCACGCCCACCGTCGGCAACGTGGGCCGGGAATCGGGCCGCTCCCGCAGGGCCCGGAGCGCGCCTACCATCCCCGACAGGGACATCCGCTGAATCATTTCGCGTACGTGCCGGACGACGTCGGGTTGGTTTTCGAGGGTCTGCGGAGCGAGCAGGTTGGGGACGAGGCGGTCGGCGACTGCCGTCTGGCCGTGCCGCTGCGCGACGGCTGCGAGGTCATCGCGGCCGCGCTTCGCCTCGTCCGAATCCGGCTCGGCCTTCGTGTCGCAGAAGATCGCCGCGCGTACGCGGTCGGGGTGGCGCCGCAGCAACTCGAAGAGGACGTAACCGCCCAGCGAGAGACCACAGACAACCGCCTGCTCCACCCCGACGCCGTCCAGGACCGCCGCGAGGTCGTCGGCGTAGCGGCGCATCGAGTACCCACTCGCGGGCGCGCTCGAGGCGCCCGCCCCGCGCAGGTCCGGGGCGATGCGCCGCCACCGCGTGAGGCCGGCGAGCTGGTGCTTCCACATCGTGTGATCGAAGGGGAACCCGTGCACGAAGAGCAGCGGCGGGCCGGCGCCGCGCATATCGACGGCCAGATCGGCGTCGTCGACCCAGAACACGACGCGCCGAAATCCGGTGGGCAGCGCCCGCAACGCCGCGAATGCCTTGGCGCCGTAGGTCGGGTCCAGCGTCACGCCGTGACGCGCGGCCAACTCCCGCGCGGCTTCGCCCGCCGGTGTCGGATGCCCGTAACCCGCGCCAAGGCCGTCGAGAACCACCGGAGTGCGGGATGGGGGATCGGGGATGGGGATGCCGTGGTGGGTGAGCAGTGTGACGGCGCCTCGGGACAGGCGTCTCACACGCCACACGTTCGCGATCAGCGCGGGAGCGACTCGGACCGCGAAGACCGTCGTCGGCCACCCGAGCACTGCCATCGCGAGCGCGAGGCCAGCCGCGGTCCCACCCGAGCCGACTGGCAGCACAATCGCGTCGGGGGGCGCAGGGAGCTGGTCGGCGAGCTCCAGCCCCGCGAGCAGGTGACCGATGACCGCCGCCGGGGCGGCCCCTCCTCCAGGAATCCAGCGGGGACGCCCGAGGCGACCGGCCGTGCGCCACGCGCGCCACAGCGCGAGCGGGAATCCCGCGTGCGAGCGGCTGCGCGCGACGAAGTCGGCGCGGTCAACGGACGCCGCGGCGAGCGCCCGGCTCGTCGCGGTCTCGGGCTGCGGGAATTGGGCGAGCACGGTGCGGTGCCCGAGGTGGCGGGCGTGCACGGCCGTCGCCAGACAGTGGGTCGAGCCGACTGCCCCGATAGTGACGCAGACCGTGCCGGCGGGCAGGCCGGCGAGCAGGAACTCGAGGCCGCGGACCTTGTTGCCGCCGTAGCGCGGCGATGAGCGATCTTCCCGCTTGAGCGAGACCTCGGTGCGGCTCGCGGACTCCAGGTCCGGCCGGGTGTCGAGGGGCGTGGGCCAGGCGCCGAGACTGCACGGCGCGAGGGCCATACGTATCTTTCGCGTCAGCTCAATCGGATCCATGACCATGCGGGTTTCGACCGATTACATCCGGCACGCGGCGCGGGCCGCACGCAAGTGCGGGGGAGACCCCTTCGGCGGCGCCCCCCAGCCGCCCGACGCCGAGTTCTACAAAACCCTCGCCAAAGCACTCGAAGAGATCGCCGCGGGGCTGGAGCAGCTCGGCAAAGAAGAATAGCGCGTGGACGGGTACCTCCGCTCCGCCGCCGCACTCGCCGACACCGTCGCGGCGTTTCGCCGCGAGCCGCTCGTCGCCGTCGACACGGAAGCGGCGAGCTTCCACCGCTACGTGGACCGCGTCTACCTCATTCAGCTCTCCACCCGGACCGCGACCGCCGTCATCGATCCGCTCGCGGTGACCGACCTGGCGCCGCTGGGTGATCTGCTCGCTGACGCGCAGATCGAGAAAGTCTTCCACGACGCCGATTACGATCTGCGCATCCTCGACCGCGACTACCACTTCCGCGCCCGGCGCCTGTTCGACACACGCATCGCCGCCCAACTGGCCGGTGAGCCCGCGATCGGGCTGGCGGCACTGCTCGAGAAGTACGTCGGCGTCCGGCTCCCCAAGACGCACCAGAAAGCCGACTGGTCGCGGCGCCCGCTGCCGGCAGAGATGCTCGCCTACGCGGCCGACGACACCCGCCACCTGCCCAAGCTCCGCGACGCGCTGCGGGACCGGCTCACTCAACTGGGCCGGAGCTCCTGGGCAGAGGAGGAATTCGTCCGGCTCGAGGAGCTGCGCTGGAGCGGACCGTCGAGCGAGGACGACGCCTACCTGCGGGTGAAGGGCGCGAAAGCGCTTCCCCCACGCCAGCTCGCCGCGTTGCGGGAGCTGGTCGCCTGGCGGGAATCGGTGGCGGCGCAGGAGGATAAGGCGTTGTTTCGCATCATCGGCAACGACGCGCTGCTGGCGGTGAGCCGGGGGCTGCCCAAGTCAGCGGCCGACCTGGCCAAGACGCCCGACCTGCCGGCCACGCTGGCACGGCGCCACGGCGCGGCGCTGCTCGACGCGGTCGCGCGGGCGCGGGCGATCCCGGAGCCGGACTTGCCGCAGATCGAGCGCGTGCATCGGGCCCCGAAGGACCCGAAGTTCGACGGCCGCGTGGAACGCCTCAAGGCCGCCCGCAACCGGGTCGCGCAGCAACTGGGGATCGATCCCGGCGTGCTGTGCGGACGCCCGACGCTCGAGGCCGTCGCCCGGGCGGCCCCAAGAGACCGCGCCGGGCTGGCCCGGGTGGACGAGCTCCGGCGCTGGCAGGCTGAGGTGCTCGGCGACGCGTTGCTCGCGGCGCTTTAAAAGCCGAGCATCGCGCGCACTTTCGGATCGATCTTCTCCGGCGTCCAGTACGGCTCCCACACGATGTCGACGTCCACGTCTTTCACGCCGTCCAGGGGGCGGATCGTCTTGTGGATGTCGTTGAGGATGAGGGGGCCGGCGGGGCAGCCGGGCGAGGTGAGCGTCATCTCGATGTGGACGTTCCCGTCCTCCACCTCCACGTCATAGACCAACCCCAGGTCGATGATGTTGAGGTTGAGCTCGGGGTCCTTCACGGCGCGCAGTGCCTGGCGCACTGCTTCGCCGGTAATCGTCCCAGTCGTCATGCAATCTCCACGAGCGAACCTACCCGCGGCGGCGCACCGTGGTCAATTGCCCGGCGCGGAATAGCCGCGCACGGCGCAGCGGCGGCGCCGCGCCACCCAGGCGTACACCCGTCGCGCGACGAGCCGCACGCCGGGAATCGCGAACACCAAGCGGGCGACGCGTCGTCCGCCTCCCGGCAGCAGCCGCAAAATCTCGGGAACCGCATCCGCGCCGGCGAAGACCCGCCGGTCGGGGAGCACGAGGTGCATCGCCGCGGCCAGCGCCGGCAGCGGAATGCCGAACCGCGCGACCGCCGCTTGGTCCTGAAACGGCACGAGGGCGATGCGATGTTCCCGGTCCCAGCGGCGGATCAGCTCGACACAGCGCCGGCACAGACCGCACTCGCCGTCGTAGATCAGCGTCGCGGCTGGGTCAATGGCCATCGCTCGCCCGGGCGGTGGCGTCCGCCGCGCGGCCGCGCACTTCCTTGAGCACCGTGAACGGCCGGCGCGCCCGCGGCGCGAACGCGCGATTCGTCAGCAGCACGACAAACACGCCCCGGTCCGGATCGATCCAGAGCGACGTGCCCGTCCAACCGGTATGTCCGAAGCTGCGCGGCCCGAACACGGTGCCGGCACTGCTCTCTTCCTCTCCGGTGGGCACCGCCTGCCAGCCCAGCGCACGCGCTTCCGTCCCGTGGCCGAAGTCCACCGCTTTCGTCGTGAACAATCGCACGGTGCCGACGCCCACCAGCCGGCGGCCGCCGGGGAGCGCGCCCTCGCGGAGGATGCACTGCGCGAAGCGGGCGACGTCGACGGCCGTAGCGAAGAGCCCGGCGTGCCCCGCGACGCCCCCGAGCCGCGCTGCGTTACGGTCGTTCACCTCGCCGGCGACCGCGTGGCCGTGCCATGCGCCGGTCGGCGCGATGCGACGGCGCAGGGCGGCGGGCGGCCGGAACAGCGTCTGCGTGAGTCCCAACGGCGCGAAGATCTCGCGTGCCGCGAAGCGATCGAGCGGCTCGCCGGCCGCGCGCCGCACGATTTCCCCGAGCAGGATCGCGTTCAGATCGGAGTAGACGACTCGCGTTCCCGGGCGGGAGATCGGCGTCGCGGCGAACACCCGCTGCAGCGCCGCGGCGGCGTCCGGCTCCTCATAGAGCGGCAGCGTGGCCCGCAGTCCGGAGGTGTGCGTGAGCAGCTGGCGCACGGTGATGCCGGCGGTGCCGTCGCCGTTGAACTCCGGCACGTAGCTGCGCACCGGCGTGTCGATCTTCACGGCGCCGCGCTCGACGAGCAGCATCAAGGCGGTTGTCGTCGCCACGACTTTCGTGAGGGAGGCCAGGTCGAACAGCGTGCTATCGGGGTCGACGGCCGGGCTGCGCGGGGACCAGGTGAGCCGCCCGTATCCTTTAATAAAGAGCACGGTGTCCGCGCGGCCCACCACGAGCGCGGCGCCAGGGTAGGCCCCCGCGCGGATCCCGGCTTGGATGATTGGATCGAAGGTGGCGGCGTCGAACGCCGCGGGCCGGGTCGCCGGTGCGGGCGGCCCAGCCGCCGACTGGAGCAGGACCAGCGCCGCTAGGACCAAACCCCGGGGATGCGCCGGTGGCAGGATGGGCAGCGGCCGTCCGGTCCGATGCGCTGCTGCTTGATCGTATATCCGAGGCGCTCGATCAGCAGGTCGCCGCAGTCTGGGCAATACGTGTTCTCCCACCGGCCGACCCGACCGGGAAGATTGCCGGCGTAGACGAACCGCAGTCCGGCCGCCGCCCCGATCTCGCACGCCCGCACCAGCGTCGCGGTCGGCGTGTTGTCGGGGTCGGTCATCTTGTAGTCCTTGTGGAACGCCGTCACGTGCCACGGAATCTCGGGTGACACCGCGGCGATGTACTCGGCCGCGCGGGTGAGCTGCGCCTCGTCGTCGTTGAACCCCGGCACGACCAGCGTCACGATCTCCAGCCAGAATCCGCGCTCGTGCACCAGGCGCACGGCGTCGAGCACGTGTTGCAGCACGCCGCCCAGCTCGCGGTAGCGGCGGTCGTCCATCGCCTTCAAGTCAATCTTGTAGCAGTCGGTCCACGGCCGGATGTAGTCGAGGACCTCCGCCGTGGCGTTGCCGTTGGAGATGAACGCCGTCTTGAGGCCGCTCGCCCGCGCGGTCCGGAAGACGTCCGCCGCCCACTCCGCGGTGATGAGCGGCTCGTTGTAGGACGACCCGACCATGCGGGCCCCCTGCCGCTGGGCGAGCTGCACCAACTCCTCCGGCCTCACGTCGGTGGGGAACACGCCCGCGGTGTCGTCACGCAGGGCCTGGGAGGTGAGCCAGTTCTGGCAATACCCGCAATGGAAATCACAGCCGAGCATGCCGAAGGTGAGCGTGTCGCTGCCGGGGAGGCAATGAAAGAACGGCTTCTTTTCGGTGGGATCGCACTGCAATGCTGCGACGTAGCCGGCGGGGACCAGGAGCGTGCCGTCTCGGTTGAACCGGACTTTGCAGATCCCCCGGCGGCCGGGCTTGACGAGGCAACGGTGCCCGCACGCGAAGCAGCGCACGGCGCCGTCCGGGAGCTTCTCGATCAGCTCGCCTTCCCGCACGCGGGCGTCGAGCACCTGCGCGAGCGAAGCGGCACCGCCGTCCGGGGCGTCGTGCGTCAAGAACGAGGTGATGCCGCGCTGGGTCACCACGCGCCCTTACCGGACGCTCCCGGGCGTCAGTTGATACAGCAGCACCGCCGTCCGGACGTCTCTGTCGGAGAGACGGCGGATGGTGCCCTTCGAGTACATCAGGTCGGTCGAATCCGGGGAGTGATCGAGCCCCAGCACGTGGCCGATTTCATGGAGGGCCACGGCGCGCACGTCGTCGGCCGCGAGGGGGCGACCCTTGGGATCGAAGGTGGCGATCGTGACCGTAGCGCGGAGGATATGTCCGTCCTGGTCCCACTCCAGGTCGGTCTGGCCGGTGCGCTCGATCTCGAACTGGATGCGCCACCGGAACGTCACTTCAGCGTTGGTCGAGTCGCCCCCGAGGTCGAAACTGACGGGGACGCCGGTGCGCTCCCACTCGGTGAAGCCATCGCGGATAGCGTCGATGAACGCCGGTTGAAAGTTGGCGACGGTTCCCGGCATGACGTAGACGCGCACGGGCCGCCGCGCGCGGTTGTCCCAGCGATGCAGCATCGAATCCTGACTCGCTGCAACGATCTCATTGAGGTAGGTGACGCCAGCGCTCGCGCGGAGGCGGCGGCGCGTTTCAGAACGGGCCAAGGCGTCCATGTAGGAACCGCCGGCAGTGTCGGGACCGACACCCTGGGAGGTCGTCGTCGTCGTCGCCTGGGGCGGCGGCGCCGGCTGGCTCGCGGTGTCGGGCGCGACCGGCCGCGACACGGTGACCCGCGTCTCCGCCGGAACCCGCTGGCGCATGAAGACGTTCCACAGGACCGCGAGCGCCATCAACGTGATGGACGCGGCGATCAAGGCGGTGAGCCGACGCTCGACCATACGCGCAATATGTCAGAACGCGCGGCCCGGCCGCTAGCTTTGCCCCACTGCCGTCTCTATGATTGTGGCCCCGCTATGTCGAGCATGGTGTGATCGCCTGGATCGCGAAGACCGTCGTGCGCCGCCGCTGGCTGGTGCTGGTTGCGTGGGCGGGGCTCGCGGCGCTTTTCCTTCCCCAGGCGCTCGGCGTTCAGCAGGTGCTCGCGGTGCGCGGCGGCTCGGACGAAGAGACGGAGTCGTACCGCGCGGCCCAGGTCCTCAAGCAGGCCTTTCCCGGTCCCTTCGCCGAGTACGTCGCCATCGTCGTGCACGGGCCCATCTCCCGCGCCAACCAGCGGTTCGGCGTTGTGCTGGACACGCTCGCGGCGGCGATGCGTCGCCGGCCGTATGTCCGGGAGGTGGTCGCGGCGAGCAGCCTGGGCGAGTCGACGTTCGTGAGCCGCGACCGCCGCACGACGTTCTTCATCGCCGCCCTCGCCACCGACCAGACCGACAACATCAGCAACAACTACGTGCCCGACCTCCGCGCCGTGCTGCGCGACGCGCTGGCGCGCGCGCCGGGGGGAGCCGGGTTCGACGTGAAGCTCACGGGCTACCCCGCGCTCGACTACGACATCCGGTCGATCAGCGCCGAGGACACCGCCCGGGGGGAGCAACGCGTGCTCCCCGTGACCTTGGTGGTGCTGGTCCTGGCGTTCGGGGCTCTGGTCGCGGCGTTGCTCCCGATCGCCGTTGGCGTGCTCGCGATCACGATCGCCCTCGGGCTGGTGACGCTCGCGGCGAAGTTCCAGACGATGTCCGTCTTCGTGCTCAACATCACAACCATGGTGGGGTTGGGCGTGGGCATCGACTACTCCCTCCTCGTGGTCACGCGGTTCCGCGAGGAGCTGAACCGCGGACTCTCCCCCCTCGATGCAGCGGTGCGCACGGTGCAGACCGCGGGGGCCGCCGTGGTCACGTCGGGCCTGACCGTGGTCGTCGGTTTCGCCGGACTGCTGACCACCCCGCTGGTGGAGACGCGCTCGGTGGGGGTGGGCGGCCTGCTGGTGGTGGGGACGGCGGTGCTGCTCGCCACGACGTTCCTGCCGGCGATGCTCGCGATCCTGGGCCGGGACATCGACCGGCCCCGCTGGCTGGCCCGGCCCCTGGCGAGCATGCACGCGCCGAGCGGGTGGGAGCGCTGGGCGCGGTTCCTGCTGCACCGGCCGTGGCGAGCGGTCGCCGGAGGCGGGCTCGCCGTGGCGCTCCTCACCTTCCCACTCACGCAGATCCGTATTGGCGTCCCGGCCCGGAACTGGTTCCCGCCGGAATCAGAATCGGGACAGGGGCTCACGGAGCTCCAGGAGATGGGCGCGAGCGGCGTGATCCAGCCGACGCGGGTGGTCATCCAACTCCCCGAAGGCGAGTCGGCGCTCTCCCCGATGCGGCTCCGCGGGCTGAAGACGCTGAGCGATTCGCTCCGCAAAGACCCGCGCGTGAAGGAAGTCCGCGGCGTGGCGACGATCCGGCCGGGCATGTCCTCGCTCCAGCTCGCGCTCTTCTACAGCGACGTGCGGGAGGTACGCGAGCGGTTCGCCCCGTTCTTCAACGCCTACCTGAGCGCGGACAACCGCACCACGCTCGTGGACGTAATTCCGACCGACTCCGTGTCACTGACCGGCCTGATGGACGTGGCGCGGCGCGTCCGCGCGGTGGTGTCCCGGGGCATCCGCGGCATGCAGGGCAGCGAGATCCTGGTAGGGGGCTTCGGCGCGACGAGCGTAGACCTCCAGCACCACCTCCTCAGCCGGCTCCCCGGCGTCGTGGCGCTGATTCTCGGCATCACCGCGCTGATGCTGTTCGTGGCTTTCCGGTCGGTGCTCGTTCCCCTCAAAGCCGTGTTGCTGAACTGCCTGTCGGTGAGCTCCGCTTTCGGCGTCACGGTGCTGGTGTTCCAGCACGGTTACGGCGGCCGCCTGTTCGGGCTCGACGGCCCCACGGAGGCGATCTTCGTGGTCGTTCCCGTGCTGATCTTCGCCACCGTGTTCGGGCTCTCGATGGACTATGAGGTGTTTCTGCTGACGCGGATGAAAGAGGTGTTCGACAAGACCGGGCGGAATGATCACGCGACGATGGAAGGGCTGTCGGCGACGGCGTCCACCATCACCTTCGCCGCCGCGATCATGATCGCGGTGTTCGGCGTGTTCGCGTTCTCCCGCGTCCTCGCGGTGCAGCTCGTCGGCTTCGGCCTGGCGATGGCGGTGCTGTTCGACGCGACGCTGATCCGGATGGTGCTCGTGCCCGCGATCATGCACATCGCGGGGCGGTGGAACTGGTGGCCCGGGGTTCGGGCGCCCCGGCAGGACGGGGAGAACAGCGCCTAGAGCTTTTTCAGGGTGCTCCCCCAGACGTCCCAGTGCCACGCCGGCACGCGCGTGCCGGTGCGCGGGTCCTTCAGCGGCTTGTACTGCAGCCAGGCTGGATGCAGTCCCAGCTCCCGCCCGACGGCGAGCAGCCCTTCCTTATTTGCGCTGACCAGGTGGGCCATCGGCTCCCCGCGCATGCGGTGGCGATGAAGCCAAACGCCGCCGTCGAGGGCGAAGCACATCCCCTCGCGGCGGCGCGCAAACTCCTTCCAGGGTCGGTCTACGAGCAGCTGATCCGGCCCTCCACGGTGGCGGTCCCGATCGGCGGCCCAGAACCGAAGAACAGGAAGCACTGGCGCGGCGTCTGCGCGTGCACGGCGGTCGCATTCCAACCGCCCGCAGACACGTTGACGGTGAGCGTGACCCCGGCGCTGGGCGAGAAGTTGTTCAGCATCGCCATGCTGGTGGTGTACTTCACGCT
>Ga0209161_10002104_pt1 | contig 16372 bp, 17 predicted proteins | sample GraSoiAngelo_155_FD_186169 | JGI IMG/M metagenome (GOLD analysis project Ga0209161, IMG submission 186169) | Grasslands soil microbial communities from the Angelo Coastal Reserve, California, USA - 14_1009_13_30cm (SPAdes) (version 2) | ecosystem: Environmental > Terrestrial > Soil > Grasslands...
GCACCAGCGGTCGGCGTCGGCCTTGCCGGTGTAGTGCAGCTGCTTCGCGATCCGCGCCGAGAAGATCTCGGCGCCGCCGCCGGGCATCGTCTGGAGCCCCGCGGCCTTCAGCCGCGTCAGCGCCTCGCGCGGCTCGATCTTCCAGCGCCGCCAGAGGTAGTCGATCTCGGCGGCGGTGAAGGCCTTGATCTGGACCGCCGGGCGCGCGGCGTGGAGGCCGCCGATCACGCGCTCGTAGTATTCGAACGGCCAATCGGGATGGTGGCCGCCGACGATGTGGACCTCGCGGACCTCGTCGCTGACCATGCCGATGATGTCCTCGACGGAGTACTCGAAGGCCCCGGCCTCGCCCTTCTTGCGCGCGAAGCCGCAGAACGAGCAGGAGAGCACGCAGACGTTGGTGGGCGAGATGTAGCGGTTGAGGACGAAGTAGACGCGATCGCCCTCGCGCGACGACTTGACGTAGTCGGCCATCCGGCCGAGGCCGAGTAAGTCCTCGGTCTCGAAGAGGAGGAGCCCGTCGTCGCGAGTGAGGCGCTGTCCGGCTTGGACGTTGTTCCAGACGGGGATCAATCGTTCGTCGGCGAAATGCAGGTGCTCACCTCCACGCCTCGTCGGCGGAACATTGAACGGCCCGCAGGCCGACGGTCGGATTATAGCCAGCCGCTGCGAGGGGTGTCGAGGTTTCCTGCCCGGGGAACGACGCGGCGATGCTATTCTCCAGCCGAATTCACCGAAACGATCTTTCCATTTCGACTGGAGGCAGGTATGGAGCGACGCAGATTCATCGTGAAGGCCGGCGGCGTCCTGGCTGCGGCCGGCGCTGCGGCGGCGATCGACGCGCCGAACGTCATCGCCCAGCCGAAATTCCAGTGGCGCATGTCGACGACCTGGACTCCGGCGCTGGACGTCCTGCAGGGATCGGCCCAGCACCTCGGCAAGATCATCGACGAGATGAGCGGCGGGCGATTGAAGATTCAGGTGTTCGCCGCCGGCGAGCTCATGCCCGCGTTCGGCTGCTTCGACGCTGCGTCCCAGGGCACGACCGAGGCCTTCATGGGAGCACCTTACTACTGGGCCGGCAAGGAGCCGGGCCTGCAGTGGTTCTCGGCCGTGCCCTTCGGCCTGAACCCCCAGGGCATGATGGCCTGGTACCTCCACGGCGACGGTCTCAAGCTGTGGGAGGAGACCTATGCCACCTTCAATCTCGTGCCACGCCCCGGCCCCTCCACGGGCGTGCAGATGGCGGGCTGGTTCAGGAAGAAGATCAACAGCATCGCCGACTACAAGGGCCTCAAGATGCGCATCCCGGGCTTGGGCGGGAAGATCGTCGCGGCGGCCGGCGGTACCGTCGTGCTGACGCCCGGCGGCGAGATCTACACGGCGCTCGAGCGCGGCGTCATCGACTCGACCGAATGGGTCGGACCGCACGACGACATGAAGCTCGGGCTGCACAACGCGGCCCGCAACTACTACTATCCAGGCTGGCACGAGCCCGGGACGACCGCGGAGTTCGGTTTCAACAAGAAGGCGTACGATTCGCTGCCCGCCGACCTGAAAGCGGTGGTCGACTACGCGTGCCAGTCGACCCAGGTCCACACGCTGATGGAGTACGAGTACAAGAACACCGTCGCCCTGCAGAAGCTCAAGACCGAGTTCAAGAGCAAGGTGGAGATCGTGCAGCTCTCGCAGGCGACGCTGAAGGAGCTCAAGAAGCTCGCCGACGGGGTCATCAAGGAAGAATCCGAGAAGAGCCCCCAGGCCAAGAAGGCGTATGCCTCGGTCAAGAAGTTCGAGGCGTCGTTGAACGACTGGCGCCTGATCTCTGAAGCGGCCTACCACGCTCAGGTCGCGCCCGCCTGACCGGTCGGGACGGCGCGCGCCGACGGGGCGGAGCCGAGCGGCTCCGCCCCGTTCGCGTTTTACGGAGCCGCGATCAGCGCAGCGCGCGGATCAGCCAGTTGACGAGATCGGGGAACGCGATCACGAGCGTCAGCCCGATGAGCTGCAGCGCGACGAACGGCACCACCCCACGATAGATATCCAACGTCTTGATCTCGGGCGGCGCGACCCCGCGCAGGTAGAACAGCGCGAATCCGAAGGGCGGCGTCAGGAACGACGTCTGGAGGTTCACACCGATCACGACGCCGAGCCAGACCGGGTCGAAGCCGAAGTGCGTCACCAACACTGGCGTCAGGATCGGCACGTGGATGAAGCAGATCTCGAAGAAGTCGATGAAGAAGCCCAGCAGGAAGATCACGAACATCACGACGGCCAGGACGCCGTAGGACCCGAAGGGCAGGCCCTTCAGGAAGTCCTGGATCAGATGGTCGCCGTTGAGGCCGCGGAAGACCAGGCCGAAGCAGTTGGCGCCCACCAGGATGATGAAGGCCAGGCTCGTGATCCGGGTGGTCGCTTGCATGACGGAGCGGAGCATCGGCATCGAGAAGCGGCCCTTGACCATCGTCAGGATCAGCCCGCCGGCAGCGCCGACGGACGCGGCCTCGGTGGGGGAGGCGATGCCGGCGAAGATAGAGCCGAGCACGCCCACGATCAGCACGAGCGCCGGGATCAGCGCGAGGACGACCCGTTTGAACGCGTCCCCGCGGAAGGCGGCCAGCTCCTCCGCCGGAATGGGCGGCGCCAGATGCGGCTTCACGTGGGAGAGGATCACCAGGTAGACGATGTAGAGCGCCACCAGCACGAGGCCGGGGATGACGGCGCCGATGTAGAGGTCGCCGACCGAGACGCCCATGATGTCGCCCAGCAAGATCAGGATCACGCTCGGCGGGATGATCTGACCGAGCGTGCCCGAGGCGCAGATGGTCCCGCAGATGAGCTGCTTGTCGTAGCCGCGGCGGAGCATGGTCGGCAGCGAGATGAGCCCCATCGTGATCACGCTCGCGCCGACGATGCCGGTGGACGCCGCGAGGATCGCGCCCACGACCACCACCGAGATGGCGATCCCGCCCTTGAGCTTGCCGAAGAGCAGCGCCATCGTCTCCAGCAGCTCTTCGGCGAGCCCCGACTTCTCGAGCGCCACGCCCATGAAGACGAAGAGCGGCACGGCCAGCAGCGTGAAGTTCGTCATCGTCCCCCAGATCCGCAGAGGGAGGATGTCGAAGAAGCTGGCCCGGAGGTAGCCGAGGCTGACGCCGAGAAGGCCGAAGAAGAGGCCGGTGAAGGTCAAGCTGAACGCCACCGGGAAACCGAAGAACAGGAACGCGATCATCCCGGCGAACATGAGCGCGGCGAGGATTTGTTCCGGCGGCATCAGTGGATCTCGGCCGCGCGCGACTCGGGCTCTTCCCAGCCCATCGCCCAGTAGAAGTTCTTGATCGACTGCGAGAAGGCCTGGAGCGTCAGCAGCGCGAAGCCGACGATGATGACCGACTTGAGCAGAAAACGAAGCGGGATGCCGCCCGGGTCGGGCGAGCCCTCGAGCGCCACGTAGGAGTTCCTGACGAAGGGCCAGGTCGTGATCATGATCATCGCGGCCGACGGGTAGTAGAAGATGAGGTAGCAGACGAAGTCGAACCACGCCTTCTTCCGTGGCGACCAGCGCGAGTACAGGATGTCCACCCGCACGTGCTCGTTGTAGAGCATCGTGTAGCCGGCCCCCAGCAGGTAGACGAGCCCGAACAGGTGCCACTCGAGCTCTTGCGTGAACACGCTGCTCTTGTTGAAGGCGTACCGCATGATGACGTCGAAGAAGACCACCAGGACCATCAGGAGCATGATCCATGACACGCCCTGGCCGAACCGTTCCTGAAACGCGTCGATCTTCCGGGCGAGCTCTCGGAGCATCGGGCTCCTGGACGAGGAGATGAAACGGCGCTCACCTAATAGCACGAGGCGCTCCAGCGGGTCAACGCGCGGCGTGGACACGCGGGCGCTCGTCTGCTAGAAACGCAGCATGCTCACCACGACGATCGCCGGCAGCCTGCCCAAGCCCGCCTGGCTCGCGAAGCCCAACGTGCTGTGGGCGCCGTGGAATCTGACCGGCGCGGCCCTCGCCGAGGGCAAGCGCGACGCGGTGCGGCTGGCGCTCGCCGACCAGGAAGCGGCCGGCATCGACATCGTGACCGACGGCGAGCAGTCGCGTCAGCACTTCGTCCACGGATTCCTCGAAGCGATCGACGGTGTCGACTTCGCGAAGCGGGTCACCATCGGCATCCGGGCCGACCGCTACAAGGCCGAGGTGCCGACGGTGACGGGGCCGCTGGTCCGCCGCCGATCCGTCCACGCCGATGAGGTCAGGTTCGCGCGGGCCCACACCGCGCGGAGGCTCAAATTCACGATCCCCGGCCCGATGACGATCGTCGACACGCTGGCCGACGAGCACTATCGCGACCGGCGGCGGCTGGCGATGGAGTTCGCCCGGGTCATCAACGCGGAGGCCCGCGAGCTGGTCGCGCTCGGCCTCGACGTGCTCCAGCTCGACGAGCCCGCCTTCAACGTCTACATGGACGACGTCCGCACGTGGGGGATCGACGCGCTCCACCGCGCCATCGAGGGGCTCACCTGCAAGACGGCGGTGCACATCTGCTACGGCTACGGGATCAAGGCCAACGTCGACTGGAAGGCCACCCTCGGTGGCGAGTGGCGCCAGTACGAGCAGACGTTCCCGGCGCTCGCCGCCAGCCGGATCGACCAGGTCTCCGTCGAGTGCGCCAACTCGCACGTGCCGGTCTCGCTGCTGGGGCTGCTTCGGGGCAAGGACGTCCTGGTGGGCGTCATCGACGTCGCGACCGATGCGATCGAGACACCGGCTCAGGTCGCCGCGACCATCCGGAGCGTCCTGCCGTTCGTGCCGCCCGAGCGCCTCTACCCGTGCACGAACTGCGGGATGGTGCCGCTCGAACGCGACGTCGCCCGCGGCAAGCTCCGGGCGCTCGCCGCCGGCGCGGCGCTGGTCCGCGCGGAGCTCGGCGTACGCGCGTGATATCCTCTGCCTTCAGATGACCGAGCAGCGGCGATTCTTCGACGAGATCGCTCTGGGCGAAGAGTATGAATCACCGGGGCGCACCGTGACCGAATCCGACATCGTGATGTTCGCCGGACTCTCCGGCGACTACAACGTGCTCCACACCGACGCCGAGTTCATGAAGCAGTCGATCTTCGGCGAGCGCATCGCGCACGGCCTGCTCGGTCTCGCGATCCAGTCCGGCCTCTTCAGCCGCGCCACCCGGGCCTACGCCACGCTGGCGTTCGTGGGACTCCGCTGGAAGTTCAAGGCGCCGGTCAAGATCGGCGACACCATCCGGCTTCGGGCGAAGGTGATCGCGCGTAAGGACCTCTCCGAGCCCGGCCGCGGGCTCGTGACGCTCGAGCGCACGCTGCTCAACCAGCGCGACGAGATCGTCCAGCAGGGCGAGACCGACCTGATCGTGGAGAAGCGCGCGTGAGCCGCACGTTCTTCGAAGACGTCGTGGTCGAGCGGATCCAGGACACGCCGGCCATCACCGTCACCGAGGCCCACGTCGCCATGTACCACGGGGTGACGCGCGAGGCGGCGCTCGCGCCCGGCGCGGTGCCGGACATCCTGCCCCTGTGCCTTTCGGTGGGGCTGGGCTGGCGCACCGAGGAGCCGCCGATGGTGGTGCTCGCGTTCGTCGGGCTCGAGTGGCAGATCGTGCGCGAGCTCCACGTGGGCGACACGGTGCACATCCGCTCGCGCATCAGCTCCAAGCGGCCCATGCGCGACGGCGGCCTCGTGGTCGAGGACCGCGCGCTGGTCGATCAGCGCGGCGAGGTCGTGCAGCAGGGTAAGTTCACGTTTCTCGTGGCCAAGCGACCCAAGGAGGCAGTGTCATGACCTTCGACCCGAGGCACCAGAGCAAGATCCTCCTCGACGGCGCCGACCGCGCCGCCGCACGCTCGTACTTCAAGGCCATCGGCTTCACCGACGAGGACCTCAAGCGCCCACTGGTCGGCGTCGCCCACTGCTGGATCGAGGTCACGCCCTGTAACTGGAACCACCGGAAGATGGCCGAGAAGGTGAAGGAAGGAATCCGCGCCGCTGGCGGTACCCCGATCGAGTTCAACTCGATCAGCGTCACCGACGGGATCTCGATGGGCACCGAGGGGATGAAGGCCTCGCTCATCAGTCGCGAGACGATCGCTGACTCCGTCGAGCTGGTGGTCCGCGGCCACCTCTTCGACGGCTTCGTCGGCATCTCCGGCTGCGACAAGACGATTCCCGCGATGGTCATGGCGATGGCGCGGCTCAACCTCCCGAGCGTGATGCTCTACGGAGGCTCGATTGCCTTCGGCGAGTACAAGGGCCGCCGACTCACGATCCAGGAAGTCTTCGAGGCGATCGGCGCGTTCAACGCCGGCAAGATCGACGCCCGCGAGCTCAACGAGATCGAGGGCCGCGCCTGTCCCGGCGCCGGCGCCTGCGGCGGACAGTTCACCGCCAACACGATGTCGACCGCGTTCGAGATGCTCGGCGTGTCGCCCATGGGCTTCAACGGCGTGACGGCGGTCGACCCGCGCAAGGAAGAGGTCGCCTTCGAGACCGGCCGCCTGGTCATGGATCTCCTGAGGAAGGGCGTCCTACCACGCCGGATCATCACGAAGAAGGCGCTCCACAACTCGATCGCCGGCGTGATGGCGACCGGCGGCTCCACCAACGCCGTCCTGCACCTGCTCGCGATCGCCAAGGAGGCCGGCGTCAAGCTCGCCATCGACGAGTTCGACAAGATCTCCCGCAAGACGCCGCTGCTGGCGGACATGCGGCCGTGGGGCAACTACACCGCGCCCGAGATGCACGAGGCCGGCGGCATGGGGGTCGTCGCCAAGCGACTGCTCGAGGCCGGCCTGCTCTACGCCGACGAGCTGACCGTCACCGGCCGGACGATCGGCGAGGAAGCTCGCGCGGCCCGCGAGGCGCCCGGTCAGAAGGTGATCCGGCCGCTCTCCGACCCGATCAAGCCCGAAGGCGGCCTCGTGATCCTCAAAGGTAATCTGGCGCCTGAGGGATGCGTCGCCAAGATCTCGGGACAGAAGCGTGATTTCCACCGCGGGCCGGCCCGCGTCTTCGACCGGGAAGAGGACTCGTTCCAGGCCGTCAAGGCCGGGAAGATCAAGCCCAACGACGTGATCGTGATCCGCTGGGAGGGCCCGAAGGGAGGGCCGGGGATGCGCGAGATGCTCCACGTGACGGGCGCGCTCCAGGGCGCCGGCCTTGGCGACACGGTTGCGCTCATGACCGATGGACGATTCTCCGGGGCGACTCACGGGATCATGATCGGCCACATCGCGCCCGAGGCCGCCGAAGGCGGCGCGATCGCCGCGCTCCGCAACGGCGACACGATCGTGATCGACATCAAGAAGCGCAAGCTCGACGTCGAGCTTTCCGCGGCCGAGCTGAAGAAACGCCTCAAGGCCGTGAAGCGGCCCAAGCCGCGCTACACCTGGGGTGTCCTGGCCAAGTACGCCCGCCTCGTCTCCTCGGCATCCAATGGCGCCGTCACGGGTTGACGCCCGGCCCGAGGATCCCACTGACGGGCTGAGCCCGGTCTTCCTGGAGCTGCTGAACGCCGAGCCGCTCGCCACGCTCACCGTGCTCGACGCCGGGACGGGCGCGGGCCGGCTCGCGCTGACGCTGGCCCCGCATTGTCGAGCCGTGGTCGGCGTCGACCGCGAGGCCAGGTCGATCGAGGAGGCGCGCCGGCGCGCCGCGGCGGCCGGGCTCTCGAACGTCCGCTTCGTCGTCGGCGACATCGAGGTCGAGGAATATACGCCGTTCAAGCCCGAGCTGGTCACGGCCTACCTCTGCATGTCCGAGGCGATCGCCGAGCGGGCGGGGCGTGCGCTGCGGCCGGGCCAGATCTTCGCGTTCGTCGCGCTGCACCCCGACCAGTGGAAGGAGACGGGCCGCCCGTCGCGCTTCGCGTACGCGGAGACCGCCGCCCGTCGGGTTCTGAAGAAGAACGGATTCAGCGTCGAGCACCTGGCGGTCGAGCGTGACGTCAAGTCCTTCGCCTCCGTGGAAGAGGGGCTGGCCGCCGCGATCGGGCTGCAGGAGAAGTGGCGCGCGGACGGCCGCTGGTTCCGCTACGTGAAGTTCCTGGAGGACGGGGGGCGCACGCTCACCTACGCCCACCTCGTCGTGAAGGCGCGCAAGGCGTGACGCTGGTCGCCCGCGCGCTGGGCGAGGCGGTGAGAGCCCGCGCGCTCGAGCTGGGATTCGACCGCATCGCGATCGGCCCGGCGGAGCGCCCCGAGCACGGCGCGGCGTTCGAGCGCTGGCTCGACGCAGGCTACGCCGGCGAGATGGGCTATCTCGGGCGCACCCGCGCCGAGCGTCTCGATCCGGCCCGACTCCTGCCGGGCTGCCGCTCTGTCGTGGCCGCCGCCGTGAGCTATAACCACGAGGCTTCGGCCACAAGCGCTTCGGCCACCAGCGCTGAGGGGCCGACCGTCGGGCGCGAATGCGCCCCGACGGCCAAACAAAACATTGCGCGCTACGCACGCGGGCGCGACTACCACGACGTGCTCAAGCCGCGCCTCGTCGCCCTCGGCGAATACATCCGAGAAGCCGCGGGCGGCGACGTCACGAGCCGCGCGGCCGTCGACACGAGCGCGGTCCTCGAGCGCGACCTCGCGGCGCGCGCGGGCCTGGGCTGGATCGGCAAGAACACCAACCTCCTCACCCCGTCGCTCGGCTCTTACTTCTTCATCGGCATCGTCCTCACGACCGCCGAGCTGACCTTCGACGAGCGCCAGCCCGATCGGTGCGGCACCTGCACCGCGTGCCTCGACGCCTGCCCGACCGGCGCGTTCGTAGCGCCGTACATCCTCGACGCCCGGCGATGCATCTCGTACCTGACCATCGAGCACCGCGGCGACCTGCCCGGTGAGCTTCGCGCTGGAATCGGCGAGTGGCTGTTCGGCTGCGACGTGTGCCAGGACGTGTGTCCCTGGAACCGCAAGGCGGAGCCCGGACACGAGCCCGCGCTCGAACCGTCGGCCGCGCTCGGCCCGCTCGAGGCGCTGCTCGACCTCGACGACCAGGCGTTCCGCGCGCGGTTCCGCGGCACCGCGCTGGCGCGCACGAAGCGCGCCGGGCTCCTGCGCAACGCGGCGCTCGTCCTCGGCAACCGCGGCGATCGGCGCGCCGTCGGCGCCCTGACCCGGGCGCTCGACGACCACGACGACGTCGTGCGCCGCGCCGCCGCGTGGGCGCTCGATCGGCTCGCCGCGCCGTGAGAGTGAAGCGGCTCGATCACTTCGGCGTGGACGTCGCCGACCTCGCGCGCGCGGAGCGCTTCTACACCGAGGTGCTCGGGATGACGGTCGAGATGCGCATGGCCGACCAGGTGCTCCTGCGCCACGGGGACGGCGCGTGCGCCCTGTTCCTCCGGCCGGGCCGCGCGCCGGCCGATCCGGAGCAGGTCAGGCATCCGATCGGCAAGAGCCATCACGCCTTCGAGGTCGCCTGGGAAGATCTGAAAACCGCCGAGGCGCTCTTCTCGAATCGCGGCGTCCCGCATCACGCGCCGATCGACTGGGGCGACCACGATTGCATCTACTTCCAGGACCCTGACGGTAACCTGCTCGAGCTCGTGGGCTACCGTCCATAGTAGTGCGCGACACAGGCCGTCGCGGGGCGGGGGCCCCGCCGGCCGAGGTGCGCTCATACACGGAGAGGACGTGATGGACGCCGAGACCAAGTCCGGCAGCTGGGTCGGAAAGCCGATGCGTCGTCGCGAGGACCGGACGCTCATCACCGGGCGCGGCAGGTTCGTCGACGACCTCGGCGTCGCCGGCGTGCGCCACCTGGTACTCGTGCGCAGCCCGCACGCCCACGCGCGGATCCGCTCCCTCGACACCAGCGCGGCGCGAGCGCTGCCGGGCGTGGTCGCCGTGATCACCGCCGCGGACCTGGGCCCGATCGGGCCGATCCCGCTCATGCGGCTGGTCCCGGGCACGGTGGTCCCGGACTATCCCGTACTCGCGGCCGGCGTCGTCCGCGCGCAGGGCATTCCGGTTGCCGCGGTCGTCGCCGATTCCCCCTACGCGGCGCTCGACGCCGTCGAGCGAATCGTCGTCGACTACGAGCCACTGGACGGCGTCGCCGATCCCGACACGGCGCTCTCGGCCGGCGCGCCCCAGGCGGTCGAGGTCAGCCGCGACAACCGCGCCATGGCCATCGCGTGGCGCCACGGCGACGCCGAGCGCGCGTTCCGCGACGCGGCCCACCGCGTAACGGTGACCGTGCAGCAGCAGCGGCTGGCCGGCGTCCCGATGGAGCCGCGCGGCGTGCTCGCCCGCTGGGACCCGAGCACGGACGAGCTCACGGTGTGGACCTCGACGCAGGCGCCGTTCAGGATCCGCTCGTCGCTTGCGCGCATGCTCGGGCTCGACGAGGCGCGCATCCGGGTCATCGCACCTGACGTCGGCGGCGGCTTCGGCGTGAAGGGCGGACCCTATCGCGAAGAGGTGCTCGTGGCCGTGCTGGCGCGGCGTCTGGGCCAGCCCGTGAAGTGGATCTCGACCCGCGCCGAGGATCTCCTGACGACGAATCACGGCCGCGGCGGCCGCGCCACCGGCGAGCTGGCCCTCGACGCGGACGGGAGGATCAGGGGTCTTCGCGCCCGGATCCGCCAGCCGCTGGGTCCGACGCTCGCCGTCACGGTCGGCGGAACGCCGCTGAACTACGGGCGGTGCCTGCCCGGTCCCTATCTCGTCGAGCACGTCGACATCGAGTCGGTGGGCGTCTTCACCACCACGCCGCCGGTCGGCGCCTACCGTGGTGCCGGGCGGCCGGAAGCGGCCTATCTGATCGAGCGCCTCGTCGACGAAGCCGCACGCACCCTCAAGCTCGATCCGGCCGAGCTCAGAAGACGCAACCTGATTCCGCCGGAGCGGTTTCCGTTCAAGACCGCGACCGGTCAGGTCTACGACTCCGGCGACTACCCGGCGCTCTTCGAGCGCACGCTCGCCGCGGCCGACTATGCCGGGCTCCGCCGGGCCCAGACCGCGCGGCGCGCACGCGGTGAGATCGTCGGCATCGGGGTGGCCGCGTACGTCGAGCCGTCTGGCCTCGGCTGGGAGAGCGGGCTCATCCGTGTGGAAGCGACCGGCGCCGTGCTCGCGATCACCGGCTCGAGCGCGCACGGCCAGGGGCACGAGACGACGTTCGCCCAGATCGTCGCCGACGAGCTCGGCGTGGCGCCTGAAGCGGTCACGGTCCGCCACGGCGACACGCACGGCGCGCCCCAGGGGATCGGCACGTTCGGCAGCCGCAGCACCGCGCTCGGCGGGTCGGCGCTGGCGCTCGCCGCGCGCGACGTGCGCGAGAAGGCGCGGCGCCTCGCCGCCTCACTGCTGGAGGCCGCCGTCGACGACGTCGTCACGGTGGACGGCGGCTTCGGCGTCGTCGGCGCGCCCGGGCGCACGGTCGCGCTGGCGCGCGTGGCCGAGTTCGCGTACCGCGGGCAAGGCCTCCCGCCCGGCAGCGAGCCCGGCCTCGAGGCGACGCGCTTCTTCAGCCCGGAGGGCGAGGTGTGGAGCGCCGGCGCGTTCGTCGTGGCGATCCGCATCGACCGTGACACGGGCACGGTGACGCCCGAGCGCATCGTCTGGATCGACGACGCCGGCACGATCATCAATCCGTTGCTCGCCGACGGCCAGCTCGAGGGCTCGCTCGCGCAGGGCTGGGGCCAGGCGATGATGGAGGAGGTCGCGCTCGACCCGGGCGGCCAGATGCTGAGCGGCACGCTGATGGACTACGCGATCCCGCGCGCCGACGACGTGCCGCACGCAGAGATCGGGCACGCCCACAGCCCGTCGCCGCGCAACCCGCTCGGCGCCAAGGGGATCGGCGAGGCCGGGACGATCGGGATCCCGCCCGCGATGGTGAGCGCGGTGGTCGACGGGCTTTCGCCGTTCGGCGTCAGCCACCTGGACATGCCGCTCACGCCGGAACGCATCTGGCGGGCGCTCTCCGCGGGCCGCTAGCGGAATGATGCTCACGACCGACCGGGTCGCGGGCGGGGCGCTCGCGCTACTGGCGCTGTTCGTCGTGTGGGAGAGCCGGCGCCCGCCCTTCGGCAGCCTGCGCACTCCCGGGCCCGCCTTCGTCCCCGTTGCGCTCGCAGCGGTACTGCTACTCTTCGGGCTCCTCCTCGTCGCGTTCTCGGGAAAGGCGCCGGCACTCTCGACGCTGGCGCGTCGGCGCGCTGCCCGACGTCCCGACGTTCAAAGAGCTCGGCTACCCCGACGCCGAGTTCTACATCTGGGCCGGCGTCTTCGCGCCCAAGGGTACGCCCGAGCCCGTGCTGGCGAAGCTGCGCGAGACCTTGCGGGCGGCCGTGGGCGATCCTGACTTCAAGGCGGCCATGGACAAGCTGGAGACGCGGATCGTCTTCAAGCAGGGCGACGAATTCGCGAGGTTCTTCGAGACCGACGCGCGCCGACTGGCGGCCGGCGTTCGCAAGGTGGGGAGGATCGAGGCCAAGTGAGAGCGTGGTAAGATTCGAGCAGCCATGGCGATTCTGAAGGTCGCGCGACTTGGTCACCCGGTGCTCCGGCAGCGCGCCGAGCCCCTCGATCCGGGCGCGGTCCGCTCCCCGGAAACCCAGCGCCTCATCGACGACATGATCGACACGATGCGCGAATACGACGGCGCGGGTCTGGCGGCCAACCAGGTCCACACGCCGCGACAGATCGCGGTCATCGAGGTGCTCGGCAACCCGCGCTACCCGGACGCCCCGGCGATCCCCCTGATGGTCGTCGTCAACCCCATCGTCACACCGCTCAGCGACGAGCTCGAGGAGGGGTGGGAGGGCTGCCTCTCCGTGCCGGACATGCGCGGGATGGTGCCCCGCCACACGGCGGTGCGCCTGCAGTGCCTCGACCGCGAGGGCCGGCCTCTCGATCTCATCGCCAAGGACTTCTTCGCGCGCGTCATCCAGCACGAGACCGATCATCTGAACGGGTTCGTGTACCTGGACCGGATGCGCGATCTCTCCACGCTCACGCACATCGCCGAGTGGAACAAGCACTGGCTCGGCCTCCGTGAACAAAGCGACTGACCCCGGCGGAGCCGGCGGCGCGAGCGCCGGCGCGGAACGCGAGGCCCGGCCCGACGCTCCGGCGCTCGCCGTCGTCAGCGACCTGTTCTTCGTCGCGCGCATCCGCGAGACGGGCCGCCTCGCCGGCGTGCCGGTCGAGTTCGCGAGAACGCCCGAGCAGGTCGCGGCGTCGCTCGCGCGGTCCCCGCGGCTCGTCCTCGTCGATCTGACCGCCGGCTTCGACTACGAGTCGCTCTTCGGGGCGCTCGAGCGCGCCCGCCCGCCGGTGCTCGGATTCACGACGCACGCGCTGGCCCGCCAGACCCAGCCCTGGCACGCGCGCTGCGATCGCGTCGTGACCAAGGAGACGCTCACGCAGGAGCTGCCGCGCCTGTTGAAGGAGGGAGTGAGGGAATGACGGCCGAAGAGTTCGTCGCGCAGCTCGACGGGGAGAACCAGCGGCGGCTCAAGGGGCTGGCGCCGGACGACACGCTGAAGCCGGAAGTCCACGGCGATCTGACCGTGCTCAACCTCCTGAAGGTGGCGCTCAAGAACGAGATCGAGGCCACCGAGATCGCCGCGCGCTGGCTCGTCACCACCGACGAGGTCGACGTCAAGCTGGCGCTGGCGCGTCAGGTCGGCGACGAGGCCAAGCACTACCGGATGATCGCCGACCGGCTCCGCGCCCTCGGCTTCGACGCGCGCTCGTTCGATCCGCTCGCCAAGGGCTACGGCCCACTGTTCAACTATCTCGATACGCTCCAGTCGACGGTGGAGCGCGTGGCCGCAGGGCAGTTCACGCGCGAGGCGATCGCGGTCGTGAAGAACCGTCAATTTATCGAGTTCTGCGAGCACGCCGGCGACCGGGAGACCGCGGCGATGTACCGCGACGTGATCGAGCCGGACGAGCGCTACCATCACGAGCTCGGCCGGATGCTCCTGCTCCGTCTCGCCACCACGCCGGAGACGCAGGCCGCGGCCGCGGCGGCGGCGCGGAAGACGCTCGAGCTCGCCGACGAGCTCCAGCGCAAGGCCCTCGCCGGCGCGGGCATCCACCACGCCCCCGGCTGCTAACGGCAGTGCGAGCCGCAGCCGAAGGCGAGGCGAGTCTATGAACCTAAATGGAGCGCGTTGTTGAGTCTCGACGGGGCGCTGCGCGATTTTCGGGACCTCTTGCGATCACCCGAAATCGATCTCGGCGGCGCGGCGCTGGCGGTCGCGCGCATCGAGCACCCCGAGCTCTCGATCGAATCCTCGCTGGCGGCGCTGGACGACCTGGCGGCTCGCTCCGGCGTGACGAAGACCGGCGGCGGCCGGCCCGCCCTCGACCGACTCCGCGAGTTCCTGTTCGGCGAGGAGGGATTCCGCGGCAACGCCGACGACTACTACGATCCCTGCAACAGCTGTCTGAACGACGTGCTCGAACGGAGGCTGGGCATCCCGATCACGCTCTCGGTCCTGGCCATGGAAGTCGGGCGCCGGGTCGGCCTGGAGATCGTGGGCATCGGCCTGCCGGGCCATTTCTGCGTGGGATCGCGCGTCGGCGACGAGCTGCTGGTGCTGGACCCGTTCGGCGGCGGCCGCGTGCTGGAGCGCGCGGAGGCCGAAGCGATCGTCGCGCGCGCGGTCGGGCGCGCCGTGAAGCTGACCGACACCCACTTCGCCCCGACGCCGAAGCCCCAGATCGTGGTGCGGATGCTCCGGAACCTCGAGACCATCTACGCGCGGCGCGAGGACTGGGCCAAGGCGCTGGCGGTCATCGATCGGCTCCTCGTCGTCGACTCCGGTGTGCCGGCCCACCTGCGCGATCGCGGCACCGTGCTCGTCAAGCTCGGCGACCTGCACCACGGCGCGTCGGAGTGGGAACGCTACCTGACCCAGTATCCTCAGGCCCGGGACGCCGCGGCGTTCAAGGACGAGCTGCGGCGAGTGCGCCAGACTCTGGCCGAGCGGAACTGAGGGGAGGCGACCGGAATGAGGGCGCCGGGATCATGGAACGTCGCCTATCGCTCCGGCGCGTGGCTGATCATCGCGGCCCTCCTGACGAGCTCGTGCGCCTCGCGCAGCGTTCCGCCGATGGGCGCCGACGGTCAGCCCTTCAAGCCCGAATCCGACGAGCTCCGCCTCTGGGCCCAGGCCGAGAAGGAAGAGGAGCAGCTCCAGAAGAAGGCCAAGCCCTACGACGACCCGCTGCTCGACGAGTATCTGGGCAAGATCGGCGACAAGCTCCTCCCCGACGACGTGCGCGCCGCCGGCGGGCCTGGCTTCCGCTTCGGCGTCATCCGCGACCCCACGCTCAACGCGTTCGCGCTGCCCAACGGGCGCATCTACATCCACACCGGGCTCCTGAGCCGACTCGACAACGAGGCGCAGCTGGCGATGATCGTCGGTCACGAGATGACCCACGTCACGAACCGGCACGCGCTCAGCTTCACGCGCGACGTGCAGAACAAGCAGATCCTCTACACCGTGCTGGCCGTGGCCGCCTCGATCGGCGTCGCCGTGGCGGCCGGATCGCGCGCGCAGGGCGGGGACTACGTCGGCGCCGCCGTCCTGAGCCAGACCGCCAACGTGCTACTCGGCCTGGGGCTGCAGCTGGCCGCGATCGCCTCGATCAACGGCTACGGGCGTGACCTCGAGCGCGACGCCGACTCCGGCGGCATGGACAAGCTGGTGCGCGCAGGCTACGACCCCAACGAGGCGCCGAAGGTCTTCGAGCTGCTGCGGAGCCAGGCGAAAGACGGCGGGAGCCTCGAGGCCTTCTTCTTCGGGAGCCACCCGAAGCTCACCGAGCGGGTCGAGACCACCAGCGAGCTGGTCAAGACCAAGTACGCGTCCGCCGCGGTGTCGTCCGCCGTGGTCAAGGACACGGAGGATTTCGGTCTGCGCATGCGCACGGTCGTCCGCGAGAACGCGCGGCTCGACATCCAGGCCGGCCGCTTCAAGCTCGCCGAGGATCAGCTGGAGCGCGTGCTGGCGATCACGCCCAAGGATCCAGTCGCCCACCTCTACTACGGCGACCTCTACCGGTTGCAATCGCAGCGCGCGCGGGACATCGCCGACAAGAGCGACAAAGCGAAGAAGGCGCTCGAGCGATACGAGCGCTCCGCGGAGCTCGACCCGGCCTTCCCCGATCCGTTCCGGCAGCTCGGCTTTCTGTACTACCAGCAGAAGGACAACGAGAAGGCCAAGGACGCGTTCAAGAAGTACCTCGCGCTCAAGCCTGACGCGCCCGATGCGCGGCGGATCAAGGAGTACCTCGTCGAGCTCGACCGGTAGTCGGCGGCGGGGTGTGGGCGGGAGGGTGCGGGGGGCTGCCCGCGCCCTGGTCGCGGACAGTCCGT
>Ga0209161_10002105_pt1 | contig 16371 bp, 16 predicted proteins | sample GraSoiAngelo_155_FD_186169 | JGI IMG/M metagenome (GOLD analysis project Ga0209161, IMG submission 186169) | Grasslands soil microbial communities from the Angelo Coastal Reserve, California, USA - 14_1009_13_30cm (SPAdes) (version 2) | ecosystem: Environmental > Terrestrial > Soil > Grasslands...
GGCGACGTTCACCAATCTCGCGATCACGGGGGCCGCCGGGGACCGGACCCTGAGCTTCTCCGCGACCGGGCTCACGGGCGTCAACTCCGCCACGGTCACGCTCACCGCCGGGACCGCGACCCAGTTGACGGTGACCACCGAGCCCTCGGCCACGGCCCAGAGCGGGGTGCCCTTCGCGCAGCAGCCAGTGATTCAGGTTCGGGATGCGAGTGGCAACCCGGTGAGCCAGTCGGAAGTCAGTGTAACGGCGGCAATCGCCACGGGCGGTGGGACGTTGGGCGGGACGCTCAGCGCCACAACGAACGGCAGCGGGGTGGCGACCTTCACCAATCTGGAGATCACCGGCACGGCGGGCGACCGGACCCTGGTCTTCAGCGCCACGGGGCTCGCGAGCGTCGAGTCGAACGCGATTACGATCACCGCGGGCGAGGCCACCCAGTTGACCCTGACGACCCAGCCGTCGGCGACGGCGCGGAGCGGAGTGGCGTTCGCTCAGCAGCCGGTGTTGCAGCTGCGGGATGGCGCGGGCAACGCCGTGAGCGAGGCCATGGTGACGGTAACGGCGACGATCGCGTCGGGCCCGGGCGGGGCGACACTCAGCAACGCTACAGCCACGACGGGGGCGACGGGGGCCGCGACATTCAGTGGCCTCGCCATCAGCGGGCCGGTGGGGGACTACACGCTGAGCTTCGGAGCTACGGGGCTCTCGAGCATTGAATCCGGCACCATCACACTCACCGCTGGCCCAGCGGCGTCGATTGGGAATAACAGCCCGACCACGCAGTCGGCCCCCGCAGGTACCCCAGTAGCCTCACCGCCGTCGGTGATTGTCAGGGACGCGAGCGGCAACCCGGTGGCAGGTGTCGAGGTGACGTTCGCGACAGGCCCGAACAGTGGGACGGTAGACCCCACGTTGCCGATCGCGACTGGAGGTGACGGGACCGCAACGGTGAACTCCTGGACCCTCAACACGCTCGTCGGAGTGAACACCCTCACCGCGACTGCGGGGCCCGACGGGATCAACGGCAATCCGGTGCTCTTCACGGCGACCGGCACGGCCGGCACGCCGAGCTCGAGTCAATCATCCGTGAGCGCGCCCTCAACCCCGATCATGGCGAGCAACGGGGAGAGCGCCTCCACCATCACGGTGACCGTGCGGGACCAGGTCGGGAACGCGGTGAGCGGGGCGACGGTAACGCTTGCGGCGACCGGGGCGGGTAACACCCTGACGCCGTCCGGGACGACCGGCAGCGATGGCGTCATGACGGGGACCTTGAGCTCCACAGTGGCGGGAACGAAGACCATCACCGCCACGGTAGGGTCGGTGACCCTCGATAACAAGCCGAGCGTGACCGTGGATCCGGCGGCGGCTGCCCAGCTCGCCTTCACAACCCAGCCGGCCGACGTACAGGGCGGCGTCCTCGCGCCCATCGTCGTATCCGCGCGAGACCAGTTTCGGAATGCCGCCACTGGGTTCGGGGGCAACGTGTCAATGGCGATCGCGAATGATCCGAGCCTGCTGGGCGCCCACCTGGGCGGCACGACGTTGGTTCCAGCGATCGCCGGAGTGGCTACCTTCAGCGACCTAACGATCGATCAGCTCGGTGTCGGGTACACGCTCCGAGCGACCGCAGACGGCCCGACCGGGGCTGAGAGCGAGCCCTTTACCGTGCTCACGCTGGCAGTCCCATGACCTCGATCGATACACCCTCCTCGGGACGCGACCCGGTGGATGCCGCAGCGCGCGACGATCTGCGCGGTCTGTTCGAGCTCGAGACCGTCCACCGGCGTGGACCCGCGTCTCTGGTGTGCCTCGCACGTGACCTGGAGTTCAATCAGCCGGTTGCGCTGAAGGTGATCCCGCGCGCTCCCGGGGCCGGGGCAGGCCCCGAAACCGAGGAGGCGTTCCATCGAGCCGCCGCCCTGGTGGCGGCCCTCGACCACCCTCACATCGTGCCCCTGTACAGTGTCGGCGCGACGGATCGCTTCTTCTGGTGTTCGATGGAGTACGTCGAAGGCCGGTCGCTGACCGAGGCGCTGCGCTCGAGCACTCCAATGGAGCCCGCGGTCGCGCGCCGGCTCGTGGGTCAGGTCGCGATCGCCCTCGAGGCCGCGCACCGGCTCGGAGTCGTCCACGCCGGCCTGACGCCTGCCAACGTCCTCATCGACGCCGCCGGCGACGCCCATGTGACGGACTTCTGGATTCCGTGGGTGCTGGAGCGGCACGGCGCGCTCCCCGGGGACGGTGGGAAGGCGCGGCGGGAGCCGTACCGCGCGCCCGAGCAGATCTCCGAGGGCAGGTCCGGTCCCGAGGCGGACCAATATTCCCTTGCAGCCCTGTTGCAGACCTGTCTCTCCAAGACCCGCGCCCGGATCCCGCCGGAGATTGCCGGGGCGATCGAGCGCGCGCTCCACGCCACGCCCGAGGCGCGGTTCCCGAGCGTGCACGATTTCGCCGCCGCGCTGAGCGGTTTCGCCTCACGGTCGCCGAGCGGCTCGCTCCCGCAGGTGTTCGAAGACGACGACGAGGACAAGGACGAGGACGACCCGAGTTATCCGCCGCCGCCCTCCAGATGGCATTGGCTTCCCACCAGATTGCGTTGGCTTCCTGCCGGCGTGGTGACGCTCGTGGTGCTCGGCGCGGTCGCGGCGCCGTGGCTCTTGAGCTCCGGGTCGCGTGACTCCACGCTCGGCGCCGGTGGGGGGTACGTGCCGGCTCCCGCGGACTCCTTTGTCCTCCCCGACACGGCGGCTCTGCCGCTCGACACCGCCGCGCCCACGCCGCCGGCACCGGCCCCAACGGCGCCGCCCCCGACTGCGGCGCCGGTGCGCCGGCCGACCAGCCCGCCGCCTCGCCGGGCCCGCCCGCAGGCCAGAGCCGCCGCCCGCGCCGCGCCGGCGTCGCCCGGCCGGCTGTTCATCAACTCGTCGCCGTGGGGTCAGGTGTACGTGGACGGCGAGCTCATCGGAAACACGCCGCGGGCCGACGTGCCGGTCGCCCCCGGGGCGCACCGGTTGCGCGTCGTGCGAGATGGCTTCCGGCCCTACGAGCTCGCGATCCAAGTCGCAGCCGGCCAGGAGCTCCGCATCACCGACATCGTGCTGCAGGAGATCAAGCCTTGAGGGGGGCCCGTCACGTCGCGCGGCTGTGCGCGCTCGCGTGGGCGCTGGGCGCCGCGCCCGACGCCCTGCGGGCACAGTCGTCCGACACGCTCTTCGCCACGGGCGTGCGCGCCTACAAGAACCTCGAGTTCGATCTGGCGGCGTGGCTGCTGCGACGCGATCTCGCCAAGGTGAGCGCGGCGGGTGCGCCGATCGCCGCGCGCAGCGAAGGGCTGGTGTACCTGGGCGCCGCCGACCTGTTCCGCGGGCGGCGGGACTCTGCTGCCGCCGTGTTCCGACGGCTCGTGATGCTCGACCCTCGCTATCGTCCGAGCCGACTCGTCTTTCCGCCCGAAGTGACGAGCCTGTTCGACGGCGTGCGCCTGCAGACCAAGACCGTGGCCGTCGCGATGCCACGGGACACGACGATCGTGCCGGGCCCCGGCGCCTTCGGCATGTGGATCATCGCCAGCTCGTTCCAGCTGGTGGACGTGACGCTGCGGTACGAAGACGGCGCGCCGTTTCGCCCGCTCTATTCCGGCCCGATCGGGGACAGCCTCAACGTGCAATGGGACGGCCTGGACGCCGCGGGCGCGCTGCCGTCCATCAACCGCGTCGTGCTGCGCGTGGCCTCCCGGGCGCCGACCGGGGAGCTCACGGGCATCGTCCAGGTGCCACTCGGCCTCAGCTTGTCTCGACCGGATACGCTCCCGTTGCCCCTCCCGCCCGCCGATGCCCAACTCCTGCCCGAGCGGGCGAGGAGCGGCGCGGCGATGCGGGCCGTGATGGGCGGCGCGCTCCTGTCGGGCGTCGTGGCGCTGCTCCCCGCGGTCGTCGGGGGCACGGACGCTCGGAGCGGGCCCCGCATCGCCGTCGCCGGGACGATCGGCCTCGCCGGCCTGGTCGGCTACGTGCTGCATCGGCCCGGCCGACCGCTCACGGCCAACGTCCGCGCCAACCAGGCGCTGCGGGATGCGTGGCAGCAGCGAGTGGCCAGCACCACGGCGGAGAACGTCCGCCGGCGCCGGGACGTCCGAGTCGTGGTCCGGACCGGTGACCCGACCACCATCCAGCCGCGCGGACCATGAACCTCCGCCTGGTTTGCCTCGCGCTCGTGGCCGCGGTGCTCGCCGCCGGGGAGGCTCGGGCGCAAATGCTCAGCCCCACCGTGAGCGCATCGCTCATCTCGACACGGGTGCGCAGCCAGGGCCAGAACCCGTTCATTGGGGCCGGCCCCGCGTTCCTGGGACAGGGGGCACTGGCGCTCGGCCGGCTCAAGCTGACCGCGAGCTATCTGCAAGGGACGCTCAATGCGGACGGCCCGTTCGGGGCATCTCGCCCGCTGGTCGAAGGCACGCTGCTGCTCGGCGTTCGCGCGCTCGACTGGCTGACGCTCGAGACCGGACCGCACGCGCGTGCGTACAGCCTGACCGCGAGCACGGAGCGGTGGCTGTTCTGGGAGCTGCGGGCGCGCGCAGCGACCGCGTTCGTCGGCTCGGCGGTGCGGGGTTACGCCGAGCTCTGGCGCGTGTTGGGGGCCGACGTCAACGTCCCCGAATCATTCGACCACGGACAGGGCGGCGAGGCCGGGATGATCATCCGGCTGGCGCGAGGGCCGCTCGAGGGTCGGGTGGGTTACCGGATCGATCACGCGGTGCTCGTGGCGCCAACCTACCAGCGACGCGAGACCGTGGACGGGCTGGTGATCGGCGTCGGGCTGAGCTGGCACTAAGAGGGAGCAGGGAGCCGGGAGCAGGGAGCGGGACGCTCCACGGCATCTCCTGCTCTCTGCTCTCTGCTCTCTGCTCCCTGCTCCCAGGTCACAGAAGCCCTCCCCTTCTCAGTTTTCCCAGCTGGTCATAGTGCGCCTCATGCATCGCCAGTACCTCCGAGGGCGATACGGTGGCGACGCCCGATTTCCCGACCTCCACGCCGGCGGCGTAGTTCGCCACCTGCGCCGCCTCTCGTACCGACGCGCCCGCCGCGAGCGCCGTCCCCACCCACGCCGTCACGGTGTCTCCGGCGCCCGAGACATCGAACACCTCTCGAGCCATGGTCGGAATGCGGGTGAGCTGCCGGTCCCTGGTGACGAGCACCATGCCCTCGGCGCCGAGCGTGAGCAGCAGATTGTCGACGCCGAGCTTGTCGAGCGACGTGGGGAGGGCGTCCGGGTGCGCGAGGTCGAGGGTTGCGCCCATCGCCTGCTCGAGCTCGCGGCGGTTGGGCTTGAACAGCGCCGCGCCCCGGTAGGCGAAGAAGTGCTTGAACTTGGGGTCCACGACGACCGGAATGCCGCGCTTCTTGGCGAGGATCATGGCCCGCTCGATCACGCCCGGCGTGAGCGTGCCCTTGTTGTAGTCCTCGATGAGCACCGCATCGGCGTCCGCCATGGCCGCGTCGAGCTGGCCGAGCAGCTGGTTTTCGGCGCGCGGCGCGATCGGGTCCTCGACTTCTTCGTCGATCCGCACGACCTGCTGGCCGCGCGCGGTGACCCGTGTCTTGGAGGTCGTGGGCCGCGCAGCGGCCACGACGATGTGGCGGTCGGGGAGCCGGTTCTGCGCCAGCTCGGCGCGCAGCGAGTCGCCCCGCGCATCGTCGCCGATCACGGCGACCAGCCGGCACTCGGCCCCGATCGCCGCCACGTTGGCGGCCACGTTGGCTGCGCCCCCCAGCGCGGCGCGCCGCGTGTGCACCGTCACCACCGGGACGGGCGCTTCGGGCGAGATGCGCTCCGCGTCGCCGGCGAGATAGATGTCGAGCATCGCATCACCCACGACGACGACCCGCCGGGCCGCCATCTTCGCGAACACCTGCTCGAGGTGGTCGCGGGTGAGGCGAGGGTCGGGGGTGGGGATGGTCACAGGTGGTGCCTCCGATGGAGCGGGCAATTTGGACGCATACGGTTACCGGGGCAACCAGCTATTTTCACGCGCCCATGTCTCCCCTGCTGGTGCTCATCGTGGCGGTGCTCGCCACCACATACGCCGGACCCATCGTACGGTTCGCCGCCGCGCCGGCGCTGGCGATCGCGTTCTGGAGGCTGGTCCTGGTCCTCCCCGTGACCGGTGGGTTGGCGGTGTTGGAAGGGAGCAGGGAGCCGGGAGCGGGGAGCAGGATTTCGCGGGTAACACCGCTCCCTGCTCCCGGCTCCCCGCTCCCTTTGATGACGCTGTCAGGTTTACTCCTGGCGCTGCATTTCTGGTCCTGGATTGCGTCACTCCGTTTCACTGCGGTCGCCAGCTCGGTCGTCCTCGTGTCGCTCAAGTCCGTTTTCGCCTGGGGTTTCGCGGCCGTATGGCTGCGCGAGCACCCGACGCGTACGGAAGCCTGGGGCATCGTGCTCGCCGTGATCGGGGCGAGCCTCATCGGTCTGGGCGACGCGCGGCTCTCGCTCGGCGCGTTTGGCGGTGACGTCCTCGCCCTGCTCGGCGCCGTCACCGGCGCGGGCTACTACGTGATCGGGCGGCGCGTTCGCCAAACGGTCGGGATCTGGCGCTACGCGACCGGCGTGTACGCCGTGGCCGCCGCGGCACTCGCGCTGCTCGCCCTCGCCCGCCGCACCCCGCTGGTAGGATTCGCGGGACGCGATTGGGCGGTGTTCGCGGCCATGGCGGCGGGACCCATGCTGGTCGGACACACCGGGATGAACTACGCCCTCCGGCACTTCCGCGCCACGACCGTGAACGTCGCCGCACTGGGAGAGCCGGTAGGGGCGACGGTGCTCGCCTGGCTCATCCCCGCTATTCACGAAGCCCCGCGGGCGATGGCGCTGGTGGGCGGAGTTCTGGTACTCCTCGGGATCACCGTATCGCTGAGAGCGGGAAACGGGAAGCGGGAAACGGGAAACGTTGGCTCGGGCCCGCACGGTGCGGCTCCCGTTTCCCGTTTCTCGTTTCCCGGGCGGGGTAGGGGGCGGGAGGGTAGCGATGCGCGTTGAGCAGCTTCGCGGTGGGGTGGTCGAGGCGGTTCACGACGTGCACGTCGCCGTCGTGGACTCGACGGGAGGCATCGTGGCGCGGGCCGGCGACCCCGAGCTGGTGACGTTTTGGCGGTCGGCGGCGAAGCCGTTCCAGGCGCTGCCGCTCGTCGAGGACGGTGCGGCCGAGCGGTTCGGCCTCACGAGCCAGGACCTGGCGCTGGCGTGCGCGTCGCACTCGAGCGAGCCGGGACAGGTAGCCCAGGTGCGCGAGCTGCTCGGCAAGATCGGATGCTCGGAGCGTGACCTGCTGTGCGGCCCGCACCCGCCGCTATCCGAGAAGGTGGCGCAAGACTACCACGCTCGGGGCTTGCGGCTCACGGCCGTCTATTCGAACTGCTCGGGGAAGCACGCCGGCATGCTCGCGCTGGCGCGCCACCACGGCTGGCCCACCGCGTTCTACACGCGCCTGGAGCATCCCGTGCAGCAACGCTGCCTGGCGGCGGTGGGTCGCTGGACGGAAGTCCCGGTCGGCGACATCAAGACGGCCGTGGACGGGTGCGGGGTCGTGTGCTACGGGCTCCCGCTCAGGAACATGGCGTGGGCGTATGCGAGACTCGCGATTGCGGATTTCGGATTGCGGATTGCGGAATCGAAGGGCCCACGTCCAATCCGCAATCCGCAATCCGCAATCGTGGAATCGATGTTGCGCCACCCCGACCTCATCGCCGGTGAAGGTCGGCCCTGTACCGAGCTGATGCGGGCGCACCCCGGGCGCGTGATTGCCAAGGTCGGGGCCGAGGGCGTGTACTGCGCGTTGCTCACGCAGCCAGGACTCGGCGTCGCGTTAAAGGTGACCGATGGACACGCGATCGCCTCCGCGCTCGCCATCGCGGCCGTGCTCGAGGAGCTGGGCCTCCGGCCCCGTCCGCCCTCGCTCACGGCTCGACCCAGTGTGAACACCCGCGGCGAGACGGTGGGGGAGCTGCGTGTAAAAGGAGGATTAGAGCAATGAAAGGATGCGCGGGAGGGAAGGGGGGAGCGGTACAATGAGGGAACGGAAGGTCCCGCGGCTCGATTCCCCCACCGCGGCGCTGGTCCGCGTAGCCGCGGCGGTGGCGACGGGCAAGGTCCCGGAGCTCGACGCGCGGCTCGCCGCCGCGCGCGAAGCGCGGGTTCCGGGGCTGTGGATCGAGGAGCTGCTGTTGCAGAGCATGCTCGTCGTCGGCTACCCGCTGGCGCTGGTGGCGTTCGGCGCGTGGCGTCGCGTCGGCGGGCCGGCGCCGGTCGAGGGCGACGGTGCGGAGGACCTGGCGCACGCGGATTGGCAGTCGTGGGCGACGCGCGGGGCGGCGGTGTGCCGCGAGGTGTACGGGCGGGCGTATCACAAGCTGCTCGTGAACCTGCGTGCGCTGCATCCGGCGCTCGAGGACCTGGTGCTGGTGGATGCCTACGGCAAGGTGATCGGGCGGCCGGGCCTCGATCTCAAGCGGCGCGAGCTCTGCACGGTAGCGACGACCGCAGTGCTCGGCACCGCCGACCAGCTGCACTCGCACTTGCGGGGCGCGCTGAACACGGGGGCGGCGGGCGAAGAGATAGAAGCGGTGCTTGGGTTAATCGAGGAGGATCTCGACCCCGAACAGCGACGGGTCGCCGAGGAGCAATGGCTCGATGTAAAGCGGAGGAAGCTGTGATTGCGGATTGTGGATTGCGGATTGCGGATTCGATATGACCGCCCAAATGACGCGTGACGTACTGCAACGGCGGATGCGGACGCTCGCGGTTGAGACGATCGGGTTGACGAATGAATTGCCAAGAACACTGGCGGCCGACGTCATTGGTCGGCAGCTCGTGCGGTCTGTGACTTCCGTGGCCGCAAACTATCGATCGGCCTGCCGCGCACGCTCCCGGAAGGAATTCATTGCGAAGATGGGAATAGTCGAGGAAGAAGCGGACGAGACCGCATTGTGGCTGGAACTCCTTGAGCAGTGTTCTCTCGCACGCGCCACTCGAGTCGCTCCGTTGTCCCGCGAGGCTGGTGAGCTACTTGCGATCACTGTCGCTTCGATCCGGACGGCCCGAATGGGACACGGAGCCCGCCGATCCAATCCGCAATCCGCAATCCGCAATCCGCAATGTTCATAGATCGGGCGGTGGTCCATGTAGTCGGGGGGGCAGGTGGAGCGGGAGCTTCATCTTTCCGCCGCGAAAAGTTCGTCCCGAAAGGCGGCCCCGACGGCGGGGATGGCGGCGCGGGCGGCAGTGTCTTCGTGCGCGCCGACCCGAACCTCGCGACCCTCCTCGACTACCGCTACCGCACCCAGTGGAAGGCGGAACGGGGGCAGCACGGCAAGGGCAAGAACATGACTGGAAAGTCGGGGGCCGACCTCTCCCTCCCCGTGCCCCCCGGCACCGAGGTGCGCGACGCCGCGACCGGCGAGCTCATCGGCGAGGCGCTCGCGGCCGGAGACACGCTGGTCGTCGCGAAGGGCGGGCGCGGCGGGCGCGGCAACGCACGCTTCGCCACCCCGACCCATCGCAGCCCGCGCGAGTGGGAGCCCGGCGAGTACGGCGAAGAACGCCGGCTCGAGCTGGTGCTCAAGCTGATCGCCGACGTCGGCCTCCTGGGCGAGCCGAACGCGGGGAAGAGCACGCTGCTCTCCGTGATTTCCGCCGCGCGCCCGAAGGTCGCCGACTACCCCTTCACGACGCTCGAGCCGCACCTCGGCGTGGTCGCGTTGTCCGACCACCGGACCTTCGTGGCCGCGGACATTCCCGGCATCATCGAAGGCGCGCACCTGGGGAAGGGGTTGGGCATCAGGTTCCTGCAGCACGTGGAGCGCACCCGGGTCGTCGCCGTGCTCGTGCCGGTGGACAGTCCGGACCCGCAGGCAACCTACGAGCTGTTGTTGCGGGAAGCGGCGTCGTATTCACCCGAGCTCGCATCGAAGCCGCACATCGTCGTGCTCACGAAGCTCGACCTGCTCCCCGGGACTCCTTTAGGGCTCCCCGCGATCCGCACCCAGGCCGGCGCCCCGGTGGTCGCAATCTCGGCCGTGACGGGTGCGGGCGTGCCGGAGCTGCTCGAGACCCTATGGCAATCGCTCCGGATCGGAGTCGCGACGAGGTAGCGGCGTACCTGGCGCTGGCGCAGGTCCCGGGGATCGGGGCCGCGCGGCTGCGTACCCTCGTGGCGGCGTTCGAGAGCGCGGCGGCCGCGTTGGGCGCGCCACACGGCGCCATCGCCGCGCTCCCCGGCTTCAGCCGCGCCGCCGCCACGGCGATCCGCGCCGGCTCCCCCCAGTCGGGCCATGAGATTCTCGACGAGCTGGATCGCCTCGGCGCCTGCGTGCTGCTTCCCGACGACCCCACCTTTCCGCCGCTGCTGCGCGACGTCCCCGATCCGCCTGCACTGCTCTTCGTCTGGGGTAACGCGGCACTGCTCGCCCGCCCGGCGGCGGGAATCGTGGGCAGCCGCGACCACTCGCCTTACGGCGCCGCTGCGGCGTGCCTCCTCGCCGCGGGCGTCGCCGGGGCGGGCGTGGTCGTGGTGAGCGGGATGGCGCGCGGCATCGACGCGATCGCGCATGTGGCCGCCCTGGACGCCGGCGGCGCCTCAGTGGGGATCCTCGGGAACGGATTCGGCGTGATCTACCCTGCCGTGAACCGCGTGCTGTACGAGCGCATGGTCGCCCGCGGCTGCCTCGTCAGCGAGCTGCCGCCGGGGGAGCGCCCCCACGCCGGCGCGTTTCCTCGGCGCAATCGCCTCATCTCCGGACTCGCCGGGGTGACGGTGGTAATCGAAGCGGCGCCCGGGTCGGGCGCGCTGATCACGGCCGACTGCGCGCTCGACCAGGGGCGCGCCGTCCTCGCCGTGCCCGGGCCGATCACGAGCCCCACCTCCCTCGGCTGCAACAAGCTGATCCAGCAGGGCGCGAAGCCGGCGCTCGCGCCGAGAGACATCCTCGAGGAGCTGGGGTTACCTGGAACGGCCGAACCCACGCTGGCGGGTTCGACTAGCCCCGGGGCACCGCCCCGGGGTCGGCCACCCGACCTGAGCGATCTGCAGCGCAGCTTGTGGGACGCCATGGCGGCAGAACCCAAGCACGTGGACGTACTCGTTTCTAGTGCGGGGGCCGACACGAGCGCGGTGCTGACCGCGCTGACGGAGCTCGAGCTGCGGGGGGTGGTGAAGCAGGAGCCGGGGATGGTGTTTGGGCTCGCTTGAACGCGGAGGTGCGAACGCGGAACGCGGAACAGAAATCCGAGCGCGGCTGCAGCGAGCGACCTTCCACTGCTGTTTCGCGTTCCGCCTTCCAACTTCCGCGTTAAGTTTCCGTGGTGCGGCATGTCTATTTGCACGTCCCCTTCTGCCGGCGGCGCTGCTCCTACTGCGACTTCTCCATCGCGGTGCGCAAGCGTATCCCGGCGCGGGAGTATGTAGACGCGGTGCTGCAGGAACTGAAACTCCTTGGGACAACTGACCCCGGGCGCAAGCCCGGGGAGACCGAAGACGTCGGTCTCGAGACGATCTACCTCGGCGGCGGCACGCCGTCGCTGCTGCCTCCCGAGGCGCTCTCCGCCCTCCTTACGTCGGTGCTCGACGCCTTCCGTGCTACGTCTCTGCGTGACGCCGTCGAAGTCACGATCGAAGCCAATCCGGAAGACGTGACGCTCGAACACGCGACCGCCTGGCGCAACGCGGGCATCAATCGCGTGTCGCTGGGCGCCCAGTCCTTCGACGACAACGTCTTAAAGTGGATGCATCGCGCTCACGACGCGACGCGCATCGGCGACGCCGTGCGGGCGCTCCGGGCCGCGGGGTTCGACAACATCTCGCTCGATCTCATTTTCGCGCTTCCCGCGGAGCTCGAGCGCGACTGGGCGCGCGACCTCGACCTGGCCTGCTCGCTGCTCCCCGCTCACCTCTCTCTGTATGGGCTGACCGTCGAGGAGCGCACCCCGCTGGCCCGCTGGATCTCGCGCGGCGCCACGTCCGCCGCCGCCGACGAGCGATACGCGGATGAGTACTTACTTGCTCACGTACGGCTTGCGTCTTGCGGCTATCATTTTTACGAGGTCTCGAACGCCGAGCGCGACGGCCACCGTTCACGCCACAACTCGGCGTACTGGTCCGGTCGCGCCTATTGGGGGCTCGGTCCCGCGGCACATTCGTTCGACGGCCGCGTCCGTCGCTGGAATCTGGCCGCGTGGGAGGCGTATCGCCGCGCCGTCGTCGCCGGACTGCCGCCGGTCGAGGCCGAGGAGGTCCTGACCGAGGAGCAACAGGAGCTGGAGCGCCTCTATCTCGCCTTGCGCACCGATGCCGGGTTACCCCTTACCGCCCGCTACCGCCCTCTACCGCCCGCGACCGTCCACTGGGTGGAGCGGGGTTGGGTGGAAGTGAGGGAGCAGCGATTGGTTTGCCGCCCCGAGGGCTGGCTCCGTCTCGACGCCCTCGTCGGCGACTTGACCGGCGCGGGGCGAGCGGTCTAAATTGTTAGTAGGTAACAGCTTGGGTGACATGGTAGCATCCCTGAACGACCGCGAGCGCCAGGTCCTCGAGGCCGTCATCGAGACCTACGTCGAAACCGCCGAGCCGGCGGGGAGTCGGACTATTGCCAAGAAGTTCGGCCTCACGCTTTCCGCCGCCACCATTCGCAACACGATGAGCGACCTCGAGGAGAAGGGGTATCTCTACCACCCCCACACGTCCGCCGGCCGCATCCCGACGGATCTCGCCTATCGGGTGTACGTGAACTCGCTGATGCGCCTAGCGCAGGTGTCGGCGTCCGACTCGCATCAGATCCGCGAAGAGCTCGCGGAGCGCAATGCCGTGGATCAGATCCTGGAGCGCGCGGCGCAGGTGCTCGGTGTACTCACAAAGGAGCTTGGCGTGGCGGTGGGCCCGACGCTCGACGAGGCGGTGCTCGAGCGGCTGGAGCTGCTGCAGGCGGGGTCCGACCGGCTCCTGCTGGTGCTCACGCTCAAGAGCGGGTTGGTGCGCACCATCTTCGTTGAAGTGCCCTCGCGCCTCGCGCCCGAGATCGTGGTGCAGGTGGCCCTGGTCCTGAACGAGCGCCTCGCCGGACTGAGGCTCCGCGAAATCCGCGCGACGCTGTCCGAGCGGCTGCGCGACGCCGCGCCTGACGCCGGCTCGAGCGAGCTCCTGAACATCTTCATCCAGGAAGCGGACGACCTGTTCGACGTGCCGGCCACCGGGGCGGGCGGGGGCGTCGTGCTCGGAAGCGCGCAGCTCCTCGCCGGCCAGCCGGAGTTCGCCACCAAAGAGCGGCTGCAGGGACTGCTGGAAGTGACCGAGCGCCGGGACGTGCTGCGCGAGGCGCTCGCCAAGCGGCTCGGCCAGGGCCTCACCATCACGATCGGCAGCGAGCACCAGGACGCGACACTGGCTCCCTTCACGCTGGTGACCGCCTCCTACCGGCTCGGCCCCCTTGCCGGAGTCATCGGGGTGATGGGCCCCACGCGCATGCCGTACGACAAAATCATGGCGCTCGTGGATCACACGAGCCGTCTCGTGGGTGAGCTGCTCGAGTGAAACACGATTACTACAGCATCCTGGGGGTCAAGCGCGACGCGGACGAGGGCGAGATCAAGAAGGCCTATCGCCGTCTCGCGATGAAGCATCATCCCGATCGCGTCGCGCCGGGGGAGAAGGACGCCGCCGAGGCGAAGTTCAAGGAGATCACCGAAGCCTACGAGGTCCTGCGCGACCCCGAGCGGCGCGCCACTTACGACCGCTACGGCGAGGCGGGCTTGCGGACCGGGGCGGGCTCGGGCGCGGCGGGGTTCACCCACTTCGACCTGTCGGAAGCGCTCAACATCTTCATGCGGGACTTCGGCGGGTTGGGGGGGTTCGACGCCTTCTTCGGCGGCGGTGAGCGCGCCCGCCGGGAGCGCCACCGCGGCCAGGACCTGAAGGTCACGCTGAAGCTCAGTCTCGCCGAGGTCGCGAGCGGCACCACCAAGAAGGTGAAGGTCCGGACCCTGGAGCGCTGCACCGCGTGCGGCGGCACCGGGGCGGCCCCCGGCACCAAGGCCACGAGCTGCGCGACGTGCGCCGGCACCGGCGAAGTGCGGCGCGCCGCGCGCTCCATGTTCGGACAGTTCGTGTCCGTCTCGCCGTGCCCCGGCTGCGCGGGAGAAGGCACCGTGATCCCACAGCCGTGCGCCAAATGTCAGGGGGACGGACGCATCCGCGCCGAGAAGGAGCTGGAGATCAACGTCCCCGCGGGCGTCGCCGATCATCACTACCTCACCATGCGCGGACACGGAGTGCCCGGGTCGCGCAACGGTCCCGCCGGCGACTTGATCGCCGTACTCGACATCGCCGAGGACCCGCGGTTCGAGCGGCACGGCGACGACTTGGTCTACGATCTGCCGGTCTCCTTCAGCCAGGCGGCGCTCGGCGCGGCGGTCGAGATCCCCACTCCCTATGGGGACGCGACCCTCGATATCCAGCCGGGCACGCAGACCGGCGCCGTGTATCGCTTGCGCGGCAAGGGGCTGCCGCGGGTGGGAGAGGGGGGTCGCGGCGACCTGCACGTGCGGGTGCATGTCTGGACGCCCGTCAAGCTGACCGCGGAGCAGCGCGCCCTGCTCGAGCAGCTCGCGAAGATCGAGAGCAAGCCGTCCGCCGAGGGCCACACCGGGAAGCAGTTCTGGGAGCAGCTGCGCCAGGCCTTCGGGCGGTGACTGACTGACCCCGGGCGCAAGCCCGGGGTGAACGAGGCCTTCGGGGATGGAGGTACATGACCGGGAGTTGCGTGTTTTGCCGCATCGCCGCCGGCGAGATCCCGGCGACGGTCGTGAAGCGCGGTGACGGCATGCTGGCCTTCACGGACCTCAATCCGCAAGCGCCCACGCACGTTCTCGTGATCCCCACGCATCACGTGGCCACCCTCAACGAGACGAAGGACGCGGGCCTGCTCGGTAAACTCCTCGGCTTCGCGCGGGACCTGGCGCGGGAGCTCGGCATCGCGGAGCGGGGGTACCGCCTCGTGGTGAATACGAACCCCGACGGCGGACAAACGGTGTTCCATCTGCACCTGCACCTCCTCGGCGGTCGGCCGATGACGTGGCCACCGGGGTAGCAGGGTTGCTCCATCGAATCGTCAGGGCTAAGTTTTTCTGTCCGTCACCGTTACCCAGAGGTATGCCGGAAGTCGTCATTCACGATGACGAGAGCTTCGAGCGCGCGCTGAGGCGCTTCAAGAAGAAATGCGAGAAGGCGGGGATCCTGTCCGACTTGCGCAAGCACCGTCATTACGAAAAGCCGAGCGAGCGACGCAAGCGCAAGCTGAACGCGGCGCGCCACAAGACCGAGCGCCCGCATCCGGCCTGACGTGGCGACCTTGCCCGAGCGGCTCCGCGCCGCGATGAACCAGGCCCGCAAACACCGCGATCAAGGGCGCACGCTCCTCCTCTCCACCATCCTCGCAGACCTCAAGAACCGCGAATTCGAGCTCCAGCACCCCGTCTCCGATGACGAGGCGGCCGAGGTCGTGCGCCGCGGCATCAAGCGCCGCCGCGAAGCGGCCGAGCAGTACGCCGCCGCCGGGCGCCCCGACCGGGCCGAGCTGGAGCTCGGCGAGGCGAAGGCGCTCGAGCAGTTTCTGCCCGCCGCGGTCGACGCCGCCGAGATCCGGCGCGCCGTGCGGGAGGCGATCGCCGCCGGCGGGAAGGATCTCGGAAAGGTCATGGGACAGGTGATGCCTCAGTTCAAGGGCCGGGCGGACGGCAAGCTGGTGAACCAGATCGTCCGCGAGGAGCTGGCGGCGGCCGTATGACAGTCGGGGGAGGGGTCGCGCCCTCCGTGCTGGAGACACTCGAGTTCCCTGCCGCGCTGGAGCGGGTGGCGGCGCACGCCGCCGGGCCGCTCGGCGCCGCCCGCGTGACGCGTCGCACCCCCGCGACCGATCCCGCCGCCATCCGCGCCGCGCTCGCGCAGGTGGCCGAGCTCGCCGCCCTCCTCCTCACCGACGACGCGATTCGCGCCGAGCCTGTCCCCGACATCACCGCCGCCCTGGAGCTGCTCGGCGTGCCGGGGAGCGCGCTCGAAGGTGCCGCGCTCGCGCGGCTGGGAGGCGCCCTCGCCGCCGCCCGGATTGTCGCGGGCGATCTGGCCCGACTCGCGGCCGACGCGCCGCGCACCGCCGCGCTGCGGGTCGATCCGCCCCCGAACGAGCTCGCGCAGCGGCTCGCCGTCTCGCTCGACGCGGACGGTCAGGTGCAGGACGGCGCATCCCGCGCTCTGGCGCGTGCCCGCCGCGCCGTGCGAGAGGCGCGCGCGCGCCTGGTGCACAAGCTCGACGCCATGCTCGCCGGGCTCG
>Ga0209161_10002113_pt1 | contig 16341 bp, 10 predicted proteins | sample GraSoiAngelo_155_FD_186169 | JGI IMG/M metagenome (GOLD analysis project Ga0209161, IMG submission 186169) | Grasslands soil microbial communities from the Angelo Coastal Reserve, California, USA - 14_1009_13_30cm (SPAdes) (version 2) | ecosystem: Environmental > Terrestrial > Soil > Grasslands...
GGGCTCGATCCGCTGCTCCAGAGCGGCGTGATCGCGGTCGTTCGGCTGACCGAGGCGGTCCGGCTCGGTCCCGCCGCCCGCGCGCTGGCCGCAGGCGGCGTGGGCGCGGTGGAGGTCACACTGACCACGCCGGGCGCGATCGATGCCATCGCCGACCTCGCCTCCGATCAGGGGCTCGCCGGGTGCGTCATCGGTGCAGGCACCGTGCTCGACGAGTCGGCGGCCCGCTCCGTCATCGACGCCGGCGCGCGTTTCGTGGTGAGCCCGGCACTCGATCCGTCCGTGATCCGCGCGTGCCGCGACCGCGCGGTGCCGTGCATGCCCGGGGCGTTCACCCCGACCGAGCTGCTCGCGGCGTGGCGCGCGGGCGCGCCGGTCGTGAAGCTGTTCCCTGCCTCGGCGGTCGGTCCCGCCTACATCCGCGACGTGCTTGCGCCGCTGCCGTTCCTGCGACTGGTCCCCTCGGGCGGGGTGTCGCTCGAGAACGCCGGGGACTGGGTCCGCGCCGGCGCGGCCGCGGTGAGCGTGGGAAGCGCGCTCGCCAGTGCCGCCCTGCTGGCCGAGGGCTCGGCGGCGGAGCTGACAGCGCGCGCGCGGTCGTTCGTCGAGCGCGTCGCGGAGGCGCGGCGCCACCGGGGCAAGACGCCGTGACGCGGGTGGTCACGTTCGGCGAGCTGCTCCTCCGGCTCAGCCCGCCCGGGGAAGAGCGACTGTTCGAGTCGAGCGACCTCGTGACGTGCTTCGGCGGGGCAGAGGCGAACGTCGCGGTCGCCCTGAGCCATTTCGGCGTGCGATGCGACTACGTCACGCGCGTACCCGACAATCCCATCGGGCGCGCGGGCGTCGCGGCGCTCGAGCGAGAAGGAGTCGGCACCGAATGGATCCAGCGGGGTGGTGAGCGCCTCGGGATCTACTTCGTGGAGCCGGGCGCGGACCTGCGCGCCATGCGCGTCGTGTACGACCGCGCGGGTTCCGCGTTGGCTCGCATCGAGCCGCGTGCCGTCGACTGGCCTCGGGTGCTCGCGGGCGCCGACTGGTTCCACGCGTCGGGGATCACCCCGGCGCTGGGCGACGGACCGGCCGCCGTGCTCGGGGACGCAATCGCCCGTGCGCGCGCCCAGCGCATACCCGTCAGCTTCGACTTGAACTACCGCGAGGCGCTGTGGCGGGACCGCGACCCGCGACCGCTCGTCGAGCCCCTGGTTCGACAAGCGACGCTCCTGATCGCCAACCCGACGGCCGTGCGTGCGATGCTCGGGATCGACGCGGACGAAACCTCACTCGCGACTCCCGACCTCGCGCGGGAGCTCGCGCAGGGGTTGGCGCACCGCTGCGGGGTGAAGCGGGTCGCGCTCACGCGACGCGAGATCCTCGGGGCCCGGCGGCACGGCTGGAGCGCCGTGCTGTACGATGCGGAGAGCCGCTCATTTGCGCAGAGCCGGCGGCACTGCGTGGAGGTCGTGGACCGCGTGGGCGGCGGCGACAGCTTCGCCGCAGGCCTGATCGCGCGGCTACTCGGCGGGGACCCGCCGGCCGGAGCGCTCGAGTTCGCCGTGGCGGCGAGCGCGCTCAAGCTCACCGTTCCCGGCGACTTCAGCCGCGCCAGCGTTCAAGAGGTGGAGGAGCTGCTCCGCACGTGATCCCGAGCTTCCGCTGGTTCGGCGCGGCCGACCCGATCCCGCTCGCCCACATTCGGCAGATCCCCGGCGTCATGGGCGTCGTGAGCGCGCTGTACGATGTGCCGGTCGGCGACGCCTGGACCCGGGCGCGCCTCGGCACGCTGAGGGCACAGATCGAAGACGCCGGGCTCCGTTTTGCCGTGGTCGAGAGCATCCCGGTGCATGAGGACATCAAGTTGGGACGACCCGGGCGCGATCGGCTCATCGACAATTACTGCGCCAGCATCGCGAGTATGGGCGAGCTCGGCATTCCCGTGTTGTGCTACAACTTCATGCCGGTGTTCGACTGGACACGCACCGATCTCGCCATGCGACTGCCGGACGGGTCGACGGCGCTCGCGTACGACGATCGAGCGCTCGCGGCTATCGATCTGTCGCGTGGCACGGGACAGCTCCCGGGGTGGGCCACGGCGTATCAACCCGCCGATCTCCAAGCGCTGCTCGCCGCCTACCGCGACGTGGACGCGGAGCGCCTGTGGGACAACCTCGCCTACTTTCTGGAGCGTGTCGTGCCGGTGGCCGGGCGGGCCGGCGTGCGGCTCGCGATCCATCCCGACGACCCTCCCTGGCCGATCTTCGGGCTGCCGCGGATCATCACCAATGCCCGAGCCCTGGAGCGCCTCGTGGCACTCGTGGACAGTCCGGCGAACGGCGTGACGTTCTGTACCGGCTCGCTCGGCGCGAGCCCCGAGAACGATCTGCCGGCCATGGTCCGTCGGTTGGGAGGGCGCATTCACTTCGCACACTGTCGCAACGTCCGGATCACGGGTGACCGCCAATTTCACGAGACCGCCCATCCCTCGCCCTGCGGCAGCGTGGACCTGTTCCAGGTCCTCTGCGCCCTCAGAGACGTCGGATTCGCGGGCCCGATGCGCCCCGATCATGGCCGCATGATCTGGGGCGAGACGGGACGCCCTGGGTACGGACTGTACGATCGGGCGCTCGGCGTGACGTACCTGCAAGGTCTGTGGGAAGCGCTCTCCCGGAGCGACAGGTGAGTACGGCGGTCGCGCCTCAGCGCATCGGGTACCGGTGGACGGTCTGCGCGCTGCTGTTCGTGGTCACCACCATCAACTATGTCGACCGCCAAGTGCTCGGGATCCTGGCGCCCACGCTGCAGCGCGAGCTCGGGTGGTCCGAGGCCGCCTACGGCGACGTGGTGTCGTGGTTCAGCCTGCCCTACGCCTTCGGGTTCCTCGCGGCGGGGCGGCTGTTCGACCGGATCGGCGTGCGGCGCGGGTTCGCGGCGGCCGTGGTCGCGTGGAGTCTGGCCGCCATCGCACACGCGTTCGCCCGTACGACGGCCCTGTTTTCCGCTGCGCGCGCCCTGCTGGGCGTGGCCGAGTCGGCGAATTTTCCCGGCGCCATCAAGGCCGTGGCCGAGTGGTTCCCCAAGAAAGAGCGGGCGCTCGCGACCGGCATCTTCAACGCGGGGACGAACACCGGTGCGATTGTCACACCTCTCCTGGTCCCCTGGATCGCGCTCACGTGGGGTTGGCAGTGGGCCTTCATCGCGACGGGCTCGCTCGGGTTCGTCTGGCTGCTCCTGTGGCTCGCCGTGTACCGCAGTCCCGAGTCGAACCCGCGTGTCTCGAGCGACGAGTTGGCACATATTCGCAGCGACCCGCCCGACCCCGAGAACGCCCGTGTACCGTGGATCCGCCTGCTCGGGTTCAGGCAGACCTGGGCGGTCGCGGCGGGAAAACTCTTGGCCGATCCGATCTGGTGGTTCTACCTGTACTGGCTCCCGAAATTCCTGGACGCCCGGTACGGAATCAAGCTGGCGCAGGTGGCACTCCCGCTCATCGTCGTGTACGTGGTGGCCGATGTCGGCTCGATCGGCGGAGGGTGGCTCTCGGGCGCCCTGATCAAGCGCGGCTGGACGGTCAATCGGGCGCGTAAGACCGCGATGCTCGCCATGGCGCTCCTGATCGTCCCCACGGCCTTGGCGCCACTGGCGGGGAGCATGTGGACCGCCGTTCTGATTGTCGGCGTCGCCGCAGCGGCGCACCAGGCGTGGTCGGCCAACGTGTATACGCTGGCGAGCGACATGTTCCCGCGCGCGGCGGTGGGCTCGGTGGTGGGTATCGGCGCGTTCGCCGGGGGCATCGGCGGCTGGGCGTTCCAACGTGTCACGGGCCGGATCCTCCAGGCCAACGGCAACGACTATACGCCCATCTTCATCGTGTGCGGGCTGGCCTATGTCGCGGCCTGGACCATCATTCACTTCCTCGCCCCGCGGCTCGAGCCCGCGACCACTGGATGAACCGCTACGAGGTACCGAACATGCCCGACCAATCCGTGCCGCGACGAGCCTTCCTCACGGCCGCCGTGGGTGTAACGGGGGCAGCTCTCACCCCCTCGTTCCCCCTCTCCAAGTTGTGGAGAGGGGGACAGGGGGTGAGGCCCGAGCCATTGAGGCTGGGCGTGGCGAGCTATTCGCTCCGCAACTTCTCGCGCGACAAAGCGATCGAAATGGTGAAGGCACTCGGCACGCCGTATATCAACCTCAAGTCCGTGCACCTGCCCTACGAGCTGTCGCCCGAGGAGCTGGCCACCGCGCGGCGCGAAATCGAGGGTGCGGGCCTGCACATCGTGGGCGGTGGTGTGATCACGTTCGAGGAGGATACCGACGAGGGCGTGGGGAAGTACTTCGCATACGCCAAGGCGGCTGGCATGCCGCTGATCGCCGCGCACGCGGACGCGCAGATCCTGCCCCGTATCGAGCGGTTCGCCAAGCAGTACGACATCAAGGTCGCGATCCACAACCACGGCCCGGAGGACACACGGTTCCCTTCCCCGTATGACGCACTGAAACACGTGCGCAACATGGATCGCCGGATGGGACTGTGCATCGACATCGGGCACACCGTGCGGGCAGGCACCGACGTGGTACGGGTAATCGCCGACGCGGGTCCGCGCGTCCTCGACATGCACGCCAAGGACCTGCGCGATCCGAAGACCGCGGCGAGTCAGTGCATCGTGGGCGAGGGCGTCATCCCGATCGCTGCGATCTTTCAGCAGCTCGAGACCATCGGGTATCGGGGCTACGTCAACCTGGAGTACGAGATCGACGCCGATGATCCATTGCCAGGAATGAAACAGTCGCTTGCCTACATGCGCGGCGCGCTCGCCGGGCTCGACGCCGCCCGCCGGAGCCCCCATTCTTGACCCGGACGGCGAGATCAACATCTCGAAGGAGTGATGCTGTGAACAGTGATTCGATCAGTCGCCGCCTGAAACGCGGCAACATATGATCAAGGCTCGATGGTGGGTCCTCGCCCTAACGGCCCAAAGCGCCGCGCTCGGCGCCCAGACGCGCTCAAACGATCTGAGCGCCCCCGAACGAGCCGCCGGGTGGCGGCTGCTGTTCGACGGTCGCACCCTGCGCGGGTGGCGCGGGTTGGGCTACGACACCGTTCCCACGGCCCATTGGGTGGTGGTGGATGGCGCAATCAAGAAGATTGCGAGCGGCAACGTCCCCAAGCTGCCGGACGGACAACCCGCCCAGGGCGGCGACCTGATGACGCTGGACACGTTCGGTGACTTCGAGTTGAGCTGGGAGTGGAAGGTCACGCCCGGCGCGAACAGCGGCGTCAAGTACAACGTGTCCGAGGAGCTCTCCATGGCGCAGGCACCCAACCACGCCGCGCTCGGGTTCGAGTACCAGATCCTCGACGACGATCGCCACCCCGATGGAGCGCTGCCGAGCCACCGGGCCGGAGCGCTGTACGACCTTTTCCCACCGAACGAGAAGAAACACCTGAAGCCGGTAGGCGAGTGGAACCGCTCCACAGTGATCTTCCGCGGGAATCATGGCGAGCACTGGTTGAACGGCGAGCGGATCGTGGAATTCGATCTCGGCACGGCGCGGATGGATTCGGCCCTTGCGGCCAGCAAGTTCCGCTCGATCCAGGGGTTCGCCACGCGCCGCAAGGCGCACATTGTCCTTCAGGACCACGGAGACGAAGTCTATTTCCGCAATATCAAGGTTCGGGACCTATGAAGCGTCGCAAGTTCTTGAAAACCGCCTCGGCGGCTGGGTTCGGGTTGGCGGCCGCGCGATCGCCGCTCTTCGGCCTCGCCCGTTCTCCCAATGACAAGGTCGTGGTCGCGGTCATGGGCTTGAACGGACGGGGCACCGTGCTCGCGCGCGGCTTCGCCCGGACGGCTCAGGCCGAGGTGGCGTCCGTGTGCGACGTCGATGCGGTGGTGCTCGCGAAAGGCGTGTCCGCCGTCGCCCAAGTCCAGGGGAAGTCTCCCAAAGGGCTGGGCGACTTTCGGAAGGCGCTCGAGGACAAGGACGTGGACGCACTGGTGATCGCGGCGCCCGACCACTGGCACACCCCAGCCGCCCTGCTTGCGATGCAGGCGGGGAAGCACGTCTACCTGGAGAAGCCGTGCGGGCACAACCCGCGCGAAGGCGAACTGCTCGTCGAAGCGCAGCGCAAGCATCGCCGCGTCGTGCAGATGGGAACGCAGCAGCGCTCCGCGCCACGCTCGATCGACATCATGCAGGCGATCAAGGCGGGCGCCATCGGGCAGCCCTATCTCGCGCGCACCTGGTACGCCAACACGCGAGGCACGATCGGCCGCGGGAAGGCAGCGCCCGTTCCCGCGAACCTGGACTACGAGCTGTGGCAGGGCCCGGCGCCCCGTACCCCGTACCACGACAACATCATTCACTACAATTGGCATTGGTTCCGGCGCTGGGGAACGGGCGAGATCTTGAATAACGGCACGCACGAGATCGACGTCGCGCGCTGGGCGCTGGGCGTGGGCTACCCCACGCGCGTCACGTCCGTCGGCGGCCGCTATCACTACGCCGACGACTGGGAATTCCCCGACACGCAGGAAGTCTGCTTCGAGTTCGCGGACGGGAAGACCATCATCTGGCAGGGGCAAAGCTGCAACGGACTGACCACGTTCGGCCGCTCGCGCGGCACCGCGATCCTGGGCACCTCCGGCAGCGTGGTGCTCGACCGCGACGGCTACACCATGTACGATCTCAAGGAAAAGGTGATGAAGTCGTCTCTCGCCGCGCAGGCGGGGGACGGCCTCAATACCACCGCCGACGACGAGATGACCGCCCTGCACATCGCCAACTTCGTGGACGCGATCCGCACCGGCGCCGCGCTGCGGCAGCCGATCGAGGAGGGCGCGAAGAGCGTGCTGCTGGGCCACCTCGGCAACATCGCGCAGTCGACCGGCCGCGGGCTGCGCATCGACGTGGCGTCGGGCCGGATCACGGGCGACGAGGAAGCGATGAAACTGTGGCAGCGGGAGTACGCCCCGGGCTGGGCGCCGGTCGTCTGACCCGTGAGCGCCGTCCTCGACCCGGACCGCTTTTTCGATCCCGATCCCGCGGTGCGCCGCGTCGCGCGCGAGTTGTACGAGGAGACCCGCCGGCTGCCCATCGTCTCTCCCCACGGTCACGTGGATCCGCAGATTCTGGCCCGGGACGAGCCCTTCCCGGAGCCCGCGGCGCTGATCGTTCAGCCCGACCACTACGTCCTGCGGTTGCTGTACGCCGGCGGCGTCCCGCTCGAGGCGTTGGGTGTGCCGCGCCGGGATGGAGCGCCCGTCGAGACCGACCCGTGCAAGGTGTGGCAGCGGTTCGCCGACCACTACTACCTATTTCGCGGCACGCCCACCGCCGCGTGGCTCGAGTACGAGCTGCACGAGGTGTTCGGCGTCGGTGAACGGCTGTCTCCTGAGACGGCGCCGCGGATCTACGATGAAATCGCTGAGAAGCTCGCCTCACGAGAATTCCGGCCGCGGGCGCTGTTCGAGCGCTTCGCGATCGAGGTCCTCGCCACCACCGACAAGGCCAGCGATTCACTGGCGCACCACCATGCCATCCGGGAGTCCGGGTGGAAGGGACGGGTGATCCCCTGCTTCCGCCCGGATGCGGTGTTCCAGATCGCCTCCCCCGGCTGGCCGGCCGAGCTGGAAGCGCTGGGCCGGGAGCACGGCGCGCCCCTGGTGGATTACGCCGAGTTCCTTCACGCCCTGGAGGATCGCCGCACGTTCTTCAAGAGCATGGGGGCTACGGCCACCGATCACGCCGTGCTCGAGCCCTACACCACCTGGTTCCCCCCGAACGCTACGGCCACCGATCATGCGGTGCTCGAGCCCTACACCACCCGGCTTCCTCCGAACGAGGCAGAGGTCCTGTATCAGCGGGCACGGCAGGGTAACGCGACGCCGGTGGACGAACGGCGCTTCACGGGCCACCTCCTGATGGAGATGGCCCGGCTGTCGCTCGAGGACGGGCTGGTGATGCAGATTCACGCGGGCGCGTTGCGAGACCACAACCGACCCCTGTTCGAACGGTTCGGCCCCGATCGGGGCGGGGACATTCCAGTCGCCACGGAGTTCACGCGCAACCTGCGCCCGCTGCTCAACGCCTACGGCAACGATCCCCGTTTCACGCTCGTGGCCTTCACGCTCGACGAGTCCACCTACAGCCGGGAGCTGGGGCCGCTCGCCGGCCACTATCCGGCCCTGCGCCTCGGGCCGCCCTGGTGGTTCCACGACTCGATCGAAGGCATGCGGCGCTTCCGCGAGCGCACCACGGAGACCGCTGGGATCTACAAGACCGCCGGCTTCAACGATGACACCCGCGCGTTCTGCTCGATTCCCGCCCGCCACGATCTAGCGCGCCGCGTGGACGCGAACTTCCTCGCGGGGCTCGTCGCGCGTCACGTCATCGACAGGAGCGACGCACACCAGATGGCGCGGGCGCTCGCCTACGACCTGGCGAAGCAGACGTATAAGCTGTGACGTCGCACTATGCAGCAGATCCTTCGCGTCGCGCGCGTGCCGCGCGCTCGCTCAGGATGACACCGTCCGGCGGCTGCGATATGCTTATAGAAGAGGGAGAATGAGAGGAGGGGAGGAAGGGTGGTGCCGTTTCTCCCTTTCCCTTCGCGGAACGAACTGGCCTGTCATCCTGAGCGCCGCAGGCGCGAAGGATCTGCTTCTTGAGCGCCGCAAGTCGTCCGACGTGCCGCGAACAGAGTGTCGGCCAAGTCCTCCCATGTGGGGTTTTTCTGCTCGATCAGCCGAACCTTTCGTGAGCGAACCCAGCCCTTGACCTGCTTTTCGCGTGCGATGGCGTCGCGAACATCGCCAAACTCCTCGAAGTAAACCAGCCGCTTAATGTGGTACCTGCTCGTGAAACCGGGGGTTAGGCTGCGCTTGTGCTGATGCACGCGCCGCCCGAGGTCGTTGGTGACGCCCGTGTATAAGACTCGCGAGCGACTCGCCATGATGTACACATAGTAGGTGCGCATGCCCCGCCAAAGTGGCGTCCGGGAAGGTCGCGACCGGTATCATTTCTGGGCGGCCCGGCGCGCAAACGTGCCTTGGAGGGTGAGCGCGCGTGTCATCCTGAGCGATCTGCTTTGTGAGCGCCGCAGGGGACCAAGCACCTCGGCCCCGAAGCGGTAAGTTTGGGTGTCCCAGGAGGGGCGATGAAACGGACGAGTCAACGCGATCAGGCGGAGGCGTTCCGGCGGCTCCATCGGGAGGGGGGGATCCTGGTGCTCCCCAACGCCTGGGACGTGATCACCGCCCGTCTGATCGAGAGTGTGGGGTTCGCCGCCATCGCCACGTCCAGCGCCGGGGTCGCGTGGGCGCTCGGCTACGCCGACGGCGAGCGCATCAGCCGTGGCGAGATGCTCGCGGTGGTGCGCCGCATCGCGTCGATCGTGCGTGTGCCGGTGACCGCCGACATGGAGGCGGGGTACGGGACGACCCCGGAAGCCGCGGCCGAGACCGCGCGCGGCGTCATCGCGGCGGGCGCCGTGGGGCTGAACCTCGAGGACGGGACCAACGACGGTCGCCTGGTGGACGTCGGTCTGCAGCAGGACCGGATCCGCGCCATGCGCGAGGCCGGGGCGGCGGCCGGCGTCCCCCTGGTCATCAACGCGCGCACCGACGCGTTCGAGGTCAAGGATTGGTCGCCCACGGAGCGGCTCACCGCCGCGGTGCGACGCGCCAATGCCTACCGCGCCGCCGGAGCCGACTGCCTGTTCGTTCCGCACGTGAGCGACGCGGCGACGATTGGACGGCTCGCCCGCGAGATCGAAGGGCCGCTCAACGTCATTGCCGGCCCCCCCGCCCCGGCCATCCCCGAGCTCGAGCGACTCGGCGTGAGACGCGCGAGCCTCGGTCCTCGCGTGGTCCAGGCCGCACTCGGTCTCGTACGCCGCGCGGCGACGGAGTTGCGCGAGCACGGCACCTACGAGACGATGGCCGACCTGTTGATCCCGTTCACCGAGCTGCAGCGCCTGGTCGCGCCCACCCCTTGACGGGGTCGAACGGGCTGGTATATTTATACCGTTCAGTGAATATTAATGCTTTCGGGTTAATACTTTTGGGTGGGTCCGACATGTCGCGCAACTGTACGCTGAAGGCCGTCGCAATTCTGAATCCGGCGACTCCCACCGATGGGAGCGGGCGGCGGGCGTAAGCGCGTAGACGACTCAAAGCAAACCCCCCGGCCCGCTCCCAACAGAGCGGGCCTTTCTGTTGACCGGTCGTGAACAGGAGACACGATGCCCGCAGCCGACCGATCGCGTTGGGCCCACAGCCGCTCGCGGGAGCTCGACCCCTGGCGGGAGCACGACGCCTGTGGCGTCGGGTTCGTGGCCCGCGCGTCCGGACAACGCTCCGCCGAGATCGCGCGCCTCGCGTTGCAGGCGCTGGCCCGGGTGGCCCACCGCGGCGCCGCGGCCACCGACCGCTCCGGCGACGGCGCTGGGCTGCTCACTCAGATCCCTGCCCCGCTGTTCTACCGGGAGGCAGCGAGCCGCGCACTGGCGCTCGCGCCCGGCCAGCCGTTCGCCGTCGGCTCGTTCTTCCTGCCGCGCGAGCACGACGCGCTCGGCCGCGCCACCGCCATCATCGAGGAAGTGCTGTGCCGCGAGGGGCTCCCGGTGCTCGGGTGGCGCGACGTGCCAGTGGACCTGGAGGTCCTCGGCGCGGGTGCCCGCGCCTCCTGTCCCACCATCCGGCAGGCAGTCATCGCCGCGCCTGACGGCGGACGCCACGACGACACGACGTGGGAACGCTCGCTCTATCTCGCGCGCCGGACGATCGAACGCCGCATCGCCGACGCGGGGCCCGGCCTCGAGCCGTTCTTCGTGTGCTCGCTCTCGTGCCGCACGCTCGTATACAAGGCGCTGCTCACCGGCACCCAGCTCGCCGGCTTCTTTCCCGACCTCGAGTCCCCGGACTACGAGACGGCGCTCGCGATCTTCCACCAGCGCTACTCGACGAACACGACGTCGAGTTGGCCGCTCGTCCAGCCGTTCCGCATGCTCGCCCACAACGGCGAGATCAATACCCTGTGGGGGAACCGAAACGCGATGCTGGCCCGCGAGCCGGCGCTCGCCGGGCCGCCCTGGGGCGACGCGGTGGACCGCCTCAAGCCCGTGATCTGGTCGGAGGGAAGCGACTCGGCCAGTCTCGACAACGCGCTCGAGCTGCTGGTGCGCTCGGGGCGCGACCCGGTGCATGCCCTCATGATGCTCGTCCCCGAGGCGCACGAGGGCGCCGTGGAGATGGAGCCTGCCCTGCGGGGCTTCTACGAGTTCCACGAATGCCTGGTGGAGCCGTGGGACGGGCCGGCCGCCCTGGCGTTCTCGGACGGCGTGTTTGTGGGCTCGGCGCTCGACCGTAACGGCCTGCGGCCGTGCCGCTACAAGATCACCCGCGACGGACTGGTGGTGGCGGGATCGGAGTCGGGGCTCGTCGATCTGAACGCGGCCGACGTGGTGGAAAGCGGCCGACTCGGGCCGGGCGAGCTGCTCGTCGTGGACACGCGCCGCAAGGCGATCCTGCGGAACGGGGAGGCGAAGCGCGAAGTGGCCCGGCGCCGTCCCTACAGCCGGTGGGCCGCGCGGGGCATCCGACTGCTGCGTCCGACGGCAGCCGTGCCCGACGCGCCGCCCACACCGGAGCCCGAGCGCGTCGCCCGTCAGGTGGCCTTCGGCTGGAGCTTCGAGGACCTGCGCTACGTGCTCGAGCCGATGGGTAGCGCGGGGCACGACGCCGTGTGGAGCATGGGCGACGATACGCCAATCCCACCGCTCGCGCGCATCCCGCCCGGCCTGTACGCGTACCTGCGCCAGCGCTTCGCGCAGGTCACGAACCCGGCGATCGACCCGCTGCGCGAGACGCTGGTCATGACGTTGCGGATGCACATCGGGCGTCGGGGCTCGCTGCTCGCCGACCGGCCGGCCGGGCTCCGGCTCGTGCGGAACGAGCACCCCGTCCTTCTCGCGGAGGAGATCGCGGCGCTGCGCACGGGCGCGGGCGCGCAGGTCGTTACCCTCGACACGACCTGGAGCGCCTCCGCCGGCGCCGTGGGAGGGGGGGGGCCCGACGCGTTGCGCACCGCGCTCGACGGGCTGTGTCGGTCCGCCGGCAATGCGGTGCGGGAGGGGGCACGGATCGTGATTCTCAGCGACCGGGCCGCCGGTCGCGAGCGCGCCCCACTCCCCATGCTCCTGGCCGTCGGGGCGGTGCACCAGCACCTGCTCGAGCACGGCCTGCGAACGCGCCTCGGCCTCATCGCCGAAGCGGGAGACGCGTGGGACGTCCACCACTTCGCGGCCCTGATCGGCTACGGGGCGGAAGCGGTGCACCCGTGGCTCGCGCTCGAGTCGGTGCAGGTGCAAGTCGCGGAGGACGACGCGAGCCTCCGGTTCCGCGCCGCGGCCGAGGCCGGTCTCCTCAAGATCCTGTCGAAGATGGGGATCTCGACGCTCTCGTCTTACTGCGGCGCCCAGATCTTCGAGGCACTGGGGCTCGGGGCCGAGGTGATCGACCGTTGCTTTACGGGCACCGTGTCGACGATCGGCGGGATCGGGTTCACGGAGATCGCCGAGGACGTCCTGGCCCGCCACCGAGCCGCATATCCCGACGTCGCGGCCGCGGAGCCGGTCCTGCCCGACCACGGGCGGGTGCGCTACCGCCGCGACGGTGAGGATCATGGCTGGTCGCCACAGCTGGTGCGGTCGATGCAGGCCGCGGTGGCCGCCGACACGCCGCAGGCGTACGACGCGTTTCGCGCCCGCGTCGCCGCCCGGCTGCCCGCTAGCCCGCGCGACCTGCTCGCGTTCCGCGCTGTGGCCCCGATCCCGCTCGAGGAGGTCGAACCTGCAGAGGAGATCCGCCGCCGCTTCGTGTCCACGGCGATGTCCCTCGGCGCCCTCTCCCCCGAGGCGCACCGCACGCTCGCCATCGGCATGAACCGGATGGGCGCCCGCTCGAATTCGGGCGAGGGCGGCGAAGACCCCGATACGTACGCGTCGCTCGAGAACGGCGACCGCGCGGACAACCGCATCAAGCAGGTCGCCTCAGGGCGGTTCGGGGTCACGACGCACTATCTGATGCGTGCGGACGAGCTCGAGATCAAGATTGCGCAGGGCTCGAAGCCCGGCGAAGGGGGCCAGCTCCCCGCTCACAAGGTCACGGCCTTGATCGCGCGGTTGCGCCACTCGGTACCGGGCGTGCCGCTGATCTCGCCGCCGCCGCACCACGACATCTATTCGATCGAGGACCTGGCGCAGCTCATCCACGATCTGAAACAGGTCAACCCGCACGCGCGGGTCGGCGTGAAGCTGGTGGCGGAAGCGGGCGTGGGGCGGGTCGCCGCCGGCGTCGCCAAGGCCTATGCCGACTACGTGCTCGTCTCCGGCCACAACGGCGGGACGGGCGCCTCACCGCTGTCGTCGATCAAGCACGCCGGATCGCCGTGGGAGCTGGGGCTCGCGGAAACCCAGGCGATCCTCATCGAGAATGGCCTGCGCCACCGCATCGAGGTGCGAACGGACGGCGGGCTGCGCACGGGGCGCGACGTCGTCATCGCCGCGCTGCTCGGCGCCGAGAGCTACGGGTTCGGCACCGCGGCGCTCGTCGCGATCGGGTGCGACATGGCCCGGCAATGCCACCTCAACACCTGCCCCACCGGCATCGCGACGCAGAAGCCGGAGCTGCGGGCGAAGTTTCGCGGCACCCCGGAGCAGGTGGTCGCGTACTTCACCTGGATCGCGGAGGACGTCCGCCGCATCCTGGCGGGACTGGGCTGCCGCTCCATGGACGACGCCATCGGCCGGGTGGACCTGCTGGAGCGTGTGGACCACCCCGAAGTGCCCCGCGCGCAGATGCTCGACCTGTCGCTGCTCCTGACCGACGCGCTTGCGGGACGTGAGGAGCCGCGGCGCCGTACGGTACAGCGCAACGATCGCCCGGGCGTCGAGTCCCTGGACGATGAAATCCTCAGCACGCTCGAGCCGCGGCTCGAGTCCGGCCGCCCGTTCGCCGGTGTGTACGACATCGGGAACCACCATCTCACGGTGGGCGCGCGCATCGCCGGGCGGATCGCCGAGCGTCGCGGCAACGTCGGGCTGCCGCCGGGATCGGTCCGGCTGCGGTTCCGGGGGAGCGCGGGGCAGAGCTTCGGAGCCTTCGCCCTTCCGGGGATGCACCTCGAGCTCGAGGGGGAAGCGAACGACTACGTCGGCAAGGGGCTGACGGGCGGGGAGATCGTGATCCGGCCGTTCCGCGAGGCAGCCGCCGCGGGCAACACGGACCAGCACGTCCTCCTGGGCAATACGGCCCTGTACGGGGCGACGGCCGGCAAGCTGTTCGCCGCCGGGCGGGCCGGGGACCGGTTCGCCGTGCGCAACTCCGGAGTGATCGCTGTGATCGAAGGCGCGGGCGCCCACTGTTGTGAATACATGACCGCCGGCGTCGTGGTCGTACTCGGGCCGGTGGGGCGCAACTTCGCGGCCGGGATGTCGAACGGCACGGCCTACGTACTCGACGATACGGAGACGTTCTCGGCCCGGTGCAACACCGACATGGTCGCCGTGCGAACGCTCGAGCCGTCGGACGAGCAGGTCGTGCTCGAGCTGCTGCACGAGCACTGTGCGAAGACGGGGAGCGCGAAGGCGCGCGTGATTCTCGACTCGTGGGACCGCTGCGGGCCGCTGTTTCGCAAGGTGGTGCCCCACGCGGCGCCGGTTCCCGTGACGGAGCCGGCGGAGGTCGCCCCCGCCGCGGTGACTTGACGGTCTCCGGGACGCTGGCGGGGGACGCAGGTTTGCCTAAGGAACGCGTGCGCGACTCACCTGCGGCGGCGGAGCAGCGGTAGCTCTAGGCTGTCGCGCAGCGCCTGCCAACTGGCCTCGATGATGTTCTCCGAGCAGCCCATGGTGCTCCAGCGCTCCGCACCGCTGGCGGACTCCACCACCACCCGGGGCTTGGCCGCGGTGCCGAGGTGCTCGTCCACGATGCGCACCTTGTAGTCCACGAGGCGCACGTCGGCCAGCTCCGGATAGTGCGGCAGCAGCGCCTTCCGCACGGCATTATCGAGCGCATTCACGGGACCCGCACCCTCGGCCGCGGTGTGCATCACCGCGTCGCCCACCCGCAGTTGAATCATGGCCTGTGCCGTCATGTCGCCGCCGCTCCGCCGCTCCACGATGACGGTGAAGCCGAGCAGCTCGAAGGGAGGCCGATAATCGGCGGCGGCGCGCCGCACGAGCATCTCGAACGAACCGTCCGCCGCCTCGAACTGATGACCCCCGTATTCCAGCGTCTTTACCTGCTGCAGCACGTCCTGGGGAGAGACGCCGGCCGCCAGGCCGAGCAGGTCCGCGCGCAGCCGGACGTTCTGCCGCCCCGACAACTCGCTAACGACGACGCGCATATCGTTCCCGACCAGCGCCGGATCGATGTGCTGATAGCTCTCCGGTAGCTTCGCGACGGCCGCGACGTGGATGCCGCCTTTGTGGGCGAACGCACTCGCGCCGACGTACGGCGCATGGGCGTCGGGATTCAGGTTCGCGACGGCCGCCACGAAGAGCGCCACCTCCCGCAGGCGTCGCAGCTGCTCGGGCGGAAGCACCGGACAGCCGACCTTGAGCTGGAGCGTCGCGATGAGGGGGATGAGGTCGAGGTTGCCGCAGCGCTCGCCGTACCCATTGATCGTGCCCTGGACGTGGACGCATCCCGCGCGCACCGCCGCCAGCGCGTTCGCCACCGCGAGGCCGCTGTCGTTGTGCGGGTGAATGCCGAGCGGCGTACCGAGCTGCGCCCGGACGTCGCGCACCCGTTGTTCCACTACTTCCGGGAGCTCCCCGCCGTTCGTGTCGCACAGGACGATGCAGTCCGCGCCGGCGCCGGCCGCCGCCCGCAACGTGGCGAGGGCATAGTCCGAGTCCAGGCGGTAGCCGTCGAAGAAATGCTCCGCGTCGTAGATCACCTCCCGGCCGAGCCGGCGGAAGTAGCCCACCGTATCCGAGATCATGCGGAGGTTTTCCTCGCGGCTCGTCTCGAGCACGCGCTCCACGTGGAGGGTAGAGCTCTTCCCCACGATCGTCACCACCGGCGTCTCGGCTTCCAGCAGAGCGGTGAGGCTGGGATCGTCTTCGCACCGGCCGTTCGCCCGCCGCGTCATCCCGAAGGCGGCCACCTTCGCGTGCCCGAGCCGCTCCTGGCGGATGCGACGGAAGAACTCCGCGTCCTTGGGGTTCGAGCCCGGCCAGCCGCCTTCGAGGTAGTGGATGCCCAGCTCGTCCAGCCGGTGCGCGATTTTCAGTTTGTCGTCGACCGAAAGCGACAGGCCCTCGCGCTGCGTGCC
>Ga0209161_10002114_pt1 | contig 16335 bp, 13 predicted proteins | sample GraSoiAngelo_155_FD_186169 | JGI IMG/M metagenome (GOLD analysis project Ga0209161, IMG submission 186169) | Grasslands soil microbial communities from the Angelo Coastal Reserve, California, USA - 14_1009_13_30cm (SPAdes) (version 2) | ecosystem: Environmental > Terrestrial > Soil > Grasslands...
CTGAAGCCCGCACTCTTCCCCTCGTCCGTTCGTTCTCGGTAGCTGTTCGGTGCGGGCCGGGTCGCTCGGGATCCCGGTCCAATCGTCTATCGATCGAGTGATACGCAGGCGACCGCTCGCGGCGGCGCCTCGATTGGCTCGACGATCACCAGGGGGAGAATCAAATGCGGTTGGCCTCGAAGATTTTCCTGACGTCGGCGCTCGTGATCGTCGTGCTCGCGGGCGTTGGAGCCTTGAGCCTTCGCGCCGTGGCGAGCCTGGTCTCCGTGAACCGCGAGATCGCGATCCGCGCGGTTCCCGCGCTCCGCCTGACCTCGAGCGCCCGCGAAGCGATGGCGCCGCTCCTGCGGCTCGAAGCGCGCGCCGTCGTGCTCGGGGATCCGCGCTATGCGATCGCGTGGACTGACCTGGCGGCGAAGCTCGCCGTGGATCTCGAGCGCCTCGCCGGATACGCGCAAGGCCGATGGGAGGCGCTGCACCTCAGCGAGGCGACCACCGCGTTCGCCGGATATCGCCAAGTCGTCGCCGAAGAGCACGCGCTGCTGAAACGCGGCGACCGCGCGGGCGCGCTGCGGCTCACCGACGCCGAAGCGCGCGCGCTGGCCGAGCAGGTGCAGAAGAGCCTCGACAACCTGATGGCGTCGACCCACACCGCAATCCTCGGAGCACAGGCCGAGGCCGCGCGGCTCGAGGCGCAAACGTGGACCGGGGTGCTGGTCGCGCTGGGCGCGGCCGTCGCGCTGGCGCTGCTCGGCACGGCCCTCGTTGCGCGGCGGATCACTCGGTCGCTCGACATTCTGTCCGGCGCGACGGCCGAGGTGGCCACGGGTGCCTTCCGCGGCCCGCTCGCGGTCCGCAGTCGCGACGAGATCGGGGCGTTGGCGCGGTCGTTCAACTCGATGGCCGATCAGCTGAGGCGGCTCGAAGAGACCCGGCAAGAGTTCTTCGCGGCCGTCGCGCACGAACTCCGCTCGCCCCTCACCTCGATTCGCGGCGCCGCCGACCTGCTGCACGACAACATCGCTGGACCGCTCACCGCCAAGCAGCGGCGCCTCGCGGACATCATCGCGCAGAGCTCCGCTCGCCTGCTCGGACTCGTGAACCAGATCCTCGAGATGTCGCGGCTGCAGGCGGGGCTCGTGGAGGTCCAGCGACAGCCAGTCGATCTGGCGGAGCTCCTGGACCGGGCCTTCGAAGAGCTCCACCCGCGCGCCACCGAGGCGGGGGTGACGCTCGAGTGCGAGCGCATCGGCATCGACTTCATGTACCGGGGCGACGAAGAGCGGCTCCACCAGCTGGTCGTCAACCTGGGCGCCAACGCGATCCGGTTCACACCGCGCGGCGGACGCGTCGTCGCCCGCGTGATCGACGCGGGCTCGGAGTTCGAGCTCCAGGTCGAAGACACCGGCGTGGGTATTCCCGTCGAGGCCCTGCCCCACATCTTCGACGCCTATCGCCAGGCGCACCGCGAGCGCGGTGGAACAGGGCTAGGACTCGCGATCGTGCGAGGGGTTGCCGAGGCTCACGGGGGGCGTGTGACCGCCGAGTCCCACGAGGGCAAAGGAAGCCGATTCACCATTTTATTGCCACACCCGATCAGTTCCTGACCGCTTGGGGCGTACAGTTCCTGACCACTTGTGGTGTGCCAGTACTAGGGCAGGATAGATAAATCAAGCAGTTACAAGTGGCGATTTCTGGCATTCTCATAGCATGCTCTAAGGGACGTGAGCACAACCTGCGGGCCGGTTCTCAACGGCAGTCCGGGGATGCGGGCAATTCAGTCGATCATCGAGAGTGTTGCGGACACCGACGCGACGGTCCTGATCCGCGGGGAGAGCGGGGTGGGCAAGGACCTCGTCGCCCGGGCCATCCACGCTCACTCGGAGCGCCGCCAGAGTCACTTCATCAAGGTGAACTGCGCCGCGATCCCGCAAGGGCTGCTCGAGTCCGAGCTCTTCGGCCACGAGAAGGGCGCCTTCACCGGCGCACACCGGCGCAAGGCGGGGCAATTCGAGTTCGCGAAGGGCGGCACGATCTACCTGGATGAGATCGCGGAGTTGCCGCTCGGTCTGCAGGCCAAGCTGCTCCACGTGCTCCAGGACTTCAAGTTCGCTCGCGTCGGAGGCCACGAGTTGATCGACGTCGACGCGCGCGTGATCGCCGCCACGAACCGGGACCTCGAGAAGGCACTGGTTCGAGGCGAGTTCCGCGAGGACCTCTACTACCGCCTCAACGTGGTCGAGCTCATGGTTCCCCCGCTTCGGGAACGCCGGGAGGAGATCCCGCAGCTGGTGTCGTGGTTCCTCCATCGGTTCAACGAGCAGTACGGGCGGAACAAGCAGATCTCGCCCGACACACTGGTGCGTCTCACCCAGCACGGGTGGTCGGGGAACGTGCGAGAGCTCGAGAACACGATCCGGCGCATGGTGGTGCTCGCCGACGGCGAGCAGGCGTTCGAGATGCTAACCGCTCGGAATGGGCACGGGAATGGCAACGGGCACGGGAATGGGAATGGCAACGGGCACGGCGCCGTGCTGTCAGCCGGCGCGTCCGAGGGACTGCGTGAGATCGCGCGGCGCGGCGCCCGCGAGGCCGAGCGCAAGGCCCTCGTCGAGGTGCTCGAGCGCGTAAAGTGGAATCGCGCCGAGGCCTCCCGCATCCTCAAGGTTAGCTACAAGACGCTCCTCAACAAGATCACCGAGTGCCAGCTGGCGTCGCCGCGTCGCGGCTAGCCGCTCGATCGTCCGTCGTTCGTTCGCCTCAGCCTCCACCGATCCGCCGATCCGATCCGCCGATCCGCTTGACAAGCTCGCGCCCTGCACCTAAGGTCGCAGCGTCATGAACGAGCTGACGACGATGGCCGCGACACTCGGGGCGTTGCTGAAAGAGCGCAAGGAGACGATCGGTGTCGCGGAGTCGTCCGCGGGCGGATTGATCTCGGCCGCGCTGCTCGCCGTGCCCGGCGCCTCCGCGTACTTCCTGGGCGGCGGCGTCATCTACACCCAGGCGGCGCGGCGGGCGCTGCTGCGCGTGACGGACGACTCGGTCAAAGGGATCCGGTCGAGCACCGAGGCGTACGCGCTCGTCAAGGCGCGGATGATCCGCGAGCTCCTGGGCGCCACGTGGGGGTTGGCCGAGACGGGCGCCAGCGGCCCGACCGGCAACCGGTACGGCGACGCGGCCGGCCACGCGTGCATCGCGGTGGCGGGGCCGGTCGAGCGCGCGATCACGGTGGAGACCGGGCACGGCGATCGCGAAAAGAACATGTGGGCGTTCACGAAGGCCGCGCTCGACCTGCTGGAGACGTCGCTACGTAAGTCCCGCTGAGCCTGCCGATGCGCATCGTTGCCTGGAACATCCGCGCCGGCGGCGGGGAGCGCGTCGGGCGCATCTCGCGTTATCTCGAGCGCTGGGCCCCGGACGCGGTCGTCCTCTCCGAGTTCCGCGCCACGCCCCCCAGCCTCGAGCTCGCCCGCTCGCTCGCCTCGCACGGACTGTCGCACCAGTGCACGAGCGCGAGTCGCCGAAACCCGCGTGCCAACGCCCTGCTGGTCGCCGCTCGATGGCCGGTGAGTCCCCTGCGCCTCAGGGCCCAGCCGCGCGAGCCGGGTCGGTGGCTGCTGGTCTCCGTGAACGCGCCGCGCCCGCTCCTGCTGGGCGCCATGCACGTGCCGAACCGCGTGACCGGGCGCAAGTACCTGTTCCTTGACTCGGTGCTGGCGTGCGCACGTCGCTGGCGCCTGGGGCCGGCCCTCTTCCTCGGGGACACGAACTCCGGCCGGCGCGGGCTCGACGAGGAAACGCCCGTGTTCAGCGCGCGCGAGGAGGGCTGGATCGACTCCCTCGCCGGCTGCGGCTGGCTCGACGCCTTCCGTCACCTGCGCGCCGAAGCGCGCGCCTACACGTGGTACTCGCCTAACGGCCAGAACGGCTTCCGGATCGATCAGGCGTTCGTCAATGCAGCGCTGCTGGAGCGCCTGCGGGACGCGGCGCACGTGTGGGCCGGAACGCGACGCGGACGCAAAGGAGCGCCGAGCGATCACGCGGCGCTACTGGTCGATTTTCACGAGTAGATGCGCTAGATTCGACTCCGATGCGCTTCGGAACCTACTACTTCCTCCAGGCTCCTCCAGCGGTCGGCCATCCCGACGTCATCCGGCACGAGATCGAGCAGATGATGTGGACCGAGGAGCTCGGCTTCGACAGCATCTGGCTGACCGAGCACCACTTCATCGACTACGGCCTCTCCGTCTCGCCGGCGGTTCTGGCCGCGGCCGCCGCCATGCGGACGCGACGTGTACGCATCGGCTTGGCTGCCGCGATCCTGCCGTTCCACGATCCGGTGCGCCTCGCCGAGGAGCTGGCGATGGTCGACATCCTGAGCGAGGGGCGCCTGGACGTCGGCGTGGGGCGCGGAAATCGTCCGGTGGAGTTCGAGGGCTATCGCGTGCCCCAGATCGAGAACCGCGAGCGCTTCGACGAGAGCCTGGCGATCATCGTCAAGGCGTGGACGGCTGAGCGGTTTTCCTTCGAAGGTCGCCACTTCACGATCCCGGAGGTCCGGGTCATCCCGAAGCCGCTCCAGCGGCCGCATCCGCCGATCTACGTCGTGTGCACGAGCCCGGACACGATCGAGGCGACCGCGCTGCGCGGGGTGCCGATGCTCAACTCGCTGCTGCGCGGGCCGGCCGAGCAGCTCGCCAAGACGCGGGACACGTACGTCAAGGCGTGCGAGAAAGCCGGCCGGACCGCCGGTGACATCGCGAGCCTCCTGAACCGCTGGGGGGTGTCGCGCCACGTCTACGTGGCTCCGACCGACGCCGCGGCGCAGGCCGAGGCTCGCGACGCCGAGATGTGGTACCAGGAGGCGCTGCGCCGCTTCCTGCTCCCCGAACGGATGGACCGCGTGCATCCACTGTTGCAGCCGGGCTTCCAGGCGATGGCCGAGCGGTTCGGCACGATCACCTGGGAGCAGCTCGTCGCCGAGACTCTGGCCGTCGGCTCGCCCGACACCGTGGCCGACCGGATCGAGGAGTTCCGGCGCCTGGGCGTCGGCGAGGTGCTGTGCTGGATGAACTTCGGCGGCTTGCCTCAGGAGCGCGTGCGGCGCTCCATGGAGCTCTTCGCCCGCGAGGTCATGCCGCGGTTCCGGTGACCGCGGTCACGAGCAGTTCCCGCGTTCACCTGCCACCCCGTCGCCGAGCTTGCGCTCGGCGCGCGGCACGCGCAGCAGCTTCTGAAAATCCAGCGAGGTGTCGAGCAGCGTGCGCGCGACCTCGATCAGGCGCTTTACCGTCGCCTCCGGGAGCGCGAACGTCGTCGCCAGGTTGAGGAGCTCTTCCCGCGCGGGCGACGGCATCCCTTCGAAGGAGATCTCGACGAAGCACGTGCGGATGGCCTAGGGGGTCCCGCTGAGCACGAGACGGACCAGCTTCGTGAAGGCGCCGACCGTGAACGGCTTCTGGAGCAGCGGGCCGAGGGTCGGCGCGGCCATCGACCCTTCGTCGCTGAGATAGCCGGACACGTAGACCACCTTGATGGCCGGCCGGGTGACCCGCACGCGCTTGACCCACTCGTCGGCCAGCATCGACGGCACGCCCGCGTCGACCACCATCAGATCGATGGCGCCGGCGTGACGTCCGGCGAGCGCGAACGCGCTCTCCCGGTCACCGGCCTCGAGGACGACGTAGTCCTGGAGCTGGAGGATCTCGCGGATCAGATCGCGGACCTCGGACTCGTCATCGACCACGAGAACGGTCTGGGCTCCGGCCGACCGCCGGGGCGCGCCGGCGGGCGCGACCGTCTCGTCGACCCGGGGCAGGTAGATCTTGAAGGTCGAGCCGCTCCCCGCGTCGCTCAACACGCTAATCTGCCCGCCGAACTGCGTGACGATGTTGTGGACCGTCGCCAGACCGAGCCCAGTGCCGCGCCCCGGCTCCTTGGTCGTGAAGTACGGCTCGAACAGCCGCGCGCGGGTCTCGTCGTCCATGCCGGATCCGGTGTCGCTCACCGAGAGCATGACGACCTGACCCACGTTGGCGGTCTCGATGACGATACGGCCGCCATCCGGCATCGCGTCCCGCGCGTTGACCACCAGGTTCATGATCACCTGGCCGATCTGGTGCGCGTTCACGCTGACGCGCGCCAGGCCGGGCGCGAGTCGGGTCGTGAGCTCGATGTTGTCGCCGAGTACCGGCTGGAGCACACGCGTCACGTTGGTGACCAGCTGGTTCAGGTCCATGGGCGACGGCACCAGTGGCGGCTGCCGGCTCCCGGCCAAAACTTGTTGGGCGAGCGCGGCACCCCACTCGGCGGCGCGCTTGATCGCCTCCGCGTTGCGCCGCATCGGATCGTCCGGCCGCAGGCGCCTCAGCATCAGCTCGGTGTAGCCGCTGATGACCGCGAGCAGGTTGTTGAAGTCGTGAGCGACGCTGCTGGCGTGTCGCCGCAGAGTCGCGTTGTCGGCCAGCGCTTGCTCGAGGCTGGTCGCGCCGGCCCCGGAGACTACGTCGCCCTCCGCGGTCATCGGCCCACCGCCTCGTCGGCGGAGGCCGGCGGCTCGGCGACGAGCGACAGGACGATCGTGAACGTCGTGCCGACGCGGGGCGTGCTCTTGAAGCTGATCACCCCGCCGTGGTCCTGGACGACCTTGTGCGCCAGCGCCAGGCCGAGCCCGGTGCCGCTGTCGCGCGTCGTATAGAACGGGTTGAAGATGCGCTCCGTCTCCGACGGCTCGATCCCGACCCCGGTGTCCTCGATCTCCACCTTCACGCGGTTGGTCGACCGCCGGCGCGCTGGCGGCGGCAGCGGGTCGCCGGAGGCCGCCCAGCCGGCGCGCACCGTGAGCTGGCCGCCGCTCGGCATCGCGTCGATCGCGTTGGCGACAAGGTTGACGAAGACGCGATAGAGGGCCTCCTTGTCGGCCTGGATCTGCGGCACGTCGCGCGCGTACTCGCGCACGACGTCGATCCCCCGCTCATCGAGCTGGTCGCCGTAGAGCTCGAGGGCGCGCTCGAGCAACTCCGGCGGCCTCACCAGGGTGAAGCTGACCCGCGCCGGCCGCGCCAGCTCGAGCAACCGCTCGACGATGCCGTTGATCCGCTCCAGCTCGGGCGGCACGACGCTGCCGAACCGGGCACGGAAGTTCTGGTCGTCGAACTTCCGCTCGAGATGTTTGCTGAACGTGAGCAACGAGGTGAGCGGGTTCTTGATCTCGTGCGCGAGCCCGGCCGCGAGCGTCCCGAGGGCCGCCAGCCGATCCGAGCGCCGCAGATCGTTCTCCAGCTGGCGGACGAGCGTCACGTCGCGCAGGATGGCGACCACGCCGAGGGCCTTGCCCTCGGCGCCCTTGAGTGGGGCCGTGCTGAGCTCGATCGGCAGCGAGCTGCCGTTCCGCCGCCGCAGCGTGAGCGGCACGCTCGTGAGCGGTGCGTGGCTGGCCAGCGTGTCGGTCAGGAGATCGCTGACCTCGGGCGTGTGGGCGAAGAGCTCGGTGCAGTAGCGGCCGGCCGCCTCGCCGCGGAAGAAGCCCGTCAGCTGCTCGGCCGCCGGGTTCAGCGTGACGATGCGGCCGTCGAGGTCGATCGTCACGATGCCATTGGTGAGCGAGCCCAGGATGTTGTCGGTGTAGCTCTTGAGGTCGATCAGCTCCTCGAACTTCTGCCGGAGCCCGTCGTGCGCTTCCTCCAGGGCCCGCCGCTGCTGCAGCAGCTGCACCGCCATGTGGTTGAACGCGGCGGCGAGACGGCCCAGCTCGTCGGCGGTCGACGGCTCGATCCGTTGATAGAGCTCTCCGCGCGAGATGGCGGCGGCCCCTTCGGCGAGCAGCTGCATCGGGCGGGCGATCCGCCGGGCCACCAGCGCCGCGGCCACGCCGCCGACCAGCAGCGTCGCGAGGGTCAGGGCCCCCAGCTCGAGCCGCGTCCGCAAGATCTCAGCCGCCATCCGGCGCTTGGAGAGGCCGAGACGGACGGTGCCCCACTTGCGGTCCTCCACCATCACCGGCACTGCGAAGTCGAAGACCGCTTCGCCCGCGCTCGTGACGGTCTCCTGGGTCAGGGGCTCGACCGCGCTGGCGGCGCGCTCGTGCACACCGCCCTTGAGGGAGAGTCCCACCCGCTCAGGGTGCCTGCTGTGGGCCGCAACCGTCCCGTCGGCGTCGAGAATGAACGCGTACACGACGTCGGGCTCCTCGGCGACCCGCACCACGTTCTGCTCGAGCGCGGTGAAGTTGTAGAGCAGGATCGGGGCGTGCGAGATCGCCGCCAGGCTGCGCGCAAGCACTTCGCCGCGCCGCTGGACCTCGATAACGATCGCCGCGCTCTGGCGGTGCTCGACCACCACGAAGACGCCCGTCATCACCAGGGCGATCACGAGGAACGTGCCCAGGAGCAGCTTGGCTCGCAGCGAGCCAGGTCTCATCGCGGGTGCTCCAGCCAGATCTTCCGGAACGGGATGTAGGCGTCGCCCAGGCCGCTCACCTCGACGCTCCGCACGTAGGTTTGGAAGAGCCGCTCGTACGTGTGGTGGAAGATCGGCACGATCGGCGCATCTTCGAGGATCAGCTGCTCGGCCTTCCGGTACTGCTCGACACGGAACTGGACGTCGCCGGCGGTCCGAGCGCTCATCAGGAGCCGGTCGACCTCGACGTTCCGGTACCCGAAGAAGTTGCGCGGCCCACGCGAGTGGAACAGCCAGCCGAGAAAGTTGTCGGGGTCGGGGACGTCGGCGTACCAGGCGTAGAGGAAGACCGGCAGCTTGCCCTCGTCGATCATCTTCGAGAATGCCGGCCAGTCCGTCAGATACCGGATCTCGGCCGGGATGGCCACGGCCGCCAGCCCCTTCCTGAGCAGTTCGTGCTCGCGAAGGATGTCGTCTCGCCTGACGCTCGACCAGATGACCAGCGGCCCGAGCCCGCGACCTCCGGGATAACCCGCCTGGGCGAGCAGCTCGCGGGCTCGCGCCGGGTCGTAGGAATAGCCGGTGAGCGCCCGGTTGTGGCCGAGCATCGTTGGCGGGATGATCCCGTTCGCGAGCACGTACTGACCGGGGTACACGTCCTGGATGATCGTCTCGCGATCGATCGCGTGGATGATGGCCTGACGCACCCGCCGGTCGGTGAGTGGCTTGATGCGGGTGTTGAACCCGTAGAAGCGCACGCTGTTCATCGGGCGCTTCACGTAGACATGCCCGGGATCCTTCGCCAGGCGCGCCCGGTCGGCACCCGGTGGGATCGGCGCGTCCTCGAGGTTGCCCTTCCGAAACTCGTCGTCCATCGCGTGGCGCTGGTCACCCGGAAAGATCCGGAAGACCAGGCGCGACAGCTTCGGCGGCGCCTGGAAGTAGGCCGGGTTCGCGGTGAGGACCAGTTCCTTGCCGCGATCCCAGCGAAGGAACCGAAACGGGCCCGTGCCGACCGGCTGCGCGCCGAACGCGTCGCCGCGCGCCTCCACGATGTCCCGCGGCAGGATCTTGGCCTGCCCGACCGCGAGCAACGAGACGAAGGCGGAGTGCACGGCGTTCAGCGTGATCTGGACCGTGTGCCGGTCGAGGACGACGAGCCCGGACACCGTCTTCGCCTTGCCGTCCGCGAACTCGCGAGCGCCGCGGACGTTCATGAACAGGTCGGACACGCTCGAGCCGGTCTTCGGATCGAGCAGGCGCGTCAGCGAGAACACGACGTCGTCCGCCACGAGCTCTCGCCCGTGGTGGAATTTCACGTTCTTGCGGAGATTGAAGGTCCACGTCAGGTTGTCGCGCGAGCTTCGCCAGAATTCCGCCAGCGCCGGGCCGACGTCGACGGTCGCATCGAAGTACACGAGGCCGTCGAAGATCTGGTTCGCGACCGAGCGACTGTAGACGTCGCTGATCCGAGCCGGATCGAGCGTCTCGGGGTCGTGGGCGAGCGGTCGTCGATAGGGTCGCGCGGTGTCTTCGAGAAGGCTCGCGACCCCTGAGGCGTGCTCGACCCGCTCTCCGACCAGAAACGGCGCCAGAGCGCCGGCGCACACGAGAACGCCGAGCAGCAGCGCGAGCCAGAAGGGGGGCCGGATCCCCCCCTTCGCTCTCATGCCCGGACGGGTGTTAGTCGCCCCCACCGTCAGCGGTGCCGACCGCCTGGAAGAACTGCGTCGAGCTCGATGCCGACTCGAGAACCGGCGCCACGAGCAGGAACGATCCGATGATTGCCGCCACGACGACGATGCTGGTCCAAACCTTCGTCATTGCCCTCTCCTCCACGGTTGAAAGGCTCTCCCCATGAGCGCCTCAGTAGTGCAACCGCGGTGAAGATGGAGCAATTCGAACGCCACATTCGCAGAAGGTTGGAGAGGTTCATCCAAGTCCTTGTTTCTCGGGTGCGAACCCCGGAGGCGGCGGCGGCGCCTCGCGACGCCGCCGCACAGTAACTGTGCGGAGCGCCCAAACACTGGGCGCCCAACGGCTGGGCGCTCATCGCGCGGCCGTGCCCGGCGCGCGCACTCCCCAGCGCGCGAGCTTCACGCGGAGCGAGTTGCGATGCACGTTGAGGATGCGCCCGGCCTCGGTGAGGTTCCAGCCGACGCGCTCGAGCACCCGCAGCACCATCTGGCGCTCGAATTGATCGGTGGCTTCGTTGAGCGGAAGCGTCTCGGCGGCCCGCACTTTCGTCATCTGCTGCGGCAGCAGCACGTCCAGCGGCAGATCGTTGAGCTGAATGACCGGCCCTTCGGCCAGCACGACACACCGTTCGATGACGTTCATGAGCTCGCGCACATTTCCCGGCCACCGGTAGGCCTGGAGGGCCGCGAGCGCCTCCGGAGAGAGTCCGTCGATACGCTTGTTGAACTCTCGCTCGCCGCGGCGGATGAAGTGCTCGACCAGCAGCGGGATGTCCGAGGCGCGCTCACGCAGGGGCGGCACCACCAGCTGCACCACGTTGAGGCGATAGTAGAGATCCTCGCGGAAAGCCTCGCGCTGCACCGCTTCCTTCAGGTTGGTGTTGGTCGCCGCGATGACCCGGACGTCGATCTTGACGGCGCGCGTGCCGCCGACCCGCTCCATCTCGCGCTCCTGGAGCGCGCGTAAGAGCTTGACCTGGAGCTCGGCCCGGAGCGCGCCGATCTCGTCCAGGAAGAGCGTGCCGCCCTGCGCCAGCTCGAACCGCCCGAGCTTGCGGCGGTGGGCGCCGGTGAACGCGCCGCGCTCGTGCCCGAAGAGCTCGGACTCGATGAGCGACTCGGCGATCGCGGCCGGGTTGACCGCTACGAACGGCCGCTCGCGGCGCGGTCCCTGAATGTGGATCGCGCGGGCGACCAGCTCCTTGCCGGTGCCGCTCTCGCCGGTGATCAGCACCGTCGTGGCGGTGCGGGCGACCTGCGTGATGAGCGCCTGGAGCTTTTGCATCGCCGGGTGGCGGCCGACGATCTCGTCGCGATCGTGCGCCCGCTCGAGCTCGGAGCGAAGGAACGCGACCTCGCGCTCGAGCGCCCGCCGCTCGAGCGCGCGGCGAGCGAGCGACAGCAGCTCTTCCTCCTCGAACGGCTTCGTGAGGTAGTCGAACGCGCCGAGCTTCATGGCGGCCACCGCGGTCCGCACGGTCTTGACGGCGGTGACCAGGATGACCTCGATCCCTTCGTCGATCGCCTTGATGCGCTCGAGCACTTCGATCCCGTCCATGCCGGGCAATCGGATGTCGAGCAGCACGAGATCGATCTGGGAAGCGCTGGCCACATCGAGCGCCCGCGGGCCGTCCGGGACGTCGAGCACGTCGTAGTGATCTTCGAGAATCAGCCGGAACGACTCTCGGACGCCGGAGTCGTCGTCAACGACCAGGATGACCGGGCGCGCCATCCCCGGACTCTAGCACCGATCGCCGCCGCCTCGGGGCGCGTCCGCAGCCTCGTCCCACGATTCAGCAGTCCCGTCTCTTGACTCTGGCGCTCCTCGGCGGCTTCGCCGGTATCTTCGCGAAGGCTGGTTTGTCCGGCCTGCCTCTCGCAGCTCACCCTCGGGGCCTTCATCGGATCCTACGTCCAGCGCAGCGTCAGCGAACGAATCGCCTCGGGCGAGCAGGTCCTCAGCCCGCGCCCGCCCGGGGGGCCGGGACGGGAACGCGTCTAGCCCCGCAGACCGGGCGAGTGGTCGTCACCGTATCGGAGCCGCGTCATTGACGGGTCATGCGAAGGGACTGAACAATCGTTCGTGCTCGCCCGCATACTGTCCGCGGCGCTCGTCGGCGTCGAAGCCGCGCTCGTACGCGTCGAGGTCGACGTCGCGCCGGGCCTGCCCGCCTTCACCACCGTCGGGCTGCCGGACTCAGCGGTCCGCGAGAGCCGCGAGCGCGTGCGGACGGCGATCCGCAACGCCGGCTTCCCGTTCCCCAGCGACCGGATCACCGTGAACCTTGCCCCAGCGGACCTCCGAAAAGAAGGCGCCTCCTTCGACTTGCCGATCGCGCTCGGCGTCCTCGCCGCCACCGGCGCGATCAAGAGCGATCACATCGGTCCGTTCGCGGTCGTGGGAGAGCTGGCGCTGGACGGCCAGATCCAGGCAGTCCGGGGCGTGCTCGCCGTCGGGCTCACGTGCCGACGGCAGAAGGTCGGGACGCTCCTGGTTCCGGTCGACAACCGCGTCGAGGCCCGCGCGGTCGACGGTCTTCGCGTGCTCGCCGCGGCCACCTTGCGCGACGCGGTCGGCCTGCTCAATGGCGAGGCGAACGACTCCCTGCCGCCGGCGTCGACACCGGTGTCGTCGAGCACGAGCGATGAGCTCGACTTCGCCGACGTCCGGGGTCAGGCCTACGCCAAGCGCGCGCTCGAGATCGGCGCCGCCGGGCACAACGTCCTGCTCGTCGGGCCGCCGGGCGCGGGCAAGACGATGCTGGCGCGACGCCTCGCGGCCGTCCTGCCACCGCTGACGCGCGACGAGGTCATCGAGGCGTCCACGATCTGGTCGGTCGCTGGGCTTCTGCCGCGCTCCGGCGCGCTCATGTATCACCGTCCCGTCCGCGCGCCCCATCACACGATCTCGGTCTCGGGACTGATCGGCGGCGGCAGTCCTCCGCATCCCGGCGAAGTGACGCTCGCTCATCTGGGAGTGCTTTTTCTCGACGAGCTCCCGGAGTTCCAGCAGCACGTCCTCGAGTCGCTCCGCCAGCCGCTCGAAGACGGCCGCGTCACCATCGCCCGCGCCAGCGGCGTCAGCGAGTTCCCCGCACGCTTCCAGCTCGTGGCCGCCGCCAATCCGTGCCGGCGCGGTTGTCCCTCGCTCGATCGCTGCGTGTGCACGCCTGCCGAGCGAGCGCGCTATCTCGGGCGCCTCTCGCGGCCGCTCCTCGACCGCATCGACCTGCACGTCGAGCTCCCGGCGCTGGCGCCGGACGACGTTCGAGGTCCGGTGACGAGTGACGTGACCGAGGCGATCCGGGTGCGCGTGGCCGCGGCCCGTGAGCGGCAGCGCGAGCGCCTTCGCACACCCGGGCTCCGCGTCAACTCCGCCATGAACGCGCGCCAGGTCCGGCGTTACTGCGTGGTCCCCGCGGACGCCGAGCGGCTCCTCGCCGCTGCGATCACGCGTCTCGGGCTCTCGGCCCGCGGCCACGATCGGGTGCTGAAAGTCGCGCGGACGATCGCGGATCTGGCTGGCGCCGACACGTTGCGAGCCGAGCACTGCGCCGAGGCGATCCAGTACCGCGGGCTCGATCGGCAGTGGCGTGCGTAGGGGGACGGACCTCGTGGGATCTCGGTCGCGGCACTTCGCCGCGACGGCGGACGGGCGGGCTTAGCGCCGACCGCGCGGCGGGATGTTCGTGTAGATGAGGGTGCCGTCCTCGCCGACGGTGCGGTACACGGGCTGGCTCGGAGCGGTCGTCGAGCCGTTGCTTCCATCGTAGAAATAGAGGACGCGCGAGACGTAGTCGCGCGTCTCGGGGAACGGCGGAATCCCGCGATAGTTGAGCACGGCCTTCTCGCCCGCGTTGTAGGCGGCGAGGGCCAGTGGAAGGTCGTTGCCGAACCGATCGATCAGCCCCCGGAGATGACGCACCCCGCCCTCGATGTTCTGGCGCGGGTCGAAGCTGTTGTTCACGCCAAGCTGGGACGCCGTCTCCGGCATCAGCTGCATCAGGCCCCGCGCGCCCTTCACCGACACCGCCCGGGGATTGAATTGGGACTCGACCCGGATGACCGACTGCACGAGCCGCTCGGGCACCCCATAGCGTACGGCGGCATCCTGGATCTCCGAGGCGTATTGCAGGGTGTCCGTGCGGGGCAGCCGCAGCCACCCCGCCGAGGTGCCGGAGACCGCGATGCCCATGCGCTGATAGCGGGGATCGGTCGGCGCATTGGTAAAGTGCACGGTCCCGTCGTCCGCGGACAGGCGATAGGTTTCGGCGCCGGCCGGGCTCACGGCCATCGCCGCGGTCAAGAGCGCGCCAGTAAGGACCGCGAAGCGGGTCACGCCGCTATGGTAGCGAACCCGCTTCACGTCCTTCAAGATAGATCGTCGCGCGTCCGGAAAGCCGCGAAGGCGCGTCAAATCAAGACGATAGAGTCAACGGTTCGGCGTCGGCCCAAGCCGGCGCGTCCTCGAGCGCCAACCTGACGACGTCGGGCGCCGAGTCGACGAGATGGAAGGTCATCTCATCGCGCACGCGCGCCGGAACGTCCTCGAGCAGGTTCTTCTCGTTCCGCCGGGGTAGCAGCACGGTCCTGATGCCTGCGCGATGGGCCGCCAGCACCTTCTCCTTGATGCCGCCGACCGGCAGCACCCGCCCGGAGAGGCTCACCTCGCCGGTCATGGCGAGGCCGGGGCGTACGCGACGGCCGGTCAGGAGCGAGACCAGCGCCGTCGTCATGGTGACGCCGGCCGAGGGCCCATCCTTGGGGATCGCGCCGGCCGGGACATGGACGTGGATGTCCGCCGTCTCCCAGAAGTTGGACGCGATGCCGAGCTCGTCGGCGTGCGAGCGCACCCACGAGAGCGCCGCCTGCACCGACTCTTTCATGACGTCCCCGAGCTGGCCGGTCAGCGTGAGCGTGCGGGCTCCCTTCATCCGCGTCGCCTCGATGAACAGGATGTCGCCTCCGGCCGGGGTCCAGGCCAACCCGATCGCAACGCCCGGCTCGCGCGTCCGCTCCTCGGCCTCCTCGAGCTCGAAGCGCGGAACGCCGAGGAACGACGTGATCAGATCGGGCGTGACGCGCACCGACTCGCCGTGCCCCTCGGCCCGGCGCCGCGCGATCTTCCGGCACACGCTGGCGATCTCGCGCTCGAGATTCCGCACGCCGGCCTCCCGCGTGTACCCGCGGGCCAGCAGGCGCAGAGCCTCGGGCGTGAACTCGACGTCCATCACCGGCTCGAGACCGTGCTCGCGGGCTTGCTTGGGCACGAGGTGCCGCTGCGCGATGGCGACCTTCTCCTCCTCGGTATACCCGGCCAGCGGAATGATCTCCATGCGATCGCGCAGCGCCGCCGGCACCGTGTCCATCACGTTCGCGGTCGTGATGAAGAGCACGCGCGATAGATCGAACGCCACGTCCAGGTAGTGGTCGCGAAACGCTCCGTTCTGCTCCGGATCGAGCACCTCGAGCAGTGCGGCGGCCGGGTCGCCCCGGAAATCCATTCCGAGCTTGTCGATCTCGTCCAGCATGAAGACCGGATTCTTCGTCCCGGCGCGGCGGAGGCCCTGGATGATCTGCCCTGGCAGCGCGCCGATGTACGTCCGGCGGTGACCGCGGATCTCCGCTTCGTCACGCATGCCGCCGAGCGAGATCCGGTGGAACTTGCGCCCGAGCGCCCGCGCGATGGACTTCCCCAGCGACGTCTTGCCGACGCCGGGAGGGCCGACGAAGCACAGGATCGGATCCTTCCCCGACGGGCGGATCTTCTTCACCGCGAGATATTCCAGGATGCGGTCCTTGATCTTCTCGAGGCCCTCGTGGTCCTCGTCGAGGATCGCGTGGGCCTCGGCGATGTTCACGCTGTCCGTCGTTTCCTGCTGCCACGGCATCGACACGAGCCAGTCGATGTAGGTGCGCGCGACGGTGTATTCGGCCGCCGCCGGCGGCATCTTCGCGAGACGATCGAGCTCGCGCGTCGCCTCGGCGCGCGCCTCCTCCGTCATGCCCGCGGCGTCGATCTTCTGACGGAGCGCGTCGATCTCCTGCGTGCGCTCGTCGCTCTCGCCGAGCTCCTTCTGAATCGCCTTCATCTGCTCGCGCAGATAGTAGTCGCGCTGGGTCTTCGACATCTCGGAATGCACTTCCGACTGGATCTTCGACCCGAGCTCCAGGACCTCGGCCTCCTTGGTGAGGGCGGCCACGAGGCGCTGCAGGCGCTCGGCGACGCCGAGCGTCT
>Ga0209161_10002120_pt1 | contig 16294 bp, 12 predicted proteins | sample GraSoiAngelo_155_FD_186169 | JGI IMG/M metagenome (GOLD analysis project Ga0209161, IMG submission 186169) | Grasslands soil microbial communities from the Angelo Coastal Reserve, California, USA - 14_1009_13_30cm (SPAdes) (version 2) | ecosystem: Environmental > Terrestrial > Soil > Grasslands...
TTGAACGGAACCGTGGCGGGCGCGGGAGCCGTCATCGCCGCAGCGTGCGACGTGCGCGTCGCCGCCGAGTCGGCCAAGATCGCGTTCCTGTTCACGAAGGTCGGATTGTCGGGCGCCGACATGGGTGCCGCCTGGCTCCTGCCCCGCATCGTCGGGCTCGGTCTCGCGGCCGAGCTGCTCATGACCGGCGATTTCATCGACGCCCGGACGGCACTCCGCATCGGCCTGTACAACCGGGTCGTGGCGGACGCCGAGGTGATGGGGGAGGCGCGCGGGCTCGCCGAGCGGCTGGCCCGCGGACCGTCGGTCGCACTGGGAATCACGAAGGACGCGCTCAACCGCGAAGCGTGCATGGATCTCGTGACGGCGCTCGAGGCCGAGGCGCGCGCCCAGGCCGGGTGCATGCTGAGTCCCAACTTCCGCGCGGCCTACGAGGCCTTCAAGGCAAAGCGCGAGCCCAAGTTCGTCTGACCGTGCCCGATTCGACCGTCGTCTCCGCCTTCCTGACCGAATCCCACGTGGCCCTGGCGGCGCGGATCACGGCGTACGCGGCACGCGAAATCGCCGCACTCCCGGAGCCCGCCGACGACACCGCGGGGCGCACCCAGGCGCGCGACCTCGTGGCGCGCCTCGGTCGGGCGGGCTGGTTCGCGTCGATCGGAGAGCTCGATCTGCGCGCGGCGTGCCTGGTGCGCGAGACCCTGGCGGGCGCCTCCCCCCTCGCCGACGCCATGTTCGCGCTCCAAGCCCTCGGCACGGTGCCGATCCTCCTGGCGGGCGACGCGCCGCTCAAGGAGCGCTGGCTTCCCGGGGTGCTCGCGGGCCGGGCCATCGCATCGTTCGCGATGACCGAGCCCGAAGCGGGCTCGGACGCGGCAGCGATCGCGACGACCGCGCGTCGTGACGGCGCGAGCTACGTCCTGCGCGGCACGAAAACACTCATTTCGAACGCCGGGATCGCAGACTTTTACACCGTCTTCGCCTCCACCGACCGGGGGAAGGGCAACAAAGGGATCTCGGCGTTCGTGGTCGCAGCCGACACGCCCGGGCTCAAGTTCGTGCGCCCTCTCGTGCTCTCGGCGCCGCACCCGCTCGGCGAGATCGCGTTCGAGGACTGCCGCGTGCCGGCGTCCGACCGTCTCGGCGCCGAGGGCGAGGGGTTCAAGCTCGGGCTCGCCACCCTCGATCGCCTGCGCGCGACCGTCGCCGCCGCCGCGTGCGGGATGGCGGCCCGGGCGCTGCATGAGGCGGTGGCGCACGCGACACGACGCCGACAGTTCGGCCACACGCTCAGCGAGTTCCAGCTGATCCAGGAGAAGCTGGCGCGGATGGCGACGGACCTCACCGCCGCCCGCCTCCTCACCTACCGCGCGGCCTGGGAGAAGGACCGCGGCGCCGACCGGGTGACCCTCGAAGCGGCGATGGCAAAGGCATTCGCGACCGAGGCCGCCCAGCGGATCGTGGACGATGCCGTGCAGATCCTGGGGGGCCGAGGCGTGCTCGCATCCCACCCGGTCGACCGGTTGTACCGCGCCGTCCGGGCGCTACGGATCTACGAGGGCACGACGGAGATCCAGCACCTCATCGTCGCGGGGCAGCTCCTGAAGCAGGCCGGCGGGGGGGGCGGGGGGGACGGGGGGGACGCGGCATGAGGATCGTCGTGGTGGGCGGCGGGCCGGCCGGGCTCTACTTCGCAATCCAGATGAAGCGCGCGGATCCCTCACACCACGTCACGGTGCTCGAGCGGAACCCGCTGGAGGCGACCTTCGGCTTCGGCGTCGTCTTCTCCGACGCCACGCAAGACACCCTCGCGGAAGCGGATCACGAGACCTACCAGGAGATGGCGCGGCATTTCCACCATTGGGACGACATCGACGTCCACATCAACGACACGGTCGTCACCTCCACCGGTCACGGCTTCAGCGGGCTGGCGCGGCGCACGCTGCTCGCGATCCTCGCGCGCCGCGCCGAAGCGCTCGGCGTGTGCCTCGAGGTCGGCCGAGAGGTCGCGGACGTCCGCGCCCTCCTGGGAGCCGATCTCGTCGTCGCGGCCGACGGCTTCAACAGCGTGGTGCGCCAGCAGTTCGCCGACCGGTTCAACCCGACCGTGGATTGGCGCCCCAACCGCTACGTGTGGCTCGGCACCAACCGCCCCTTCCCCGCCTTCACGTTCTACTTCAAGCGCGATCGCCACGGCCTGTGGCGGGTCCACGCCTACCAGTACGAACGGGGGTGCTCGACGTTCATCGTCGAAGCCACGGAAGCGACCTGGCAGGCGGCGGAGATGGACCGCGCCGACGAGGACGCGACGCTCGCGTTCTGCGAAGCGTTGTTCGAAGCGGAGCTGCAGGGGCATCGGCTCCTCAAGAACCGCTCCCTGTGGCGCAACTTCGGCACGCTGCGGAACGAGCGGTGGCATCACGAGAAGGTCGTGCTACTGGGCGACGCTGCGCACACCGCCCACTTCTCCGTGGGATCGGGCACGAAGCTCGCCATGGAGGACGCCGTCGCGTTGGCGCGCGCGCTCGACCGCGCGCACGGAGGAAACGTGCCCGCCGCGCTCGATGCGTACGAGGCCGAGCGGCGACCGGCGGTCGAGAGCCTGCAGCGCGCGGCGCAAGTGAGTCTGCAGTGGTTCGAAGACACCGAGCGCTACCTGGATCTCGTGCCGATCCAGTTCGCCTTCAACCTGCTCACCCGGAGCCTGCGGATCACCCACGACAACTTGAAGCTCCGCGATCCCAGGTTCGTAGGGGAAGTCGACCGCTGGTTCGCCGCGCGGACCGCCGAGCAGAGCGGCGTAGACGTCCCCAGCAGTCCACCTCCGCCGCCCCTGTTCACGCCGTTTCGGTTGCGGGACCTGCTGTTGGTGAACCGCGTGGTCGTGTCCCCGATGTGCCAGTACTGCGCCGTGGACGGCACCCCCAATGATTGGCACCTGGTCCACCTCGGGGCGCGTGCCATGGGTGGCGCGGGCCTCGTCTTCACAGAGATGACCGACGTTTCTCGGGAGGGCCGGATTTCGCCGGGGTGCACCGGCATGTATAAGTCGGAGCACGTGCCGGCGTGGAAGCGGATCGTGGACTTCGTCCACGCCCACAGCCAGGCGAAGATCGGACTGCAGCTGGGCCATGCAGGCCGCAAGGGCTCGACCCGGCTCGCGTGGGAGGGGATGGACGAGCCGCTCCCGGAGGGCAACTGGGAGATCATCGCCGCCTCCCCCATCCCCTACTTTCCCCACAGCCAAGTCCCCCGCGCCATGGACCAGGCGGACATGGCCGCCGTGCGCGAGGACTTTGTGCGGGCGGCGCGCATGGCGGAGCAGGCGGGCTTCGACATCCTCGAGATCCATTTCGCGCACGGCTATCTCCTCGCGAGCTTCATCTCGCCGCTCACCAACCACCGTCGAGACGAGTACGGCGGATCGCTCGGAAACCGGATGCGATTCCCCCTGGAAGTGTTCGACGCGGTGCGCGCGGTGTGGCCGGAGCACAAGCCGATCTCGGTGCGCATCTCGGCCGTTGACTGGGCGCCCGGCGGCACGGAGCCCGCCGACGCGGTCGAGATCGCCAGGCTCCTCAAGACGCACGGCTGCGACATCGTGGACGTGTCGGCAGGCCAGACGGTGCCCGATGCGAAACCGGTCTACGGGCGCCAGTTTCAGACACCGTTCGCCGACCGCGTGCGCCATGAAGTGGGGATCCCCACGATGGCAGTGGGCAACATTTCGTCCTACACCGACGTGAACACGATTCTTGCGGCGGGGCGCGCCGATCTCTGCGTCCTGGCGCGCGCGCATCTCTGGGATCCCTACTGGACCCACCATGCCGCTCACGAGATGGGCTACGCGCTGCCCTGGCCGCCGCCGTATTCGACGCTCGATACCTACAAGCCGCGGTTCACCTGAGGGTCGCCCGATGGCCGTGAGTTATGCCAGCTACTTGAAGCTCGACGAGCTCCTGGCTCTGCAGCAGCCGCGCTCCGCCGGCCCTGAGCACGACGAGATGCTGTTCATCGTCATCCATCAGGTGTACGAGCTGTGGTTCAAGGAAATGCTTCATGAGCTCACCTACCTCGAAAAGTCGCTGCGCGACAACGCCACCCCGCGCGCGTTACACACCTTGAAGCGCGTCCTCACCGTGCTGAAGGTGATGGTCGCGCAGATCGACGTCCTCGAGACGATGACGCCGCTCGAGTTCCTGTCGTTCCGTGACCGGCTCGAGTCCGGAAGCGGGTTCCAGTCGTTCCAGTTCCGCGAGCTCGAATTCGTCCTCGGCACGAAGAACCCCGCAGCCCTGGCGCGCTACCCCGAGGGCAGCGAGGCCCGGCGTCGGCTCGAAGCGAGGTATCGTGAGTCGACGCTGTGGGACGCCTTTCTCGCCTATCTCGTGCGGAACGAGTACCCCGTTCCGACGTCGCTGCGCGGCCGCGACGTGACGCAGCCGGTGGAGCCGTCGCGCGAGATGCAGCAGGTCCTGATCGCGGTCTATCGGACGAACCCCACCGTCGCGTCGGTGTGCGAGCGCTTGGTGGACCTGGACGAGGGCGTCATGGAGTGGCGCTATCGACACGTGAAGATGGTGCAGCGGACCATCGGCACGAAGCCGGGCACCGGCGGATCCGCCGGTGCCGAGTATCTCGAGACTACGCTGAACAAGCCCGCCTTCCCCGACCTCTGGGCGATCCGCACCGAGCTGTGACCGACGTGACGCCGGAAGCGCTGTACGGGAGTCCGAACGCCCTCGCGCCTCATTATCGCCGCTTCCGCGTGGCGGACCGATTGCTGCTGACCGGCCACTCGCATCAGGCATGGCCCGACGTGGGGTTCGAGGCGCAGCAACGCGCCTGGCTCGACGCGGCCGAGTACGTGGACGACAAGTGGGAGCGCGCCTTCGCCATGGCGGACCGCGTGCAGCGCGGGTTTGCGCGGCTGCTCGACGACACCGATGGCGCGGTCGCTCTCGGCGCGAACACCCACGAGCTGGTCGTGCGGTGGCTCTCCGCTCTGCCCCTCGGCCGACGACCCCGCCTCGTCACGACCACCGGAGAGTTTCACACCATCCGGCGTCAGCTCGAACGTCTCGGTGAGGAAGCGATCGCCGTCGTCAAGGTCCCCGCGCTCCCGGCCACGACGCTCGCCGAGCGGCTCGCCCAGGCCGTGGACGACCGCACGGCGGCCGTGCTCGTCTCGGCGGTCCTGTACGAGAACGCCCACGTCGTGCCCCGCCTCGGTACCGTGCTCGATGCCTGCCGACGAGTGGGGGCGGAGCTGTTGGTGGACGCCTATCACGCGCTCGACGTCGTGCCGTTCTCGCTCCGGAGGGACCGGCTTCTGGAAGCCTGTGTAGTGGGCGGCGGCTACAAGTACTGCCAGCTGGGCGAGGGCAACTGCTTTCTGCGGATTCCCGCGGGCTGCACGCTGCGACCGGTGATCACCGGTTGGTTCAGCGAGTTCGCGTCGCTCGCGACCGGTGATCGAAGTGGTCCCGTCACCTACGGCCCGGGCGCGGCGCGGTTCGCCGGCGCCACCTATGATCCCACGAGCCACTATCGCGCGGCGCGCGTATTCGATTTCTTCGAGGAGCAGGGGCTCACACCCGCGTTGCTGCGCCAGGTGAGCCAACACCAGGTGGGGTTGCTCGCCGAACTGTTCGACGCGCTCGACGCCGACCCGCGAGTCATCACCCGGGACCACGCCCTGACCCCTTCAGAGCTGGGGGGCTTCCTGGCCCTCCAGTCGCCCCGAGCCGCAGAGTTGTATCGGGGGTTGCGAGCGCGAGGAGTGCTCACCGACTACCGGGCGGACGTGCTGCGTCTGGGTCCGGCCCCGTATTTGTCGGATCACCAACTCCGGATGGCCATGGATGCGCTGGGCAGCGTCATCAGGGATCACTCGGACACTTAGCGCTTCTCACGGAAGAATGCCTGCAGCAGCTGGCCGCTCGCGTCCGCCTCGACGCCACCGACCACTTCCACTCGATGGTTCAGCTGGGGGTGGCGCAGCACGTCCCCCACGCTGCCTCCCATCCCCGCCTTCGGGTCGTACGCCCCGAAGACCACTCGCCCGACCTTCGCTAGCACAATCGCCCCCGCGCACTGGGCGCACGGCTCGAGCGTCACGTATAGGGTGCAGTCGTTCAGTCGATCGGTCCGCAGCAGGGAGAGCGCCTGTTGCAAGGCGAGCAGCTCGGCGTGGGCCGTCGGATCGCGGCGCGTGACGCTCTCGTTGTGCGCACGGACAACGACTACGCCGTCCCGAAACACGACGGCGCCCACCGGAACTTCTCCGCTGGACGCCGCCTTACGAGCTTCCTCGAGCGCCGCCGCCATGCCTGCTTCGTCTGCGGGGGAGGCGGGGCGGGGCCGTTTCTCGCTTCCCGTTTCCCGTTTCCCGGCCTTCTTATGCACGCGCCGGCTCGGCCGCCGCGCCGGCGGCGATCCGCTCGAACGTCAAACGGTTCCCGTCCTTCGCGCGGTCCACGCGCACAGTGTCTCCCTCGGTGTATTGCCCTTGGAGCACGGCGAGCGCGAGCGGGTTCTGCAGCAGGCGCTGGATGGCCCGCTTCAAGGGCCGCGCGCCGTACACGGGGTCGTAGCCCTCCGCCACGATCAGCTGCTTCGCCGCCGGCGTCACCTCGAGCCGGAGCTTGCGCTCGGCCACGAGCCGCTCCACCCGCTTGATCTGCAGATCCACGATCTTGGCGATGTCCTGGCTCGAAAGCGGCCGGAAGATGATCACGTCGTCCACCCGGTTCAGGAACTCGGGCCGGAACGTCTGGCGCAACAGCTCGAGCACCTTGGTCTCCACCTGCTCCCAATTCTGCGTGCCCATCTCGAGGATGTACGGCGACCCGATGTTCGAGGTCATGATCAGCACGGTGTTGCGGAAATCGACGGTCCGGCCTTGCGAGTCGGTCAGCCGGCCCTCGTCGAGGATCTGGAGCAGCACATTGAACACGTCGGGGTGTGCCTTCTCGATCTCATCGAACAGCACGACCGCATACGGGCGGCGGCGGATCGCCTCCGTCAGCTGGCCGCCCTCTTCATAGCCCACGTAGCCGGGGGGAGCCCCGATCATGCGGGCGACGGCGTGCTTCTCCATGTACTCGGACATGTCGAGTCGCACCATGGCCTTCTCGTCGTCGAACAGGAAGTCGGCGAGCGCGCGGGCGGTCTCGGTCTTCCCGACGCCGGTGGGGCCGAGGAAGATGAACGACCCGGTCGGCCGGTTCGGATCCTGCAGGCCGGCGCGCGCCCGGCGCACCGCGTTGGCGACGGCGGCGAGCGCCTCCGGTTGCCCCACCACGCGCCGTTCGAGCTCCGCTTCGAGCCGCGTGAGCCGCTCGCGCTCCGACTCGAGCATCTTCGTGACCGGGATCCCCGTCCACTTGGCGACGATCTCAGCGATGTCTTCCGCGTCGACTTCCTCCTTCAGGTACTTGCCCTTCTTCTGGATCTGGGCCAAGCGCTTTTCCGCCTCGGCGATCTCGCGCTCGAGAGCGGGAATCCGGCCGTAGCTGATCTCAGCAGCCTTCTGCAAGTCGCCGCGACGCGTCGCCTGCTCGGCCTCCGCGCGGAGCTGCTCCAACTGCGCCTTCTTGGACTGGAGCCCGGTGATGGCGTCCTTTTCCGCCTGCCACTGCGCTTTCATGACCTTGGAGCGCTCGCGCAGCTCCGCAAGCTCCTGCTCGACCTTCGCCCGCCGCTCCTTCGAGGCCTTGTCTTTCTCCTTGGCAAGCGCCGCCAGCTCGATCTCGTGCTGGACGGTCTTCCGCTCGACCTCGTCGATCTCCTGCGGCAGCGAGTCGATCTCGATCCGCAGGCGACTCGCAGCCTCGTCCACCAGGTCGATCGCCTTGTCGGGGAGGAAGCGGTCGCCGATGTAGCGATGGGACAGCGTTGCCGCCGCGACCAGCGCGTTGTCCGTGATCCGTACTCCGTGGTGCACCTCGTAGCGCTCCTTGAGGCCCCGGAGGATGGCGATCGTGTCTTCGACCGACGGCTCGCCCACGAACACGGGCTGGAAGCGTCGCTCGAGCGCGGCGTCTTTCTCGATGTGCTTACGATACTCGTCGAGTGTGGTGGCGCCCACCACGTGCAGCTCACCGCGCGCCAACGCCGGCTTGAGCATGTTCGAAGCATCGACCGCCCCTTCGGCGGCGCCGGCGCCGACCAGCGTGTGCAGCTCGTCGATGAAGACGATGAATTTCCCCTCCGCGCTCGTGATCTCCTTGAGCACGGCCTTGAGCCGCTCTTCGAACTCGCCGCGATACTTGGTGCCCGCGATCAGCGCGCCCAAATCGAGCGCCACGAGATGCTTGTTGCGCAGCGACTCGGGCACGTCCCCATTGACGATGCGCTGGGCCAGCCCTTCGACGATCGCCGTCTTGCCGACCCCCGGCTCGCCGATCAGGACGGGGTTGTTCTTGGTGCGCCGCGACAGCACCTGCATCACGCGGCGGATCTCCTCGTCCCGCCCGATCACCGGGTCGACCTTGCCCTTGCGGGCCTGCTCCGTGAGGTCGCGCGTGAAGCGCTCGAGCGCTTGATACTTCTGCTCGGGCTCCTGGTCGGTCACGCGGTGCGTGCCGCGCACGCCCTCGAGCGCCGCCATAAGGACGCTGCGATGCACGCCGGCGGCGGAGAGCAGCTGCTTCGCCGTCGTGCCCTTCTCCTCCACCAGGGCGAGGAGCAGATGCTCGGTCGACACATAGGCGTCACCCAACGCCTTGGCCTCCTCGTCGGCGCGGTCCAGCACGCGCGACAGCTCGCGCGACAGCGTGGGCTCGGCCGTCGTCCCCGACTGCTTCGGGAAGCGGTCGATTTCCCGCTCCGTCTCGGAGGTGAGCTGGGTGACGTTGAGCCCCGCCTTCTGGAGCAGAGGCACGACGATGCCGTCGTCCTGCGCGAGCAGGGCGAGGAACAGGTGGGCGTCATTGATGACGGGATTGCCGCGCGCGCGGGCCAACGTGGCGGCCTGCTGCAAAGCCTCGGCGGCCTTAACGGTCAAGCGTTCGGGTCTGATCATAGTCGTCTAAGGATGGTCGCCGACCCCGAAGGCAACGTCTGTGCCGGGGAAAAGTGCCGTTTTGGCAGAAACAAAAAGTCGTAGCACGAAACCGTAGCATAGAAACGTAACACAAAGGCGTAGCACGCATGCGTTTGCTCACGCCCTCGTGCTACGCCTCGATGATACGCCTCTGTGCTACGTCTTTGTGCTACGTCTTTGTGTTACGTCTTTATTCGTTACTTGACGACTATTTTGCGCGTGACCCGCTTGCCGTCGATGACCAGCTGGTAAGATGTACACGCCGGACCTCGCCAGTTGCCCGGTATTCCCCACGTACCCGTCCCAGTACGCGCTGTAGGCACAACCCATCGTGGTGGGACAGCTGAGGGCAAGACTATCGAGCGCCTTGCCCGAGCCCCGCAGTTTCGGGATGGCCACGAGCTGGGCGAGCACGTTGAAGATCCGCAGGGACACGACCGGCCGGTGACCCTTGAGGAACAACTCCCCGCTGACCCTGAACGGGATCGTGGTCGCCGGGTTAAACGGATTCGAGCGATTCTGCTGTGGCCCGATCGCGGGAGCCGGGGCCTGCCCCAATGCCCACCGCGTTCCCCCATCCACCCCCGCTACCCACAGCCCGAGCCCCAGAATTGCCCAGGCGTACGGCTTCATCTACCGCTCCTCTTCGCGAACGAGACGTGATCTCGGACGGCTCTCCTCGTTGCTGAGTGATACTCGTGTTTCCACGGTGCCGATCCAAACCTACGAACCGCCTTTCCCGGCTGTCAACCTCGCCAGCACGCGGGCATCGCCCGCGCGGCGGGTCACCCCGCGCCGATCCGCCCATTCGAGCAGCGGGATCAAGTACTTGCGGGTAAGCCCGAGGCGATCCCGCAGCGCCGCTGGGGTAGCCGAGCCAAGCTCGGCGAGCGCGGCCTCGAGGGCGGCGCGGAATTCGGCGAGGGCACCCTTCGCCGCGAAGCGCTCGGCGTCGATCGGCTCCGCGGTGCCGGTACGGGCGAAGTGCGACAGGAGTGCGCGCACCGGCGAGCCGGGAAACTCGCGCTCGAGCTCGGCTACGGTCGGTACCTGCCAGCGAGCATCGGCGAGGCGACGCGCGAGCTTCTCGCCGGCATCCGTGGCCCGGGCGTCGAGGGCCGGGTGCCAGCGCGGCCGGCGGGCCACGCTGCCCGCCACCTCCACCTCACCGCTCTTGACCCCGAACGCCAGCACGGCGTCCGTGACGGCGGACGGAGGCGCCGGCGTCCCCACCGCTGCCCGGAGGGCTTGCAGCGACATCCCTGGATCGAGCGGATGCTCCTCGTGGTAACGCCGGACCACCTCCGCCAGCCGGCCTGCCGCGGCCACGACCGCCTGCCGGTCGACGACGATGTCCGCCGACGTTAGCACCGTCTCCCCCGCCTCCGCGATGACTCTCGTCACACGGCCCGGCGACACGCCGAGCCGCACGGCGAGGCTGTCGGTGGCGAGTCCCATGAGCCCTGCCTCGACGGCGAAGACCCCGAGCCGCGCCGCCGGGCCCTGCTCGACAGCCACGCGGCGGCGCCGCAGGCGCGTGCGCGCCGGGGGAAACGGGTCGAGCACGACACCGCCACCGATGGTGGTGACGGGCGAGAACGAGCGCAGCACGAACCGGTCTCCGCCCCGCGCCACCAGGGGAGTTTCGAGCACGAGGCGCGTGAGGCCCCGCTGGCCAGGAGCGATCGCAACCGTCTGTATCGCGCGGGCCAGGACCTCGGCGGTGCCGAGGTGCACGCGCACGCGCGTCCGCGAGGCGAGCGGCTTGCGGGCCGTGGGCAGAAGCTCCGCTGCAACGTCGAGGAGCCTGGTGGCGTCCCAGCCGGACCCGGTAACGGCTACGTGGCCGCGCGCCAGCTCGCTCTTGTCCACGCCCACGAGGGCCAGCGCCGTGCGTCGCCCGGGCGCCGCCCGCCCGGCCGTCTCGCCATGGATCTCGATCGACCGGACCCGCGCCTCGCGACCGAGCGGGAGCAGCCGGACCGCGTCTCCGACCGCCACGCTGCCGCTCCAGGTCGAGCCGGTCACCACCGTCCCGGCCCCGGCCACCGCGAACACCCGATCGATCGGCAGCCGAAACAGGTCGTCGGCCGGGCGCTCGACCAGGTCCCCGGCGACGCGCCGCAAGGCGTCGCGCAGCTCGGGCAGCCCTTCTCCCGTGACCACCGACGTGGCGATACTCTCGTCCCAGCGAACGCGGCTCGCGCTCAGGCGCGCGCTCACCTCACTGCGCACCAGCGCCAGCCACTCGGAATCCGCGAGGTCGCGCTTGGTGATCACGGGGATGCCGCGGCGGACACCGAGCAGCTCGACGATGGCGAGGTGCTCCTCGGTCTGCGGCATCAGCCCCTCGTCGGCGGCGATCACGAGCAGCGCGACGTCGATGCCGGTCGCGCCGGCCAGCATGTTTCGCACGAACCCTTCGTGGCCGGGAACGTCGACCACGCTCGCCTGGATCGCATCGCCCAGCGGGAGGGGCGCGAACCCCAGGTCGATGGTGATGCCCCGCCGCTTCTCCTCCTCCCAGCGGTCGGTATCCACGCCGGTGAGGGCTTTCACCAGGGCCGTCTTGCCGTGGTCGATGTGACCGGCGGTCCCGATTACGAAGCGGCGGATGGGATCGGAGTCCGAGTGGCCGGGGGAGGCACCCACGCGCGACGCTCCCAGAAGTCCAGGGCGGAAAGTGAGCCGGCCTCGGCGAGGTGGTAGCGGACAAATCGTGCGACGAGGCGGCGGTGAGCCGCGGCATGCGGCAGATCAAGCGCGGGGAGCTCCACCCGCGGGTCGTTCAGGGCGAGCAGATCGCGGTACGCTTGGGGCGGCAGACGACTCGGCGGCTCCGAGGGGGACGGCGCGCAGCGTGAGCAGAACACGCCGCCGTCGGCGACGCTGAACACCACCGCGCCCGCCGGCTCGATCGCCGCGCCATCATGCACGCACGCCGTGAGCGACGGCTCGAAGCCCAGCACCGCGACGAGCCGCCACATCGCCCGCACGGCGGTGGCGTCCACACGTTCGGGAGAGGCGGCCTCCAGGACATCGAGCGCGGCGGTGAGCGTGTCATACGCGAGCTGGAGCGGGGCCGGGGGCGCCATCTTGAGCATGACCTCGGCAAGTGCCGCGGCCCCCGCGAACCGGCCGACGTCGCCGGCCAGGTCGCGCCGCAGGTTGACGAGATCGAAGGCGCCGAGCGTGTGAAGCTCGCGCGTCTCGCGGAAGTAGAGCTGGGCCACGCCCTCGCTCAAGAGCTCGAGCCCCGCCCCGAACCGGCTCTTCGGTCGCAACGCCCCCTTTGCAATGGCACTTTGGACTCCTAGGTCCCGCGTGGCGAGCCGCACGACCTTGGACGTCTCGCTGTAGCGATAGGTCTGCAACACGACGGCCGGGGTGGTGACGAGGCTCATGGCTACTGGGTCTCCGCCACGGCAGCGGTCGTGGGACAGCGGCCCACGCTCACCGCCGCGATCTCGCGGTAGTCGGGCGGCGCGGTCAGGACGTGGACGGTGCCGTTGGTGGCGCACGCTCCCGGATCGACCGCATACACGTGTCCGCGCAGGTCGATCGCGAGCCCGGAAACGCCGTGGCCGCCGGGCTTGATGCCGTTTCCCGGCGCCCGGGTGACTGCGCGGATCGATGTGCTCACTTCCAGGATGCCCTCCGCCGCCGAAGCGATCAGGAGCCGGCCGCCAGTGGGGTGAAACGCCGCGGCCCCCGGCGACTCCCCCAGGCCGTTGAGCACGGCGCTCTCCGACCGGGTCTCGGGATCCACGACCGAGAGCTTGCCATCCGCCGCGCCTGCGTGGCCGGACGCGATGACGTACAGTATGCTGTCGTCCCCCACGACCGCGAACCGGGCATTCGTGCCGGTGAGCGGGATGGAATCCGGGGTCCTGACCGAACAGCACTCGAACGACGTCAACCAGCTCGGGCCGGCGGGCGTGGAGCCAACGAGATTGCTGTTGACGACGAACACCCGGGTTCCCACAACGGCGACGGCTTGCGGATAAACGCCGGCCGCGACACTTGCGGTGTCGCCGCTCACGTAATTGAGCCGTGTGACCGTGTTGAGGTGGGGGTTGGCGATCCACGCAATCGAGTCGTCTTGAATGCTGACCCCGGTCGCTCCCGATCCGGCGGCCAGCGGAAGCACGTAGTCGGGTTGCGCGCAGAGGGCTCCCGGGCCGCAGGGCCCGAGGAGGCGATCAAGGGCGACGGCGTCCGCCTGCCCGAGCGGGACCAGAAACACGTTCCCGCGGCCGTCGATCGTGCTCGGAGTCGCGCTGGGGCGCTGCCAGTCCCGTCTGGACACGGTGAAGTCTGTGGCGGAAATCAGGGAGAGCGTGCGGTCGCCCCCGTTCACGACGCCGATTACCTGTCCCGTCGAGCTCTTTTGCTCGAGCGCGTCGCTGCACCCGGTCGCGAGCGTGAGCGCCAGGAAGACAAGTCGTCTCATCGAGAAGCGGTCTCCACAAGGTCACAATATACGAAGCGGCCGTCTCGCACGACGAGCGGGCCACGCTCGTGCGGCACGGGCTCGCGCAACCCGGGCCCCGCGTACACGAACGTGTGGAACTCGCCGTTCTCGCCGCACGGATCCACGTCCGACGGGAGGTCGCGCAGCAGGTCGGCGTCGAACTCCCGCCCCGCGAACTCGCCCGCGAGCTGGGCGGCATCGACGCACACGAGCACGGCGCGGTAGCCCAGCCGGACGAACTCGTGCGCCAGACTCCGGGTGTCGCGCAACCACAGCGGAAAGAGCCCCCGCAGACCCAGGCGCGCGAGCATGCGCTCCCGATAGGCGCGAATATCCGCGAGAAACAAGTCTCCGAAGACGACGGTGTCGAGCCCCGAGATCCGCGTGCGAAGCGCGGCGAGGGCACCACCCATGTTCGTTTCATACTCGTCGTTCGTGGCGCCGGGCGAGATCACCACCTCTTCGAGCGGCAGGCCAAGCGACTCGGCCTGCCGGTGGAGCAGCGAGCGCCGAACGCCGTGCATGCTGATCCGGTCGTACTCGGCGGTCACGGTGGTCAGGAGCGCCGCCACCCGGTAGCGGGCGTCGCCGACGATCTCGCGCAACGCGAGTGCGCTGTCCTTGCCGCCGCTCCATGCCACGACCACGGGCTGTGACTGCTTCTCTATTTCCGCTAGGCCCACACGGTCGCTCTCCCCTCGAGCGGCGCGCCTGGGAACGTGTCGGGATGGAACAGCGCTCCCAGCAGCTCCACACCGTCCGCGACGCGCGGCCCGGGACGGCTGAAGTGCGCCGTGGCGTCGACGGCGTAGGCGCGCCCGGACCGAATGGCCCGTGGCGCCACGGCACCGAGCGGCGCCCGGCAGGCGTCCGCGTCGGCGCGAGCCGCAGCGAGCTCGAAGCCGCACGGCATCACGAGGAGGACGTCCGGGTCGAGGCCGACCAGCTCCGCCCACTGCACGGCGAACGACGGCCGCCCCGAGACTCCCCGGAGCAGCGTCCCGCCCGCCAGGGCGACCATTTCGGGCACCCAGTGGCCCGGCACGAACGGCGGGTCGAGCCACTCGAGCGCGAGGACGCGCGCCACCGGCCGGCCCTCGACGCGGGCGCGAACGGCTGCGATGCGCCGCTCGATGTCGCGCACACACCGCTCCGCGCGCTCCGGCACACCGCCCGCGTGCCCGACCAGGCGAATCGTGGCGAGCACGCCGGTGATGTCGTGGGCGTCCAACGCGAGGACGGTCGGGCAGGCGACGAGTGCAAGCGCGGCGGCCTCGGCGTCCCGGGTCGGCACCGCACACACCTCACACACTCCCTGTGTGAGGAGTAGATCGGGCGCGACGGCGGCCAGCCGCTCATTATCGACCTCGTAGACGCTGCCGAACTCTCTGAGCGCCTGACGCACCGCGGCGTCCATCTCGCCGCTCGAGAGCCCGTCGAGCGGAAACCGTGCCCGCGTGAGCCGTGGTTTGCTCCGAATCAGCGGAGGATGATCGCAGGAATGCGAGACCCCGACGAGGTGATGTGCGAGGCCGAGGGCGCACACGATCTCCGTCGCGCTGGGAAGGAGCGAGACGATCCGCTCGGCGACCGCCATCGGCTAGGGCTCCACACCGACCCGCGCACCGGCGAGAATCGTGCGGCCCCGCGGCAGGAAGCCTGCGATCTCGGGAGTACGATCGTTCAACAGGTTCTCGATCCGCGCGGTGAGTGCCACGAACCGACCGGCATCATGACCGAGCATGGTGTACTGGCCGGCGAGGCTCACGCGGGCGTAGGCGGGCAGCGAAACGCGTCGCTCGCCGGCCGGGCGTGAGAAGTCGAGGTCGTCACGCCGGCCTACCCACTGTGCGCCGAGCACCACGTGTCCGCGCCCGCCCAGCGCCGCGGCGATTTGCGGCGTGAGGGTGTGCGCCGGGCGCCGCAGCAGCGATTGACCGGCGGAGAAGAGGCCGTCCGGGCTCGAGTCGAGGCCGGGGTTGTCGACCCTCGTGTGGAGATAGGTATAGGCCAGCGTGGCGACTACGTCTCGAGCGAGCCGAACCTCGGCGCTCGCCTCGATCCCGCGGGCCAATGCTCCCGCGACATTGAAGTAATTGACGGTGTCGGGCGGCGCGGGGGTGAACGTGAACTCGATCAAGTCGCGGAATCGCTGATCGAAGTAGGTGAGTGCGACGCGCACCCGCCCGTCCCCCCAGCCGCGCTCGAGGCCTGCCTCCCAGCTCGTGGAGCGCTCGGGATCGAGGTTCGGGTTTCCGTGCACGGAGCCGCGCGCAAAGTTCTCGAAGAACGTCGGCTCCTTGTACCCGGTCCCCACCATCGCGCGAACGCGCGTGGTCGCGTCGATCCGGTAGGAGACGCCCGCGCGGAACGTGCCGTGCGGGCCGAACTGCGAGTTGTCGTCCACACGCCCGCCGAGCGTCAGGCTGAGCGGACTCGCTCCCGTAAACAGCGCCTGCGCGTAGTACCCCGTGTTCCAGCGCAGCACGTTGATCGAGTCGGGGAACGTCCCGAACGAGGCCGTGAACACGCTCCGCCCGGTTTGGCGCTCGTCTTCGTAGTCGATCCCGGCCGTCACGGCGGCGGCGGCGCGCCGCCAGGTCGCGAGCACTCCGCCGCTCGCCCGCCGCACGAAGTCCCGGCTCTCGAAGCTGCCGTCTTCGCCGGGCGAATCCGGCCGGTCCTCCGAGCGGAGCCGGAGCTCGCGCAGCGCCGCCACGCCCCGCACCTCGAGGCCGGCACCGAACCGGCGGCCTACGTCCACGCTCAGA
>Ga0209161_10002121_pt1 | contig 16293 bp, 17 predicted proteins | sample GraSoiAngelo_155_FD_186169 | JGI IMG/M metagenome (GOLD analysis project Ga0209161, IMG submission 186169) | Grasslands soil microbial communities from the Angelo Coastal Reserve, California, USA - 14_1009_13_30cm (SPAdes) (version 2) | ecosystem: Environmental > Terrestrial > Soil > Grasslands...
GCCGAACTCCGCCGAATAAGAATTCGTCAGCACCTGGAATTCCTGCACGGTCTCCACGCCCAGCAGCACGCCGGCCACTGACCCCGGCGTTTTGTTGTAAACATTGTTGATGTCAGAGCCGTCCAGCAGGAAACTGTTCTGCTCCGGCCGCGCACCGTCAATAGTAATTTTCTTTCCACGTCCACCCACTGCGTCGCTTCCCGCCGCGACCGCGGCGTTCACACCTGGCAACAAAAGTGCCAGCTCCTGAAACGAGCGCCCATTGAGCGGCAGATCATTCATCTGCGAGCGGTTCACGGTCCCGCTCAGCGCTGCGGAAGCTAGATCGATCGGCGGGGCCTCGGCGCTAACGTTTATGCGTTCAACGCCGCCGGTAATTTCCAATTTGACGTCCAGCACCGCATCTTGCCCGATCGTCAACTTAATGCCCTTCAGCACCACCGGCTGAAAGCCCGCCACCTTAACGCGCAGCTCATACTCTCCCGGAGGCAACAGTGGTTCGCGATAGCGGCCCTTATCGTCCGTAATAAGAGCTCGCACCGCGCCTTGTTCGGCGTTGCGGATCTCGATCGCCGCGCCAGGAACAAAGCCCCCGGACGGGTCGTACACTGTGCCTTGTAAGCTGGCCCCTACCGTTTGGGCCAAACAGCTGCTGGTATTGACAACCAATGAGAGAAATAGCACTCCCCAGGCAGCTCGCATAGCACACTCCTTTCACACAAAACTAGCAGTCTGTTTTCGGTACGATACGCCCAAAATCGTCCCAACGGCCATAGAAATGAATTCCCGCCAAGTCTGCTGCCAAAAGACATCCGCGGACGCGGACATTCCACTGCTCAAACCTTGCTTGCAATTCCCCGAAGGAATGCACTGATACCGTAACGTGCTCAGGATAGCTATTACCCTCTGGTGTCCCACTCGAAAGAGTTTCTGTGCTTCTCGGACACAGCAGCATCCGAATCACCGAACGCCATTACGCACCTTGGACGCGCTCGCGACAAGAGCAAATCGAGGCTGATTGAAGGCCGCTTGGAGTAATGCCCCTGTCGTGCTCACAGATGGGAAGGGTACACCAGAGTTGCAGGGAAAGACTGGTCAGCTTAACTGAATGAAGTGCACGAGGCCACGTACGTTATGCTTGAGCGCTAGACGCTGACCGGATTCCACGAGATCAATTCAGTCCATGTACGGACAAGGCTCGGCGATATCTCCGAGATTACGAACCACCCGCCCTAAACCCAGGCTATGGCTCCCTATAACAAACTAATGAGACTTGATTGCATAGCACTGCACTTCGCTATTACGCCTCGATCTTTTCGGCGGCAGCGTCCCACACGACCGCGCTTCTACGGAAATAAGATTCATTCGCCATGTGGCAGGCCAGCGCAGCATGGTGGCCGAATACCACATCTTCGACAACTGGCTGGCGGGTGCGCACAGCTTGGAAGAAGTTCCAGAGATGCGGTTTGAGCTCTCCGGAGGAAACCGAGCTGTAGCTGAAGCCCTCCGAAATTGTTTCTTTGCCCGGCGCTAGGTCATGCTCTTCGTGCCATTCCTTGACATATTCTTCGCGTAATTCCTTAGGAAAACTCTGGGCGTAATAGCTTGGAGATTCGTCGTTACCACTTTGCGGAAGATAATTGATGGTGTGCCCCGAAACTTCGAGGATGCCCTTCGAACCCAAAAAACGGTAACCATCATGAGTTTCGGTGCCGAGGTTTAGTCGTACGTACACAGGATGTGGGCCATAATCGAACAGTGCGGCGTGAACATCCGGCATGTTGCGCCCGTCCTTCCAGCGCAGGATCCCGCCTGTTGCCAGGGCCCGCCTTGGAGGCTCGTTCAAGCCGAGCATGAAGAGCATGCCGCTGATGAGGTGAACCATAAGATCGCCGGCGACACCGGTCCCGTATTCCTTCCAACAGCGCCAACGCGCAAAGAGTTTGGGATCGAACGGACGTTTTGGCACGTCGCCCTGCCAGGTATCCCAATCGACCGTCTGCGGAGAAAGATCGCGCGGCAGAGGATACTGCCAGGCTCCATCGGGACTGTTTCGTCCAAGTGCGACCTCGACCATCATCAATTCACCGATAACGTTTTTTTCAAGGAGTTCCTTTGCTTTCGCGTACAGAACCGAACTGACACCTTGGGAGCCGATTTGCACGATACGGCCGCTGGATTTAGCGGCTTTGACCATTTCCAGGCCGTCAACCGCTGAATGCGACATGGGCTTCTCGCAATAGATGTCTTTTCCTGCGAGAACGGTAGCGACAACGATTTTCTTGTGCCAGTGATCAGGCACAGCCGCGACAATGCAGTCGATTTCCCTGTTGTTCAGAAGTTCCTGGTAGCGTCTTGTTGTCGAGACGCCGGCACCGACGATTTCCTTGGCCAGGCGATGTCTGCCGTCATAAAGGTCACACGCAGCAACGCATTCGACTCCCGGCAGCTGAATGGAATTTCTGAGCAGATCGGAACCTTGCATGCCAATGCCGATAATGCCGAATCGTACGCGGTCGCTGGGCGGCACCTCCAGATAGCCGGCTGCTTCGAGGCGCGAGTCTCCGAGAAACACGCTTTTTGCGGCAGACATAGCCACGGCCGCACCTGCACTGCGCTGGAGGAATTTCCGCCGGGTGAGATTTTTTATCATTGTCTGTTCCTTGCCTCCGCAATCGATGAAGTCTCTGATCTAAACGTGTTTAAGCCAAGAAGACCATAATCGCGGGGGTACCAACGGCGGTATATTGGCCGGCGAAGGACAGGGCGCCCGTCTTCCGGTTGATTCGATACGTCGTGATTCCATCAGCTCTTTGATTACAAGAGTAGAGGTAGTTCCCCGCGGGATCGATACTAAAGCTGCGCGGATAGTCGCCCCGAGTCCATTCCTCTGCGGCAAACGCAAGTCTTCCGTCATCGTCGATCGAGAACCACGCGATGGTGTCATGCAGCCGGTTCGCAGCATAGAGAAATCTTCCGTTTGAGGAGATCATAACTTCCGAAGTAAAATTTGTCCCTTTGAAGTCTTTGGGCAACGTTGAAACGGTTTGCTTCGCCGTCAACTTTCCCATTTCAGCGTCATAGTCGTATGTTACCAACGTCGATCCTTCCTCTTGAAGCGAGTAAAACCATTGCCCGCTGGGATGAAAAGCGAAGTGGCGCGGCCCGTCGCCGGGAGGCAGCGTTACGCTGGCCGGATTGGCTTGAGAGAGTTTGCCCGTCTCCACATCGAACTTCCAAATGAAGATCTGGTCCAATCCAAGATCGCTCGCCAGGACGAACTTACCCGCGGGATCAGCCTGAATCATGTGTGCGTGCGGCTTATCATGGCCGCTGATGGCAAAGCTTCCAGGAGGTGCGCTGGTTGCACGGATTGAACCTATCGTGCCGCTGTTGTGAATGACATCAGTAGCGACGCCGAGCTCGCCGTTCGGGCGCACAGGGAGTACTGCTACCGTTCCGCCGTGATAGTTGGCTACGAAGACGTGCTTGCCAGAAGGGTGGACGCTTAGATGGGCAGGGCCCGCTCCTTCGGAACTGACGGTATTTAATATCGTAAGACGCCCCGTTGGCCGATCAATCGAATAGGCGCTGATAGAGCCGGCGTTAGTGCGCTTGTAATTGGAGATCTCGTTCGCTGAATACAAGTGCGTTCGGGAAGGATTGAGAGCCAGCCATGACGGGTTCGAGTCACTAGGAAAGACGTCGCGTTGTCGCAGAGCCCCCGTCGCAGCATTCATCTCGAATAGGTAAATTCCCTGCCCACGACCGATAGCGCCCTCCGGACCTTGCGGAGAGCTGTAAGTACCCACGTAAGCCAGAACCGGCCTCCCGAGAGACATGAATCCCCGCCCTGTTAAGGCGATGGCCGCAGCGCCTCGTAGGAACTCGCGGCGCGAGCTTTTGCCGAGACGGTGACATTGCATCAGCAGATCCTCCGCTTGATCTTCATCGGACGGCACACCGCGGATGAAAGAGAGGTGGCACACTTTGCTCATTTGTCGTGGGAGGAGTCACAATCCTAGCCTGTTCCAACCGACAATAGCCAACCTCGATCTCACCATGGAGTTCAACAAGCAATTCAGCTTGCCGGTGGTCCTTGGGATAGAAACATCCGCGGCTGAGGACGAGATCCATTGGATGTTGCCCTTGCAGTCGGAGAGCTTTCGGCGTTTCGCGGTGTGGTCGGAAAGTTCATAGTCGGGGAAGATAGCCCCTGGAACGATGTCAGGTCGCATGGGAAATCCTCAAAGATTGTCCACTCCTCAAGTTTAATTCCTCAACCGAGTCCGTTGCGCCGCCACCTTCTATATCAGCACCAGATCCAACCCCAACATATGCCACTCCGCCAGTGATTTCGGGAATTACCCGCACGGTCGCGGGCACATACGACTTTCGTCACGATCCACTCGCTACGTATCTCCGGTCTTGTGACCAGGTGCCACGTACTTTTCCGAAGTGCAATCAATAGGCGAGTCAAGCAGCACTGCCAACTCAGCACAGCAGTCGCTTCCGACACTAGGATAATAGTATCTAGCTACCTCGTCAGCAAGACTTGGAGCGTATGCCGGCGAGGCGCACTGCAAACTCGTTCGTCTCGTATTGGCTTCTCAGGTGGCTTAATGCCCCTCATTGCCCCGAGTGTTTTTATCTCGTTGAATTAAAAGTTTGGTAGGGGCGGTGGGGATCGAACAGAACGCCCTAACATTTCTACGCGATTACAAACGAGCTGCGCAACTCAGGAAAACATACCAGACCATTCATCAAATATTCATCGACGGACCCAAACACCAGCAAACAGAGCAAAGCGGAACCAATAAGAGCGATTATTTATCTTATTGATTCCGCTAGGCATAGTTAGGGTCCCTTTGGCGGCGTTGGTTCAGGTTCCGGTTACGAATCGGCTGCTCTACCACTGAGCTACCTCGGCCCTTGATAATAAAGACTTTATTCCGCTGCTTGGCCTTTTGCGTACAACTTGCGTTCTTCTCTCCGGGTTTCAGCGCAGCATTACATCACTGCTAATCGGAAATGCTCCACTCGCTCGGAACCATCCTGTGCTCTACTGACAGGCGATCGCCACGCTTCCGCTTCTGAAACACTCACGCTTTTCCTGACGTGCCCAAGAAAATCCGATCGCGCACCAGATTGAAAGTAAGACGCAAAATGATTTTAGCTTTGTCTGATTCCTTTCGCAAGGCCTTGAATTTACGCGTTTTGGCGGCGAGCATGGCGTTTAACTGCCAGTAGGCCGAAAAAACCTCCACAACGAAGAGAGGCCATCCTGAGAATTCTATATTGACCGTGAGGCTAAATATTTAATGACTATAAGTGGCGAAGACGTAACCCTTCAGTGTCATTTAGAAGTACTCCGTCTGTTGTCCGCGGAAACCCCATCAACGGGAATGCAGCCGCTCGAAAATCGGTTGCTCTGTGATTGATGCTAAAGGGCTTATCACGATTGGGGCTGCTGGAGTGGCTAGACACTGACCCCGGAAAATTCTATTTCCGGCTGATCCCCGCCGCCCTGCTGTTTTTCGCGATGGCGCTGGCGCTGGAGTGGCGCCATTTGCCGAACGACTCGCGGTACTTCTACCCGATCGCAGTGGTTTTCATATTTGCAGCGCTGAGCGGGCTGGCAGGCACTCATAAGCCTTATCAGGAGTGGCTGGCAGCGCGATTGCCCTGGACGCGCGGCGAGATCGAGTATCTTTTTATTATCAATGCGGGGATTTATTTGCTCTTGGAGGTGATTTGCGAGCGGTTCTCCCTATCGCAAATGCGCGCCGTAGGTAAAGCGTTCCGATTTGTGATACCTGGACATGTGCTGACCTCATTGTTTTTTTTAGGGCTGGAGGCAACCGGAAGATGGGAAGGTCAACTGAACGATCGGTTGATGAAGAGGGAAGCGCGTGTTTTTGAAATGCTGCTGCCAGCAGCGGCGCTGCTATTTGTGTACGGAAGCATTCGCAAGCAGATGAAGAACTATTTCGTCGTCGGAATGATATTTCTTGGGATCGGGCTGGTCCGGCTGCAAGAAGACATCTTCAAGCAGAAGTCGCGCTGGCCCATCCTGCTGCTGATTCTGGGTTCCTTGCTGATGGTGAGTGCGACGCGATACTCGGCCATCAAAATGGCCGTGGCGCGGATGGCCCGGCGCGGGGAATGAAAGCACGGAATAAGCTCCATTAGGACTGCAATTCCCACCTTTTTTTGTCGCTATACCTTAATGAGGGGAAGTGATTGCCAACAGGCCCCCGGCAGAATTGCCGGACGGCCGGGGCGGCCCTCGAAGGAGTGCGACTATGGCTAAACAAACGGGCAAGCGTTCCTGGCGGTGGAGCTGGCCACTAGGAGTAGCGCTCGCATTCGGGAGTATTGTTGCGACCGGGTGCGACAGCGACGGGAGTCCGTTCATTACGTCGCTTCAGCCATTTTACACCCAGCTAGATTTGGAGGCCGATTCCAGATTGAACGGAATTTGGAGTGACAAAGGAGGAGACGTGACGTTCTCATTCAAAGAAAGAAAGGAGGAGGGGAAGGAGAAGGAGTACAAGCTGGTGGTGAAGGAAAAGGACGGAGAGCAGGAAGTGTCGGGAGAATTCGAGGCCCACGTCGTGCGGCTGGGCGCTTTTGATTTTATGGACATTTATCCCCAGAGCAGCAAGGAGGGGAACGAGTTTTACCGCGCGCATTTTACCCGCGCACATACCATCGCGCGCTTGGAGATCAGTCAGGACTCGATCCAGATGGCATTCTTGAGCGCAAGGTGGCTGAAGGCGAAGATGGACGAAAAAAGCGTCGATACTCCGTGCGTGAAGGTGGATGATACGCTGATGCTGACCGGAACGACGGAGGAAGCGCAAGAGCTCGTGTTTTCCCATGCGAACGACGATGGAGCGTTTGCCGACTCGCTGTTACTGGAGAAGCAGCGGATCGAGAAGGAAGAGCAATGAATGCCGTGGAGATTCAGCAAGCTGGGATGCAATCGACAGTGGGACGAGACTGCCGGGGGGCTCCCGACAAGGCGTGCAAACGACTGGATAGCTGAAAAGAGATCTCCTGTTATCTGCGTCGCTCGGTCTCGCGTGTGCAGAGATGGGAGAGGAATGAAGGGCTGCCCATCCTCATGTCACCAGCACGCGCGTGGCGTCACGGTATACCCGTACCGGGAGAAACTGGACGAGTGGTGGCGAGGGGCGCAAGTGCAGAGCATTGGATGCTAATTGGGAAATGGGATCGAGGAGCTTGCCGGTTTTCAGGCCGAGGTTCGTCGTTTCCGGAATTCGTCGTGTTAACGCTTCATGCGTGGACGAGCTCGCGCCGTTTTAGCCTGGGAAGAGTCTTGATGGATTTTCCTACCTTCTCCTGGGCGAGCCGCAAGTCGTGGAGGCTCTGTAGATTCAGCCAAAACTGAGCGCTCGTGCCAAAGAAATGAGCGAGGCGCAGGGCAGTGTCACCCGTGATGGCGCGCGTTCCGTTCAAGATTTGCGTGATGCGATTGGTCGGCACGTTGATCTTTCGCGCCAGTTCAGCCGCGCTCATATCGAGTGCTTCCAGTTCTTCAGCCAAGTGTTCACCCGGATGGATAGCGGTCAGTGCCATCGCGATGTGATAGTCAACAATCTCTACGTTTGACGGCCCCGGTGAGCGGTCGGCCCACTCGAAGCAAATCCGCCATTGATCGTTAATGCGGATGCTGTACTGGCCTTTGCGGTCGCCTACCAGCGCTTCAAAACGGTTCCCAGGCAATGCGGAAAGGTCCCTCAGCGACGTAGCCGCTTCCATGCGATCAAGCTTCAAGCGCGCGGATCGTTCAAATCCAGAGAATGCCTTGACCTGTTTCCCGGCGGCGAATTCTCTGGTCCTCTTGTCCCGATAGCTGACGATCACTAACGCAAAAATACCATTAAGTACGCGTTACGTCAAGCGTAAGGATCGACGAAACGTGAAGCTTATAAGCTGGATTAAGCGAGCGATTCCCGACTCTGGACTGCCATCAAACTGCCATCAACGATCCCAAATCCAAGCAAAAAAAGGCAAATGGACTCAGTAGCCAGAAGCGGCCATCTGATTGATTTCGTTAGGCAAAGTTAGGAAACGTTTTGCTGCCTTGGGCACAGCTTCGATTACGAATCGGCTGCTCTACCACTGAGCTACCTCGGCCCGCTCCAATCACAATAGCATTCGCTGAAAATTACTGTCAATTCATCCGCGAATATGGCGTCCTTTCAGCGCGAGAAGGGATACATCGCCCAGCCGATTCCCACGCCGATCAAAAGAAAAAGAAGCAGGGACCACACGATATATTTTGCGCGCTCGATCGGCTGCCGGCGGCTTAGGAAGCCAAACGCAATGGAAATCAGCAATGCGAAAAGCAACATGGATTGCAAATGGCTGAGCTTGAACCCCATTCCTGCGTTCATGCTTTGCGTCCTCGCGCCGCTTCATACGCGTGCAGCGCCGACAAAAGGTTCAGCATACCGGCCGTGGCGAGAAAGCGCGTGCCGTAATCGCCGCCCGCGTGCGAGACGTCCGCGCCGCCGGTTTCGAGCGACCGGGCCAGTAGATAAAACGTGCCCGTGCCCAAATCCGCCAGATAGCCGAGCGAATCGAACGCATCGTTGCCCCTCGAGCTAAACACGTTGCCGCGCATCCCTGCGCCAAGAATCACGAGTGTGCCCACGGTCAGAAAACACATCGCCGCGCGGCCCCACATCTTCAAGAGAGCGTGACCCAGCCCGGGCACAAGCCACCCCGCCACGCCGATGACGTATGCCATCGTCTCATGCCTGTAATCTGGCGACAGAGCTCCCGGCGTCGTTGTGTCGCGCGTGGAATCGTGCTGTGGAGCTACCGGCGCTGTCGTCTCGTCTGCCATTCCTCTCCCTTCCACTTTCAGGTTACGCAAGCAACGCCAGGATTTCGTTCTGGATCGCCCCGGTCACGCGCGCCTCACCCTCGCCGACAAACACATTCACTTCGCTGCGCACGCCAAATTCCGGCAGATAGATTCCCGGCTCCACTGAATTGCAAGTGTTCGGGATCAAGTGCCTAACATCATGTGTTTCGAGTCCGTCCATATTTACTCCGTTGCCGTGCACTTTTTCTCCGATGCTATGCCCGGTGCGGTGGAAGAAGTACTTTCCGTAGCCTGCTTTTTCAATCACGCGGCGCGCCACTTTGTCCACCTGCCATCCTTGCAGTGGCTTTCCCGCGGCAACGTGTTTGCGGATCAAGTCGGTCGCCGTGTCGCGCGCCTCGCGCACCACGCCAAAGACCTTCGCATATTTCTCCGGCACTTTTGCGCCAAGATAACCCATCCAGGTAACATCGTAATAAACGCTTCCAGGCGTTTTCTTCTTTCCCCAAACGTCCATCAACAGCAAATCGCCTTCGCGAATCGGCGAAGCGGATTCCGCCGTCGGTCCATAGTGCGGATCGCTGGCATGCGCGTTCACTGCAATGTCGGGGCCTTCCTCGGTCCAAATTCCCGCCGCATCGAATTCCTTCAGGATCCAGTTCTTCAAATCGAATTCCGTCAGCGTCTTTTTCTCGCGCACGCTCTTCGCGGCAAGCTGGAAAGCTTCCCGCACGATCCGGTCGATGACCACTCCGGCGGAAAGATGCGATTCGAGCTGTGCGGCGCTCCAGCGGGCTTCGTATTTCTGTACGAGGTCTGCAGAACTGACAACCTTCGGGCCAGAGCCGCGCACCAGCTCAATCGTCCCCGCGTCCACTATAGCTACATAGGGGATCGCGTTTTTCGGCGAATACTGCATCGCCACGTTCTTCGCGCGGCCAAACATCTTTTTCAAATTTTTTCGCAGTTCCTCCTGCGCCGAGTAATACAGCGTCTCCCCTGGCAACGACGCCAGCGATTGCGTCTCAATCTTGTGCACCAGCTTCTTTGGCGTTCCCTTGGCCGGAACGAAGTAGAACCACCTGCGCGTTCTCATGCCGTCCGGCAAGCTTAGGATGTGTTGCGCGATGGGATCGCGCCCGCGAAAATCATAAAAAAGCCAGCCATCGATCCCGGCGGCTTGCAAATCGCTCTGCATTCCCTGAATATCTGTGCTCATTGGGGAGTTAGCTCCATCGTCCGGACAAGATTCAACTGTTACGCCTCAAGCGTCCTGCACCAACAGCCCAAGGATCTGCTGCCGGGTCACACCGCGGATTTCAATGCGTTTCGTGCGGCTTCTTTCACCGCTCAGAATTCTAACAGCCGCCCTGGACGTTTTCAAAAGTTGCGCCAGGAATTCCACCAGCGCCTCGTTTGCACGGTCTTCCAAAGCCGGCGCTTGCAGCCGAACCTTCAGCGCGCCTCCCATTTCTCCGGCGATCTCCTCTTTGCTCGCCCTCGGCTGCACTCGCACGAGAAAGCTCACTGCGCCTTCCCGCTCTTGGATCTCCAGCATCTGACTCCTGACGATTCCCTATTTCGCTTCACGCGTCCCAAAGATCGCCGTCCCTACGCGCACTTCCGTCGCGCCTTCTTCGATCGCTACCTCAAAATCATGTGACATCCCCATAGACAACACAGGCAAGGTGACGCCAAGTTTCTTCGCTACGTCCTCTCGTAATCCTCTCAACCGCCGGAAATACGGCCGGACCTGCTCCGCCTTTTCCAGAAACGGAGGAATACACATCAGCCCCGCAAGCCCCAATTGAGGCAGATCGACAATCCTTTCCGCCAATGCAGAAAGCTCGTCGATTTCCACTCCACTCTTCGTTTCCTCCGGCGCCACTCGCACTTCGATCAACACACGTAATTTGACTATGGTGCCGGCGTCAGCCCGCGTGCGATCCAGCCGCTGCGCAATCGCAAAATCATCCACGGAGTCTATGCTGTGAAAAAGTCTCGCCGCACGCGCCGCCTTGTTACTTTGCAAATGTCCGATCAGGTGCCACGTCGCCGCCAGTCCATCCGTCCCCGCGCGCTTCCCTTCCCACTCCTGGACGCGGTTTTCCCCAAAGTGCCGAATCCCCGCCTCATACGCCTCGCGGATAGCGCTCGCCGGATGCGTCTTCGACACCGCGATTAGCGTGATCTCCCCCGCCTTCCGTCCCGCGCGCACCGCCGCGCCAGCGATTCTCTCTTGAATTTGCTGCAGATTTTCCCGTACTGAAGTTGGTGTCATGTTTGAAGTCGAATCCTAGCATGCTAGCATTTGCAGCGCAGAGTCTCTGCGGTTAGACTGGCTTTCGGCCGCTGATGCACCTGCGGTCACGCTAAAAATGACCGCTCCCGGAAAACTTATCGCCGTCGAAGGCATCGATGGCAGTGGCAAGCGCACGCAAGTCGAACGTCTCACTCTTGCTCTCAAAGCTCGCGGCTACTCTATTTATTCCACTGGCTTTCCTCAATACGAATCCTGGTTTGGCAAGATGGTCGGCCAGTTTCTGAATGGCGATCTCGGTTCGCTCGAGAATGTCGACCCGCATTTCACCACTCTCCTTTATGCCGGCGACCGTTTCGAAGCCAAGCCTAAGTTGGAGGCGGCCCTGAACAACGGCCAAATTGTCCTTGTGGATCGCTATGTCGGTTCGAATCTCGCGCACCAAACCGCTCGCGTGCCCTCGGAGAAGCGCGCGGTTTTTCTGGAATGGATCGAGCATCTGGAATATGGGATTTATGGACTGCCGAAGGAGGATTTAGTGCTTTATCTCCGCGTTCCGGCGATGGAAGCGCAAAAGCTGGTGGCTCTGAAATCGGCGCGCAGTTATACCTCGGCGCAAAAAGATTTGCTGGAAGCCAGCTTGCGGCACCTTGAAGACGCCGCGCAGATGTACGACTCGCTATCGAAGCGGCCGAACTGGAATACGATTGAGTGTTTCGACACGAAGCGCAATCAAATGCGCCCTGCCGAGCACATCGCCAGCGAAGTTTCCGGCATCGTTCTGTTATCACTCTCTGCGCTGGCCAAAAAGGAAGCGCGATAGACCATGGGCTTTCAGGAATTTCTAGGCAACGAACGAATTGTCGCGGCGCTGCGGGGTGCCCTTCGCACAAAACGCGTTCCGCACGCGTTGCTTTTCACCGGACCGCGCGGCGTCGGCAAATTCACTCTCGCTCGAATGTTCGCGCAGGCCGCGAACTGCGAACGCGTCACCGACGACTTCTGCGGCGAGTGCCCCACGTGCCATCGCATCTCCTTGCTCGCCAATCCCCAAACGTTGGTCGAGCAAGGACTCGTCGAGCGCGGCGAGAGCGCCGAAGCAGCCACTGTCGAGCGTGTACCCCTAATTTTGCAGACGCACCCCGACGTTTGGGCGCTCGTCCCCGATCCCGTCCGGCTGAAGAGTCCTGTCGCGCGACCTATGTTGCGTGTGGGCCAGTTGCGTGCCGTTCAGCGCGCCGCCTACTTTCAACCGATGGGCCGCCGCCGTGTTTTCATCCTGGACGGCGCAGAGACGATGCGCTGGGATGTAGCCAATGTTTTCCTGAAAATTCTCGAGGAGCCTCCCGGCTCGGCCACCCTCATCCTCACCGCGCCCTCGCCATATGCTCTTCTGCCGACGATCGTCTCGCGCTGCCTGCAATTTCATTTCGCGCCGCTTCCGCAACCCGCTGTGGAGAAAATCCTGAAAGAAAAAACCAACCGTAAACCCGCCGAAATAAAGCTCGCCGCGCAGCTCGCCGAGGGCAGCCCGGGCCTCGCCATCGAAATGGATGTCGATGCAGCCGCTCAGCGCCGCAGAAGCACGCTGCGTATCCTCGAACGTGCCGCACACGGCCAAGGCTTCGCCCAGCTATTTTCTGATACCTCGGCTCTCGCCAAGGACCGCGATTCCTCCTTTGAGGATCAGCTCGGTGTCTTTTATGGCCTGCTCACCGATCTCCTTGAAATTACGTCCAAAGTGCAAGAGCCGGTCCTCCGCAATGCTCCGCTCGCGATAGAATTGCAATTGCTCGGCAAAACGGTGGATTCCGCGTGGGTTCGCCGCGCTATTGCTGGTTTTGACGAAATTTACGCCGGGGCGCGGCGCAATTTGAACCGCCAACTCGGCCTCGACGCTCTGGCGGCATCACTTTCGCCCTCGGTTTCGCGGCGTCCCGCGCCTGACGCGCGCCGATAAATATTCGCCAAATGCATTATTAAATGGTTAGACTGTAACCCGCGGCGTTTCGCGCGCATCTTAGACAGCAGATATTCCACACTCCTAGGTTAGAAGGAGCAGTCATGGTGAATCGCCGTATGTTTCGTCCGGGTTTTCCGGACGTCAAGGAGCCGAGCATTCCCCGCCCTCAGCACAACGGCCCTATCCCGAGCAAGAAGCCAGCGCCGCCGGAAACGACCCACGCCGAGAACTTCTACTGGGTCAAACAGATGCAGTCTCATACTCCGATGGCGGTCGTTCTTGAGGATGGCGAACTACTTCGCGGCACGGTCGAATGGTACGACCGCGATTGCATCAAGCTTACGCGCCAGGGCAGCCCCAATCTGCTCATTTTCAAGCGCGTGATCAAGTATGTCTACAAGGACGGCGAGGAATCCGCCCAAGGCGGCGACGAGTAAGCGCACTATTTGTAAAGTGAGTGTCCGGCGGTTGCCCCGAAAGTGAGTAGCGCCTTTGCGGCCAGCGACCCGTTCTCGTTGAAAATTTCGCATTCCGTCACGATAAAATTTCGGCCCGCGCGCAAAACGCGTGCATCCGCCTTGATGCGCCCGCCCGGCACCGGCTCCAGATAATTAATACTCAGCTCCACGGTAGCGATCTCCGTCCCTTTGGGTATCGCTGTGTAGGCCGCAATCGCCGCCGTCGTATCCGCCAGCGCTGCCAGAATTCCTCCGTGCACCACGCCATGAACCTGCTTGTGGTTAGGCTTCACGTCCAGCCGGAAAATGGCCCGTCCCGCGTGCACGCTCTCCACGTCGAATCCCAGAAGCTCCGTCGAGCGGCTCTCTCTCATCCGCCGCCGCACGAGTTCCGTGACCCGTTTCTCTTCTTTCGACATTTTCTTGGCCATCGCGTTTTTCGCCCGTCAATAAGCCGTCAGTCCTCCATCCAGTGGAATCGCGGCCCCGGTAAGCCACGACGATTGGTCCGAAGCCAGGAACACCGCCATCTCCGCCACATCCATGGGCTGCCCGAATCGCCCCAGCGGGATCGACGACAACCGCGCTTTGCGCTTCGCTTCTCCCTGCTCGCTGTCGTCGAAGAGTCCCTTCACCAATTCCGTCTCCACGATCGAAGGGCAGATGCAATTCACGCGTATGTTCTCGTGTCCGTGATCGATGGCCATCGCTTTCGTCAGCATCGTCACGCCGCCTTTCGACGCGCAGTACGCCGCGCGATCCTTCATCGCCACCAGTCCAAGCACGGACCCGATATTCACGATCGCTCCGCCGCCGCATTTTCGAAACTCCGGCAGCACCGCCCGCGACGTCAAAAATGGTCCCTTCACATTGACCGCAATTACGCGGTCCCACTCTTCCTCGCTGATCCCCTCTACCGTGGACACGTGCAGCGCGCCTGCATTGTTCACCAGTATATTCAGCCGCCCGAATCGCTCCACAGTTCCTGTCACGGCGCGTTCAACGTCTTTGGCGCGGCTCACGTCGCACTCCATCGCCAGCCCCGCGCCACCCTGCTTCTGGACTTCGCCGATCACCTCGCGGAGCTTTTCCAACCGCCTTCCCGCCACTGTCACGCTCGCGCCTTCCCGCGTAAACGCCAGCGCGATTGCTCGCCCAATGCCTGTGCCGCCGCCGGTAATCAGCGCCACCTTGCCGGAAAGTCGTGTCACGGAATTCCTTTTCCTCGCGTCTAATGGGATGCTGCGGCACCGTGTTGCGGCGCGGTGCGGGTGGGCGCGACTCTAGCATCCGGGTTGCCTCTCCCGCAAGCCGCCGAAATCCGAACTGTTGTATCGTAGCGGCTCTCATTCACGCGACGGAGACTCGTACCTCACCTTATGCGCATCGGTATCACCTGCTACCCCACTTACGGCGGCTCCGGCGTCGTCGCCACCGAGCTTGGCATGGAACTCGCCGCGCGTGGCCACGACATTCATTTCATCAGCTATGCCCCGCCCATCCGCATGAACCCCAACGATCCGCGCATCCATTTCCACGAAGTCGAAGTCGTCTCCTACCCGCTCTTCGACCACCCCCCCTACACGCTGGCGCTCGCTACAAAAATGCTCGAAGTTTTCGAATCCGAATCGCTCGACTTGCTGCATGTCCATTACGCCATTCCCCATTCCGTCAGCGCCATGCTGGCACGCTCCATGGCTGCGCCGCGGCGGCTTCCGTTCGTTACCACTCTCCATGGCACGGACATCACTCTCGTCGGCAGCAACCGCAGCTATCTTCCCATCACCCGCTTTTCCATCGAGCAAAGCGACGGCGTCACCGCCATCTCGCGCTATTTGCTAGGCCAAACTCTCAAGGAATTCGAAATCAAGCGTCCCATCGAAGTCATTCCCAATTTCGTGAACTGCGATCTCTACAATCGCACTGCCGACAAGGGGCTTGCCGCGCAATGGGCTCCCAATGGCGAACCCATCCTCATGCACCTCTCCAATTTCCGCCCTGTCAAGCGCCTTACCGACGCCGTGGAGATTTTCGCCATTGTCCGCGCCAAAATGCCCACGAAGCTCGTCCTCATCGGCGATGGCCCGGACCGCGGCGCCGCCGAATACATCGTTCGCAAGCGCTGCCTCCAGAAAGACGTCTTCTTTCTTGGCAAACAGGACGCTGTCTACGAAAAGCTCGCCGCCGCCGACCTTTTTCTGCTTCCTTCGCAGCTCGAATCGTTTGGCCTCGCGGCTCTTGAAGCCATGGCTTGTGAAGTTCCCGTCATCGCCACCAACGTCGGGGGCGTTCCGGAAGTTGTCCAGCATGGTGTGGATGGATATTTGGTGCAACCGGGTGATGTGAAGGAGGCCGCGCGCTATGCCATCGAAATCTTGTCCCGCGCCGACCGCGGCCGCGAAATGGGCAAGACCGCGCGCGTCAACGCCAAGAAAAATTTCTGCGCCAACGACGTTATCCCCGCCTACGAAAACTACTACAAACGCATCCTCAGCGAATCTTGACGAATGCTTCATCGACACGCGGCACGCGGGTGTTAGGTCCTCTTTCCAACATGCCCGCGTAGCCAAGGCACGAGTTTTTCGAATCCGAACCGGCTGGCCTTGTAAAGGTGGGCGACAAAAACGTAGGTCTCTTCGGCGTCCGCTGTGAGTCGCAGGCCGTTGATGGCAAGAAAAGTATATATGGAGGCAAAAGCCGTTCGCTTGTTGCCATCGACGAAGGCATGATTCTGCGACAGGCTCTCCCA
>Ga0209161_10002122_pt1 | contig 16291 bp, 17 predicted proteins | sample GraSoiAngelo_155_FD_186169 | JGI IMG/M metagenome (GOLD analysis project Ga0209161, IMG submission 186169) | Grasslands soil microbial communities from the Angelo Coastal Reserve, California, USA - 14_1009_13_30cm (SPAdes) (version 2) | ecosystem: Environmental > Terrestrial > Soil > Grasslands...
GTCCGCCAGATTACCCGCGCGCTCACCCGCAATAGTGGCTTAAACGAGCAGCAGGGAAGAGATCTCCCCGGCGCCGACGATCTCGACGCCACCATCCCCCGCGATCGCACTCCCAAAAATCTTCACTACGTCTGCATGACTCGCTACGATAAGAATTTCGCGCTGCCCGTCGTGATTCAGCCCGAGTCGCTACAAAACATTCTCGCCAACGTAATGGCCCAGTTCAATCTCCGCAATCTCCGTGTAGCGGAAACTGAAAAATATGCTCACGTCACCTATTTCTTTAACGGCGGTGTCGAGCAGCCATTTCCCGGTGAAGAGCGCATCCTCATTCCGTCGCCGAAAGTGGCCACCTACGATTTGAAGCCTGAAATGTCCGCAGCCGGGATCGCCGACACTGTCGTGAAAACCGTCGAGGATGGCACATTCGACGTCATCATCGTGAACTTCGCCAATGCTGACATGGTCGGTCACTCCGGCAAGATCGAGCCTACGGTTAAAGCTGTCGAGACCGTCGACGCCTGCCTGGGCCGCATCGAGGCCGCTGTGCGCGCCAAAACCGGAGCTATGCTTATCACCGCCGACCACGGCAACGCCGAAATGATGATCGATCCGGCTACCGGCGGTCCGCACACCGCACATACCACCAATCCCGTTCCTTTCATCGCGGTCGCCGAAAACAGCAAGCAATTTTCGTTGAAGCCCGACGGCTCGCTGCGGGATATTTCTCCCACTGTTCTCGGCATGCTCGGAGTTCCCCAGCCCAAGGATATGACCGGCCACGACCTGCGCGTGAAGAACGGTTAACGACGGTGTGGGTCTGGAAGTCGCAAGTTGAGCATAGCCATGCAGAGCATTGTCATTCCGCCAGACCATTGTCGTTCCGAGCGAGGAATCTGCCTTCCCGGTGCTCCTCATCGCGTGGTTAAAATTCTTCGCAATGAAACCCGTCTCACTGATCCCGGCTCGCAAGACAAGAAAAGGGGATACTAAGACGTGCCGGCCTGTTCAAGTCAATCAAGCTGACGCTTGAGCACGGTGCGTACACCTTGGTAACTGGATGATCTTTGCGTCTCCGCGGAAAATAGAAGCTTCCCATGGACCAGGAACAAAATCCAGCTCCTGTTCAGGCGCGCGCGTCCGAAATACGCGCTCAGGCCGGCGCCCTCTGGCGCAGAGCAACTGCGCAAATTATCCGTATTCCCGTCACCGCCCGCGTCCTGCTCGGCTTTTTGCTGCTTGCCGGAATCCTCATGGCAGCGCACATTGCGCTGGCTGGCAAGGATGCTAGTCTGCGCCTCAAGGTCCAACACGGCTTTCGTACCGCACAATTTTCCATGTGGATCGATGGTGATCTCGTTTATTCCGGAAAGCTGATCGGCGCTCCAGTACGAAAATTTGGCCTGCTCCCCGGCTCAATTCAAGGCAGCCTCTCTGAAACATTTCCCATCTCTTCCGGAGACCACCAGGTTCGCGTGCGCATTGTTTCTGATGATGGGGTAACTCAGGAAAATTCCATCAAAGGCGACTTCACCCGCAACAGCCAACGCACGCTCTCAGTAAACGTGCGCCGCAACGATGTCTCGCTGAACTGGCAGGGAAGTGAAATGCCAGTAGCCGAATCCGCTTCCGCTGGCACAGGCTGGTTCAGCCGCTACGCCGGTACGCTGCTCATGACCATAGCCGGCTCCATTGTTTCCGCCTTGACGGGATACATGATCCGAGAACTCCCCAAGCAGATTGGCTCACGCAGCCAGTGAAATCCCCAAAATCTAGGTAGTGGTGCAGTTTGATTGTCATCCTGAAGCAAGCGTTCTTTGCGCAGCGAAGGATCTGGGCGAGCCGCGCGAAGCGTTCGCGTTCCTTGCGACGCAATAATCGCGCGTTTGGCTCGCTTCCTTACCAAACTGCACCACTACCAAAATCTAAAAAATCATTGACCTGCAACATCGCTCGATTGATAATACGTCGGCTACCGTATTGTCCGGCGGCAAAATTGTTTGTACTTTGCTTTCTCGGCCCAGGGCTCCCCCGCACATTTTTGGAGGTTCCATGCGGCCCCAGAATATTCTTCTCGCGTTGTTCCTCTTGTTCATCGCTGCTCCCCTCATGGCTCAAGTTCCGAAAAATAATCTTGATGTACACCATCCCCCGAGCCGCCCCTCAGTTGCTTCGTCCATGGAAACGAAGTCTGATCACTGCTTCCACTCCATCCTTGAGAATGATCGTGTGCGCGTGTTCAAAGTGGAAGTGCCCGGCCTCCAATCCACGTCGGTTAACTATCATCGCCACGATTACCTGGTGGTCTCACTGGGCAAGAGCAACTTCGAAATCGCCGGCAGCGGAATTCGTTATCCCATGCAGATGGAAGACGGAGAAATGCAAGTCATAAAAGGCGGGGCTTCTCACCGGATTACCAATCTCTCGGACACTCCGTTGCAGTTGGTGGAAATGGAAGTCATGCGCGAAATTCACCCGGAGCGTCCCGTATGTGGCCTGGGTGGACGCGCATGTAGTGACGGAATCTTCGGCAGAAATGAAGACGGCAGCTACAGCCAAAGCACACTATTCGAAACCGATACCATTAAACTCGCTCGCGTCCAACTCGGCCCTGGCGGTTTGCTGCCTGAGCACCATCACGATCGTTGCCATGTTCTGGTCTCTCTAGCGCAAACTGCCCTGCTGGACTCTGCCTCCGATGCCCGTAGCCGTGAGCTGCACCTTAACGCCGGCGACGCCGCATGGTACTCCGAGCACATTGCGCATACCCTGAAGAACCTGAGGACGCAGGATGTGCAGTTCCTGACTGTCGAATTTAAGTAAACCAGTTCCGTCCTAGCTCGCCCGGGGCAGCGGCTTGTCCGTTCGGTGCCAATCCGCGTGCGCTTCTCCTGTGGACGCGGTGTCAACTGCTCCAGTGCGCTCCAGAGTGTCTTTTGCTTTCTTGGTCCATTTGGAATTATCGCAATGTACGCTTAGCAGAATGCCACCTTCTTTGATCCGGCCTTCGTAGCGTTTCGCTTCGTATTCAGGAATTCCCATCCCGATCAACGCCCCGGCAATTCCGCCAATCGCGCCGCCCACGCCCACACCGGTTAGCGCGGCAACAATCGGTCCCGCCGCAATCAGAGGACCGATACCAGGAACCGCCAGCGTTCCAAGTCCCACAAGCCAGCCCAGCACGCCTCCAATAACCCCGCCGGTTGTTGCCCCGGTTGCGGCCCCTTCCGGTGCTTTCGTGTGCTTCTCTGTCGCAAAATCCTTGGTACCTTCATTTTCTGCAAAGAGCACAGAAATATCTGTGTTCCGGAAGCCCTCGGCGCGCAGCGTGTCCACCGCGAATTCAGCATCTTTTCTCGAATGGTAAATTCCAAATGCCGCTGTATTCTTTCCCGTCATAAACATCCCTCCTGGGTGCGTTTTGGATGCACGTCTGGAGGGCGCGATGGCTTTGCCAAGCTGTGTAATTCAAGCAAAAACCCGAGCAGCGGCTGCGCTTAGCAGAAAATGTGGTCAAGGCCGTCTTCGATAGCGGGGGAGAAAAGGCCGCTGCATAAAAAGAAATGAGAGTGGCAGCGATCCCGCTCCCACCCCATTCCGGAAAAGATTCGATTTTACTGCTGTGGTTTTTGCGAATCGTTCGGGGGCGCGCTCTTGTGGTCCGGTTGTTGCTGCCTGGCTTTCTGCTGCATGTCGGCCAGCTTCTGCAACTGTTCGGGCGTGAGAATGGCTTTAATCTTCGGCGACGCCTCGTCGCGAATCTGATTGATCTTTGTAACCTTCTGCTCCTGGGTCAGCGACGAGTCATTGCGCGCCGCATCCATCTGCCGGGTTTCATCTGCGATAATCGGGCGCAATTTCTGTCTCTGCTCATCCGTCAGATTCAACGGATTCTCGTCCTCCCCCTGCGCCTGTGCGCGATCCTGGCTCGCATTTCCTGTCGAGCCTCCCTGACTCTGCGCTGGAGCTTGCGGTGGAGGGGTTGTGGTAGTCGAGGTCTGGGCAAGTGTCAAGCTGATCGCCACGGCCAAGAAAAACGATGCCAATCCTGCTAATTGATAGGGCTTTCGCATTTTGCTCCTTTTCTGACGGAGTGGAGGAACTTTCGATTCAGCGCGATGTGGCCAAGACGCACTTCATGCCGATCCCGAGCACTGCGAGGGACCTAGCAGTTTTCCGCACGGCTAAGATGAGCTTCTCCGCAGCCGAGGTTGGCCCGAACCAAGAGCAAAAATAAGTCGCACTCGGCGAAAAGTGAACGTGTGGCGCTTGCCCGGAAAGCGAATGTGAGTGCAGCAGTGATGATATATTCCGGGAACAGATTCGCCTGTTGGTGTTATAGAAGCGCCCATCAATGACTAAGCTGCTCGCCGCAAGGCAGATCGTCACTAGCATGGTAACCGGCATCTTGCTTTGGTGCGTGATCGGCATAGGTGTGTCGGTCCTAGTCTCGGCGACGCTGGTTCTTGGTTACGCATTGTTCATTGTCAAAGACGCCCTCGCGCCGGCTGCATTGTCCGGTGCAGTGCAGGGTCTATGGCTCTATCTTGCAAGGAATCGCTGGTCGGGCAAGAAAGAGCTAGTTTGGTTTGGGATCATTTCCGGAGCCGCACTCGGTCTGCTTGACTTTGCGCCCGCATACGTCACGACTACGGCTTGTTTTGGCTGGGGACACATCTTCTTGTTCGTGATTGCTGCCCTTGCGGGCGGCTCATCAGCCGGCTATGTGAACTCACAAGTTCATCTCGCCGAGGTGCGTTCTCCGGCACCCGCTGCTTGGAAGGGCCGCGTGGCATTGGGAGTCGTGTTGTTTCTTTGTGCCGCTGGCTTTGAGTATGTGCACTACGGCGTACGCCTGCTCGAAAGATTTCCTGCGCTTGGACTTTCAGAACGCGCAGTCATTGATCTTAATGCGGGGAATGCGCAGGGAACAGCTCGGTCAGGCAACTACGAATACTCTGGTCAGTTTCACAGGAGTTGCGTCGTTGGAAGTGAGGGCGGCGTGATGGAAATCAGCCAGAACGACGGTAAGATTCAGGTTTACGCCGCGGACATGTGGCTCAAGGGCGGGATTGATGGTAATGGCGAGTTCTGGGCCGGTGGCCAAAGGACAAGCGCGATGGACCGCAATTCAATGTTGCGTCATCTCTTGACCGGCAGGTTTCGTAATGAAAGCCAGTTTCAGTATTCCCTCCGCTCTAGCTTGATCATCAACGGCTCGATCAAAAACACCACGATGGAAAGTGGCGCTGGCAGACTCTTGCGGCGGTGACCTGCATTCGAATCAGGACAACAGAGAATAATCGTGAATCACTCCACCGTGACCGACTTTGCCAAATTCCTGGGCTGATCCACATCACACCCACGGCGAACTGCGATGTGATAGGCAAGAAGCTGTAATGGCACGATCTCCAGTATGGGTGACAGCTCTTCCGGCGCAGGCGGAATATAAAGCACGTGGTCGGCAGCTTCTTTGATCTCTTCATCTCCCTCGGTTGCCAGCGCGATTACCATGCCGGAGCGGGCCTTTACTTCCTTCAGATTCGACATCGATTTCTCATATCGAACCATAGACAACTCATCTTTCGGGTCGCGGGTCGCGATGATTACCACCGGCAGGTTCTCGTCAATCAGGGCGTTGGGGCCATGCTTCATCTCGCCGGCAGGATAACCTTCCGCGTGAATGTAGGAGATCTCCTTCAATTTCAGAGCGCCTTCAAGCGCGATCGGATAATGAATGCCGCGGCCCAGGAAGAGGAAATCCTGAGAACGAACGTACTCTTTGGCCAAGTCTTCGCAGTCCTCTTCATGCGTGAGTAAGTGTTCGAGCTTGCCCGGGATGCGGGTAAGTTCCTGCACTGCTGCTTTGGCCTCTTCCGCTGACATTGTTCCGCGCAGTTGGGCAAGGTAAAGCGCGAACAGATAGAGAGCTGTGAGCTGTGCGGTGAAGGCTTTGGTGGAAGCCACGCCAATTTCGGGACCCGCGTGAGTGTAGATGGTACCGGCAGCTTCGCGCGTAATCATGGAGCCGACCACGTTACAGATGGCCAGCGTCTTCGATCCTTTGGCTTTAGCCTCGCGCTGGGCGGCAATGGTGTCGGCGGTTTCGCCGGACTGAGAGATCAACAAAGTAATCGTGCCGGAGGGAATGATCGGATCGCGATAGCGCCATTCGCTCGCATAATCCACCTCCACGGGCACGCGCGCCATCCGTTCGAGCATAAATTTTCCAGCCTGCGCTGCATGCCAGCTTGTTCCGCAAGCTGCGATATTAATTTTCTTCGCGGCCTTGAACTCTGCTTCCGTGATCTCCATCTCATCAAGGAAAACGTGACCGGTTTCCTGCGAAATGCGCCCTAACGTCGTATCTCGAACGGCCCGCGGTTGCTCGTAAATTTCCTTCAGCATGAAATGCTTGAACCCGCCCTTTTCGGCCATGATCGGGTCCCAGGTAACATGCTGAACCTGTCGAACGATCGGCTGCCCATTGAAGTCCGTGAGCTGCACGCCTTGCGGTGTAATTACTGCGAGGTCGCCATCGGCGAGGAAGAATAAATCACGCGTGTGATAGAGGATCGCGGGTACGTCGGAGGCAACGAAGTATTCATCCTTTCCGAGCCCAATCACGGCTGGTGGTCCATTACGCGCAGCCACGATCTTATTAGGTTCATCGACAGCGATTACTGCCAGCGCGAAAACGCCAGTGAGCTGGCCGACTGCCTTGCGCACGGCTTCTTCCAATGAAGGATGATGTCCGTTCGCGCCCTTCAGGAAGTATTTTTCGACGAGGTGTGCGATGACCTCTGTGTCGGTCTCTGTGGTGAAGCGGTGGCCCTCTTCGATGAGCTTCCTCTTCAGCGCAACATAGTTCTCGATAATTCCGTTGTGCACCACTACCACGCGCCCGCTGCAATCGCGGTGAGGATGGGCGTTCTCTTCGGTGGGGCGGCCGTGGGTTGCCCAGCGGGTGTGGCCGATGCCGTAAGTTCCATCGAGCGGTTTCAGGCGGATAACTTCTTCCAGATTCCGCAGCTTGCCTTCGGCGCGGCGAATCTGAAGTCCTTCCCCGTTGCCGCACACAGCTATGCCCGCAGAGTCGTAGCCGCGATACTCCAGGCGCTTGAGCCCATCAATAATGACCGGCACGACTCGCTTGTTACCCACGTATCCAACGATGCCACACATTTAGAACTCCTCGCTTGCGGGGAGGGAGCAAGATCAGTTTAGCGATCAATCTTCCAGAGTAAAGCGAAACTCTTCAATCACAGGATTTGTCAGTACCTCGCTGGCTATGCGGGCTACTTCAGCCTCGGCTTCCGTCCGGCTAAGACCGCCATTGAGCGTGAGCTCAAAATATTTCCCTTGGCGGACGTCGTTCAATTCTTTGTAGCCCATTTTTTTTAACGCGCCCTGGATCGTCTTGCCCTGAGGATCCAAAACGCTCTTCTTAAGCGAGACGTAGACGTAAGCTTTCATTGGGGGAGCCATCATTATACGTCAGAATGCCACAAATCGTGCTAAACCACAGACTTAGGCAAGTCGCGCCAGGCGCCCATCCAGCTCGGCCAGTGCGCTCTCAAGCATCTGCCGATAATGTGGATTCTGCGCCGCCTGAAGCTGCTCGTGGATGCGCTTTCGGGAGAGCAGCAGCGAGTCCCTTTGCCGTTGGGCTGCAACCTGTTCTGGTGTGAGGAGTTTTCGCGCCGTTGCGGGAGCTTGCGCCGCCGCCTGTTGCTCTTCAATCGACTTGCTTTCCCAGCCTCGCGCCACGAATGTAGATTATACTCAGTGGGCGATAACACTTACGGGAGAAGCTGTTTGGGGTTCCAGCTTCACCGTCAACCCGGATCGCAATAATAATCCTTTGCCTTGAGGCGAACTTGGTTTATTGTTCGCGGATTGGTCTCAGGTTCGGCTGGAGAGGGTTTGCTCGTGGGTAGTCGTGATGCGGCTGTGGGGATGCAAACTTCGCAACCGTGAACCCGATTCTTGAGGAGCCGTCTGCGCCGCGATCAGATCGTGAATGCTCCAAGGTATGCATAAGGGGGAATCGTAATTGTGATGCAAGTGAGTGAAGCCAGGGTGGCGAGTCTGGTAGCAGGCAATAATCTCCGGGCCTCGCGCGAGCGCCTTGGCCTAACCATGCGTGACGTCGAAAGCGCGAGCATGCGGTTAGCGGCCAGGCATGGGAATGATGAATTTGTCATCAATCCCAGCCGTCTGTCAGATATCGAGACCAAAGGGCTAGTTCCAAGCGTCTACCGCCTCTACACTTTAGCAATCGTTTACCGTTGCGATCTGCGTGAGATCCTCTCCTGGTACGGCGTCGATCTCAATTTGGCGGCTTCTGATCTGAAGCTCACACTACCGCCAAAATCGCATTGTTCAAAAGCCGTGCACGGCGCTTCGGTGGTCCAGATGCCAACGCGTCTCGATCCGAGCTTTGATTCTCGCCGTACGTCGCACCTGAGCCGCATGGTGGAGAAATGGGGCGTGGTTCCGTTCACCTATTTGGCCCAGTTTGCCAGCGATAAATACACCTACGGATATATCGGCAGCGAGGATTTCACCATGTATCCTCTTTTGCCGCCTGGAACGTTCCTGCAAGTTGACGAATCTAAGAACAAGGTTTTACAGGGCATGTGGCGCTCGGAAATTGAGCGTCCTATTTATTTCGTGGAAACACGCGAGGGGTATACCTGCTCATGGTGCATGTTGAAAGGGGATTACCTCGTACTGCAACCGCATCCGCTTTCGCCCGTACAGGTAAGGGTCTTGCGGCATCCGCAGGACGCCGAAGTAATCGGCCAAGTGGTTGGGATTGCGCTCAAGCTGGGCGATTGGCGTCCGGTCGAGTCTTTGCCCGATTCGAAGCCAGACTCGAAAGAGCGTGTAGCACTGAATTGAAATGCCGCGCCGAACCGCCAGCGAGGTCCTGCGGCAGCATGTCTTGCTGACGCATGCGCAGGCTTTCCGCATATTCGTGCGGCGCCGCCTGCTGGGCGTCACTAGATTGCTTCAAATCCTCTTTCAACATCCGCAGCGGCGCGCGCAGGATGTTGAGGAAGAATAAACGATGTGCTTCTGCCAGCGCCTGCTGAGTTGCTTCCTCCCCATGCAGCCTTTGCAATCCCCAGTGCGTGTATTTCTTATTTCCATCTCGCAGGCCGGCAATATATTCCAGTTTTCCAATAATGCCGGAGACTGCGGCTAGCGTGGTCTTAAGCACATCGTCGAGCGCTGACTTGAGAGTCATGATTCTGTTGTTCCGATTTCCGAAAACCGGATCGAGTCCGGCTTGTTGAGCCGTGGGGCCGAATCTGAGAGACATTATCACGGTTCAAGCTCGTAGGCCACTATCAAGTGAATTCCGCGCAAACTGAGGACGGGCTCGCGGCGTGGGACCGCCGAACGCCAGGATGTGAACCCGTTAGAGTGGCGGATTGGGTTCGGCAAAAACTTCATCCGACTGGATTGCTGCGATGACTCTGGCTTTTTTTATAGCGTTCTTAGCCCTTGCGGGCCTGATTCTCCTGCTTCTGGTAACACGAGGGTACAGCAACAGCGTCAGCGGGTTGGAGGATCTGGCCGGGCGCACGCGGCCTATCGATATCGAAGCATTCCGCAACATCATCGACCCCGCCGAAGAGGAGTTCCTGCGTGCCAACCTGCCCGCGCACGAATTTCGCTCGGTGCAACGGCAGCGATTGCTGGCTGCCTCAGAATACGTCCGCAACGCCGCGCACAATGCGGCGATCTTGTTACGCTTGGGTCAAGCAGGGCTTCATAATCCCGATCCCATCGTTGCAGCAGCCTCGCGGCAGCTTGTTGATAACGCCTTGCGGCTGCGTATTTACGCGATACTTTCATTGGCTAAGTTATACGTGCGAATTGCCCTGCCAGAAGCTCGTCTCTCATCAGGCGGTTTGGCAGACAATTACCAGGAGCTCCGCAGCTTGGTAGGTTATTTTGCGCTGAAAGAAAATCCCGCGCGTGCTGCCAGACTCTCCGGCATTCTTTGATCGGACTCTTTTCAATTGTCAATGAAATTCGCAGCCGATAAGCGCCTTTGTTCCAGAATTGGGACAGAACAAAAAACACTTGCAAAATTGTCACGGTTCAAGACTATGATACTTATTACATAAGACATTGAAGGGGGCTATGCGGTGCGGTCCCCAGGGAACATGAGTTCGAATCGCCACTTCGGGCTACCAGCGCTGGATACAGCGCTCCGACCTTCCGGAAACTGACGGGATTCTAACCTACTTTTTCAGCTTGTCAAGACATCTTCAGTAACCATTCTCCGGGCACCCGACGGGTCAGCGCTCTATTATGCCTTGCCCGACGCCTTAGCCTTGAAAAATTCGTTCGGCTTGGCGAATGTAGTCACACAGGATTTCCGCAAACATGTTCGCATTCTTATCGGCAAGTTGCTTAATTCGCCGAAGCTAACGCTGAAGCTCCTGATTCGTTGCAAACCCAGGCGTGTGTCGTCTCCGACAGAGTTCTGAGATTTCCTCAAGAATGTTCATGCTCCAAATGACATCGGCTTGACCACGGCTTGAACCTTTGCCGTGGCATCGGCACGCACGTAGCACAGTGAACTTGAAATCGCCCGGTGCCCGAGATAATCAGCAACGGCATTCGGAAGTAGCCGACTGCGCCATTCCGAGTTTCTTCTGTTATGGTCGTGATCTTGTCTCCATTTTTCTTTGCTCAACACAATTTGTTGTGACGCTGCAATCACGGCTGAGCCTGTCGCCTTTGCGAGTTGGACGACTGTCGTCCGTTATAGGAACTCATTTGTCGCACGTTCTCGCCGCATACGCTTTTCTCTTCGAACACTTGATTGTGATATTGCTGTGCAGTGTACCGCTCGACAACTTCACGCTGGCCGGCCCAACGGACTCTTTGAACGACTGACCCAGGGGGCGTCTGGCACCCCGTCCATCGCAGGGAATGCTTAACAATCCTTTAAGTACTTATGCCGAACTTGGGCAATGCAATCGACCGACGACGAACTGCATTGTATTCGGTACAGCCTGCTTGTGCCCTGTCCCTCGGCTTCCCCGTTCCTACCGATTGGTATTTGCAAGTCGAAGAGCCACCAACGAGCCCTTATAGAGGCGTGGTTCATCGGAGTAAATGAAAAGGGTACGCCATGCACGAAAGCTTTCTTCTCTGTTCAAGTACACCTATGTCCTGTGTCAGTTTTGTAAAGTACATGTGTACGTCTAATGAATGCAGTGAAAGAGTACACCCCTCTTTCAAGAGCAATCGTACTGCGGCATCAGAGCGACAACATAGGCTGCTGCCAATGCAGGTACAAGCAGGCTGATGTACCGAATACAATGCAGTTCGTCGTCGGTCGATTGCATTGTCCAAGTTCGGCGTAAGTACTTAAAGGATTGTTAAGCATTCCCTGCGATGGAGGGTGCCAGACGCCCCCTGGGTCAGTCGTTTCGTGAAGAGTCCGTTGGGCCCCCGCCGTCTATAAAGACAGTTTCTCCAGTCCATTTCTGTTGTGATTTTTCTATTTCGGTCATCGTGGGTACAAAGCGAAAATTAGGATTGCTCTCTGCAACTCGGTCAGCGTATCCAGAAACGGCGCGTCCTCTGGCCGTCGATTGGAATAGAAAAGGTGAAGACGATGGGGGAGCTTGTCCTTGGCCGCTTGGCGGACAATGCTCAGGAATGGCGTTATTCCTATGCCTCCGGCCAGGAAGACGGCAGGTTTGGATGAATTCTTATGCAGCGTCAAAGAGCCGCTGGGGCCGTCGATCTTGACCGTTGTGCCCAGCGGAATACGCTTGAGCGCTCGCTTGAAGGCGCTATCTCGCATTCTGGTTGCAACCATCAGGCGATCTTCGAACGGAGGACTGGCCATGGAGAATGTGCGAATGTTTCCCTCGGAGTCGGTCTCCGGGGGCTTAGCAAAGTAATGTCGAGGGCCTGTCCCGCCCAGAATTCAAACCCATTTGGCTTGTTGAAATAAAGGGCCATGGTGCCCTCGGGAACCTGCTCTCGGCCATTCAGTTTCGCTGTGTGGCCAGTCGAAACTTCGGTGGGCATGGGTGTTCCCCCTTTAAACGCTTAATTTACAGATCCCCTAGCGTGGCGAGAGGTTGCGCGATACTCGGGTTTGCGCTGGGAACATCTCCGGAAAGGAACGTCAGGCTACCCCGGGTCACTGCGGCAACGACTTTAGGTATTCGGCAACGTCCTCCTTTTCCTGCGCCGTAAGCCGGAGGGTGAGGCAAGAGTCGTAGTGATCCACGACATCGGCCAGTGTTGTGAAACGACCATCATGATAGAAGCCGCCCTTCTGATGCGTCCAAAGTCCCGCCAAAGGCGCGGTGCGATAGCTGTGGGTCGGGGAGCGATCGGATTGAAAAGCGTCAACGCAAACTTCAGATGCCGCGTGCAGATTGTTTCCGGGCTCGGTGAAAAGAGGAGCCACATGGCAGGTCGCGCACTTGGCTTTTCCTTCGAAAACCGCTTTGCCGTGCGACGCAGCCGCTGCGTTGAAAGAATTGGGAGGCGGTATTGGCGCTGCGATCGCGAGTTGATAGAAGTGGAGCGCTGCCAGCTTCGGAGTGGACCGGTCGGGCTTACCGCGCGTATTACCGGAACCGCTTCGAGAAGCGATAGGATATTGGCCCGTGTTATTTAGGCGTGTATCAAAAAATGTGCCACTTCCGTGCATTTCGGTGGCGGCCACATAGGCGTTCCAATAGGGCACGGAACCGAAGCCCGTCCAAGTGTGCAAGTTTACGCCCGCCAATCCGAACGCCGGTGGAATCAAAGTGCAGGCTCGCTTGCCGTCGGGCCGGAGAGCTTTGCCATCCTTGTCAAGTTCGGCATCAAAGCAGCCTGGACCCCAGCTTGCCAGCACTTTCTTGACAGTATTGACATCCGCCCCTAGAAGCTCAGCGACGGGGCTGAGATTCGATGCCAGCGAAACAATGGCGCCAACGTTCAGGTCGCGGTTCGCCCAACCATCCAACCGCTTCCCGATACCGGGCATGAAGGAATCATCCACCGTAGAGTGACAGAAAGAACACTGAATTCCCATCGAGCGAAGCGTTCCCTTCGGGTCAAAGAAGCCTGTGACACCGACCACTGAGTTCAGCTTGAGAAGAGCAACCGTGGTAGCCGGGTCGTCCAAGTTTACCTTTCCCGCTTTTAGGTCCCTCTTCAACGACTCAGGTAACGCATCCGCATCTACCTTGAGACCGACAGCCAACGCGGTCTTGGGGCTTACCCCCGGTCCTATGCCGCCCAGCTTTTCGCCGGCAATAGCCTTATGGAGCTGCAAGCTGTTTCCCCAGAAAGCCTCGCTGCCGAACGTATCAACGCGAAATGTTATGCGTCCTTCTTCTAACATTCGCCTCGCGTTGTGTTGAATCGGATCGTCCGCCGGACTTGAGGTGTGCGGTTGCTTTTGAGCTTTTACGCCGAGGAGGACTACACTACCTGTCAAAGCCAGCGCGAAAGAGAGCAGCTTTCCCCTCGTCTGCATGCGTGTTCCCTCAAGATGAATTTCAAAAACCAGTCGACGAAGCAGAACACAAGCAGAAAGGGTTTGTCAGTTACATTTGTAACAATTAGATTTTGATGGAAAGCGAGGGGAAAGCCGCTCAGGCAGCATGTCTTTCGAGTGCTCTTACATCGAGGACCAGATGACCGCCCCGCGAGTACTGGATAATCCCTCTACGGCGAAGCGAGTTGAGCGCAGTCGAGACTCTTTCCCGCCGAACAGCCACCATCTGGGAAATCTCCTCCTGAGTCAGGTAGGTGGGAATTTCAATCCCTTTCCCTGCAGGGCGGCCGAGCTTAGCCGCGAGATCAAGCAGAACCTTGGTCAGCCGTTGGCTCGTATCGTCTACGGCCAAGCGATTCACTTGTTCGTAAGCGTCAGCCAGTGATTGGCAAAAAAGCTCCAGCAGCTTCCGCAGGAGGTCAGGATTTGTCTGTAAGGCGCCTACAACCTCCACGTAGGGCACTGCCACTGCTTCGCTTCGCTCAAGCGCTACGGCACGATCGGACCGTGGCGTGCCCCCGCACATGCAGAGCTCTCCGACTACTTCCCCGGCTTTCCGAACGTCATAGATAATCTCGTGGCCGTCCTCCGTCGTCGTGCCCACCTTCACCACGCCACTTTGGAGAAAGAAAAAGGTGTGATCCCCATCTCCCAGATCATAAAGAATGTCATCTTTTTCGAACATGACAGGAATGCGATTCGATAGCAGTTTGTCACAGAGTTTGCCACGCACAATCGTTGCCAAGGCTGCAGAAACACACGCGGCACACGACTCTTTGTCATCGACGGAAATCATAGGTTCAAAGGTTCAGGCCACAAAGAATATGCCCTTGCCTTACGTAGCGTCAACCGCGCAGGACCTCTCCCAACTCTCGCGAGGATCACCCGACGCCGGGTAGCTCCGGATGATAGTTGGGAGAGCGGCGGAGGACCGCCGCTCTCGTCGAATCAGATTACGCGGCCTGCTTCGCCTTTTCCCGATGGATGCTAGCGTAACCAACTCGAACCGCCGTGTACGGACCCGTACGCACGGTGGTGTGGCAGGGGTCGGCGGGTGACCGCCGCCCCTATGCCGATCTGACGTGCAATCCGGAACTAATAGCTCCGGATTGGTCCCGATAAACGCCCCTTGTGGTCATTGACGGGTCAACACCGGATTGTCGACTTAACCGGAAACTGAGCTCACGTGATTCCCGGATGGGCCCGTGATTCGGATTTGGACTTTCTGCGTGAGTCCTGAGTACCTGTTCTCAATACTTGTTGGAAGCACACAACTTCGCAACTCTGCGCATTATGGTTGGCTACACCTGAGTGAATGGTCAACGATTCAGCGCTGGACGGTGTTATTGGGGGACTTCCATTGTTGTTTCCGAGACTGGGAAATTTGGCATCTCATCGGTTGTCGTAACGAATGAGGAGGACCCATGACGAATCCGAATATTCCAACCATACCCACCAACCTGGACATCGGCGTCCTAAATTCGGAGGAATCGCCGGTACCGCCTCATGCGTCAATCGATGAGAGAGTGCAGAAAGTGATCGACAAATTCTTATATGGCGGCGGGCGGTCGAGCGCGCAAAAAATCAGGAACTTCTTGAATGGTACGTGGCTGGGCGAACCGCTGCACGTTGTTCTCACGGATGTGCCGATAGGCGCCTGGACCGTCGCCATTGCATTTGATGTTTTAGATTTGATTCGTGCCCGCCGTGAATTTGCGCTGGCAGCCGACACGTCGATAGCAATAGGGTTAGTCGGCGCAGCCGGCACGGCAGTGACCGGCGTGACTGACTGGTCGGATGTTGACCCGCCGGCTCGTCGTACCGGATTTATTCATGGGCTGCTGAATCTAAGCGCAACTGCGCTGTTTACAACCTCGCTGGTCCTGCGGAAGAACAGGTTGCGCACGGCCGGCCGCATCTGCGCCGCTCTGGGTTATGCCGTTACGTCATATGCGGCCCATTTAGGCGGCGAGATGGTTTACAAACGCAGGGTAGCCGTCGATCGCACGGAGGGGCAAGCGTTCCCAAGAGAGTTTGTGGCCGTTCTGCCTGAACCAGAGTTAAAAGACTCCAAGCCAACGCGAGCGCTCCACGATTGCGTACCCATTTTGCTGGTCCGTAGCGGAGAGCGGATCTTTGCCTTGGCCGAAACGTGCTCCCACTTTAGTGGACCACTTGCAGAAGGCAAACTTATTGGCAACAGTATTGTGTGTCCATATCACAATTCTCGATTTTCTCTGGAAGATGGCCGCGTGCTCGATGGCCCGGCGGTGCATCCACAGCCCTGCCTGGAGGTCCGCGTACGTGATGGACAAATAGAAGTGCGCCAATCGGTTGCGCGTATCAGATGATCCGTCCAGTCAGAAGCGAGACACTCGGCCCGATCATCCGGGGTAATCAATCACTTCCCACAAGCCGACAATCCACGCCTGATCCAGCATTGTGCGTGCTGGCGAGTGGGACCTATAATGGCGCACACGGGATGGCCCTGACCTCAGGCACCAAACTGGGGCCTTATGAGCTCCAGTCGGCGCTCGCTGCAGGACCGCGGTCATCAAGCAGGCATCGACTTTCTGGTGATGGAGTATCTGGAGGGAAGGGCCTCGCTTGCCGCAAGACACGGGGCGCCCACTAACCATGAACGACAGTTCTGGCTGGCCTATCAATGCCAGTCCGACCAATGCTCTGCGCCGCGAGCTGGGTCGATGGGATTTGGCGCTCTTGTTCGTCGTCGCCATTCTCAACCTC
>Ga0209161_10002125_pt1 | contig 16286 bp, 17 predicted proteins | sample GraSoiAngelo_155_FD_186169 | JGI IMG/M metagenome (GOLD analysis project Ga0209161, IMG submission 186169) | Grasslands soil microbial communities from the Angelo Coastal Reserve, California, USA - 14_1009_13_30cm (SPAdes) (version 2) | ecosystem: Environmental > Terrestrial > Soil > Grasslands...
TTGCCCCGACTTTGATTTCGAATGGATGTCCACTCTGATCACATGCGGTATTAATTCGCCTTTCGGCGAGCTATCCCCCACTTCTTGGCAGATTGCCCACGTGTTAAGCACCCGTTCGCCGCTAGACGTTTCCCTGTATTGCTACAGGAAAAAATCTCGCTCGACTTGCATGTCTTATCCACGCCGCCAGCGTTCGTTCTGAGCCAGAATCAAACTCTCCGTTAAAAACGACTCGGTCCCCGTGAGGGAAACCGAAAGTTTGTGATCTGACTTTCATTCCTGCTTCTTCTGCGGCAGCAGCCTTGTCAGCTGCGCCTCATCCGAAACAGCGTTTGTCCGATCTGAATCTTTAATTTCAAAAAAGATCGACAGATAACGCACAATTCAATGTTTGCTGACTATCTATGTCCATCGATGGATTTCTCTATTCGAAATCCACGACCAAACTGTCAAAGATCAATAACTTCCCTCCGGTACAAGACAATACCCGACCTCGTCAAATAGTCTGACCAAATCGGCTTGTCTCAAGCCAGGAGAAGAACACCAGCCTCATGCAGGAGGCGGTCCGCTTTCGCGGGATTCACAAGATAGAGGCTTCGCGAGATTCGTCAACAAGAAATCTCCAGACTTTTTTGCAGCATCTAACCACAAATCCATACGAATGTGCACAAATGGTTGTTCACTGCAGTGTCGGTCTGCGGCACCGACTTCGAAATGTGCGTCTATTGGTGCCTGCCACGGCGTAGCATTGCGAAGGAGGGTTCATTTGTGGTTACGATTTCTTAATCACATATCTTACATTGAGAGAGGGCGGACGGTTTCCATAAACCTTTTTCACCGTACCGCTCTTCATCGCACCAATCTTCTCCGTCGCCCTCCGAGAGCGCATATTATTTTCTCCGACGTAGAACACGACGTTGTCAACAAATTGGAACGCATGAGCCAGCATTAATTGTTTCATTTCCCAGTTATGACGCCCGCCCCAATATTTTCTCGCAAGAAAAGTCCATCCAATTTCAATCTCTGATTTTTCCGGCTCATAACCGTAGAATCGCGTCGATCCAATGATTCGTTTGTTCTTCCTGTCTATCACAACAAATGCTCCGCCCGATTCGAGCGCATCCTTAAAGAAAACTTTGAATACGTCTTCCTTGTAACGATCGCTCTCCGGATGCTGCTCCCAAATGAGCGGGTCCGACGCGATAGCAAACAGGTCATCCCGATCCTCGGGCGTTAGCGGGCGAAGCTCGATGAGTTCGCCTTTTAGATTTGGTTGAAGATCAAAAGACATTCCGGACCATGAACCCACTTTAACCACGAATTGACACGAATAACACGAATTCAAATGCCTCGGGGGAGCGGTCGCCGCGGCGACCTGGCGATGGCGCTTCTCCGTAGCCTGCGGACAATTCGTGTGAATTGGTGTGCATTCGTGATTACCGTTCCCTGAGATAGCATGCGCAGAAAGAGTTTCGTACCAATTTCTATAGTCTCCGTCTTCCTCCTCATATCTGCTGACAAATACCAACTGAAGGCTGCCAATATGCGCAGCTTCATAGAAGGCGTTCGGAGAAAGGCGCCTGTCGTGTACGTTGGCTCGGTAAGAGAAGTGCGTCAGCTCGCACGAACGAAGTTCGATATCAAAGCACGGGCAGTTGTGAACGTGTTAGCAGTGATGCGAAGTCCTGGCACGAACCCTCGCGAGGCTACTATCGAATATTCGAGCTATGACGAAAAAACACCAATTCTGGAGGGCGGTCCGCAATATCAACTACGACCTGGCGTCAAGATTGTGGTCTTCGCAAACTCCTTCGCAAGCACCGTTCCTCCTGGATATCTCATGCAGGGTACCCGCGACGAGTTGCTGAAACATGTTGAATCACTGCGCGACGCGCTTAGCCACATGTCCCTCGACCAACTCAGGGTGCATGAGATTAACGAGCAAGATCGTCGTATTCAGCTCGCTTTGTACGACAAGCTTTCTGCATATCTCCGTGCGTCCAAATAATTCGTGTTCATTCGGGGTTACCAACTGAGTGTTGGTTAAGCGGTCTTTGGGGTCTTCGGGAAAGATGGAAGCGACTCGTCGATCACAACCCACGGCAATTTATCTTTGAGCCAGACCGCTTTCTGTGGCGCAAATGAACGAAGGTGAATCAACCACTAATTTCTAAGAAGCTTGTCCTGGGCGAAGCCGAAGGATGTCCCGCCGCAAACGCATCCACCACTAAATTCGATGTAGTTCGCTTACCGAACTTTAGCCACGAATTCACGCGAATAGACAAGAATCCTTAGATGATTTTTTCTGTGTCTGGGTAGCGGTCGCCGCGGGCGACCCGGTTGCGGCATCCCACCGCAGCGAACTTGCAGGAGCACCGTTGATCTCTGGCGCGTATCGTTCCGCATGTCGACTCCGAAAATGAAACCGGGGCTTCGAGATTCCAGACTTGCGTTCCCGCGGAGAATCCGCCATCAACCTGTTCCTTATGAAACGCCTTCTCTTATTTTTCATCATCTCGGCGGCTTTTGCGTATGCTCTTTTCGCGAGTGATTCGCTTCCGTTTCCCGTCAGCCTTGGCGGTCAGGCGGCAAAGGACGGCACGCCTTTCGCGAAGGTCCAAAATCCGGTCACGGCGGATGCGGAACTGGCGGTCGAATCGAAGGGCGACATGATCATTGTGAACGTGAATCCGGTGACCGCGAAGAACGAACCGGTCCCAGGCTCAACGCCCGCGGTGCTTTTGCTCCAGGGCAAAACCAAAACGAACATCGACAAAACGATGGACGGAAAGAAGCTTCCTGCCGGAAATTACATCATGAGCGTGGTGAGCGAAGGCAAGACTGCCAGCATCCTCTTCACCATCAAGTAGCGTTTGTCCGCGCGAAACGATTCATTTTTTCGCAACCGACAAATTGACCGTACGCGCGGCTGGTCTTTGCACGCTAAAGATTAAACTACAGCACGTCACGCCCGCTTCCGCTTTTTGCAATTCCAACACGTCGATCGTCCGCACGCGAAACCCTTGCTGCTCAAGCAGGGCGCGGGTCTTTGGAAAAGAAGCGGCAATGATCACAACGTCTTCGATCAACAACGCGTTCGCTGCGCCCTGCTCTTCATCAGGAACGTTCAGCAATTCAAACCCGTGAAATTGCTCCGCATCGATCAAGGCTCGATTGACGAGAATCGTGTCGTTGCCGATGTACGAGCATGCGCTTTTCAGATGAAGGCAGTCTCTCACCTCGACAGGCTGCACCTCGTAATCGAACGCCTGAAGCAAGTCGCGCAACTGCACGATACCTTCCCGATTTGTGCGTTGCGATAAACCGGCAAATACACGGCGACCGATGCGCAGCACGTCTCCTCCATCGAGGGTCGCGGACTCGCGGAGAAAGGTGATCGGCCGATAAGGAGAGAGCGCATGCGCCAGGCTGTCGGCTTCGGGCCGCCTGCTCGGCGCTCCCATAATGGAGATGACCGCGACCTCGTCCACGACCACCGCTGCATCCTCTACGAACACGGCATCCGGAAGTTCCGGCTCGGCGGGAAGAGAAACGATCTGAACTCCCAGTTCCGCGAGGCAATTTTGATACGCTTTGTGCTGGGCGACGGCCTTGGCGACGTCAATTGGCTGCCGCGCATGAAAGGACAATTCACAATCGCTGATGCTTGCGCTCACCTCGCGAGTAATTGCCGTCAACATTTAACCAGGAATGCACCCTCCTTTGCAAGGCTTCCTCCTCCGCAAGCCAGCGCGGCAGGCACAAATGAACACTAACTCAAATTGTCTGGGAGCATTCAGTAATCGAAGCTCAGGTGTGGACAGTAGCTGAGGCGGTGACACTTTCCCACTCCGCCGTCAGACGGGCAAGATCTTGGGCAACAGCGGAAAGATCGCGATTAATTGCAGTGGCATGGCCGCCCGGTTGGTAAGCTGCTGGATCTTCCAGCGCCGAGGCTAGTTCTTTCTGTTGTCCTTCCAGCGCGGCGATTTTCATCTCAAGTTCGTGCACGCGCTTTTCTTTTTCGCGCCTCGCTTTGGCAATCGCGTTGCGCGCTTCGGCCTCCAAACGCTTCTGTTCCTTTTGTTTTCTTGGACCGGAGCCGTTTTGCGTACTTACCTTTTTCGCGGCGAGACCATTGGTTTCTGGCACATCGCCTCCCGTGGTCAAAGCGGTCCGCGCGGATGTGGCTTTTGATTTGTCCAGATAGTAATCGTAATCGCCAGGATAGAATGTCAGTTTACTACCCGTGCGGTTCGCACCTGCGGCTACGTGGAGAACACTCGTAGCAATGGCGCGGATAAAATGAACGTCGTGACTAATAAAGATGAGCGTCCCGTGATATTGCTTGAGCGCGCCGATAAGGGCATCGATTGAGCCGACGTCGAGATGCGTCGTCGGCTCATCCATGAGCAGAAGGTTCGGTGGATCGAGTAACAGCCTAACGAGAGCCAGCCGCGATTTTTCGCCACCGCTCAAAACTGCGACGGTCTTGAAAACATCGTCGCCGCGAAACAAAAAAGAACCGAGCACAGTGCGCGCGGTTTGTTCGGACACTGGATTGGGCATATCGCGTGCGCTGTCGAGAACGGTATGGCTCGCGTTAAGCACGTCGATTCGGTTCTGCGAGAAATAACCTGTGCGCACATTATGTCCGAGCTCGCGCACGCCGTGCTGCACGGGCAATGCCGCGGCTAACAACTTGAGTAAAGTCGATTTCCCCGCGCCATTCGGCCCGACAAGCACGGTGCGTTGACCGCGCTCGGCTTGAAATTGCATTCCGCGATAAACAACGAGGTCGCCATAGGCATGATCGACGTCTTTAAGCGTGATCACGCGCAGGCCACTGCGCACCGGTTGCGGGAAATGGAACTTGATCGTCTTTCCACGCGCGACCGGAGCCGCGATTTTTTTCATGCGGTCGATCTGTTTCAGCTTGCTCTGTGCCTGCGATGCTTTGCTGGCCTTGGCGCGAAATCGATCGGCAAACAATTGCAGCGACGCGATTTCTTTTTGCTGATTCTTGTAAGCGGCGAGCTGTTGTTCTTCGCGCGCTGCTTTCTGCTCGATATAACTGTCCCAGTCGCCCCGATAACGCACCAGTTTCGAGTGCGCGATCTCGACGATGCTGCCGACAAGCTGATTCAAAAATTCGCGATCGTGCGAGATCATGACAATCGCGCCCGGATAAGTTCGCAGATATTCCTGGAACCATTGAAGCGATTCAAGATCGAGATGATTCGTCGGTTCGTCGAGCAGAAGGAGGTCGGGTTCCATCACCAGCAACCGCGCGAGATGCGCGCGCATGATCCACCCTCCGCTTAAGGCGCGCGCCGGGCGATCGAAATCAGTTTCGCGAAAAGCGAGTCCAGCGAGGACCCGTTTTGCTTTTGGTTCGAGCTCCCACCCGCCGTGCTCGTCGAAAACATGGAGCGCATTGTGATAGGCCGCGTCGGCACCGGGATCAACGATCCCGGCTACAGCTGCTTCATGCTCCTTGATGATTTTCTGGGCATGCACAAGCTCAGGCGAAACGGCGACGGCAAGTTCGAGCACAGTTTCGTCTCCGGCAGCGGCGGTTTCCTGCGGAAGAAATCCGATGGTTGCGTTCTTCTCGATCGCGATCGTTCCCTTATCGGGCGAGACATCCCCGAGCAGAAGCGCAAACAAGGTTGATTTGCCAGCCCCATTGGGGCCGACCAATCCGATCCGATCGCCCCGGTTGACCTGGAGCGATACGTCGTCGAAGAGCGCCCGGCCGGCGAAAGATTTTGAGAGTTGTGAAACGGTCAGCATTGCGGAAAGCGCGCAGTGTCCCCTTGTTCGACGCCGGGCGCAACCCGTCACTTGCTAGACATCTTTGATTATCGAACCGCAACTTCGATCTCCTCGAGAATTTATTCGGCGGTCATCTCAATCTTCGCGTTAGCAGAAATTAATCATCTCTTCTGGGCGATAGCAATGATTCTGCAACTCTCGAGAAAAGTCTGGTCAATTGTGAAATGCCTGGGCCATACTCGGCAACTTTCTGCAGGCAACAACGGAGGAAAAATTATGATTCACTTAATCTGGTACATTCTTGTTGGGTTGATCGCGGGGGTTATCGCGAAATCGGTGATGCACGTGCACATGACGATTTTCTGGACAATCGTGCTCGGCATCATCGGGTCGATCATTGGCGGCGCGGTTACCCACATGTTTTCGCACCCGACAACCGGACGATTTCATCCCGCCGGCCTCATTTTTTCCACACTTGGCGCGATCCTGGTTCTCTATGTTTGCATCAAGCTGAATATCCATTTTCCCCGCGTTCTTTAATCAGGAAAGAGGATAACTGTAGCCGTGGTCGTTGACCGCGGCCTCTCGGTGTAGAGGCCGGTCGTGCTTGCCGAGCCGGAGCCTCCTTGCGAAGGCTGGTCTGCCGCAAGGCCCTCAACACTCAACCACCAACTCTCAACCTCTTGCGTGAAGCGGATCGAATTCTGCGAGTGGATCGGTCAAACGAGAATTTCTGCCGCAGAAGCGAAGATCGATATCTCCATTCCCGTACACGGCAAATAGTGGCCGAGCGCGGAGCGCAGTCGGAAACAAATGTTAAATAGCCTGCTCGCGAATGGAGCGAGCTGGGAAGCCGCGACATAGATCACAGAACCCGAGGGACGAGGGTGAGAGCGCGGGAAGCGATCGAATCAAAGCTTTCGGAGTTTAGACACGACCCCGATTCCATTTGGCTCAATTTGTCTATTTCTACTTCGAGCGCCTGCGTGTTGGCGTCACAGGCTTCGCCGCGTGAGCCGCACGGCGCACGTCGTCGTTTGTGAACACCGCAAAAAGGAACGGCTGCGATTCCAGGAAGTGAGCCAGGTCGCGCAGCGTCAAACCAAGATGCTGCAGCCGGTCTTCATCGACGAAGATCTGGAGGTTTTCCGGTTCGAAGGACGTAATCAACTGCTTCGCCTCCGGATCAAACTTTTCGTGCAACAGGTCGACGATCGCCGGCGCAAAGTGCCGGCGGTCGGGCGACAATGGTTTCGACGGCATGCCATGATCCGCGGTCACCGCGAGGAGATAATTAGCCCCCACCTTTGCCTCTAGCGCACTTAGCATCCGCGCCAAGTGACGGTCCATCTCGCCGAGCGTGACGCGGAGCTCGTCCGAATCTGGACCATACTTGTGGCCCACGAAATCCGCGCATTTGTAGTTCAGCAGAATGAGATCCGCAACATCATCTTCGCCTATGGGCTCGTGCTCGATCATCGCGATCAGCGCATCGGCTTCGAATCCCGGAAACAAAGCCGAATAGCGCACAGCGGAGGGGGAGTCGATTCTGTGACCCATCCACTCCGCGCTGGCCTGCCATAGTGTTCTCGCATTGCGATCCTTCAGATATGCGGGGAGCAGGAAGCAGTCGGGGTTCGAGGCCCAGGCGCCCGTCTGCCGATCGTAGCTAACAAGTACGACGGGCGTCCCATTCAACTGACACGCTCCATGCCCCGCGAGCGGGGTCGCCGCTCGATCGATGCTGCCCTGAGCCAAGATCACCGCACGGCCAGCGGTCTCGAGCTGCCAGATATCTGCTAGCGTCAATGTCATTAAATCTTGCGGCATTCTTTCAGCAAATAGGTCGTGACCCCGGCGGTGCGTGCGGTCGTACACGCTGACACCTGTGATTCCGTGCACGCTAGGATCGGTTCCCGTCGCGATCGTGGAGTGTCCAACAGGAGTACACGTCGGGATAAAGTTAACCTCTGCATGAGTGAACCAGGCGCTGCGCTGGCGCAGGGCCGTGAGCGTTGGCATGGACGCAGGATAGCGGTCGAAGTAATCCCGGCGCATGCCATCCAGGACGACCAGCATGACAACTCGCGGTCGAGCAAAATCGGTCCGCAAGACTGGCAATACACGGCCTGTTACGGTTGGGAGCATCTGCACGCCGAGCGCAGCCGCAAGCGTTGGCGCAACATCCTGCTGCACGGCCGGCATCGAGTACAGTCCGGTTCTCACCGCAGGGCCTACAAACATCAGCGGAATCGCGACATCATACTCCCACGGTGAACCGTGCATGTAGGCCACGTCAGGGTCGGGCCGCGTGATGAAATCGCCTTCACGTGGCACGACCAGGAGTTGGCCAGTTCGTCCGGGGAAGTACGCCCGAGCAAACATCTCTAGGAAGTGCTGTCGCGCCGTAAGGGCGGCGGCTCCGGCGGGCACCGTAGCCCGGATTCGAGGCGCGTCGCTGACAGAAGATCGCTTGACCTGCTGGCCAGAAACCGTCCAAGCCATCGCGACCAGAGTCAGGGCGAGGAGGACAGCACCGTAAGCGGTCAACTTTGAGGAGACAACGAAGGTTCGCACGAGGTCTAACGAGAATGGAACGGACTCGCAAGCCGTGACATAGACGGGCAGCCCGAAGGGTGAGCGAATCGCATGAGCGAATCAATAAGATCAGCCACCGCTGGCGAAGGCGAGCGTAAACTGCAATGCGGAGCGACGACTTACGCCGGTCAGCGGTTTGGCTGCATCGCCTGCGCTTTGCCTTGGATGAAACTGAGCAGCTCTGCGTTCACCTCGTGTTTCAGCGTCGTCGCCGTTCCGTGCGGCGCGCCTTTGTAGACCTTGAGCGTCGCGTTCTTCATGATCTTCGACGACAACATCGCGGAGGCACCGATCGGGAGGCCGCGATTGACTTGGAGCGGGACGTCGTCAAAGAGCGCCCGGCCGGCGAACGATTTTGAAAGTTGTGAAACGGTCAGCATTGCGGAAAGCGCGCAGTGTCCCCTCGTTCGACCCCCAGTACAACGGTTGCTGCTCTCGTCACGTCGTAGTCGAACGAAGACGGAAACGAAGTGAAGGCGGGTAGCGGCGGGTTGTCCCTGAGCGTTCTGAAACCCACTGCCGCTTTTCGATAACAACGGCGGGAGTTATCAGAGGTAACCGCCGTGACCCTGCGCAGAGTCATTCCAATTTTAAGGAAAAATCTCGTCTAATTTTTTTACCAAACTATGGCTGCCTTGAATCTTTAAGCGGCCAGTCAAGTATGCCCAGTGGACTTTGAGGGTTTTATTTGACATAGCAACCCAGTCTTCATCGCTCGCTGCAAACGTGACATTTGGATTGTCAATCTTTCCCCTACCCATTTTGTAAGTTCCATCATTTACACTCAGCCACCATTCGCCTCCGTTTGGACCACTGAGCTCCCATTGGTAGCTAGCATGCACTCCTTTTGCCTTGTCCGCTTGAAAAGCGTCTTGCCTCTTATCCAACGCCTGTTGCGGTGTAGAATTCTGCTGCCTACTAGTTTGCTGCGCTTGACATGGTGACGCAAGCGCGAGCGCTATGAACGTCAACAACAACACGGAAAGTCTTTTGTTTTTCATCATTAACCAGTTGAATCTGGAGATCGCGCGATACGCTGTCTCAGCGAAGATCCAGCCCCTGCGGCTTATTCAAGTTGTGCCGAAAATGAAACGGTCAGCATTGCGGAAAGCGCGCAGTGTTCCCTTGTTCGACGCCCGGCGCAACCCCTGTCGCGCGAGTAGTCTCCTCATTTGACTCTGCATTCTACGGCGACCCTTTTCGTACTCATCTAGGGCACGCTCCATTTCCTGCATTTCCCGCACTTCACGCTGACATGGCAAACACACAAAATTGTCGTCCGGCATTGTGCCACCCTCCCGATTATTCCCACTCGGAAACAAATCGACCTGGCGCCAACTTCCACACATGCCGCATTCCAGAATCTCCATACTAATTCAACCCCATTGCATGGACAGAGTTTCTCTGGCGGGATAGCAAAGTGCATTTACCTCGCGCAGCTACGAAAGCCCAGGCTCCTAAGTAAGTCATCCCCAGACAGAACAAGGATAGCTCAACTAGCTTTAAAACGTATTCCATAAGTCTTTACCTTCCAGTTCCCTGTTCGAGGGCGCGATGAGGAGCAGCGATAGACTCGTTGGATCCTCTTCGCGTCAAAGTGTCGAGCTCTTCCATGAGGCGCATGGAGGATTCGCCATTTGGCTCGACCCATTCGGGATGTTGGATCCGCAGGTCGCCGTGAATCTGTTGCCGGCGCCCGGTGTAGTTGACGAGCGTTCGTGCCGTGAGCGCACGAAACGGCCAAGTGAGGGTCTTCCAAAAGGCGGCACGCAGGTCCTGGCGGTGTGCGTGACGCCGGGCCAACTCGATGACTGCGTACCGCTGGCGTTGCAGCAACACGGCGAGCAGCCCGCTTTGCGTAAGGGTCGGGGTTGATTTTGTCATAACGCAGTTTTTTCTGTTTTGAATAGTTTATGTAATTTACCCCTCGATGAGTGTGCTCTGTCGTGAGCGTGATGAATTTCATAAACCGGGTTGTTATTTGCGGTTAACTGCTCTAAATCCGCGCGGAACGAGGAATCATCCTCACGAGACGCTTTGAACGGCGGCCTCACTTCGGCTGACTCGGGGCTCCAGGTGAATCTGGAGATCGCGCTAAGCGGTGTCTCAGCGAAGGTTAAGCCCTCCGACCGGCTTTTCAGCCGGCTCGAAAGTGCGTTGAGGCGTCGGATGACGTAATCGACCGGGATTCTACCACCACTCGCCGACAGCCGTATATTGGACTTTAGTCCTACACCTCAACCGTCGTGCAAGACGCCATCCAACTTGAGTTCGACAAAATCGAAGGCGATGTTCGAGTGCATTGCGACAATCGAAAACCGGTTCATCGTTACCGCCGACGAAAGCTGACAGCGTTTCTCGAACTTGAAAGGCGGTTTCCTGCGGAAGAAATCCGATGGTTGCGTTCTTTTCGATTCGCGATCGTCCCGTTATCGAGCCCATTGGGGCCGACCAATCCGATCCGATCGCCCCGATTGACCTGGAGCGACACGTCGTCGAAGAGCGCCCGGCCGGCGAAAGATTTTGAAAGTTGAGAAACGGTCAGCATTGCGGAAAGCGCGAAGTGTTCCGTCGTTCGATGCCCAGCGCAACTCCCGTAGCGCGATCAGACATCGCGCGGCTGGAGCGCAGTCGGAAACAAATGTTAAATGTTTAGACACGACCCCATTCCCCATCCAAGTTTTTGTTGTGAAACACCGGACGTTTTGTTAAAAGAAAATAACCTCAGTCATATCCTCCCAGTCATGCCTACACAACTCCCGTATCTCGCATCACCAGGTTCCATCAAAACGGGTTTGGAGCGGATAAAATCAGCGGCAACTCCTGATCGTGTCACCGGCGACTTCATTACAACGAAGCTTCAAATAAAAGGTGGTACCGGCAAGGCGTTGGTTCCATTTTTGAAGAAAATAGGCTTTGTTCATTCTGACGGCACCCCTTCCGAACTGTATAAACGTTTTCGAAACCCAAGCTTTTCTAAAGCGGCCGTTGCCGACGCGATCAAGGCCGGATATCGCGAACTGTCGGACGTAAACGAATATTTTTACGAACTTAATAACAGAGACCTACTTGGTTTAATTGTCCAAGTTACGGGCAGTGAGCCAGGTAGCCAGGTCGCGAAGCTAACGTTGGCAACTTTGCAGAATCTGAAATCCTTTGCCGATTTTGAACAACCAGCGTCGCGGCCCACTATTGAGCTTCTTGGCAAGGAGCCTGCATCAAAAAAAATAGAGCGCGGTGAAAAACACCCAGCATCCACTGGCAATGACTTAAAGTTGTCATATACCATCAACCTGAATTTGCCGGCAACAGCCGACGCCGCGGTGTTCAACGCAATTTTCAAGAGTCTTCGAAACCACTTGCTATCGTATGACAACGACTGAGGCGTTGGAAAAGATCAAGGTATTCGGCATGACGAATCAAATGTTGTGCGAGGACCTTCAACGCGTGGAAACCCAATATAAGATTGAACTTGGTCACGTTGGCAGACCCAAGGATGTGGCAGAGGCATCCTACTACGCACAATTCGATGTTGCTGTTCGTGTCGAAGCCGCGACCATGCGGGAACATTACGAAGTGTTTTACTGTCTAGAGAAATCCATTCGCTCAATAATTTCAGAGACTTTGGAGGAGGCTGAAAAAGCGAACTGGTGGGATACAGCGCGTATACCGGAAATTATTAAGAACGATGTTAAGGGACGGATTCAGAAGGAGGTAGATACGGGCATGACCCGACGTTCCGCTGATGCGATCGACTATACAACATTTGGCGAACTGGCAATGATCATTACGAGCAATTGGGACCTGTTTGGTTCATTATTCAGCAGCCGGAAGGCAGTGGAACGAATAATGGCGAATCTAAACTCGCTTCGTGGTCCAATAGCACACTGCAGTCCTTTAGCTGAAGACGAAGTGCTGCGTTTGCGTCTGGCGCTGAGAGATTGGTTTCGACTAATGGAGTAAATCTTCCCGCGTCACCGCGAGCTATTTACAAGGCTATTCGAAGCTCACAACCGAGGAGGAATCGGAAGCCCTACCGAAGCTGACATTGCGCCGCTCGAGCTCGGCGAAGAACGACGACTTGATCGGAGAAATGGAGTCGCATCTCAAACCTTCAAAATTTATTCCGAAAACTCATGCAGCATAGCCTCCGTCGCTGATCGCGGCCAACAACTGGAATTGATCACTCACGGCACGCCGGTGGAGGTCACCAAACCTCTCTTGTTTGCCCATCCGCGATGGTCTCCTCTGTGTTAGGAAGGCTACAATTATTACGCCGCCGCGTCCCTGGCGACCTTTAATGTATCGAGGTACTGCTGAAACTTAGTAACTTTGCCATTGCGGACTGTCCAAATATGGGCAACCTGCGTGCGAAACTCATCGGTTTTACCGCGAAACTTGCCGCGATAATGCCCAAGCACGACGACGCGGCTCTCGCCCTCGAATGTCTCTTCGGCCTCGATCGTTAGCGATTCAAAACCAGCCGTGATGCGTTCAAACACGCCTTCACGAATCGCATTTATGCCGTGGTAAGGGCTGAGGTCGGCGAACGGCGAATTCTCGGCGACTATCCATTCGATATCCTCGGTAAAATGGCTCAGAACGTTTTCATAATCTCGCCCGTTAAACGCCACGTAAATTTCTTCAATAATAGCTCTATTTTCTGACATAGTTTTTCATTTCATAACAAACTGGCAAATGCAGCACGACTGGCATCTTTCAGTGCTTCGATCATCCGTCTATAAGGCTCGGACCATAACTAATTCTGGCAGGGAAGCTATCGCTCACCGCGGATTAGGACCACCCTTAAATAGCTACATCGGAAGGCCTGTCACTGCTTCGAAATCGCGGGCTTGCCGCGAAGGACATACTTCTGGGCCTTGCCGATGGCTGTTTTCGGCGGCTGATTTTGAGTGATCTGAAAAAAAAGCGTCCGGTCGAGCCGAAGTTTTCGAATTGTCAGCGACAATCTCCACTGCAGCTAACAAAGGAAAATCTCCATGAAAAAAAATCCTTCTTCACAGTCCGGTCTCTTTAATCCGCGCGTCTTCGTGGCGTTCACTGTTTGTTCCATTGGCGCCTTGCTGGCCATGGTCAGTTTCGCGGCACCGAGACCCAGGCCCGCCCCGCCCACTTTCGGACATCCGATCATCAGCGGCATCGGCGGGGTTGGTTTCGAGCAGGGCCTGCGGGTCGATCCCTCGAATGCGAACCGCCTCTACACCAGCGTGCCCGGCTCGCTTTCCTCTGACACTAGCTGGATTTGGCACTCCTTGGACGGCGGTAAGACTTTCAAATGGGTTGTCGGCGCCACGGCTCTTGAAGGGAAAGTCACCACTTGCTTCGGCGGCGGTGATACCGAGACAGGCGTGGACTCAGCGGGGCATCTTTACTTTGCCGACCTGACGCTGGCAAACTTTAGTACCTCCCGCTCGGACGACCAGGGTGCGACCTTCACTTGCAGCAACACCGGCGTCCCAGATGCAGTCGTTGACCGGCAATGGTATGCGTTCGACGGCGATCCGACCAACGGCGGCAGTATCTATCTGACGAACGACGAAGTTGCACAGGCCCCCGCCAGTTGCGGCGCAGTGACGAACTTCGGTCAGAATGTTGTCGTCATGTATCGTTCGCCGCTGCCAGGCGCGGAGGCGGCCGCCGGGATCCAATTCGGTCCGGCAAATAAAATCAGTAACCCGCTGGGTTGCGACGAAGGCATTATGGGCAACAACGAGGTGAGCCCTGTGGCAACCACATTGGGTCAGCCTACGGGCGTGCCCGGTCAATTCGCCGTTCTCCCAACACCGGTTAAGCATGTTTTCGTCATCCACGATGATGCGCTTCTGAACAGGATTTTGATCGGCCGCTGCTTCCCGGTGGCGTTTGGCCCGCCTGTCCCCAATGTAAGCGATCCAAGCGGCTTGAATTGCGTTGATCTGCCGGTCGCGAACCTTGGCTCGTCGAACAAGACCGGCGCAAACTTTCCGACGATGGCGATTGACAAAGGTGGGAATCTCTACGCCGTGTGGGAGCAAGCACCTATCAACGACAGCGGTCAGGTGATCGGCGACACCGTGCTCAAGTATTCGTTTTCGACCGATCAAGGCAACACGTGGGCCGCTCCAATTCAAATTGACACATCGGGGTCACCCGTGGGCACGCTGCACAACAACGTGTTTGCCTGGGCCGTAGCTGGAGATGATGGACGTGTGGACATCGCCTGGTACGGCACGCCCGGCGTCGCCCCGAATCCTTCTAATGGCCCCGACTCGTGCGTCGCCTGCGACTGGAGCCTGTGGATAGTGCAGACGTTGAACGGGCACGCTGCCACTCCAAGCTTTACCGCGCCAATCCTGGCGAGTGAACACTTTATCCATCGCGGCAGCATGAACACCCTCATTGGCGGTCAGAACGGCGACCGCACCCTTGGCGATTTTCTGCAATTGCGAATGGGTCCAAATGGTGAGGCGGAAATCGGTTACGCCGACTCGAACAATGTTGACGAATCGTTTGCGCCCCACGGCATGTTTGTCCGGCAGAACGGCGGCAACGGCTTGATAGTGGCAAGCTCGCCAGTAAACATTTCGGGACTGGCACCCATCAACGCCGTGTCCGACCCAAGCAACGACGGCAAGTATGAAGTAAACGGTCTTAGCAGCGCCAATATGCCCCAGCTCGACATCACCAACTCGAGCATCCGCCTGCTCACTACAGCGCCTTGTTCCGCCGCCGCCCCTTGTTATCAAGTAGTGATGAAGCTAAACAACCTGTCTCTCGCGCCGACAACCGCTCAGGATCCGGACCTTGATTTAGTTTGGCTGACCCAATGGTTCGTTCCATCCACGACGGATCCGAATGGTGGAAAGAATTTCTTCGTCTATGGCGAGTCGTTCAACGGCGCCCCGCTACAGTGCTTTGCTGGTGAGAACGCCGCGCAGGCCGTCGGCGGCGGAGTGACTCTGACATATCCCGGCATCACCCAACTGCCTGCCGCGAACTGCCTGGTGACGACCGGCCGCAACGGCACGATCACGATCGACGTGCCACTCTCCAATGTGAGCGAGCCCGGTGCGATTGATAACCGCCTGCACGAAGTCACGGCCAGCACGATGACGCTTCAGCAGCCTGCCAACACCGTCCCTCCCGTCTCTGGCATTGGCGGTTCGCTGTTCAACCTGATTGACGTCGCCCAGGGATACACATTCGATCCCGCGGTGCGCGGAAGTAGGTAACCGCACTGAGCGACTGAAAATGCACGGCATATGAGCGGAATTGGGCTGATCGCAATTTCTCGGGGTGACCGGCAAAAATAAAAATTCTCTCAAGTTGGGACACTACCAACGACTGGCTGTCACTGTTTCGAAATCGCGGGCTTACCGCGAAGGACATACTTCTGGACCTTGCCGGTGGCTGTTTTTGGTAGCTCGGGTACGAAGCGAATTTTCTGCCGCGCCTTGAAGTGCGCCAGATGAGGCGCTAGTGCGATCTTGACAACACATCAGAGTATCGGAATGGATCAGCGAACGCCCTGGTAATGGAGACGGACCTCGCCCAATTAGCTAACGATCGTTTTGAAATTGCCGACGCCCTGCATCGTTACGCTTTTGGTCTCGACCACGGTGATGCCGATTCGCTGGCGTCGGCATTGACGGAGGATTGCCGGTTCGATTTCAGACCGGCGGGAAGAAAACTCGAGATCGATTTTCCAATACTCATTGGTCGCGACGTTATCCTGAACGCGGTTCTTCGATTGATCGGTCCGCTCGATACCAGTCACAGTGTGAGCAATCTCCAAATCGAGATTGTCGATGATACAGCTACGTTGTATGCCTACGTTTTGTCGCAGCATTTCATGCCGCGTGAGGGTTCGCGCCGTGGATCGGAATATGCGCTACTGATGAATCGCTACG